>Ga0316603_10001034_pt1 | contig 14532 bp, 14 predicted proteins | sample OWC_soil_day10_n_FD_207649 | JGI IMG/M metagenome (GOLD analysis project Ga0316603, IMG submission 207649) | Wetland soil microbial communities from Old Woman Creek delta, Ohio, United States - OWC_soil_day10_noCT | ecosystem: Environmental > Terrestrial > Soil > Wetlands | place: USA: Ohio... | reverse complement strand
CAGTGATTTCCGCCGGCCAGCAGGGTGCCGCGATCGAGCAGGCGATGACGCGTTTTGGCGAGGGCGCCGCCGCCTGCATCCTGACCAAGCTCGACGAAACGCCGCAGCCGGGGGCGGCGCTCGACAGCCTGCTCCGCCATCGCCTGCCGCTGGCGTATATCAGCGGCGGGCAGCGGGTTCCGGAAGATCTCCACACGCCCAACGCGGCTTACCTCGTCGACCGTGCGCTGAAGGGCGGCCAGCTCGCCACCCCGTATTCGCTTGAGGCCGAGGACTGGCCCCTGTTTGCCGGTGTCGAGGCGGAACGTGCGGAGCGTCGCCCGCAAAAGGATATGAATACACAGCAGGGCACAAGCACCCTGAAGGGCATAAATGCCGGCTGACCAGGCGGCAGGGCTGCGACGGTGCAATTCCCAGCAGCCGCTGCGCTGCATTCACGGTTTTTTCGATTCCGCGGAAGCCACCTCCCGACTTGCAGTCACGCTGCATCGATGCGGCTGGACCACGTTGGTCGTCGACACATGCGGGCGGGTGTTTGCCGATTCGCCCACGCGCAGCCTGTTCGACTGGCGCCAGCAGATCGCGCGCGGTCAGCCGCATAGGCTGCGGATGACCTATGGCGACGGCTGGCATGCGCCCGGGATGCGGGTCGACGAGCCAGGTTTGATGGCCATCGCCCAGGGATACGATTGCCTCCTGTTCGACCTCGACCTGAATGCGCCGGACTGGGGGACGGTCCCCGGGGCGGCCCCGTTCTTCGTCATCGAAGTGAACGCGAAGCGGGAATCGATGCTGGATGCCTATGCCCTGCTCAAAACCCTCTCCCATCGGGGAAGTCGGGTCAGCGTCGGCCTGCTGGGGAATCCCGCCGCCTGCGATCGTCTTCAGCAGGCGTGCAAAACGTTTCTCGATCCGACGTTCAATCAGGCTGTTTTCAGCTTTGCGCGTGAGATTGATGCATTTGCCGCGCTTGCCGTTAGAATGACGGGCGAGGAGACGAGCCTGACAGCTCGTTACATAACAGAAAGCACTGCAAACATGGCCTTGAAACATGGCTGGTAAACCCTCGTCCCAAGACGAACAGATCACCAAATATGCGCCGCTGGTCAAGCGCATTGCCTATCACATGATGGCGCGGCTACCTGCCAGCGTCGAAGTCGACGACTTGATCCAGGTCGGGCTGATCGGCCTGATGGATGCGGTCGGGCGTTTCGATGGCACCCAGGGTGCGCAGTTCGAGTCCTATGCCACCCAGCGCATCCGCGGCGCGATGCTCGACGAACTGCGCGAAGCCGACTGGCTGCCGCGTCACGTGCGACAGAAATCGCGGCAGATCGAATCCGCCATTCACAAGCTGGAACAACGCAACGGCAAGGCTCCCTCCGAGCAGGAGATTTCCGCCGAGCTCGGCATGCCGATCGATCAATACCAATCCATGCTGGGCGACGTGAAGTGCTCCCAGCTGCTGTATTACGAAGATTTTTCGGATGAAGACAGCGCGAGCTTCCTTGAGCGCTATCTGGTCGACGGCAGCAGCGATCCGCTTGCGGTGCTGGAGGATGAAGGCTTCCGCGAAAGCCTCATCGCCGCGATCCACCATCTGCCCGAGCGCGAGCGCAGCATGATGGGCATGTACTACGAGCAGGACATGAACCTGAAGGAAATCGGCGCGGTGCTTGGCGTATCCGAATCGCGCGTGTGCCAGCTGCATTCACAGGCGGTTGCACGCTTGCGCGCCCAGCTCAAAATCTGGAAAGACTGACGCGGCGGCGGCCGGGCAGGGCGGAACGCGGATAAATCCGCGATAATGCCAGCTTGTTCAATTCGCTCGCGTGTCCTCCATGAGCCAAGCCGACCTCAAGAAAAAAGCCCTCGATTACCACCGCCTTCCGAAGCCCGGCAAGCTCTCGGTCGAATCGTCCAAACCCTGTTCCACCCAGGAAGATCTGTCGCTGGCCTACACGCCCGGCGTGGCGCAGCCGGTGCTGGAAATCGCGAAGAATCCCAAGAAAGCCTACGACTACACCAACAAGGGCAACCTGATCGCCGTGATCACCGACGGCACCGCGATCCTCGGGCTGGGCAACCGCGGCCCGCTCGCCGCCAAGCCGGTGATGGAAGGCAAGGGCGTGCTGTTCAAGCAGTTCGCCGGAATCGACGTCTACGACATCGAGGTCAACGCGAAGACACCGCAGGATTTCATCAAGGTGGTCGAGGCGATCGCGCCGACCTTCGGCGGCATCAATCTCGAAGACATCGCCGCGCCGCACTGCTTCGAGATCGAGGCGGCGCTGAAGAAGAAGCTCGACATCCCGGTCTTCCACGACGACCAGCACGGCACCGCGGTCATCATCTGCGCCGGCCTCATCAACGCGCTGCACGTGCAGGACAAGTCGCTGGAAACGGCGAAGATCGTCTGCCTCGGCGCCGGCGCGGCGGGCATCGCATCGCTGAATCTGCTGGTCGCGATGGGCGCGCAGAAGCGCAACATCCTGCTGGTCGATTCGAAGGGCGTGGTGCACAAGGCGCGCACCGACCTCAACAGCTTCAAGAAAGCCTACGCGCGCCAAACCAAACTGCGCACGCTGGAGGAGGCGATGACCGGCGCCGACGTCTTCGTCGGCGTGTCGGGCGCCAACCTGGTGAGCCCGGCGATGGTGAAAAGCATGGCCGACAAGCCGGTGGTCTTCGCACTCGCCAACCCCAACCCGGAAATCCTGCCGGAAAAGGCCAAGGCCGCGCGCAGCGACCTCATCATGGCGACCGGGCGTTCGGACTACCCCAACCAGGTCAACAACGTGCTGGGCTTTCCCTTCATCTTCCGTGGCGCGCTCGACGCGCGTGCGAAGCAGATCACCGAGGCCATGCTGATCGCCGCAGTGCACGCGCTGGCGGAACTCGCCCGCGAGCCGGTGCCGGCCTCGGTGCTGAAGGCCTACAAGCTCAAGAAACTCGCGTTCGGCCCGGAATACATCCTGCCCAAGCCGTTCGATCCACGTCTGGCAGAGCGGGTGCCGAAGGCCGTTGCGCAGGCGGCCAAACGCGGCAAATAGAACACGCGCAGCAAACAAAAAGGCCGGTCGCAGACCGGCCTTTTTGCTGGGTGACGCGGTCTTATTTCTGCGCCAGGATCCAGGCGATGACCTTTTTCAGGTCCTTGTCGCTGATTTTCGCATTCGGTGGCATCGGGACCGTACCCCAGGTTCCGCTGCCGCCCTTCTTCACCTTGGCAGCCAGCATCGCCGCCGCATCTTTCTGGCCCCTGTATTTGTCGGCCACGTCCTTGAAGGCGGGGCCGACCACTTTTTCGGCTATCGAATGGCAGCCGAGGCACGCATTCTTCTCGGCCAGGGCTTCGCTGGCCTGCACGGATGATGCAGTCACGGCCAGCAGGGCGCTGGCAAACAGGGCAAACACGTTCATGGCTATCCTCCTTTGTCTTTGGAAAAAATCGGCTTCTCGATCAGGGCTGATCACCGCCCCTGCAGGCAGTTGACGCTAAACTAGCATGGAGCCTCCACCCACACAATCAGACCCTTCCAACATGGCCGGTCGCCCCGTTTTTCTGAATCTGCTGCGCATCCGCCTGCCGGTCACCGGCTGGGTGTCGATTCTGCACCGGCTGTCGGGGGCGCTGCTGTTTCTGGCTTTTCCCCTCGGTGTGTGGGCGCTGTCCGTCTCGCTGTCGGGCGAGGCCGGATTCCGGCTGATGGCTGACCGCGCAGCCCATCCGCTCGCCCGGCTGGTGCTGGTTCTGTTGCTCTGGGCCTTCGCGCACCATTTCCTGGCGGGCTTGCGGCATCTGGCGCTGGACGTGCACTGGGGCGTCGGCCTGCGTCGCGCGCGGCAGAGCAGCGTGGCGGTGCTGCTGGCCAGCGGGCTGCTCGCGCTGCTGGCCGCCTGGAGGCTGTTCGCATGAAATCGTCCACGGGCTCGCACACCGGCACCGGAACCTGGCTGGTACAGCGTGCCAGCGCACTGGTGCTGGCGCTTGCGCTTCCGGCCTTGGCGATCACCCTTGTTGTCGCCACGCCGACCGACTACGCCGGCTGGCAAGCACTGTTCGCACCGCTGTGGCTGCGCGTACTGCTGCTGCTGGCCGGCGCTGCCCTAGGGCTGCATGCCTGGGTGGGAATGCGCGACATTTTTATGGACTACGTCCATTCCACGGCATTGCGGCTGGCCCTCTATCTGGCCGTGATCGTCACCCTGGTAGGCAGCGTGGTGTGGCTGGCCGCGATCCTGTTTGGCGCGGCGCCATGGAGCGTGGCATGAAGACGCGCCGCTTCGACGCGCTCATCATCGGCGGGGGCGGGGCGGGCCTGCGCGCGGCGCTGCAACTGGCACGCTCGGACTACAAGGTCGCGGTGGTATCGAAGGTGTTCCCGACGCGCTCGCACACCGTGTCGGCGCAAGGCGGCATCACCGCCGCACTGGCCAACGTCGACGACGACCGCTGGGAATGGCACATGTACGACACGGTCAAGGGCGGCGACTGGCTCGGCGACCAGGACGCGATCGAGTTCATGTGCCGCGAGGCGGCCAGCGCGGTCTACGAGCTCGAACACATGGGCCTGCCGTTTTCGCGGCTCGACAACGGCAAGATCTACCAGCGCCCGTTCGGCGGGCAGTCGAAGCATTTCGGCGGCGAGCAGGCCACCCGCACCTGCGCCGCCGCCGACCGCACCGGCCACGCGCTGCTGCACACGCTGTACCAGCAGAACATCGCCCACCGCACCCAGTTCTTCGACGAATACTTCGCGCTCGATCTGTTGCGCGATGCCGAGGGCTATTGCCTCGGTGTCACCGCAATGAGCATCGAGACCGGCGAGCCGCTGCTGATCGAGGCGCGCGCGACCCTGCTCGCCACCGGCGGGGCAGGGCGGGTGTTCGGTAACAGCAGCAACGCCATGATCAACACGGGCGACGGCCTCGGCATGGTGCTGCGCGCCGGCCTGCCGCTTCAGGACATGGAGTTCTGGCAGTTCCATCCCACCGGGATCGCCGGCGTCGGCTGTCTCATCACCGAGGGCGTGCGCGGCGAGGGCGGTTATCTGCTGAACAAGCACGGCGAGCGCTTCATGGACCGCTATGCGCCGCACGCCAGGGACCTCGCCGGACGTGACGTGGTGGCGCGCGCCATCGCCATCGAGGTCGCCGAAGGCCGCGGCTGCGGGCCGCGCGGCGATTATGTCGACCTCAAGCTCGACCACCTGGGCGAAAAGACCATTGCAGAAAAGCTGCCCGGCATCCGCGAACTGGCGATCCGCTTCGCCGGTGTCGATCCGGTGAAAGCGCCGATCCCGGTCGCCCCCACCGCGCACTACATGATGGGCGGCATCCCGACCAACCTGCACGGCCAGGTCGTCGCGCCGGCACGCTTCGGCCCCGAGGAGCCGGTGCCGGGCCTCTATGCCGTCGGCGAATGCGCCTGCGTGTCGGTGCACGGCGCCAACCGCCTGGGCGGCAATTCGCTGCTCGACCTCATCGTGTTCGGCCGCGCCGCCGGCAAGCACATGCTGGAATATCTGCGCGACAACCCGTATCCGCGTCCGCTGCCCGAACACGCCGCCGATACCAGCCTGGCCCGACTGCGGCGCTGGGACCAGCCTGGCAGCGAACGCGTGGCGGCGATCACCGACGATCTCAGGCGCATGATGCAGGCGCATGCCGGCGTGTTCCGCACCGACGCGGTATTGCGCGAGGGCCTGAAAAAACTGGACGAGCTCGAAGGCCGACTGGCGCATGCCGGGCTGCAGGACACCAGTCGCGTGTTCAACACCGCGCGCATCGAGGCGCTGGAACTGGAGAACCTGATCGGCGTCGCGCGCGCGACGCTGGTGTCGGCCATTTCCCGCACTGAAAGCCGCGGCGCCCATACGCGGGAGGACTTTGCCGCGCGCGATGACGAGCGTTGGCTCAAGCACACCCTGTATTCGCGGCAGGGGGATCAGGTGGACACCAAGCCGGTGCGCTTGAAGCCGCTGACGGTGGAATCGATCAGGCCGAAGGAGAGGGTGTACTGATGGGTTCTGGGGCGTTTCGTTTTCCTGCGGGGATACAGGGGCTTCGCTTTTCGCCTTTGGGCGAGTTACTTTCTTTTGCTTCGCCAAAAGAAAGTAACCAAAGAAAAGGCGACCCCACATCGCTGCCCTGCGGGTTCCCGATTTGGCGCACGCGGGCGGGCGCTCCACCAACTCGCCCTGGCAAGGCACACAAAACGTGCCTTGCTGCGGCGCTCGGACACGGTTCCGCTCTCTTCCCGCCCGCACACGCCAAATCGGCAGCGCTGAAGGGGACAAAAACCGACCGTCCGCACGCACTGAGCCGTCATGTCCTAGCACAGGCCTCCGCAAAGAGGCCCCTTGTGTGTCGCCGAGAAGCGCAGCCGGCCGAGGGAAAGAGGGGCTGGGTGTCTGAGCTCCGCAGCCGGGCATGTTTTGTGTGCCCTGCCAGGGCGAGTTCCAGCCCCGCCTCGGGCGACGAGCAGCGCAGGGGAGCCGAAGGCCGACACACCAGGGGTGGCTTTTTCTTTGGTCACTTTCTTTTGGCCACGCAAAAGAAAGTGACTCGCCCACAGGCGAAAAGCGAAGCCGCCGCAATCACCGCGAACTGCGAGCACATATGAAATTCCGCCTCTACCGCTATCACCCCGAATCCGGCGCCAAGCCCTTCATGCAGGACGTCGAACTCGACATCGATCCCGCCGGCAAGATGCTGCTCGACGCCCTGCTGTCGATCAAAGCACAGGACGAAACCCTGTCTCTGCGCCGATCCTGCCGCGAGGGGGTGTGCGGCTCGGATGCGGTGAACGTCAACGGCAGGAACCGGCTGGCATGCATCACGCCGCTATCCGAGCTGAAGCAGCCGATCGAGGTGCGGCCGCTGCCGGGGCTGCCGGTGATCCGCGACCTGATCGTCGATATGGAGCCGTTCTACAAACAGTACCGTTCGATCAAGCCTTGGCTCGTCAACGACGACCCCGAACCCGAAGTGGAGCGCCTGCAAAGTCCGGAAGATCGGGCGCTGCTCGATGGGGCCTACGAGTGCATCCTGTGTGCGTGCTGCACCACGGCGTGCCCGTCGTTCTGGTGGAACCCGGACAAATTCGTCGGTCCGGCGGGGCTGTTGCAGGCCTATCGCTTCATCGCCGACAGCCGTGACGAAGCCACGGCCGCGCGGCTGGACAATCTGGAAGACCCCTACCGGCTGTATCGCTGCCACGGCATCATGAACTGCGTCGATGCCTGTCCCAAAGGTCTGAACCCGACCGAGGCGATCGGGCGCATCAAGTTGCTGCTGGTGAAACGACGTGTCTGATGCACTGGCCTGGCGCTGCCGGCGCGGACTGTTGGAGCTGGATATCGTGCTGGGTGGCTTTTGGGCCGCGCACCGCGCTACACTTCAACCTCACGAGACAGCCGCGCTGGAGCGGCTGCTGACGCTGTCGGACATGGAGATTGCAGACCGGCTGCAAGGCAGGACGCCCGCGGGCGACGCCGACCTTGAAGCGCTTGTTCAACGCCTGCGAAACTTTCGGAACACATGATGAAAAAAACCGTCACCCTCACATTCAGCGACGGCAGTCCGTCCATCGAACTGCCGATCGAACAGGGCACCTACGGCAAGCCGGTGATCGACATCCGAGGCCTCGGCGCGCATGGCTATTTCACCCACGACCCCGGCTTTACCGCCACGTCCAGCTGCACCTCGGCCATCACCTATATCGACGGCGACGAAGGCCTGCTGTACCACCGCGGCTATCCCATACAGGAGTTGGCCTACCAGTCGGACTACCTGGAAGTCTGCTACCTGCTGTTGCACGGCGAACTGCCCACCGCAGAGCAGAAGGCGGCTTTCGAGGATTCGATCCGCCACCACACCATGCTGCACGACCAGATCGCCACCGTGTTTCGCGGCTTTCGCCGCGACGCGCACCCGATGGCGGTGATGATCGGCGTGACCGGAGCCATGTCGGCTTTCTATTACACCGACAAGGAAAATTTCGATCCCCGCTATCGCGAGCTCATCGCGCACCGGCTGATCGCCAAGGTCCCGACAGTGGCCGCCTGGTCGTACAAGTACAACGAAGGGCAGCCGTTCACCTACCCGCAGAATCGGCTGTCGTATGCCGAGAACTTCATGCACATGATGTTCTCGACTCCGTGCGAGCCCTACGAGCCGAATCCGGTGCTCGCGCGCGCGCTCGACCGCATCTTCATCCTGCATGCCGACCACGAGCAGAATGCCTCAACCTCGACCGTGCGCCTGGCCGGCTCCAGCGGAGCCAACCCCTTCGCCTGCATGGCCAGCGGCATGGCCTCGCTGTGGGGGCCGCTGCATGGCGGCGCCAACGAGGCGGTGCTGCACATGCTGGAGGAGATGAACGATGTCTCGAAGATCCCCGAATTCATCAAGCGCGCCAAGGACAAATCGGATCCGTTCCGTCTGATGGGCTTCGGGCACCGCATCTACAAGAACATGGATCCGCGCGCGCGCATCATCCGCGAGACTTGTTACGAGGTGCTCGACGAGCTCGATCTGCGCGACGATCCGCAATTCAAAATGGCGATGGAACTCGAACGCATCGCGATGGAAGACGAGTACTTCATCAGCCGCAAGCTTTACCCCAACGTCGACTTCTATTCCGGCATCATTTTCCGCGCCATGGGCATCCCCACCAGCATGTTCACCGCGATGTTCGCCCTGGCGCGCACTGCGGGCTGGGTGGCGCAGTGGCACGAAATGCTGTCCGATCCCGCGCACAAGATCGGCCGTCCGCGCCAGCTCTACACCGGCGCAGCGCGGCGTGAGTTCGTGCCGCTGGACCAGCGCGGGGCGTAACCCGGCCGGCTGATTGCTCATGAGCGCGTCCGACTGGATTTCGAGTTCGCCGCTGTATGCCGGCAATGCGGCCTACCTGGAAGCGTTCGGCGACGACGCCCTGGCTCCCTGGCTGGGGCAAGTGCTGCCCGGCGAGAAAACCGGCTCGGATGCCGCACAGGTTGCGGTGCTGCGACTCATCAATGCCTACCGCTATCTGGGCGTGCGGCAGGCCGAACTCGATCCCCTGCGGCGCTTCGAGCCGCCGCCCACGCCGGAACTCGACCCCGCGCACTACGGCCTGACCGAGGCGGACCTCGAGCGCGAATTCGAGACGGGCTCATTGTGCGGGGTGGAGCGCACCACCCTGGCCGACATCCTGCAGCGCCTGAAAAGCGCGTATTGCGGACATGTCGGCGTCGAGTACATGCACATTACCGACGTCGCGCGCAAACGCTGGCTGCAGGAGCGGATCGAAAATGCACAAGGACGCTTCGGGGTCTCCACCGACCTGAAAAGGCAGCTGCTGAAGCGGCTGACCGATGCCGAGACGCTGGAAAAATACCTCCACACGCGTCACGTCGGCCAGAAGCGCTTCTCGCTGGAGGGCGCCGAGAGCCTGATCCCGCTGCTAGACCAGGTGGTTGCGCGCTGTGCCCGGCACGGCGCCAAGGAAATCGTCATGGGCATGGCGCATCGCGGGCGCATCAACGTGCTGACCACTATCATGGGACGCACGATCGAGAGCCTCTTCGAGGAGCCGCGTAACAGCTATCTCGATTTGCCGCTGTCGGGCGACGTCAAATACCACCAGGGCTTTTCCACCGACTTCGCGACGGAATTCGGCCCGGTGCACCTGGCGCTGGCGTTCAATCCCTCGCATCTCGAGATCGTGCACCCGGTGGTGCGCGGCTCGGTGCGCGCGCGCCAGGACCGGCGTGGCGACGTGCTCGGCTACGAGGTGGTGCCGGTGATCATGCACGGTGACGCGGCGCTGTCCGGGCAGGGGGTGGTGATGGAAAGCCTCAACATGTCGCAGACGCGGGGCTTCCGCAACAACGGGGCGATTCACATCGTGATCAACAACCAGATCGGCTTCACCACCTCCGATCCGCGCGACGTGCGTTCGACGCTGTACTGCACCGACGTCGCGAAAATGATCGAGGCCCCGGTGCTGCACGTCAACGGCGACGACCCCGAGGCGGTGGCGTTCGCCGTGCAGACCGCGGTCGATTTCCGCTACACCTTCCACAAGAATTGTTTCATCGACCTGGTGTGCTACCGCCGCCACGGCCACAACGAACAGGACGAACCGCTTGCCACCCAGCCCCTGATGTACCGTCGCATCCAGGCGCATCCGAGCACGCGCGTCCTGTACGCGCAGCGGCTGGTCGACGAGGGGGTGGTGACCCAGGCGCAGGCCGACGACCTGGTCGACGACTGCCGCGAGCGGCTGGAGCACGGCGAATCGCTGAGCCCGCCCGCACTGTCCAATTTCAAGGAAGTCTTCGGCACCAACTGGGGCCGCTTCAAGGGTCATGCGGCGGGCGAGGTGGACACCGCGGTGCCGGCTGCGCGACTGGATTTTCTGGGCGAGCGCATCACCACGCTGCAGCACGAAATCGAGCTGCACTCGCGGGTGCAGAAAGTGCTCGACGACCGCCGCAGGATGCGCGCAGGCGAACTCGCGGTGGACTGGGGCTACGCCGAGCACCTGGCCTACGCCAGCCTGCTCGACGCCGGCCACAACGTGCGGGTGTCGGGGCAGGATTCGGCGCGCGGCACCTTCTTCCATCGCCACGCGGTGTGGCACGACCAGAAGCGCGAACGCCGCCAGAGCGGCGTCTACATCCCGCTCGAACACATCCACGAACGCCAGGGCAACTTCACCATCATCGATTCGCTGCTGTCGGAAGAAGCGGTGCTGGCGTTCGAATACGGCTATGCCACCGCCGACCCCGATACCCTGGTGGTGTGGGAGGCGCAGTTCGGCGACTTCGCCAACGGCGCGCAGGTGGTGATCGACCAGTTCATCACCAGCGGCGAGGCCAAGTGGGGACGGTTGTGCGGCCTCACCCTGCTGTTGCCGCACGGCTTCGAGGGGCAGGGGCCGGAGCATTCCTCGGCGCGGCTGGAGCGCTACCTGCAGCTGTGCGCGCAGGACAATATCCAGGTCTGCGTGCCGACCCTGCCGGCACAGCTGTTTCACCTGCTGCGGCGGCAGATCGTGCGCCCGCAGCGCAAGCCGCTGGTGGTTTTGAGCCCGAAGAGCCTGCTCCGTCATCCGGCCTCCACCTCATCGCTCGCCGATCTCTCCAGCGGCGCGTTCCACCCGGTCATCGACGACGCGCGGGCGCCGCGCCAGGCGACGCGCGTGGTGGCGTGCAGCGGACGCGTGTGGTTCGACCTCGAGGCGGCGCGTGCCGCGCGCGGGCTGGACGACGTCGCCCTGGTGCGGGTCGAGCAGCTCTATCCCTTCCCCGAGGCGGCGTTCCGCGCGGTGCTGGACCCCTACCCGCAGGCCGGCACCTTCATCTGGGCCCAGGAGGAACCGATGAACCAGGGGGCGTGGTTCCAGACCTTGCACCATCTCAACCACTGCGCGCCTGCAGGACGGCGCTTCCACTACGCCGGCCGGCCGGCCGCCGCCGCACCGGCGTCGGGCTATGCCTCGCGCCACAAGGCCGAGCTGGACGCCCTGCTGACGGCCGCCCTGGAGACTCCGTATGAAAGTTGAAGTGCGCGTTCCACAACTCTCCGACTCGGTGGCCAGCGGCACCCTGCTGCCGTGGCGCAAGCAACTCGGCGAGACGGTGGCGCGTGACGAGACCCTGGTCGATCTGGAGACCGACAAGGTGATCCTGGAGATTCCCGCGCCGGCTTCCGGCACCTTGGTCGATCTCCGCCAGCCCGAAGGCGCAGTGGTCAAGGCGGATGAGGTGGTGGCGGTCATCGAGACGGGCGAGGGCCAGCCGGCCCAGCAGGTAAGCCTAGGTGCCGTTCGGCCTGAGCGTGTCGAAGGCCAGAAGCCCGCGCCGCAGGCCAGCGCCGTGCCCGCTGTTCAGGCGGCGGTCGCGCCGGCTCCCAGGCCTGCCGTTCCGCTACCCACTGCTGCGGCCGATGCGCGGGTCATTCCGCCCGGGGTCAGCCGGCGCGAACCGATGTCGCGCTTGCGTCAGCGGGTGGCCGAACGCCTGGTCGCGGCACAGCACACCGCCGCCATGCTGACCACCTTCAACGAGGTCAACATGCAGCCGGTGAACGAGCTGCGCCAGCGCTTCAAGGCCGAGTTCGAGGTCAAGCACGGGGTCAAGCTGGGCTACATGTCGTTCTTCGTGCGCGCGGTGTGCCAGGCGCTGCAGCAGTTTCCCATCGTCAACGCCGCGATCGACGGCAAGGACATCGTGTGGCACGGCGACGCCGACATCGGCATCGCCATCTCCAGCCCGCGCGGGTTGGTGGTGCCGATCCTGCGCCGCGCGCAGACACTGTCGTCGGCCGAAATCGAGGCGGCCATCGCCGATTTCGCCGGCCGTGCCCGCGACAACAAGCTCACCCTCGAGGAACTCGCCGGCGGCAGCTTCTCCATCACCAACGGCGGCGTGTTCGGCTCGCTCTTGTCCACCCCGATCCTCAATCCGCCGCAGTCGGCCATCCTCGGCATGCACACCATCCAGGAACGTCCGGTGGCCGAAAACGGCCAGGTGGTGATCCGCCCGATGATGTACCTGGCGCTGACCTACGACCACCGGCTGATCGACGGCCGCGATGCGGTGCAATTCCTGGTCGCGGTGAAGGCTGCGCTGGAGGCGCCGCACTCCCTGCTGCCGGAAGCCTGAGCATGCCGGTCACGCAAACGGGGACGCCGAACCCCACGGAAGAAAACCTGGTCGAGGTCAGCGACCTGCATTTCTCGTTCGACAGCAATGCCGTTCTCAAGGGCATCAATCTCGTCATTCCGCGCGGCAAGGTGGTCGCCATCCTGGGGGTCAGCGGCTGTGGCAAGACCACACTGCTGCGGCACTTCGGCGGCCAACTCAGGCCATTGCGCGGTCACGTGAAATTCGATGGCCAGGTGGTGCACAAGCTTGGCAACGACGCGCTCTACGCGATGCGGCGCAAGATGGGGATGATGTTTCAGGTCAGCGGGCTGTTCAGCGACCTTTCGGTGTTCGACAACATCGCCTACCCGATGCGCGAGCACACCGACCTGCCGGAAGACGTGATCCACGACCTGGTGCTGATGAAGCTGCATGCCGTCGGCCTGCGCGGCGCCCATGCCCTGCGCACCAGCGAACTGTCGGGCGGCATGGAGCGGCGCGTGGCGCTGGCCCGCGCGATCGCGCTCGACCCCATGCTGATCATGTACGACGAGCCTTTCGCCGGCCTCGACCCGATTTCGCTCAACACCATCGCCAACCTGATCCGGCGCCTCAACGACGCGCTCGGGCTGACCTCGATCGTGGTGACCTATGACGTCTCGGAATCGCTCAAAGTGGCCGACTATGTCTATTTCATCCACGGCGGCGTGGTGGTGGCAGAAGGGGAGGCTGCCGGGATGATCGACTCCAGCGACCCCTTCGTCCGCCAGTTCGTCCATGCGCAGCCCGACGGGCCAGTGGCCTTCCAGTATCCAAGCCGGCCCTATCCGGACGAACTCGAGCTTCGCCCCGCCGCAGAGTGATGCGATCTCGGGCAGCCGCCGCAGGCCCGCTTATTCCTCCAGCAGCGTCACCGTGGTGTCGGCCGTCGTGCGGTCGATGCTGAGCTGCACCACGCAATACTCGGTCAGCTCGTCGATGGGGGTGGGGTCGTCGGCGCAGCTGCAGCCGGCAATGATTCCCGCATAGAAAATCCCCGCCTTGATCAGTACCCCGTCGGCGTCCTCGTGCGTGCCGAGGAGGATGACCTGGAAAGGCCGCTCGCTGACATGGCTGCTGCGCGCCAGACCCTGCTGCAACGGCAGGCGAACGGCTTCAACCCGCTCGAACTCCTGCTTGAAGACCTCCCTGAATTCAGGCGTTCCCCAGGCTTTCAGCGATTCAGGCAATCGGATCATGGGCGTGTCTCCCGGAGCGGGATGAAAGTCATGCGTTGACACCCTTTTTTCCGCCAAGCTTGGCATCGAATTTCGTCTTGTCGATGACGAAGCGCTCGTGCCGGCCGCGCGAGATCAGGTCGACCCCGTCATCGGCTTCGACGGCGAAGACCAGCCGCCTGCCATCGACTTCGATCAGCTCGACACGTGCCGTCACCTCAAGACCAGGCGGCGTGGCCGCTTCGTGGCTGACGTCGATATGCGTGCCCACCGACTGTTCGCGCGGCCAGTCCAGATGCGGATTGATCGCCCTGATGCAGGCCCATTCCAGGAATCCCACCAGGAATCCGGTCGCAAACACCTCGGGCATGGCGACAAACTCCGGCGATTCCGGATACAGCGCCGGCACGGTCTTCGAGGGGGGCACCACGAAGCGGTGTTCGTAGCGGATGCCGGGCTTCAGCGATTCTTTCATGGCAATTTTCTGCAAGGCTTGCGGTTGCACACGGGCATGCGCCACGGCCCTTGAATCGCGGCTACCAGCTGCATGACCCCGAGAAAATCCAAGTCTCATCGATCATCCGGCCGGACGCAACCCGCTCGCCGGTGTCGTCGCGCAACAATCGCGCCGACGCCTCGCGCGTGTCCTCTTCGAGCAGGTAGCGCATCCC
>Ga0316603_10001032_pt1 | contig 14537 bp, 9 predicted proteins | sample OWC_soil_day10_n_FD_207649 | JGI IMG/M metagenome (GOLD analysis project Ga0316603, IMG submission 207649) | Wetland soil microbial communities from Old Woman Creek delta, Ohio, United States - OWC_soil_day10_noCT | ecosystem: Environmental > Terrestrial > Soil > Wetlands | place: USA: Ohio... | reverse complement strand
CACGGAACCGCCCCTTGAGGATGTTCTTCAGGTTGTTCTTGAGGACGAACTCGTCCCAGTAGATGCCGTCGAGCGCGAGCTTCGCGGCGAGCACCTGGCGCATCTGGGTCGGGCTACCCGAGACGATGCAGATCCGGTGGCCGTCCTGCTTGAGTGCGCGGAGCAGGGCGGTCGCCCCGGGGAACGCGTGCTTGTCGGCGGCGGTCTCGACGGCGCTCTTGTACAGATCCTTGAGGCTGTCGAACTCGGTGCGCAGGTACGTCTTGTCGAGGTCCCAGCGGAACACGTGCTTCGGCGGCGGCGCGCCTTCTGCGAGGCCCGGGGGCACGTGATCGAGCAGGCCGATCCGCTCGCCGAGCTCGATCGGGAGCGACGTCACCCGCCGCAGCAGACTCTTGCGACGACCCGCCACTAGCCCTCGGATGCGCCCGAGCCCGTCGGCTTGCGCTGCGCACGCTCGTCGAGCTCGGCCATCGTGCGGGCGATGTTGCCGCACAGGTTCCCGGCGAGCGCCTTGTGCGCCACCTTGATCGCGTTGGTCACCGCGCGCGCGTTCGAGCGGCCGTGCGCCTTGATGAACGGGTGCGAGAAGCCGAGCAGCGGCGCGCCGCCATACTGCTGCCAGTCCGTGATCGACTTGAGCTGATCGATCGCCGAGGACAGCGCGAGCAGACCGAGCCGCCAGGCGAGCCGCTCCTTGTGCGCGTAGCGCGCGAGCCGCACGACGGTTTCGGACACGCCCTCGAGCATCTTGAGGACGACGTTGCCGACGAACCCGGACGTCACGACGACGTCGGCGACGCCGCGCGGGATGTCGAGCCCCTCGATGTTGCCGATGAAGTTGAGCTCGGTGGTCTCGACCAGCGCGGCGTGCGCCGCGACGATCTCCTTGGGGCCCTTGCCGGCCTCGGTGCCATTCGAGAGCAGCGCGACCCGCGGACGGCGGTTGCTCGACACGAGCTTGGCGTACGCGGAGCCCATCACGGCGAAGCCGACGAGGTCCTCGGCGGTGACGTCGACCGTCGCGCCGACATCGAGGATCAGCGAGAACGGGTCGTCCTTCTCGCCGCGCCGTAGCTCGGTCGGGAACACGGCGGCCAGCGCGGCTCGCCGCACGCCCTCGAGCAGGGTCCAGCGGCGCGCACACGCGAGCACGCTGGCGCCGGTGTTCCCCGCGGACACCAGCGCATCTCCTTCACCGCGGGCGACGAGATCTGCCGCGACCACGATCGAGGCCTCCGGCTTCGCGGCGAGCGCCTCGGCGGGCTTCTCGTCCATCTCGACGTACTGCGAGGCGTGGTGGACGCGGACGCGCGCGCCGTCGTGGCGCATCTTCGGGAGCAGGCGCCCGAGCACCGCCGCGTCACCGACGAGGATGATCTCCGCGGACGACAGCGCGAGCGACGCCTCTGCCGCGCCCTGGACGATCGCGTCCGGAGCGTGATCGCCACCCATGGCGTCGACGACGATGCGGTGCATGGTCGGCATCTTGCCAGAAATCCAGGTGCTAGAGTGCCCGCCGCATGCCGGAGCGGCTCTACATCGTCGACGGCCACGGCTATATCTTCCGTGCGCACTACGGCCTGATGAACATCTCGCGCGGTGAGCGCAAGGAGGTCCGGCTGTCGACCGCCGATGGCATGCCGACGGGCGCGCTCTACGTGTTCACGCGGATGCTGATGCGGCTCGAGGAGGACAACGCGCCCAAGCGGATCGCCGTCGTGTTCGACGACAAGAGCGGCACGAAGACGTTCCGCGCCGAGCTGTACCCCGAGTACAAGGCGACGCGGAAGGCGCCGCCCGAGGAGCTCGTGGTCCAGATGGACTACTTCGCGAAGATCGTCGAGGCGATGGGCTGGCCCGTGCTCGCCGTCCCCGGCGTCGAGGCCGACGACGTGATCGCGACACTCGTCGAGCAGGCACGCGCCAGGGGCTGGGAGGTCGTGATCTACAGCGCCGACAAGGACATCATGCAGCTGGTCGGGGACGGCGTCTCGATGATCGACGCGCTCCGCCAGACGACGTACACGCGCGACGAGGTGATCAAGAAGATGGGCGTGCCGCCGGAGAAGATTCCGGACTTCCTCGCGCTCGTCGGCGATACCAGCGACAACATCCCGGGCCTCCGCGGCGTCGGCGACAAGACCGCCGCGAACCTGCTCGAGCAGTACGGCACGCTCGAGAACCTGATCGCGACGAACCCGGTCGTACCCCGGATCGCGGTCAAGCAGCCGTTCAGCGATCCCGAGCAGCTCGCGCTGGTGAAGCTGTCGCGCCAGCTCGTCGAGCTGCGCCGCGACGTCCCGCTGCCCAAGAAGCTCGACGAGCTCGTGGCCAGCGAATGGAACCTGCCGCTGCTCTACCAGATGTTCACCGACCTCGAGTTCAACCTGCTCGTCGACAAGGTCAAGATGCGGATGCCGCCGGGCGACGACGTCGTCGTCGTGCCCGCGCCGGAGACCACCGTGCTCGCCGCGCTCGAGGTCGCGCCCGAGCCGCGGATCGTGACGCGCGCCGATGCGATCGCGGAGCTCGCGGCGAACATCCGCGCCGCGAAGCGGATGGCGATCACGATCGAGCTCGACCCCGAGCGGCCGGAGAAGGCGGGCCTCGTCGCCGTGGTCGTCGCGGTCAAGGGCCTCGCGCCGGCGTACCTCCCCCTCGGGCACCGCTACATCGGCGCGCCCGCCCCGCCGCCGGTCGCGGATCTGAAGCCGCTGTTCGACGTGCTGCGCGATCCGGCGATCGAGAAGGTCACGCACGACGCGAAGACGCTGATCCGGACGTTCGCGGGCGATCACGTCTACGGGCGCGTCGCCGTCGAGGGCATCGTCGAGGACACGATGCTCGCGGCGTTCCTTCTCGATCCGACGGCCGAGGCCGAGCCGTGCGAGGCGGTCGCGGAGCGGCTCGGCGGCGTGCTGCTGCCGGCGCGCGCGACGATCGCCGGACGCGCGAAGGTCACGCTCGAGGGGGTCGAGGTCGAGCGCGCGGCGCCCTGGGCCGGGGCGATCGCCCACACGCTGCTGCCGATCGCCGACCAGCTGCCGCAGCGCCTCGAGGCGAGCGGGCTGCTCTCGCTGTATCGCGACGTCGAGCTGCCGATCGCGAAGCTGCTCGCCGAGATCGAGCCGATCGGGATCCACATCGACGTCGCTCACTTCCGCAAGCTCGGCGCCGAGGTCACGGCGCGGCTCGCCGATCTCGAGCGCAAGATCTTCGACGCGGCGCTGCCGCACGGCGAGTTCAACATCGGCTCGCCCAAGCAGCTCGGGGAGCTGTTGTTCGACAAGCTCGGGCTCGATACCAAGGGCGTGCGCCGCACCAAGACCGGCTGGTCGACCGAGGCCGAGACGCTCGAGGCGCTGATCGACTCGCACCCGATCATCGCCCCGATCCTCGAGCACCGCGAGATCTCGAAGCTCAAGGGCACGTACCTCGATGCGCTGCCGCCGCTGGTGTCGCCGAAGTCCGGGCGCGTGCACACGTCGTTCAACCAGGTCGTCGCCGAGACCGGGCGGATCTCGTCGCAAGATCCGAACCTCCAGAACATCCCGATCCGCAGCGAGCTCGGCCAGCGAATCCGCAAGGGCTTCATCGCCGCGCCGGGCCTGGTGCTGATCGCGGCGGACTACTCGCAGATCGAGCTGCGGATCCTCGCGCACCTGTCGGGCGACGCGAAGCTCGGCGCCGCGTTCCGAGACAAGGTCGACGTCCACACGCAGACGGCGGCCGAGGTGTTCGACGTCCCGCGCGAGCAGGTCACGCCCGAGCAGCGCCGGATCGCGAAGGCGGTCAACTACGGCCTGTCGTACGGCCAGTCCGACTTCGGACTCGCGCGCACGCTCGAGATCTCGCGCCAGCAGGCAGGCGAGTACTCGCGGCGCTACTTCCAGCGGTTCCCGACGATCCACAAGTTCATGGAGGACATCGTGACCCTCGCGCGCGCGCAGGGTGGGGCGCGCACGCTGCTCGGGCGCTGGCGCCCGATCCCCAACTTGATGTCGAAGAGCCCGCAGGCCCGCCACGCCGCCGAGCGCGTCGCGCAGAACACGCCGATGCAGGGCGCCGGCGCGGACATCATCAAGCTCGCGATGCTCGCGACCGACCGCCGGATCAAGCGAGACAAGCTCCCCGCGCGGATGCTGCTCACGGTGCACGACGAGCTCGTGTTCGAAGCGCCCCCGAAGGACGCCGAGGCGATCGGCGCGGTGCTCAAGGCCGAGATGGAGGGTGTCTACCTGCTCAGCGTGCCGCTCGTGGTCGACATCGGCATCGCCGACAACTGGGCCGACGCGTAGGCGGCCTGGCCCTACCGACTCGTCGCTTCCATCGTGACGCGCACGAGCCCCGGCGACGCCGCGGTGGACGCGGTCGAGAACGTCGCCCGGTACTGCGCGACCGGGGCCTCGAGCGCGAGCGCCGCGAGGTTGCCGCGCTGACTCGCGGGCGTGTCCCCGAGCTGGTGGTCGGTGAACGCCGTCGCGCTCGTGCCGTCGGGACCGACGAACGGCTCGGTATCGCACGTGCCGTCGGGGCACACGCGCACCTGGAGCTCGAGTCGCAGCGCGCCGCGGAGGTACAGCGCACGGACCTCGGTCGCGGCGAGCGCGCGCTTCCAGATCGCCGCCTCATCGACGACGATCCGCGTGTGGTACCTCGGATCGTCGAGGTTGAAGCTGCCGAGCCGGATCTCGCCGGCGTCGTACGTGAACTGGCCGGCGCCGTAGTCGAAGGTGGTCGTCCCGACCTCGCGGCCGTCGACGTAGAGCCGGAGGGTCGCGGGCGTGTGTCCGTCCTTGACGCTGGCCAGGTGGTGCCAGGCGCCATCGTCCAGTCGCACGCCGCTGCACGCGTTGACGGACGCGCCGGCGCGGGTGGCGTCGTAGATGTTCATGTACGCGCCGTCGCCGCCGGGGCACGGTTCGGGGCACAACGCACCGAGCCACGCGTGCGGTGAATCGCCGGCGCCGGCACCGCCGATCGCGATGCGGTTGTCGTTGCTCTCCGAGCAGTCGAACATCTTCACCCACACCGCGTAGGTGACGTCGCCGGTGCCGAAGTCGAAGTAGTTGCCGTCGAGCGTCACGTACGCATCGCGCGCGATGTCGAGCGCCTGCCCGAACGCGCCCGGGACAAACGATGCGCCCTGGCCGACGAAGGTCATCTCGCCGTGATGCTCGTGGCTCGAGCTGTCGGCCACCGCGGCTCCGTCGGCGATGCTCGAGCCGTCCAGGTGGAGCAGCAGGATGTCGTCGCGCATGTCCACGTTGTCCTCGGCGTAGCCCGCCTCGGCGTCCCCCCGATCCGGCAGCGGGCGACCGTGTGGTGCGCTCGGGGTCACGGCGAGCGTGTGCCAGACCACGGCGTCCTCGCCGGTGTCGAACGGTCGCGACACGTAGACCCCGACGCCCGTCGGGTCGAACGGTGCGCTCGCCAGCATGACCCGGTCATCGCGCCACGCGAGCGGGGCGGTCCCGGCGTCGTACCTCCCGCGATCGAACTTGCTCTGCGTGTCGTCGGTGAACACCCGCTGCTCGGCGAACCCGAGCCGCCCGCACCCGGCGAGGCCGACGAGGAGCCACGGCACGAGGCGCTGGCTCCGGAACATCCGTCCACGGTAGCCCGGATCGGGTCGTGCCGTCGGCCCGATCATCAGCCCCTCGCGAGGTCGATCTCGAACCGCACCTTGCCGTCGATCCCGACGAGCGCGACGTGCAGCGCGTCGGAGGTGACGTCGACCGTGCCGAACGACTGCAGGCCGTCCCACGGGGCGAGGTTCCCGGTGCCCGGCGGCGGAGCCCACTGGAACCGCACCTCGGGGCCGAACGTCGGGTCGAGGGGGTTGGGTCCGAACGTGCCCGCGTGGATCGGCCCGGCGATGAACTCCCAGAACGGGGTGAAGTCCGCCCCGGTCGCGCGCGCCGGATCGAAGTGGTGCGCGGCGGCGTAGTGGACGTCGGCGGTCAGCCACACCACGTCGCGCACGGCGCGCTGCTTGAGCGCGGCGAGCACGCCGGCGAGCTCGCGCTCGCGGCCGAGCGGGGGCCCGGCGCCGTTCCCGTAGCCCTCCTGGCGCAGGTCACCGAGGCCATCACCGATCACGAGCGCGAGCGGCTGATCGCACGCAACGATCTTCCAGCGCGCAGTCGAGCGGGCGAGGGCGTCCACCAGCCACGTGGCCTGGGCGGCGCCCATCATCGTGCCGGTCTCGCCGCGGTTCTCGTCGTTCGGCGTGCGGAACGCGCGGAGGTCGACGACGATCACGTCGAGCAGCGGGCCGTAGTGGATCACGCGCTGGATCGTCGGGCCGTCGATCGGCGTCCACTCGCGGAGCGCGCGGAGGGCGCGGGCCGCGAGCGTCGACGCGTCGCGCTCGGTGTAGCGAGGGTCGTCGAGCTGCTGCCCGGGCCACCAGTTGTTGTGGGTCTCGTGGTCGTCCCAGGCGGCGAGGATCGGGACCTCGGCGGCGAGGGCGCGGACGTGATCGTCCTCGTAGTTGTAGGCGAACCGCGCGCGGAAATCGTCGAGCTCCTGGGCGACGCGGCCGACGCGCTCGTTGGTGACGTTCTTCCACACGCGCCCGTCCGCGAGCGTGTGCTCGGCGAGGATCGGGTTGTCCGCGTAGATCAGATCGCCGGAGTGCAGGAAGAAGTCGGGCTCCGCGGCGCGGATCGCCGCATAGCCACGCAGGCCGCCCCACTCGGGGTTACGGCCAAAGCCCTGGCCGCAGGTGTCACCCGTCCACGCCAGGCGGACCTTGTCGGGGCGCGGCATCGCGAACCGGCCGGTCGCCCACGCCGACGCACCGCGCGCGGCCTCGCGCTCGAACCGCACCCGGTACGCGATCGTCTGGCCGGGCGGCAGGCCGCGGAGCAGGACCCACCCGGTGTGATCCGTCGTCGGCCCGACGACGTTGCCCGCGATCCGCGTGGCATCCGCGAAGCTCGCCGTCGTCGACCACTCGACCACCAGCCGCGCGGTCTCGTCGCAGCGCGCCCAGATGATCGCGCGATCCGCCTGGACGTCGCCCGCCTGGACTCCGTGCGTGATCGCCGGCTGCTTCGTGCGCAGCGCCGGTCCGCGCGTGCACGCGATCACGCCGCCCGCGCTGGCACCGACCAGGAACTGCCGCCGGCTGATCATCGTGGCGAGGATACCGTCATGCGTTGCCGATCAGCAGGGGCTTGCGCCGCGAGCTCGAGAACACGGGGCGCATCGGCAGCTCGCCGCGGTAGCTGGCCTTCTCGGCGTCGGCGGCCGAGGCGTCCTGCATCGGCTCGTGCTGATTGTGGCCGAGCACGGTGATCCGCGTGCCCGCGGTGACGATCCGCTCGTTGAACCGGACCTTCGAGGTCGCCGGATAGTTGAGCTGGACCTGGAGCTGTTCGAACAGGCCGCGCTGGAGCGGGCCGAGCGCCTGGCTCGACACGAACGTCGAGCTCGAGGGGACGAGGTCACTGCGCGCGCCCTCGGGGTCGATCCGCGCGATGCCGGTCGCGTCGCGCAGCACGAACGGGACGCCCTGGTCCGTCCAGCCACGCTCGACCCAGTCGCCGAGTCCGACCTCATCGATCGAGACCTGCCAGTACATGCACGGGCGCCCCATGATCGGCGAGATCAGCGGGGTCGCACCCTCGGCGACACCGGTCACGCGCTGGCGCTCGCCGTCGACACAGCGCGCGACGTCGATCGAGCGATACCGGAGGAGCTGCTTGCGAACGGGCGGGCCGTGCCGTGCCTCGGCGAACCACCCGAACATCAGCGCGCGCGCTTGGCGGCGGACTTCTTCGCGGGGGCTCTGTTCGCCGCCGCCTTGTTCGCCGCCGCCTTGTTCGCCGCCGCCTTGTTCGCCGCAGTCTTGTTCGTCGGAGACCGCTTCGCCGGGGCCTTGTTCGCCGCCGCCTTGTTCGCCGGAGTTTTGTTTGCCGCAGTCTTGTTCGTCGGAGACCGCTTCGCCGGGGCCTTGCTCGCCGGGGCCTTGTTCGCCGCAGTCTTGTTCGTCGGAGACCGCTTCGCGGGGGCCTTGTTCGCCGGGGCCTTGCTCGCCGGAGCCTTGTTCGCCGGAGCCTTGTGCGCCGCAGCCTTGTTCGCCGGAGGCTTCTTCGTCGGAGACCTCTTCGCCGCGGGCTTGTGGGCCGCGGGCGTCGTGGTCTCGACCTCGCCGGGGAAGCTCGGCTCGGGGGTCTCGGGCGGCATCGCGTGCGCCTGATCGAGGAGCTCGCGGAGCGCGGCGTACTCGTCCCACTGCGGGTCCTGCTCGTCGAAGAAGCCGAGCGAGCCGTCGAACGGCGACAGCTTCTCGATCATCGGCAACGGATCATCGCTGCCGTACAGGTAGTGGAAGAAGCTGCCGTCCTCGGTCTTCGTGGCGACGAACGTCCAGCCGAGCGCGGCGCACGCGGGCTCGAGCCACTGCTCCTCGAACTGGCCGACGCGCCGGTACGCCGCGGCATCGGGGAGCCGCGAGAGGCTGGTTACCGGATACGACAATTCGACGACGAAGATCCGCGGCTGGTCGAGGCGCGGGACGAGATCGCGGATCCGGAACATCGCGGTGAGACCATCGTCGCGGCGGGCCTCGACAAAGTTCCAGACATCTCCTTCGCTCACCATGGGCCTAGCCTACCGCCTTTCGATCCCTGATCTCGGGTAGTTGGGACTTTCGCGTTCGGGCACGATGAGCGGTAGAATTATCGGATGCGCGCGACTCTCGCCCTCGTCGCGTTCGCCGCACTCGGCTCGCTCGGAGCCTGTGGCGAATCGGCGACGCCTGTGGCCGACAAGGTCGTGGCGCCGCCGGCGCCGGGCACGGGCACGGGCGCGACCGCTGCGGCGGCCACCGCGACCCAGCCGGGCAAGGCGCTGGTCGAGGGCGCGACCCTGCGCCCGCACCACGAGGAGCCCGTCGTCGACTGTCCCGCGTCGATCGCCGACCTCGGCGATGACGAGGGACGCGTCGCGGCGCTGCTCGACGAGGCGAACCGACAGATCGAACATGCGGCGTACGCCGCGGCGTGGACGTGTGCAGATCGCGCGGCCGATCTGACGCCGACCTCGGTCGAGGCGCACCACCTCCGCGGAGCCGCGCTCGCCGCCCTCGGCCGCGACGCCGACGCGCAGATGGCGTACGGGCTCGCGCTCGCGCTCGATCCCGAGGATCCCGAGACCCTGCGCGCGGTCGCGGACTTCTATATCAACGGCAAGGGCGAGCGCGGCCGCGATGCGCTGCGGCTCGGGCTCGAGCTCGCGCAGCGCGGGAGCCGCCGGGCCGCCGCGCGCCGCCGCCGCAACCCACCGCTCGCGGCTGACCTCGCGGTCCTCGAGGGCCAGGCGCTCAACGACCTCGGTCGCAGCGACGAGGCGCTCTCCCGCGTCGACGCCGCGCTGCGGATGGCGCCCGGCCGTGGCGATGCGCTGCACGAGCGCGGCGTCGCGCTGTTCGATCTGTCGCGGTTCGCCGACGCGAAGGTCGCATTCAGCCGCGCCCTCGTGATCCAGCCTGACGACGCGTTCACCCACCAGATGCTCGGCCTGACGCTCGAGCAGCTCGGCGATCAGAAAGGCGCCGACGTGGCGCTCGCCCGGGCGATGCAGCTCGCGCCCGGCGAGCTGTCCGCGCCGGTGTTGATCTCGGTCGCGGAGTTCCAGGCCGAGATCGACGAGATCGTGGCCACGCTTCCGCCCGAGCGCCGGGCGCGCGTCAAGCAGATCAAGCTCGAGATCGCGGACCTGCCGAGCACGGCGGACCTCGCCGCGGTCAAGCCGCCGTTCCCGCCGACGATCCTCGGCCTGTATCGCGGTCCGGTCGGTCGCCTCGTGCAGCTGCCGCCGCCCCCGGGCGAGGAGACGCCGTCGATCGTCCTCTATCGCAAGAACCTCGCGCGCGCGGTCAAGACGCGGCACGAGCTGTCGGAGCAGATCCGCGACACGCTGCTCCACGAGATCGGGCACCTCGAGGGCCTCGACGAGGACGACCTCCGGCGCCGCGGCATGGAGTGACGCGCGCGGGTCCGCGACCTCGCATTGCCACGTCAAATCCCTCGACAGCCCAGGGGTTGCGGTAGGATGGCCGACATGTCGGACGGGACGGGGCTGGCGCCACAAGCGGCACCAACGGGCGTTCCGTCCGCGATGGCCTCGCTGGAGGAGGCGCTCCGCCGCGAGCAGAAGAAGGTCGCGCTCGTCCAGGAGGTCAGCCGCGCGCTGTCCGATGTCGGCGATCTCGACGCCTTGCTCAGCCTGATCATGGCGAAGGTCACCGAGCTGATGGAGGCCGACCGCGCGACCTTGTTCCTCGTCACCGAGGACGGCCAGTCGCTGTGGTCCAAGGTCTCGCAGGGTGGTGAGCGGGTCGAGATCCGGCTGCCGGTCGGCGAGGGGATCGCGGGCTGGGTCGCGCAGACCCGCGAGATCGTCAACATCCCCGATGCGTACGCGGATCAGCGGTTCTACCCCGCGGTCGATCTCAAGAGCGGCTATCGCACGCGGTCGATCCTCAGCGTGCCGATGCTCGGAGCGCTCGGTGGCCTCGCCGGCGTGCTCCAGGTCCTGAACAAGCAGGACGGCCCGTTCACGACGCCCGACGAGGAGCTATTGCTCGCGCTCGCGGCGCAGGCGGCGATCGCGATCGAGAATGCGCGGCTCTATCACTCGATCGTCGCGCAGAACCAGGAGCTGTCGCGCGCGCGCCGCGACCTGGAGCGCCGGACCCGCGAGCTCAACGCGCTGTACGAGGTCGAGAAGGAGCTGTCCGCGGCGCTCGATCTCGACGATCTGCTGTCGCGCATCCTCGCGCAGGCGATCACCGTGCTCGGCGGCGGTGCCGGATCGATCGCGCTCGTCGATCCCGATGGCGCGCTGCGGTTCCGCACGGTGCAGGGCCCGGCGGCGCCGAAGCTGATCGAGCGCACACTGCCGCACGGCACCGGTCTGATCGGCTGGGCGATCGCGCACCGCACGCCGGTCATCGTCGACGATCCGGTCAAGGATCCGCGCCACGCCGCCGAGGTCGCGAAGGAAGCGGGCGTCAGCCCGCAGCACCTGATCGTCGCGCCGCTCGTCGACGGCGACGACGTGATCGGTGGGATCGAGATCATCGATCAGCGGCGGGCAGCGCGCGACGGCGATGGCCCGTGGGGCGAGGACGACCTCAAGCTGCTCGTCCTGATCGCGGCGCAGACCGCCGGGGCGATCGGGATGGCGCGGCGGCGCAGCGAGGCGAGCAACCGCGATCGGCTGGCGTCGATCGGCCGGATGCTGGCGGGCCTGCTGCACGACCTCAAGACGCCGATGACGATCATCTCGGGCTACGCGCAGTTGATGGCCGCGGCGGACGAGGCGGACCAGCGCGAGAAGTACGTCGAGCAGATCCAGCGCCAGTTCGATCTGATGGCGGGCATGACCCGCGAGGTCCTCGCGTTCGCGCGCGGCGATACCGACCTCGTCGTCCGCAAGGTCTACATCAACAAGTTCACCGAGGACCTGACGACCCAGCTCGGCGCCGCGATCGCGGGCCGCGGGATCGACTTCCTCGTCGAGGCTCGCTACGACGGCATCGCGTTCTTCGACGAGCAGAAGCTGTTGCGCGTGTTCCATAACCTGACGAGCAACGCGGTCGAGGCGATGCCGGAGGGCGGCAAGCTGCGCGTCATCGTCGACAAGGAAGGCGACGAGCTCGTCATCCACGTCAAGGACAACGGCCCCGGCATCCCGGCGAAGGTCCACGCGCGCCTGTTCGAGCTGTTCGCCACCGGTCGCAAGGGCGGCACCGGCCTCGGCCTCGCGATCGTGAAGCGGATCGTCGACGATCACCACGGGACCATTCGCTGCGAGACCGGCCCGACCGGCACGACGTTCGTGATCCGCCTCCCGCTGGCCCGGCCCACCGACGGCGAGTGACGGGTGTTGCCATGCTCGTGATGAGCGGCATCGAGAAGGCGTACGGGACGTGGCGCGCGCTCGCCGGCGTCTCGCTCACGGTCGCGGCCGGAGAGGCGGTGCTGCTCGTCGGCCGCAACGGGGCCGGCAAGACGACGCTGCTGCGGATCGCGACCGGGTTCCTCGATGCGGATGCGGGCAAGGTGACGATCGACGGACTGCGGATCGATCGCGACCGCGAGCGCGTCCTCGCGCAGGCCAAGCTCGGCTACCTGCCGGAGCAGGCGCCCGCACCGGTCGAGCTCACGGTCCGTGATCACCTCCGCCTGCGTGCCCGGCAGAAGGGCCTCGGGGCCGACGCGGCGCGCACGGCGGTCGACCGCTGCCTCGCGGCCGCGGCGATCGAGGCCGAGGCGGGCCGGCCGATCGGGACCTTGTCGAAGGGCTACCGCCAGCGCGTCGGCCTCGCGGATGCGCTGCTCGGCGATCCACCGCTGCTCGTCCTCGACGAACCGACCAGCGGGATGGATCCGATCCAGACCCGCCAGCTATGCGATCACCTGATCGCCGCGGCCACGCACCGCGCGGTCCTGGTCTCCAGCCACGCCGTCGCCGATCTGGAGCCGCTGGCCGGCCGTGTCGTCGTGCTGCGCAAGGGTGTCGTGGTGGCGGACGCCACGCCCGCGGCGCTGTGCGCGCAGACCGGAGCGGCCAAGCTCGAGGACGCGGTGGTCGCGCTGCTCGACGACTCCGAGCAGGGCAAGGCGACCGCATGAGCGTGCGCGCCGCGTACTGGGTGTGGCGCCGCGACCTGCACGTGATGCTGCGCGCGCCGATCGTCTACGTCGTCGGCGGCGTGTTCCTCGTCGTCCAGGGCGTCGCGTTCGCGGGGCTGGTCGCGGCGCTGTCGGATCCGCGGCGGCCGGCGCCGCTCGGTGCGCTGCTCGAGGGCCAGCTCTCCGGGACGCTCTTGACCTGGGTCCTCGAGCTGGTCGTGCTGACCCTGCTCGGGATGCGTGCGATCGCCGACGACAAGCGGAGCGGTGGCTGGGAGCTGCTGCTGACCGCGCAGGTCGGGGAGGGCGCCGCCGTGGTCGGCAAGTGGCTCGCCGCGACGACGATCTACGCGCTGCTGTGGATCCCGACGCTCGCGTACCTCGGCGTGGTCGCGGCGTTCCGCGCCGACGACGGTGGATGGGACCTCGCGACGATCGTCACCGGCTACGCGGGCGCGATCGCGATCGGCGCAGCGCTGCTCGCGTGGGCGATCGCGGCGAGCGCGGCGATGGCGTCGACGCTCGGCGCCGGCGCGCTCGGGTTCGCGCTCCTGATCGGCATCTTCCTCGTCGGCGAGCTGCCCGCGTTGTGGCCCGATCTCGCGCTCGACTACCCGACTGCGGCCGCCGCACTCGACCTCGTGTCCGTGCGCGCGACGGTCGGTGGGTTCGCGCGCGGCGAGCTCGGGCTCGCGCCGGTCGTGTTCACCGGCGGGCTCGCGATCGTCGGGCTGTCGCTCGCGATCACGCTCGCGTGCGCAGGCCGCCGGCGCCGCACCGAGGTTCGCACGCGCGCGCTCGGGACGCTGGTCGTCGCGGCGATCGGCCTCCTCTCCGCGATCCTCGCCGTGCGGCACCCCCTCCGCTGGGATGTCAGTGCCACCCGCCGCAACTCGCTCGATCCCGAGACGGTCGCGTTGCTGTCCGAGCTGCCGGGGACCGCGACGCTGACGATCGTGCGGCCGACGCTCGGCGGGCTCGAGCCGATCTACGACGAGGTCGGGCGCGTCGCCGCGCGGATGGCGGAGGTCGCGCCGGGGCTCAAGGTGACCACGGTCGATCCGGCGAGCGCGCCGGGCGGCCTCGCAGAGATCGCGCGCAGCGCGGGCCTCGCACCCGGGGATCTCGCGACGGGGGGGGCGATCGTCGTCGACGCGAACGGGCGGCGACGGGTCGTCGACTTGCTCGCGATCGCCTCGATCGAGCGCGGGCCCGGGGATGCACCGACCGTCGAGCGCCTCGCGATCGAGCAGTCGATCGGCGGCGCGCTCGCGGCGCTCGCGACCGCGGAGCCGATCACCGTGTGCGCGACCACCGGCCATGGCGAGCTGCCGCTGTCGACCGCGGATCCGGCGTCGGCGGACTGGCGCGTCGTCGCCGATCGCCTGCGCGGGGAGGGGATGACCGTCCTCGAGCTCGCGCCCGGAGACAGCGTGACCGCGCGCTGCACCGTACTCGTCGTCGCCGGCCCCGTGCAGCCGCACGCTCCGGCAGAGGCGCTCGCGATCCAGACCTATGTCCGCGGCGGTGGCGCGCTGCTCGTCGCCGCGCCGAGTCGCACCCTCGCCGAGCGCGGCGCGCTGGCCGCGACCGGCCTCGAGGGCGTGCTCGCCGCCGACGGGCTCGGCCTGCCGCCGGCGATCGTCGTCGATCCGACGCTGACGGTCCGCGAGCTGCCGGGTGCGCTGCTCGTGGTCAACGGCTACGCGGTGCACCCGATCAACAGCAGCTTCGCCGGCGCCCGCGCGACGCTGTGGTTCCAGCCACGCGCCGTGATCGCGACCGCCGGTGCGACCGTGCTGATCTCCGCGAGCACCCACAGCTGGGGCGAGCAGGATCTCGTGACCGCGCCGCCACGCGCCGATGGCGATGACCTCGCGG
>Ga0316603_10001031_pt1 | contig 14541 bp, 15 predicted proteins | sample OWC_soil_day10_n_FD_207649 | JGI IMG/M metagenome (GOLD analysis project Ga0316603, IMG submission 207649) | Wetland soil microbial communities from Old Woman Creek delta, Ohio, United States - OWC_soil_day10_noCT | ecosystem: Environmental > Terrestrial > Soil > Wetlands | place: USA: Ohio... | reverse complement strand
GTGAGACCGCAAAAGCCGGTGAAGATAAAATTGCACAGAAATGCAAAGGGTGAATATTCATGGGATCTCAACGGCGATAATGTTGATGAAATCGTGAACACGGACAAGAAATTGAGAAGGCTACTAAAGATTCAGTAAGAGATTCAGAGAAGTTTTCTTAGAGGAGGGAATGTATGGAGAAATTTTCGATCAGAGAGGTTGTTGAGCAGGCAGTACAGACCGAGAAGTTGGGATACCAGTTCTACACCACGACAGCGGAAAAATTCGATAAGGAGAAGGATCTCCAGAAGCTCTTCGCAACCCTTGCGGACAAAGAACGCCTGCATGAAAAGCGGTTCAAGGAACTGCTGGAAATTATAAAAGACGAAGAGCCCCAGGGCTGGGAGGATGCGGAACTCTATCTCAGGGCAATTGTGGAGTCTGAGTTTTTCCTCGGCAAGAACAAATCGCTCCCTTCCCTGCAACACGTCAGGACGGTGGAGGATGCGGTGAACTTTGCCCTTGGATTTGAGAAAGAGACCCTCCTCTATTTTTATGGGATACGGGATGCAGTGAAAGAAAAGGAAGTGGTGGAAGAGATCATCAACGAAGAAAGGAGCCATATTATGTGGCTTCACCGGTTCAAGGGAAGTTTTAAGAAAAAGGAATAGCGATACGGTGTGTCTGGGTCCAAAACCATTAGGTGTGACGCAGCGACAGGCTGTTATGAAGTGCCCATAAAGAATGGAGACTCTGTGAACCAGTGTCCACCTTTGAGGATTGCCGGTTATCACGAGTTTTAAATAGCGTGAGCCAGCACGTAAAGGCGTCTCTAAAGGCTTTTCTCACGGCCATACCCGGTTCAGCAACAGGACTAATATGAAAGGGATTCTTTATATTGTTTCAACCCCCATTGGCAATCTGGAGGATATCACCCTGAGGGCATTGAGGGTTCTCCGGGAGGTTGATCTCATCGCGGCTGAGGATACGAGGCACTCGTCAAAACTTCTCAGCCATTACGGGATCTCAAAACCTTTAATAAGCTACTGGGGCGAAAAGGAAAAGGTAAAGTCCGAGGAGGTGCTTGCACGATTGCAGGAAGGACAGTCGGTCGCTCTGGTCTCTGATGCGGGGACACCCGGGATATCAGACCCAGGAAACGTACTCATAGAGAAGGCAATCAAAAACGGTATCTCTGTGGTGTCTGTTCCAGGACCCTCTGCCCTGACCGCTGCGATTTCCCTCTCAGGGCTTTTAATAAAGGAATTTGCGTTTATCGGTTTCCTGCCTCCCAAGAAAGGGGAACGTCTCAGAATACTCAAGGACCTTGATATGGAGAAGAGGGCCCTTATCTTTTACGAGGCGCCCCACAGGATTTCAGAATCCCTTGAGGACATGGCAGAGGTATTTGGGGAGAGAAAGGCTGCGGTGGTAAAGGAGATTACAAAGGTTCATGAGGAGGTGCTCAGGGGGAATCTTACGGATCTCGTCGATCAGCTCCAGGATACGGTAATTGCGGGTGAATATGTGGTTGTGGTTGAAGGGAGGCAGAAGGGAGAGGCCTCCTTTGAGGATGCCCTTGATGAGGTAAGAGCCCTTATGAAAAAGGGCAGAGGGAGGAAAGAGGCAGTGAAAATAATTTCTGAACAATACGGAATAAGCAAGAATGACCTCTATGAAAAGAGTTTGCTTGAGACCTGATCTTAAGCCACGGAGAGGCGGTCCGATGCTCTGGGGCACGCTCTGTTTCCTCATCACATGCATGGCGCAGTACTTTCTTTTCAATGGCGGGGTTCTCGCAATAGAACGCAAAGAACGGGATCAGGCTTTGGAGAAACGGGTTGTAGAATTAGTGAATCGCGCAAGGGCAAAGGGCGCAAAATGTGGGAGCACATACTACAGGGCTGCTTCTCCTGTTGCGTGGAATGATATCCTTGGAAAGGCATCATTAACGCATTCCCTGAATATGGCGGAGAAGGGTTCCTTATACCATACAGGTCCTGACGGGAAAGACCCCGGGAACAGGATCGCCGGGCTTGGATATGTATGGTCTGCATATGGTGAGAACGTGGCGGAGGGTTATCACTCTCCCGAAGAAGTGGTAAAGGGCTGGTTAAAGAGAAAGGGTCATTGCGAGAACATCATGAACCCTTCATTTAAAGAAGCGGGGTCTGCCCATGCTCGTGGCCCTGGAGGGGTCTACTGGACTTTGCTGCTGGCTGCGCCGGGGAAGATGACGTCCCTCGCGCCTTAGGAATGAAGAACCCTGAAGTCCCGAAGGCTTTCGGGACAGGGTATCTTAACGTGAGGAATTGCTCTCTATCATATTCGCTCGTTAACCCCGCAGCAAGCTACGGGGAATGTGCTCGCTATCCGTTTCAAAGACAGAGGTCATTACGAAGATGGGTCTTTTGTTACTAGGTTTTTCATCATTCATTATCGCCCTTTCCGGAGCGCTGGTTCCTGGTCCGCTTTTTAGCATTACGGTGGCGGAATCTGCAAAAAGGGGTGCATCAGCAGGGCCTTTGATAATCATTGGGCACGGAATATTGGAAATCAGCCTCATCACCCTCATAATTTTGGGCATAACGCCTTTTCTCACTTCCCCGTCTGCAAAGACGGTAATCTGTGCCATAGGCGGACTGGTACTTATCTACATGGGATACCGGCTGATAAGGGATGCAAGGACCGCCAGGCTATTTCTGACCGGGGGTGAGGAAAAGAGGGGTTTACATCCTGTATTCACAGGAATAATAGGGAGCATTTCAAACCCCTACTGGAGTATATGGTGGATTACCATCGGGCTTGGTTATCTCGTAAGCTCTCTGAAGTTCGGCTTCCTGGGGGTAATGGTGTTCTTTATCGGCCATATCATAGCTGACCTCGTATGGTACAGCCTTATCTCCTTTGCTGTGGCAAAGGGGAAAAAAATGATGGGGGACAGAGGATACAGGTCTCTGCTGTATGCCTGCGGCGTGTTCCTTGTCTTCTTCGGCCTATGGTTCCTGAAAGGGGTTTGAGGGGGGAGACTTTTGTACTCTGACACGATTCAAAAGCCTTTGGATAAAAGGAGGACTCTATGTCAAAAGTGTATTTTTCCTCAGCAAGGGTACTGAAATGGAAATACGATGAGAGTATGCCGGGGAAGCTCGAGAGGCTCCTTAAGGAGATAGGACTTTCACGTTATTTCAGCCCAAAGGAATGGGTTGCGGTCAAGACCCATTTTGGCTCTGAGGGAGCTCACAGGGTGGTGAGGCCGGTCTTTCTGAGAAAGGTGGTTGAGAGTCTTAAGGATGTAGGGGCCAGGCCGTGTGTGGTGGACACGGTAAGGATCAAGGGCCTTGATTATCTTGAGGTTGCCAACCAGAACGGCATAAATCACCTCTCTGTGGGGGCACCTGTGCTACTTGCTGATGGTATTTACGGAAAAGACAATATCATGGTCAAGGCAGGAGATATCCTGGGAGAGATAGCCGTGGCATCTCTCATTCACGATATTCCTGCAATGGTTGTCTGTAGCCATGTGAAGGGTCACATCAATGCAGGGTATGCGGGTGCCATCAAGAATCTTGCCATGGGGGGGGTGAGTGCGTCCCACCGTCATTGCGGGTGGAAGTGCGGAAGAGGGGCCATGCATACCATAGGCGAAGGTGCCCTCATATGGGACAGTGAGAAATGCGAGCTGTGTTATCAGTGTGCGGAAGTGTGCCCCCTGGATGCCATTGTGTTTGAAGAGGGTGATGAGCTTGTCTGGAATGGGGACACCTGTTGGAGGTGCGGAAGGTGCACGAGGGTCTGCCAGAATGAGGCTCTCCATCTGCCTGCGGATGACGAGAGGTTTCTCCGCTCTCTTGCAGAGGCAGCAAAGGCGGTCCTGGGCACCTTTGATCCCCAGAAGGTCATCTATGTCAATTTTCTTAGCGAAATTCAGCCTGAGTGCGACTGTATGCCTGTAGCGGACGTCCCTGTAATTCAGGATAAGGGGATTTTAGTATCTGATGACTTAGTCGCCATAGAGCAGGCGAGTATCGATATGCTCCGTAATTCGGAGCCCCTCCCCGAATCTGCGGCCAGCAAAGAAAAACTTGGTACCGATAGAGACATCCTTTTGGGCCTGCACAAAAAAAACTATCTAATTCAAGTAGATGAGGCCGAAAGACTGGAGCTTGGATCAAGAACGTATGAGCTAGTTGAATTACCCAAGAAAGAAAAGTAGCTGCTGTTCGTGGAAACAGAACAGCAGCTTAGGGGAGGTAACGAGGCGCTAAATATTAGCACTTATATAATTACAGAAAAAAAGTGGTTTGTCAAGCAAAAATTTAGCTAGGCTATTAACGATAATTTGAGGTCATAATTGCTGATGAGAACAAGGCTTAATCTCCGGATGATGTAAGGCACATCAAAGAAGCCCGGGTAATTTTCTCCTCTGTTATGTTCTGTATTCAGCGTTTATCCGGATATAATCTTCTGTGAGGTCGCAGGTGAGTATCCTTGACGAGGAAGTCCCCAAGTGCAGGTCTACGGTTATCGTCAGCTCTTTTCCCCTGATTGTATTTGCTGCTTCCTTGTCCTTTCCCTGAGATATTCCGTTTTTTACTACTCTCACCTTCCCGAAATAGATATCTGTTGTCGTCTCCTTAATGGCGATACCCGAGGAGCCCATGGCTGCCATGATCCTGCCCCAGTTGGCATCATTGCCGTAAAGAGCTGTTTTTACAAGGGGCGAATTGGCGATTGCAGATGCAGCCTTCTCCGCATCCCTCTGTTTCCGAGCGTTCCTCACCACAATCTCCACCAGCTTTGTTGCTCCTTCACCGTCCTTGACAATCAGTCTGCCCAATTCATAGGTGATGTCAGCAAGAGCTGATGAGAAGCTCCTGAATGATAAGGTATTTCTCTTGATAGGCTCATTTCCCACCATGCCATTGGCCATGATCAGGACAGTATCGTTTGTGGACATATCCCCGTCAATGGTTATCCTATTGAAGGAGTTTTCCACCGCGTCATTGAGGGCCTTATCAAGGGCGCCTTTGCCAATCTTGAGGTCGGTCATGATAAAACAGAGCATGGTTGCCATATGCGGACAGATCATCCCCGCACCCTTGCATATTCCCACGATGGTGCCGGTTTTGCTGCCGATCTTTATCCTTCTCGTCACCACCTTAGGGAACGTATCTGTTGTCATGATTGCGGCAGCTGCGTCATGCGGCGTGGATTTTCCGAGACCCGCCATAAGTTCCGGAATCTTTGCCTTTACCCTCTCCATAGGTATGGGGGTACCTATGACCCCTGTCGAGCATACGTAGACCGTTTCCTGTCCCAGGTTCAGTCCCTTTGCAACCAGCCTGGTCATTTCCCGAGCGTCGCGCATTCCCTGAGTGCCTGTGCATGCATTGGCATTTCCGCTGTTCACGATGATTGCCTGCCCCTTACCTGTCCTGATGCGTTGCATGTCAAGCTTCACCGGTGCTGCCTTGACTCTATTCGTGGTGAACATGCCCGAGATAATGGCCTCACGCGGTGAATAAATAAGGAGGAGGTCTTTCTTCCCCGGCCTTTTTATGGCAGCCTCCGTGGTGGAGAAGAGAAAGCCTTTAGGCGTTATTACTTTTGTCAAGGACTTCTTACTATTCATAGCTAATAAATTACCTCGCATATTTTTTTTTTGCAATAGAATTAAGTTTTCCTCTCGGCTCCGGTCAAGCACAACCAGGATGCTGATATAAGGATGATAGCTCGGCCCTCCCATGCAATGGATAAAAGTGAATGCGCAAGGTAAAATACGGTATATCTTTTTTGCATGGAATGAGGGTACACAAATGGAATCGAGCGGAGAAGTCGTAAAAGGACTGACTCCTGGCCGCGGAAAGAAATCCACGCATACAGCGGGAACCTATTTGCTGTTTCTTGGTCTCCTTGTGATCCTTCTCGTTGCCGGTTGCGCACACTATCCTGTCAATGAGCCGCTCAAAGAGTATACGCCTGATGCTGGTTACAGGGCCAAGAATATGAGGGATTCCGAACGGTCCGATGATATGCTCTTCTTTGTCACCTTTTCGGGAGGAGGAACCCGTGCGGCTGCATTTTCATACGGTGTGCTTGAAGAACTGGCACAGAGGGAGGTTACCCTCAACGGAGGAACACGACGACTTCTGGATGAGGTGGACACCATATCCAGCGTATCAGGCGGAAGTTTCACTGCCGGTTATTATGGTCTTTTCGGGGACCGTATTTTTCAGGACTTTGAGCCCAGGTTTCTGAAAAAGAATGTCCAAGGAGAACTTGTCTCAAGGACCTTCTTTAGCCCTGTGAACTGGCTCAGACTCTTCTCCCCGTCTTTTGACCGCAGCGATCTGGCAGCGGAATATTATGACGAGTACATTTTTGAAGGCGGTACGTTTGGTGACATTGCAGGCAGAAAAGGACCCATGGTCATCATCAATGCCACTGATATGACCTATGGTATCAGGGTAGGGTTTACCCAGGACATGTTTGACGCCATCTGTTCGGATGTGTCGCGTTTCCCTGTGGCAAGGGCCGTGGCGGCGTCATCCGCGGTTCCCATTGTGCTCACACCCATTACCGTGCGGAATTATGCGGGAAGGTGCAATTACAGGATGCCGGAACCCATCGAAAGGGTCTTTAAAGAGGGCCAGATATCAGAGCGCCAGTTTTATCTTGCGAATAATATCACGCCCTACCTGGATTCTAAGAAGAAACCGTTTCTCCATCTCCTGGATGGCGGGGTTGCTGACAATCTTGGGCTGAGGGCGATCTTGGACAGGATAATCTTTCGAGGGGATTTCTGGAAGACCGTCAAGGGCACTCACCATGAGAACCTTCATAAGGTCATCTTTATTGTGGTGAATGCGGAAACGCAGCCGGATTCCTTTTGGGACAGGGCGGAGAGCCCTCCTGCATTTGCCGCAATGCTCGAATCCTATTCATCGATAGCCATAGAACGGTATAACGTGGAGACGTTGGCGTTATTGAAGGAAAGCGTAAAAGAATGGGCAGAACAGGTTCGCGCAGGGAGATGTCCGAAAGGCAAGGTATCCACAAGGCCGGGGTCCTGCGGTGACATCCAGTTCTATGTCATTGAGGTAAAGTTTGATGCCCTTAAGGATGAGGAGGAACGCTTGTATTTTATGAGGCTCCCCACCTCATTCAAGCTGTTGCCTGAAGAGGTGGACAAACTCCGCGATGCGGCCCATCGTATACTTGCAAAATCCCAGGAATTCCAGAGGCTGTTAAAGGACTTAAGGGAGTAGAGGTTCTGATTTCACCAAACTTAAACCATTAAAAAAGGAGAACGCTATGGGAGAAAGAAATGATAAGCTCGATGAACTATCAAATCAACTTGACGAGAACATATTGGCTGTGAAGGGCACATTAGAGCTTATGGATACATCGGTTACCGAGGACGATTTGCACGAGCTCTTGCTTAAGGCAATTGAGAGGATGGATATGATTCAGAGAGTATCCCATGAAATGCTTGTTGCGTTAAGAAATTGCTTCGACAAGATAGAAGAGATTAAGAAATGACACACACTGCGTTATGTCATACGCTGTAGCCCATCGAAAGGAACAGAACAGGGATAGCGCTAGATACGCCAAAAAAAGAAAAAGAGAACCTACACATGGTTCCCTGTGTGAACGCTATTTCTTATGACACCTTATGCACTTCTCGTCGCTTTCCCTTTGCAGGTTCCATTCCTCAGATGATTTTCTTTTGCCGGGCATATGGCAGGTAAAACAATCCTTGTACCCAAGCTCTGCGTGCATCTTTACCATTTTGGGATTCTTGCTGTGGCAGACGTTACAGGCAAAGGAGTAGGAATAAGATGAAAGCACCGCGATTACACACACTATCGCATAAAGATTGCTGTATTTTGTCATTATAAATTGTTACAGCTCTAATGTATTGAACACCATGACATACATCATACTAAGCCTGGATATGTGTGTTTAATTCTTAGTCAGTAATGACACTGAGGAACAGTTGATGTTTGGGTGGTTTACAGCCTGAGCTTCGCGAAGGAGACAGGATTCACGCTTATTCCCAGTACCTTCACCCCGAAGTGAAGATGAGGGCCGCTGGATCTCCCGGATGAGCCTACAGACCCAATAACGTCACCCGTTGAAACGAGGTCATCAGGTTTCACGTTGAATGAAGAAAGATGCATGTAGATGGTAAATATCCCCTGGCCATGATCCAGGATAACGGTATTGCCGCCGAAAAAGAGTTCTTCGGCCAGAACCACTCTCCCCCTGTTGGATGCCGCCACCCTATCCCCTTCCTTACCCCTGATATCCACTCCCTTATGGATGCTCGTCACTTTTCGGTTCATCATTCTTTTTGTCCCGAATGCGGTTGAGATGCTATGTTCCAGGGGGAGCCAAAAACTGCCTTCCCACAGCCGGTCGGTCATGGTCATCCATAATAATCGTAACTGCTCCTCTTCCCTCTCAGCCCTCTCTGTATCTTCAGGGCTGAGAAATACCTTTTCTTTGGGCAGGGTGAGAAGGAGTGTGGGGAACCGCGCATCCTTCACCAATAAAGGCAGTTGCATGCTTTTTTCCCCCATACGAAGGTGAATCATGTGGCGGCCCGGTTTTGTTTCCAACCCTACGGCACCGATGCCAACAAAGCATGTCTCCCCGCAACTGTTGAAGACAATCCCCACTCCGTTTAGGGATGCAGCAGGAATTTCTGATGTCCCGACTCCAGATACCTTGATGAGAAAGGCATCGCCGGGGTTGATCCGGGAAGGGAGGAGACTTGCCTGAAAAGCATCTGCATAAGAATACCCAGTAAGGACACAAAGCGCAGAAATGAGCAATGCCAGACCCATGCTTTTAGTATACACCGGGACCCGATTGCCTATGCAATCTCCGGTGAATGCAAAAACCGCTCCTGGTAGTATAATGTAAATGAATTCCGGAAACTAAGGAAAACTTTATGAGAAAGGAGTTCTGCAGAATGCGTCAGATAACAGAAAAGGTCATGATAGCAGGTGCGTTTGCGTGTCTTGTGGTATTTACCATCCTTCGCATGTCGTATGCGCAGGAAATAAAAGAAGAGAAAGGAACTATTTCCGTTACAGGTGAGGCCAGGGAATATCACACGCCCGATACCGCCTTAATGACCCTTGGTGTTGAGACAACGGGGAAAACGGTATCCGAGACAGTGGCTCAGAACAGCAAAAAGACTGAAGGTGTGGTGAGCGCATTGAAAAACCTCATGAGTCCTGCTGCCGGGGATTCCATAAAGACCTCTTCTTATACGGTCCAGCCTGTGTATGAATACGATAATGTGAAAAAGAGAAGCATTCTTACTGGGTACAGGGTCCTCAATCAGGTGACGGTGAGAACGAAAAAGATAGAGATTGCGGGAAGTATTATAGACAACGCCATACAAAGCGGTGCGAACCAGGTTCAGGGCATTAGTTTCATGCTCTCGGAAGAAAAGGAATACTGCGAAGGTGTGTTAAGAAAGGCGGCAGAGGGAGCAACGAGAGAGGCATCTTTTGTTGCCCGGACGCTTGGCGCGACAATTTCGGGCATAAAAAGTATTTCTCCGTCCTGCGGCAGACAGCCACACCCTATCCACAGGCAGCCGGTAATGGAGACGAAGATGGTAGCATCGGCTCCGGAGACCCCTCTGGAGGCGGGGGATGTTGTGGTCAGCGCGTTCGTGAACGTTGTGTTTTATATAGACAAACAGTGAGGGCGGGGGAAGGGGAGGGTTCGGATGGTTCTATGAGAATATCTGGAAGAGAAGAAAGGTGAGCGAGGCGCCCATAGCTCCACCAAGCACTGCTTCCCATAGCGTATGGATCCTTGAAGTGACCCTGCTTGCAGCGATGACTGCAGCAAGGGCAAAGCAGAGTACGGACGCAACAAAACTTCCGGTGGTATAGCTGACCGCAACCCATATGGAAAAGGCGAGGGCTGAATGGCCGCTGGGGATACCGCCTCGAAACGGGGTTCCCTTTCCGAGATACGCCTTTGTGATTACCACAAGGATGAGCACCAGGATGACCGCCATAATGGAGATATCTTCTCCTGAATGTTTTGCGATACGGAAACCTGTTTGAAATCCCTTGCGGATGTAGGGTGAGAGAATAATGTACCCGATGACCGCTGCACCAAAGGCGGTGGTGAGCACTGCTCCCGCAGCCACATCTTTTGCAATTCTTGCCTTCTCGCTATGCTCAGGGGAAAGGATATCCACCATTGTCTCAATGGCCGTATTGAAGAGTTCGGCAACGAGGACAACAATTACCGTAATGGCGATCACGAGAAAGTCGTTTCTGGATATCCCAAGGGCGTAACACAGGATCAAGATACCTGCAGCAGAATAGAGGTGGTACCTGAGATGCCTCTGAGTCCTTGCTCCATGGAGTATCCCCTCTATGGCAAAGTTAGCACTCTTAATCCAGCGTTTCAAGTGTATTCCTTAGCTCATTCTCATGTCGTCTCATCTTTCTTTGTTGATAAGGATTCCTCTCGTGGTCGTAGCCCAGGAGATGTAGGAACCCATGGATGAGGAGACGTCTCACCTCGCCAAAGAGGGTAAGGTCGTAAAGGGATGATTGCCTCTTTGCTGCATCGAGATTAATGACGATGTCACCCAACAATGACTCTCTGTCAACGGGAATTTCAACTCTCCGCTCATATATGGGGAAAGAGAGCACATCGGTGGTTTTGTTCAGGGTACGATGGAGGCGATTGAGTTTTTTCATCTGCCCGTCGTTCACAAGCAGTACCCCCAGCTCAGCCTTATTAAGACGGAATGCCGTGAGAAGTGCCCGCGAGTCCCTTTTTAGCTTCCTGGGGTTTATCTTTATGAGCCTTTGGCGGTTCTCTATGAGGACCTTCATGAGTGTGCGGGGTAAATGGTGTGTCGCCCCCGAGCCCCCTTTCACTGTCTTTGGAAATTTCTTTTGGTTCCTGGTTGAAATCAAAGCCCGGGTAATCGACCCTCTTGTGGAGAATGCCGGTGAGGATGTACGAGAAATGTTTCTTGATTTCGGATATATCCTTGAGGGTGAGTTCGCATTCGTCCAGCTGACCTTCAAGAAATATGTGGTTAATTATTCTGTCGACCAGGGCCGCGATGCGTGCAGGGGTCGGATCGTTGAGAACCCTGGACGACGCCTCGACCGCATCTGCCATCATCACGAGGGCCGCAATCCGCGTTTGGGGTTTTGGCCCCTGGTATTTATAATCTTCCACCAGCGGATGATCACCCAGATCGTGGTCCTTTGCCTTCTGGTAAAAGTAGGTCATGAGGCTCGTCCCGTGATGTTGCTGAATGATATCTATGATGGACTGAGGTAACTTGTGCTGCTGGCCGAGCTCAATCCCTTCCTTCACATGGGAACCAATGATCATGGTGCTCATATGAGGGGTCAGCCTGTCATGCTTGCTCACCGCGCTTGTATAATTCTCCACGAAATATTCGGGCATTTTGATCTTTCCTATATCATGGTAATAGGAACTTACCCTTGCAAGAAGGGGGTTAACGCCCACCGCCTCTGCTGCTGACTCCACGAGGTTTCCCACAATGACACTGTGATGATAGGTTCCCGGTGCATTGATCATAAGGCTTTTCATGAGGGGCTGATTCAGGTCGAGGAGTTCAAGAAGGCTTATGTCGGTAGTGACATGAAAAGTGTATTCGAGGACCGGGAGGATCAGGGAAACGATGGCAGGGACGGTGAGAGCTGTTGAGGCAGCAAAGATTAAGGTGGAAATTGCTTTTTCTGTGAAGAGTTCCCCCTGGGAAAGCAGGAGAAGTATTGAGGTGACGATGCTTGCCCCGCCCACATAGAGACCTCCCTTCAGAAGGGCCGAGCGTTTTTTACATCTGATTACACTAAAGGCTGCGGTGAGACTCCCTACAAATGCGTACACGGGATAGACGGCATCCAGCAGCCAGAGGCCGGACAAAAGACTCACGATAAAGGAAAAAAAGATGGCGGTGTGAAAGTCAAACATAAGGGTAACGAGCATGGCTCCCACAGCGATCGGCATGCCAAACACCGCCCCTTCTATGGCAAGAGAGCCCAGCCCTTTGGAAAGGTTGAGCAGTACATAATGAGAAAGTCTTCCCAGCACAATGGTGGTGACGATCATTAAGCCGAGGAGGACGAGCATGGGATACTTCTTCATATATTGGGGCTTATATCTCAGAATATCCCTGTAGAGGATGAAGAGCAGCAGAGAGGCTACGAGAAATCCACCGATGAAGGATTCAATCCCGATCTTCGTCTGGACGGCGAGGGAAGTGCACAGACCAAGGGCAATGAGAAGCGTATACTTTCTTGCCGTGGTTATTTGCTCATTCCTGGACTTTTGGATGATCTGAGCTCCGTTTTTCATGCCTTTCATATGCCTTCACGATCTCCTGGACCAGTCTGTGGCGCACCACATCTTTCTCGGAGAAATAGATGAATTTAATCCCCTCGATTCCCTCAAGGATCCTTTCTATCTCAATAAGTCCTGAACTCTTTCCTGCAGGCAGGTCTATCTGGGTGGTGTCTCCCGTAATCACGGTCTTTGAGCTGAAACCGAGTCTTGTGAGATACATCTTCATCTGCTCAGACGTGGTGTTCTGCGCTTCATCAAGGATAATAAAGGAGTCGTTGAGGGTTCTGCCCCTCATGAATGCGAGGGGGGCAATTTCTATGACACCGCGTTCTATGAGCTTACCCACCTTTTCCGGTTCCATCATATCAAAGAGTGCATCGTAGAGGGGCCTGAGAAAAGGATTCACCTTTTCATACATGTCCCCGGGGAGAAAGCCGAGCCTTTCCCCTGCCTCCACCGCAGGGCGCGCGAGGACAATCCTGCTTACCTCTTTTTTGAGAAGTGCATTGATCGCCATTGCCATGGCAAGATAGGTCTTTCCCGTACCTGCAGGTCCTATGCCTATGACAATATCATGGCTCTTGATTGCCTCGACATAGTCCCTCTGCACCTCTGTTTTCGGAATAATGAAACGTTTTTTTGAGGATACGGGAATATGGTTCATGAGAAGGTCTCTGAGGGATATCTCTCCGCCCGAGGAAATTGCCCTTACCGCAAAACGGATATCGTCGGGATTCAGGGTATACCCCTCTTCACTCAAGGACCGCAATTCATTGATCAGGTTCCCGGCCTTTAGGGCTGCCGGCTCATCTCCCTGAATGAATATCGTACCTCCCCTTGCACTTATGGTTACGCCGAGTGACTCTTCTATGAGTTTAAGGTTTTTGGTGAGTGTGCCATAGAGGAGGGGAAGTTCCTTGTCTGTATCGAGATCTATTTGGGTAGTAACCGTATTCGCTCCTTATTAATCTTTCACGACGGCAAAGGCATTCAGCCCATCCATTTTCTTAAGTTTTACGGCAAATACCGAAGCGTCTTTTTTTTGTTCGAATTCACCAACCCTGACTTTAAACAGGGTAACTCCCTTTGGACCTGGTTCTTTCTTGGTAAATACCTTATACCCCTTACCCTCGAGGGTTTGTCTCAGGATGTCAGCATCCTTCTGCTGTTTAAATGCTGCTGCCTGTACAGTGTATACAACTTTCCTGTGTGAGGAATCTGTGGATTGCGTTGATGTGCTTTTTACCGAAGACTGAAGATCGGAGGTGTTCCTTGTGCCGTTGTCCGGATTGGAAACCCCAACAGGAGGGGAGGATTGTTCTCCGGTACCAGGGGCAATCTTTTTCTCAGTCATAGCGGCCTTTTGACTTTTCGGATTTATCTTCTCTTCATTCCTCATGTCTGCGGTTAAAGGGGTTGCCCCATGGAGCGAGGGAGGCGCAGAAGCCTGTGTGCTTTGCGGGGAGGAGGGCTGCATCTGGGGCAGCGGGGAGGATGAGGCTTCGTTCTTAATCTCGAATGAGGGCTTCGGTGCTACCGGCACTGACGCCAGATCGCTCTCTGCAGATTCATTAAGGATAGACGGCTCGGAAGAAGGGGACACACTTCTTCCCACAAAATAGCCCAGGGTGAAGCCTCCCGTTACCGCGGTCGCCGTAATGATAATAAGCACCACTTTGCCGGGCAGCAATGCGGCAATCCTTGCTGTGTCCTTCCTCATAAAACAAGCATAGCATCTCCATAGGAGAAAAATCTATATCCTATGGAGAGCGCAGACTGGTATGCATTCATAAGGTTCTTCACTCCGCAAAGGGCAGAGGTGAGCAAGAGGGGGGTCGAACGGGGAAGATGAAAGTTGGTAATGAGGGAGTCTACAACCTTGAACGAGTAGCCCGGGTAGATAAAGATATCGGATAGGCCTTGTATGTATCCGTTTCTTGACGAATTCCCGTTTTCTCCGGCAGGTTTCCATCTGTTGCTGGCAAGTCCTTCAATGGCCCTTGTGGTGGTCGTTCCCACGGCAATGACCCTCCTTCCGGAACCCTTTACCTTATCGATTGTATCCACAAGGGATTTGTCTATCTCAAAATACTCTGTATCCATAAGGTGCTCTTCCACGTTCTTTGCTCGTATCGGTTTGAAGGTGCCGGCGCCCACATGGAGGGTGAGAAATCTGATGAGTAC
>Ga0316603_10001030_pt1 | contig 14542 bp, 16 predicted proteins | sample OWC_soil_day10_n_FD_207649 | JGI IMG/M metagenome (GOLD analysis project Ga0316603, IMG submission 207649) | Wetland soil microbial communities from Old Woman Creek delta, Ohio, United States - OWC_soil_day10_noCT | ecosystem: Environmental > Terrestrial > Soil > Wetlands | place: USA: Ohio... | reverse complement strand
GTTCACCTTGCAGCGGATCAACTGATCAAGCAAGGTGCGGGCTCTGGATTCATAATTGTCCCCCGTTATGATTTCGGGAGCGTCATTGGCGAATTCTGCTATCCCGTTGAAGACGTATTTGGGAGTGGTTGGGGTGAAATCAGTGATGAGCTTGTTATAAATAGTCAAATTGGGCGCCAGGACAAAGAAGTTATTGATGCCGTGGGCCAAATGGAGATAACTGATGCGCCCATCAAGCGCGTCTTGCCGACGCCGGTTGCGAGGGCAAAACAGAGAGAAGGAAACTCCCGCTCGAAATCCGTCACCGTGGGGAAATCATTGCGAATGGCCGTAAGCGCCTCCCCAAGGATATTTCCTTTCCTCGGCGGAGTGATTTCGGTAATGCGATCAAGAATCTCCAAGGACCGCCGCTGGGGAAGGCGCAGGCTGAGGCGCCCGGCAATGGCATTGACATGTCGGTTCATTCATTCCCCCCGGATTTCGGAGCCCCGCCTAATTCCTTTAGTTCGCGGCGCAACTCCGCCTGGAGTTCTGCAACGGTGAACAGATATAATTTGTAACGGCTGGCAAAGATTTTCTTTTCCTGATCCGGTCCCAGGGTATAGCGAACTAGGCATCATTTTTGTCCGTGCAGAGGATTAATCCTAAGGTAGGATTATCCCCCTTTGTTCGGCGTTCGCGGTCGAAATAATTGACATACAGCTGGAGCTGCCCCAGATCCTGGTGAGTCAGCTTACCAACCTTGAGATCAATGAGGACATAGCATTTCAGAATCGTGTGGTAGAACACCAAGTCAATGTAAAAATGATCGCCATCGAGGGTAATTCTCTCCTGGCGGGAGACAAATGCAAAGCCTTTGCCCAATTCCAGCAGAAAAGATTGGAGGTTGTTGATTAAGGCCTGCTCCAAATCGGATTCTACAAGCCTCGGCGACGCGGGCAGATCCAGAAATTCCATGACAACCGGATCTTTGAAAACGTCAACAGGATTTTGTATCTCCTGGCCCTTCTTCGCCAGCCTCATCAGACCTTTCTTATCTTTACTCAGAGCCAATCTTTCATACAGAAGGCTGTTGATCTGGCGCTCCAATTCCCGTGTCGACCAATTATTATGGATCGTCTCGATCTCATAGAAGCCTCTAACATCGACTTTGTCCACTCGGAGGAGGGTGCGATAGTGGGTCCAGGAAAGATTCGGATGGAGTTGGCCTGGTTGCCAAGATTCGCTACGCACTGCGTGGCCAATTTCATTAATCTTTGCCTGATCGTATACTCCAGATTCCGTACGCACTGCGTTCGGAATCTGCTGATCATCGAGTGTTGGCGCGCTCAAAGAAATCGAACGCACTGCGTTCGATTTCTGTCTTCCCAGCAAGAGAGGGTATCCTAAATAAAAATTGCGACAGTGTTCAAGATTCCGAACCAACCACCCCTTCCCGTATTCCTTCGTCAGATGCGAGGATAAATCCTTTAGTAGCTCTTCTCCATATCCAGCCCGATTCTTTCCCTTCTGTTCTTCTTCAACAATCTCCCGTCCGATTAGCCAGTTGGATAAAACCTGGGTCGTGTTGACAGTCCGGGCCACCCCGGTCCGGGCCGATTCCAATATCTGGCGGATGCGATCATAAATAGGGAATATCTTCTTCCCCGACAAGCTCATCGGCTTATTCTTCACGGGCCCGTCTCCGTGTCAAAAAGCCCCAGTTGTCCCGGCTTGGGTGGGGCTTGGGGAAGGTTTTCTATCTTCAGGCTGTAATCATCATGCCCCCACCGCTGCGCCGCGAAGAATTTCGGCTATGTGGGGTTTTATCATTCCGGGAATCTCGGCTGTATCCTCAAATGGTTTGTTTCCTAACTTTTCCTCCCCGCTCCAACTTTCGGATTAGCTTATCCACGCTTCAGCGCACCTTTGATTAGGATCTTTTTCCCTGCAAGAATTTCGCTGAGAAAGCTGCCCTCCGTTTGGCTTTCTTTTTGAAATTCCTCTTGGGAGTAAGCTGTAAAATTGATCTCGCGATTTAATTTTCCCTCCAATTTCCGGACCTCCCGGGTAAATTCATGCTGGGAAAAATCTCCAACCACAACTAAGTCAATATCCGATAGCTTCTTTTCCTCATTTCGGGCGTAGGACCCGTAAATGAAAGCCAAAGATATCGCCTTGTACCTTTCAACCAGTTTCCTGAGACTCCCTTCAACTCCTTCCGTCTTAAATATGATTTTTTTGAGTTCGGCGAACAATGGATAAGATTTATTGAGCGTGTAAAGTTTTAACCTTCCCCTCGTGGAAGAAAGGAAGAGACCTTCTTCTTCCAGTTTCTTCAGTTCGCGGGACAGGTTTCCCGGGTCTTCATCGATAAAGCTTGAAAGCTCCCTCACGTAATATGATTCTTCCGGATGGGTGAAGGAATAGGTCAGCAACTTTTTCCGCAATCGATTTCCCAGGAAAATGGACATGGCCGCTCTTTCATTACTCTTTTCACATCATTTGATGTATAAATTACAACAATTAGGGGTGAAAAACAAAGAAAAAATCCAAACGAAAAGAGGAGCGTAAACGCATGATATCAACAAAGAATATTCATGTCAAAAGGCCTGGCGGCATACAGGTCGCAAGTCTTTTCTCAGGGCGGACCTCGTCATCTATCAGATACCCTGGAGGAGCTCATGGATATGACCGATTCTTTACGCGATGCGCAAAAAAATCTTCGAAGAGGTCACTCCTTCTGCTTCAGGGGCGGTTTCGCGAAGCCATTCCTTCATTTCGGTTTTCATTCGTCTGAAGAAGGCGCCGCCCGCGATTCCGTCAGCTTGATTTCTGATTTGCATTTGGGGCAAATTATGGTTGGTTCAGTCATTTATATGGCTCCTAAAACTTTGAGAAGTCCTGGTTTCCGGCCTTCGCCGGAATGACCCCATTTGGTCTTGCCCAAACCCACTTCATCCGCTAAAGCCCCCCTTTCGACAGGGGCGAATGAAAGGCAAACAAGGGGGCCTCTATTTGATGCGGATTGAGATCCACCTGCGCATCTACAATCGCGCCTGCCAACTTCTCATCACTATCTGTCGGGCAACGCCGCGTTAGCTCGTGGGCAAATAAATTGGCGTGGTAATCGGTGAGGTTCATTTGCTAAAGCTGCCTTTCCTCATTCCGGGACTATGAGCAAGACATTTGCCCATGAGGTAAAATTCTCTGCGGGAGTTGTTAATTTAACAGGATTGTATGAAATTTGGGACCTTGAGTCAAGAAAACCAAGAGAAAAACCAGGAGATTTCGGCCAACAATCTTCACCGCTCAGAGTTTCCTTGACAAAACAGGCCCTTTTCGCAAAAATCAGAATATGCAGACCTTAAATCTTTTTGATTCCCGCTTATATGTTTGAGCCTCCCCTTCCCCGCATCGTTCCCCGCTCGGAGCATTCCATCTCCCGTCGGCATATCGACCCGGAAGCTCTGAAGGTTCTTTACCGACTCTGGGACCACGGGTTTGTTTCCTACCTGGTCGGCGGGTGCGTCCGCGACCTTCTTCTGGAAAAGACCCCCAAGGACTTTGATATCGTCACGAATGCGCACCCTCACCAGATTAAGGAAGTCTTCCGCAACTCGCGGCTCATCGGCCGGCGCTTCCGGATCGCCCATGTTTTTTTCCGGGGAGGAAAATTCCTCGAGGTTTCTACGTTCCGGCGCAAATCGGAGTTCGAGGAAGAGGAAGAGAACGGCCATCCCCAGGGGGAAAACACCTTCGGGACCCCGGCGGAGGACGCGCTGAGGCGGGATATTACGATCAACGGGATTTTTTATAACCCCCGTGATTTTTCGCTGATCGATTATGTCGGGGGTCTGGAAGATCTTCAAAACGGCATCGTCCGCTGCATCGGCGATCCGGAGGAAAAATTCCGCCAGGATCCGGTCCGGATGATCCGGGTGATCCGACACGCGGCCCGCACTCGTTTCCGGATCGAAGAGAAGACGATGGATTCGCTGCTGCGGAACGTTTCCGAATTGAAACTGTGCTCCCGTTCGCGCGTCCGGGATGAATTCCTGCGGGACCTCTGTGAAGGGGCCGCCGAGGCTTCCCTCAGGCTGATGAAAAAAACCGGCATGCTTCCCGTCCTCTTTCCCCCACTCAACCATTTGCCGGAAGAGGCCGCGCCGGAAGAGTTCTTTTTCGGCACTCTGAAGGCGATCGACGCCCGCTTCGCCCAGGGAAACCCCTTTACCCCCGAATATAGCCTAACGGTTTTTCTCCTGCCCTTTCTCTTTGCCTGCGTTCCCTGGGAGGACTTGCCTGCCGGGCGGCGGGGATTCACCCTTTTTCACGACCGGGTCCGGGGGTGGGTTGGAGAGGTTTTCGGCCCCCTTCAGTTCACCCATCGCGCCAAAGAGAAGGCAATCGATCTCCTCTCCTCCCAACGGATCTTCCAGGAGAGTCTCCCCGCCCAGAGGCTTCCCTGGTATTTCATGAATCGGTCTTTTTTCCCGGGAGCTAAGCTGCTCTTCGAAATCGGGTACCGAGCGGCGGGTGAAGAACCCGGCTCGATTGCCTGGCAGGCTGAAGAGAAGAGGGCCGGGCAGAGGAGAAAAAGAAAGCGCTGGCGAAAGCGCCCCAAATCTCCAAAGCCGTCAACGCCGCTCTCGAATCCATGACGACCCGAATCCATTGGGCCTGGGTTATCCTTTCCGTTTCTTTCCTTACGGTCTTCACGACTTACAGCATCCGCTTGAGTTATGGGATTCTTATGCCCGAGATGATCGGGACGCTCGAGATCCGCAAAGCCGAGGCCGGGGCTATCGCCAGCTCCTTTTATGTTTCCTATACGGTCTTCGCCCCCCTGGTCGGATTCCTGGCCGACCGCATGAGCGCCCGCAAGCTCATCGTTTTCTTCTGTCTCATTCAAGGAATTGGGACTCTCCTGATGGGCGGGTCCTCTTCTTTATGGCAGGCCTGTCTTTTTTTCAGTATTGTCGGCGCCGGATCTTCCGCCATGTGGACCCCGGTTGTCACCTTGGTGCAGCGCTGGTTCGGGGTCAAACGCCGAGGGGCCGTTCTGGGAATCCTCGCGGTCAGTTACGCGATTGGATACGGAGTCATGGGCCTTCTCCTCCCCCCGCTGGTAAAGGAGTACGGCTGGAGGTCCTGCTGGTTTCTCCTCTCCCTCCTCGCCTTCGCGATGGTCCCGCTAAACGGAGTTTTTCTGCGCACCAAACCCGGGGACCTGAACCTGCCGCCCTGGGAGGAAGATTCCCGACCGGCTTCGGTTTCCATATCTCCAGGCCTCCCTCCAAAAGTTCCCTACCGCGAACTCTTGCGCCTGCATAATCTCTGGATAGGCGGGCTGGCCTATTTCTTTACCGGTTTTAGCGCCTATGTCGTCAACATTTTTATCGTTACCTACGCCAACCTGGAGCTCCGTTTTCCCTTTGCCCAGTCGGCCGGCCTGGCCAGCTTCATCGCCTTCAGCGGGATCCCCGGCGCCCTGGTTATCCCCGGTCTCTCCGACTATTTAGGGCGGAAAAAATGCCTGGTCCTTCTCAACCTGGGATTTTCCGCAGCCACCCTGCTTCTCGTCTGGGCGGGAAACAACTGGCCGGGTTTGGTCGCCGCCGCCTGTCTTTACGGCATCATCTACACTTCCACCTGGCCGATGTATGCCGCTGCCGGCGCCGATTTTTTTCCCCCGGGCACCACCGGGTCGGTCCTGGGCTTTTGGACGATCTTCTTCGGCATCGGGCTCATTTTGGCGCCGACGGTCGGAGGGGCGATCGCCGACTGGCGCGGAACCTTTGTCCCGGCATTTTTTCTCGCCGCCGGGACCGGGACCGTGGCTGCATTTTTCGTCTCTCATTTCCGGAAGATCGAAGCCTCGCCGAAATCCTGAAGCTGGGTTGCCCGGACCGATGGGCCCGCAGATCGCCTGGCCCATGTCCAAAAAGGGCGTCCGGCCGGACGCCCCTCCAATATAAACCACCGGTTCGGTGGTAATTTGAGGTTCCGCTTCTTGGGCGCCGGCAAGAGCGAAAAAATTATTGTCACGAAAATCGATTTATGCTATATAACCGGCGGGAGGTAGGTATGCAAAAGAAACGCTGGGGCATGATGATCGATCTGCGGCGCTGCATCGGCTGCCATGCCTGCTCCGTGGCCTGCAAGGCCGAGTACGAAGTTCCCCTGGGATGCTACCGCACCTGGGTCAAACAGATCGAAAAGGGGCGATACCCCTATGTGCGCAAGGCCTTTCTGCCGATCGTCTGCAATCACTGCGAACGACCCATCTGCTGCACCGTCTGCCCGGTCAAAGCCACCTACCAGCGGCCCGAAGACGGGATCGTCATGATCAACCCCCATCGGTGCATTGGCTGCCGATACTGCATGGCCGCCTGCCCTTACAATGTGCGGTTCGTGAGCCCCCGATACAACATCATCGAAAAATGCGATTTCTGCCAGCGCCGGGTAGATAACGGCCAGTTCCCGGCCTGCGTGGAAGCCTGCCCCACGAAGGCCATTACCTTCGGCGACCTTCGGGACCCGAATTCGGAGATCTCCCGCTTGGTAGCCACATCCCCCGTCCACGTTATCAAACCGGAAATGGGCACTTATCCCCAGACTTTTTACGTGGAAATGGATGTAGACATCGTCGCGGCCAAATGAAGCTATGAAAAAGCCTCCCTCCCGCCGCCCCCGTTCGGCTCAAGCCCCGCCGGCCGCCTACGGCCAATTTGAAGCCAGTTCCCTCTTCTGCCCCCGGTGCCGGCAGGCAGTACCGGTGCGCAAACGCCTCCTGCTCATTCTGCCCAACGGAGACAAATACGAATATCTGTGCTCCTATTGCTCCTTCTCTCTGGGCACAAAGATGGAGTTTGAAGAACGGGATATTCAGCTTATCACCTGAGCTCTATTTTCCTTCCGCGATCGCGGTTTATAATTTTTTTAATTTCTCTGTTAGACGAACGCCCAAAATTCCTTTAGAATTGAAAAGGGTCTCTAAGAAGCCGGCCAACCTGCCGGGAGTATCCAAACCGGCTTTTTCTAAGGAGCAAAAGACCCGGCAGCAGATTAATTTCAGGAAAAGGAGGATCTGGTATGCCCCAAAAATGGAAGCTGCTTATTTTTTCCCTTCCGGCCCTGTTGATTCTTTGGGGGGGAACCCTCTGCGCAGACAGCGCCGGCCCGTCTTTCCCGCCCCTGAAAGTGGGCGATGAGGCGCCCTGGTTCACCCTCCCTTCATCCGAAGACCGGTTGGTGGATTATTACAGGGACTACTACGGCAAGCACCATCTGGTCCTGACCTTTTTCCCGGCCGCTTTCACCCCGGTCTGAACGGGCGAGATGGAGGCGCACAATAGGGATTTATATCTCTATAAGCGCCTGAACGCCCAGGTCCTGGGCGTCAGCATGGATGATCCGATGACGAACAAGCATTTCGCCAAGAGTCTGGATCTGCAGTTTCCCCTCATCTCCAATGTTCTCCCTTGGATGGGGACTAAATATGGAGCCTATTCCCGGACCCCCCCTTTCCTCCCGGACGGCACCCCGAACTGGTTCGGGAGGCGGACGGTGATCATCGATAAAAACGGCATCGTCCGTTACCTCAAGGACGGGTCCCCGGACAATCAGGAAATTCTCACCTTTCTTCTGAAGCTCGAGAAAGAGTTTCGGGGGAAAAGGTGAGCATTCGGAGGGAGGAGGAAAACATGAAAAAACAGACGAGATATTTTTCTCAATTGGGAATTCTGTTCGCCGCGGCTATGCTCGGGCTTTTGGGCGGGTGCGCCACCATGGAACCGAAGAAGCCGCCGGCAATGGTCCCTACGGACCGCGGCACGGTCATTTATCTTGAGAAGTACGAATTCAAGCGTCCCCCCGAGGGCTGGGCTCTTATGAGAAACGTGGAAGGGGGCGATTTCGAATTGGGTTTTATGCGCCTCGAAAAAGGGGATTTCCCCACCCAGACCACGTTCATGTACGATGAGTTTCCCTACGGCAGCTCCCGGGAGTTAGAAAAACGGGCGGATTATTACTGTACAAAGTTTCTTTTCAACAGCGGAATCGAAGCCAAGGTCACGAAGCGCGAGAAGGCGACGGTGGCCGGTCGGGAGGCGCTGCTTCTGGAGATGGGCGGGGAGAACCCGGTTCAGAAAGAAAAGGCAAAGTCCAAAATCTACCTGATCAAGAAGGGGAACCGCATCGTTTCTTTCGTCTGCACCCAGTGGCGCCCCCTGAAGGGCACCTTCAGCGAAGAACCGTTCGGGCATTTCGAGGCCTTTGTACAGAGTTTTAAGTTTCTGAAGAAGGACTTCTATGAGCAACTCGAAGAGGAAATGACGAAGGCGGGGATATAAGAGGCAGGGGTCAAGGGGCCGAGGGGGAAATCAAAATTTTTCCACTTGAACCCTTGGCCCCTCGGACCCTTCGCCCCTTTTGTCAGTAGTTTGGTTCCCTCTCGAAAACGCCCGCCGCCCCCATGCCGAAGCCGATGCACATGGAAACGATCCCGTAGCGGGCGTTTCTCTTTTTCATTTCATGCATCAGGGTCGTGGTCAGCCGGGCGCCGCTGTTGCCCAGGGCATGGCCTAAAGCAATGGCCCCGCCGTTTACGTTGACCTTGTCCATATCCAGCCCCAAGTTCCGGCAGATGTAGAGCGCCTGCGAGGCGAAGGCCTCGTTCAACTCGAAGAGATCAATTTGGCTCAGATTGAGCCCCGCGAATTTCAGAGCCTTGGGAATGGCCTCCACCGGGCCGATCCCCATCAGCTCCGGGGGAACCCCGGCCACCGCAAACGAGCGGAACGTGGCCATCGGGGTCAAGCCCAAGGATTTGGCTTTTTCTTTGGACATGAGCACCACGGCCGAAGCCCCGTCGTTCAAAGGCGAAGAGTTGCCCGGTGTCACCGACCCGGTCACGGAAAAGGCCGGCCGAAGTTTGCTCAGGGCCTCCAGCGTCGTGTCGGCCCGCACCCCTTCGTCGGTGTCAAAGACGATCTCCCGGAATTTCGCGGTCCCGTCCTCGGCGATCTCCTGAGTTTTCGTCTTGATCGGCAGGATCTCATCCTTGAACCGCCCGGCTTTGATGGCTGCCGCCGCTTTCTGGTGGCTTTTCAGGGCGAAGGCGTCCTGGTCCTCCCGGCTGATCCCGTATTTCCGGGCCACGTTCTCGGCCGTCACCCCCATGGCCGTGTATCCCTCCGGGTATTTCTCGATCAGCTTCAAATTGGGGACCGTTTTGTTCCCCCCCATGGGCACCATAGACATGGACTCTACGCCGCCGGCGATAATGACGTCGGCAAAGCCGCACATAATGTGCTCGGCCCCGATAGCGATAGCCTGGAGCCCCGAGGAGCAGAACCGGTTTACAGTCTGCCCCGGCACCTGATAGGGGAGCCCCGCGATATAGGCAATCAGGCGGGCGACGTTCAGCCCCTGCTCGGCTTCCGGGAAGCTGCAGCCGATGACGACATCGTCGATCTCTTCGGGCCTCACGCCCGGCGCCCGGTTCAGGGCTTCCTTCACGACCCACCCGGCCAGGTCGTCCGGCCGTGTATTTCTCAGGCTGCCCCGGGGAGCCCGGCCCACAGCGGTCCGCACAGCGGAAACGATCACAGCTTCTCTCATGGTTTCCTCCTCCTAATTCCGCAGGGGTTTGTTGGTCTTGAGCATGTGCCCGATCCGGTCCTGGGTCTTCTTCTCGCCGCAGAGGCTGACAAAGGCCTCCCGCTCCAGGTCCAGCATGTGCTGCTCGGTGACCGAAGCCCCGCTCAAAACGTCGCCGCCGGTCAGAATGTAGGCCAGTTTTCCGGCAATATATTCGTCGTATTCGGAAATGAACCCGCCCATGCGCATCGTGTTCGCCATGTACTTGATGGCCGCCCGCCCGCCGTCTCCGGCGACGGGAATGAGCCGGGGCCGCGGCGGTTTGAACCCCTCCTGGGCCATGGCCAGAACGGTCTGCTTGGCCTCGTAGAGAAGATGGTCGGCGTTGGGGATCACCCGGTCCGTAGAGCGCAGGAAGCCTAACTTGCGGCATTCCTCGGCGCTCGTCCCCACCTTGACCATGCCGATGGTCTCGAAGGCCTTGCGCAGGAACGGCATCAGGTCCACATTGACGCCGTCGGGAATTCCTTCGATGCAGCGGATGTACACTTCCTTGTTCCCGGCCGCCCCCGGCAGGAGCCCGACGCCCATCTCCACCTGGCCCATGTAGGTCTCCAGGGCGGCGACGATGCGGTGGCTCGAGAGGCAGACCTCGCATCCTCCCCCCAGGGCCATGCCGTGGGGAGCGGCCACGATGGGTTTTTCAAAGAACTTCATGGCCATCATGGCGTCCTGGATGGCTTTGATCGCCGCTTCGATGCCCGCCCAGTTGGATTTCATGATCTCGCCCACGAGCATGAGCAGGTTGGCGCCCACGGAAAAACGCTCGGCATGGTTGCCGATGACCATCCCCACGAAATCCTTTTCCACGATCTTGAGCGACTCGTGGATCATTTCGATGATCTCCTGCCCGATGGCGTTCATGTAGGTATGGAATTCCAGGCAGGCCACGCCGTCGCCCATGTCGATCAGGCTCGCGCCCGCGTTGGATTTCACCACCTTCTGCCTTTCCTTCAGGGAAGGAAGCAGGATAACCCGGGGATTTTCGGGGGCTTTTTTATAGCGGCCGGTCTTCAGATCGAAGAAATAGACCTTTCCGTCTTTCTTCTGATAGAAAGTCTGGTACTTTTTCTTCAGCAGTTTCTCGACCAGCGGCGGGATCGCCTTCCCTTCTTTCTTCATCCGGTCCACGGACTCCTCGACCCCCAGAGCATCCCAGGATTCGAAGGGGCCGGCTTCATAGTTGAAGCCCCATTTCACCGCGTTGTCGATGTTGTAAACATCCTCGGCGATCTCGGGGATCCGCCGGGCGGCATAGAGCAGGGAGTCGTTGGTGATTTTCCAGGCGAACTTCCCGGCGCGGTCTTCGCCATAGATCAAGGCTTTGGCCTTGGCCGCAGGGGTCGAGGCCGCCTTGGCCGCATCCAGGGAGGGGAATTTGGCTTTTTGCGCGGGGCGGTACTCCAGGGTTTTATAATCCAGCACGAGCTTTTCTTTCCCGGCCTCCGTCTTGATTCTCTTGTAAAAGCCCTGTCCCGTCTTGTTGCCCAGCCATTTTTTATCGAGCATTTTCTGGACGAATTCCGGAACTTTGAAAACCTCGCGCATTTCATCGTTCGGCGCGTTCTCATAAAGGTTCTTGGCCACATGCGCAAACGTGTCCAGGCCGACGAGGTCGGTGGTTCCAAAAGCCGCGCTTTTCGGCCGTCCCATCGGCGGCCCGGTAATGGCGTCCACTTCCTCGATCGTCAATCCTTCTTCATCCATGATCTTCATTAAATTGAGCATTCCGAAGATCCCGATCCGGTTGGCGATGAAATTGGGGCTGTCCTTCGCGTAAACGATCCCTTTCCCCAAAACCCGCTCCCCGAAGTCCGCCATGAACTTGACCACTTCCGGCAGGGTCTCGGGCAAGGGGATAATTTCCAGGAGCTTCATGTAGCGGGGAGGGTTGAAGAAATGCGTCCCCAGAAAATGCTGTTTGATCTCCAGGTCCATCCCGGCGCAGATGTCTTTGACCGGAATCCCGGAGGTATTGGTGCTGAGGATCGAGCCCGGCCTGCGGACCGCAGCGACTTTCTTCAGAAGATCCTGCTTGATTTTGAGATTTTCGACGACAACTTCGACGATCCAGTCCACCTCCGCCAGACGGGAAAGATGGTCTTCAAAATTGCCCACCTCGATCAGGCCGGCGAATTCAGGGACCGCCAGGGCAGCGGGGCGCATTTTCAAAAGATTCTGCTTGCCGCTGATGGCGAAGCGGCTGCGCACCGCCGGATGCTTGAGGGTGAGCCCCTTCTTCTCTTCCTCCGGGGTCAGCTGATTCGGAACAATGTCCAGCATGATGGAAGGAATTCCCACATTGGCCAGGTGGGCCGCAATGGTCGCGCCCATCACGCCGGATCCCAACACGGCTGCTTTTTTGATTTTTCTTTCCATGCCTCCTCCGATCTGCAAGGTCAATGGCCCATGGCTCTCATGGTTTCTCTTCCCCTGCGGGGCTGAAAAACCGTCTCTTTCCGTTCCCAAAATCGGGGGCCGAGCCCATCTCTTCGGTTTTATGCGGAAGTCACCTCCCTCCTTCCTCCGGCTCTATCCCGAGTTGTTCATGATCCCCTTCAACACCTCAATGGCCGTCTGCAAGTCTTTTTCGAGTACTCCCCGAGTCAGGCGGTGGTACGCTTCGGTTACGACCTGGTCCAATTTCTCTTCCAAATCTTTCCCCCTCGAAGTAATGCAGATGCGGTAGGCCCGCCGGTCGGTCGGATGGTCGTCCCTCCGGACCAAATCCGCCGCTTCCATTCGATCGATCAGGCTCGTCATGGTGGACTTCTCAAGCTGGACCCTTTCCCCCAAGTCGCTGATCGAAAGCCCATCCGCCTCCCAGAGGGCCTGGAGGACTGCGAAATAGGCCACCGAAATGTCCGGAAGTCCGTTTTCACGAAGCATCCGGTTCACCGCATTATTCATGGCCCAAGTGGCCCGCGAGAGAAGAAAGCCCACTTGATAGGGAATCTTCATTTTTCGGTTTTCCCTTCAAACTTGAGCTGATATTTCAGACAGACAAAAAGTTCGTTTGCATACTATATGAGCCAAAACTATATGTCAAGGGAATAATTGGCGGGATGATAATTCTCCGGTCACGGGTAGGCGGTCGCTATGACTACGAATGGGGGGCGGGTTAACGGTTAAGAGGCGCCCTGGCTTGAGGGTTCGGACGGCACGTTTGGAACTACGAATCTCACAACAAGATAGAGGCGGCTATTTTTCCGGGAGGAGGGAAAGAATTTCCTGCTGCAGATTAAGGCCCCACTCCGTCTTTTCGGAACGAAGCGACTGCCGGACGGAAAGGAGGGCTCTTTTCCAGCTGCGCTGCGCCTGATTCTCCCGGCCCATGGCCTTTTGGATTTTTCCCATCTTCAAGTGGTTGTCGGCGGCAAGAAGATTGGGGAAGAAAAGGATATTGGTCCCTTCGAAGCATGGAAAAGCGACGGTGTCTTCTTCGATATGCACGAGCACCGTTGAGAAGAGGTCGCAGGATTCTTGAAACAACTTCATGGCCGCCGGATAGGCTTCTTCCTCGAACCGCTTTTCAGCCAGAGCTTTCTTCTGAACTCCGGCCCGGTAATAATCCCGAATTTCTTTGGCGTCTTCCGGATTCACTTCTATACCTTCATTTTCCTCAAAAACCATTTCGAGATTGGCTTCCTTAAGGGGAACGAGTCTCAGATCGGTGGGAGGCAAGGAGGGAGCCGCCGCGCAACCCCAAATGACCATCAAAGATAAGATAACGAGGAAAGCTTTCATCCGCTGGGCCCTCATTTCCTATTGCTCCTGAATCAGGACGTTAAAGACGCTCATGGCCTCGGGCCCCAGCCACTCAATCTGCCCGATGGCCCGATAGACGATCAAACCTTTCCGGTTAATGATATAAGTCGTGGGATGCACCCAAAGCCCGAACAATTTCCCCATTTTTCCCGTTGAGTCGAGCAAGACCGGGACATGGACGGACTCCTTTTCCAGGTATTTTTTAATGGACTCTGCGTTTTCCTTGCTGTTTACCCGGTAAATCTTCAACCCTTTGGATCCGAACTGGGATTGGAGCTTCTCGAAAGAAGGACCTTCTTTCCGGCAGTTCGGTCACCAGGTGGCCCAGAAATTCACCAAAACGACCTCTCCGGAAGGATTCTTAAAATTGATTTTATTTCCGTTGAGGTCTTCGACCGTGAAATCCGGGGGAGAAACGGGCTTCGCATAGGAATGGAATACGCTGGATGAAGCCCGGCATGGTTCCACCCCAGGACCCAGCGCCAGGATCCAGAAAATGGCGACGGCGAAAAATATTTTCTCAACCCACCTCATATTTCCTCACTTTCCCTGGGTCAAACAGCTCCTTGCATTTTTTTTGATATTTTTATATCATATTTATATAGAATCGGCAATGACCCTTTTCCCGGTGAATGTCTTGCGGCGGAGGAGAGCGAGAAAAATTGAATTTTTTCCTTGACTAAAAAAACAACTTTTGTTAGGGTGGATATCGAAAAAGAGGAGGGGTGAGCTGACCTTCCTCCTTCGTCCGTTCTCTCCCGGTGGCGGGGTTCAACCTTGCCGCCCATGTTTATGCTGTTATCTGTTAAACGAAAGGAGGTGAAGGGGAGTGAAGAAACTGGTAAGCATGGTGTTGGCTTTGGCGGTTTTGGCGGTGTTTTCCTTTGGTTGCGGGCAGTATGCGGCCAAGGATACCAAGGTGAAATGCCCGAAATGCGGCGCGGTATTCACGATTGACGAAGGATTGAAGGCCATTGGACCGTAAGGTTAGGATAGAGTCCGGACGTCCATAGCCAGGAGTTGTCAATCCCCGTACGATGTATTGCAATAGATTAGGGGAAGGACAAAAGTTCTTCCCCTATTTTTATCTCTTTTCTATTCTGCTTTTCGGTTTCCTCTGGCCCGGGTT
>Ga0316603_10001028_pt1 | contig 14553 bp, 12 predicted proteins | sample OWC_soil_day10_n_FD_207649 | JGI IMG/M metagenome (GOLD analysis project Ga0316603, IMG submission 207649) | Wetland soil microbial communities from Old Woman Creek delta, Ohio, United States - OWC_soil_day10_noCT | ecosystem: Environmental > Terrestrial > Soil > Wetlands | place: USA: Ohio... | reverse complement strand
ATGTCAAACAGCGTCTGCTTCCGGGGGAACCGGCGTTCACGCGTGTCCAGTTTCAGGCGGGTGCGGAGGAGATTGACGACGTCCTCAGCATCAGACTGATCCAGGATCGTGAACGAGGATTGAAATCCGAGCAGGGGAGCATACTGGCGGAGAATCAGGTTGGCGAATGAATGGAATGTCCCGCCTGCCACCCGTTCGCATCGTGCGTCGAGCAGCATGCTCGCGCGGCGAAGCATTTCCTGCGCTGCCCTTCGTGTGAATGTGAGAAGGAGGATCGACTCGGGCTTCACACCCAGTTCCACAAGATATGCCACGCGGTACGTAATCGCGCGGGTCTTCCCTGTTCCCGCACCGGCGACGATGAGATGCGGGCCATTCACGGAAGTCACGGCGTCATACTGAGCGGGATTCAGCTCGTTGCGGTAGTCGATGCGGAATTGCCGGCCGGGCTCGGGTCCGATAACGTCGGCGGGCGTCTTCTTGAGGACGTATTTCTTCACGGCACCCGCACTTCCACAGGCTTTGTGCTCGACGTGAATGCCACCTGAGACCCGTTCTTCTCCACGATCTCCCGGATCCTCTCCTCGGCGCTCCGTTGAACCTCTTCTAGAATGCCGGATCGCTCCGCTTTCGAACGGGCAAGAATCCGGAGCGTGTTGACGGCGTTCGTCCGGTCTTCCTCTGTCAGCCGGTTCCACCACCCGTTCTCATCCCGCAACACTTCGAAGGAATCCATCTGCATGGAGAGCAGCTCGGGATCAGGCAGCCGGGCTGTCACGCTGAGGGGTGACGGAGTGATTGTGATTTCAAATGGTTTCTTCAGATCATAACCGGCCTTCGCGGTGAATGTGCCGCGGACGTGGAGGGTCTTCGTGCTTCCGAGCCATGTGTGTGACCATTCATGATCCGCAAAGAGCTGCCGGGAGACGGTTGCCACTTCCAGAATGGGAGAGTTCTGCTCGATGATAACCGTCTCGTTGATCGTCACACGGGGGGTGACCTGAAAGAGCGTGCGGAGTCCATCTGCGGTAGCATGGGCGAGCTTTGCCGGCGCCTGAATGAGGAAGCGGTATGCTGTCACTGTCCCCGCGATAAACAGCAGGGCGATGAGAATGCCCATGATGGTGACAGCACGAACCCCTTTGGTCTGTGAACCGGTGCCGTTCATTGCTTGAGTCCCAACGTGCGGAGTCCGGAGAGCGCCAGGGCAATCGCACCGACGGCGGTTCCCATGATGGGTGTCGGAACGGCGGCCAGCACGCCCAGCGCGGCGGCGACTGCGAACGCCTTCCCTGCGGAATCCTTCTTCATCAGCTTCTGGATGAAGAATGATGGCAGGAAGACTGCGAGGAAGCAGGCCGGGACTGTCACGAGCCACGCAAACGCCGCCATATCAGGGATCGTCCAGAGAGCATCCACGACGATGAGGAGAAGCGCCGAAAGAGGGTGGATCAGGGGCTGGTCTCTGGGCACTTCAATCCTGGGTGCTCCGTCCTTTGGCACCTCAACCTTCGGTTGTGCCTGGTCAGAGCTTTTCGACGGGATAGTCGGCAAGGATGTCAAGAATTGCCTCAATGGTTTTCGGTGAATTCCCCTCCGCCCTGTTGTTCACATAGGCGTAGAGTTTCTTTTCCTCTTTCACGCAGCGCAGCACCGTGTCGGCCACCGCTCGGCGGAGCTCGGGAAGGGGTTCCTGGATCCGGTCATACGGCTGGAACCGGTCCACTGCCTCCTGATACATCCGCCCGGGCTTGAGGAGTGCGCGGATCGCCGCAAACGGCGCGGGCAGCACTCCCGGCACCTCAAGCTGCTCGTCAAGAGGAGGCATGCGAGTCCAGCTGCTCAGCACATGAGCAACGCCATGTGACTGCAGGACCGCAAGATATTCCTCCTTCAGAAAATCAGTGTTACGAATCTCCACCGCGTAGTGATAGTTCTTCGGCAGTTTCGCGAAGAAGGCATCGATCAATGATACGAAAACAGGGAATGTGATTCCTGATGAGGGATAGAATGTTGAGAATTCGAATATGATCACGCCACACTTCTGCCGGAGCTCTTCCAGAGGGCGGAGAAAGGCATCTTCAAAGAGAGAGACGTTCAGAAAGTCAGGATTCTCCTGACCGGCATTGTCGCCATGCCGGGGGAGGTTGGGATACCGTTTGATCGTAATCCGGTCTGTGACTTTGAACGAAACGGTGAAATGATCCGGCGTCTGTTCAAAGATCGCCCGCATGCGGAGCGGTTGCGGGAAGTCGTACAGGGCAAAATCGGCGCAGACCGTGGGGAAGAGCGTGGCGTATTCCGAGAGGCATTCCTGGTCAAAGTCTCGTTTGGAGGGATAGGATCGTGTATAGACCATTCCTTTCCACCCGGGATATTTCCAGGATGATGTGCCGAAGAAGATCCCGCGTCCGGCCCACTGGCGGAGCCGGTCGGCATTCAACCCGGCATAAGACGCAGCGGAGGGTGACGTCTCACCCTCCGCGAACAGGGGCAGTGTGCCGCCCGCGGACTGCTTCCGTGCCTTCGCCACTTCCCGTCCTGTCCTGTTTATCCCATCCGGATGCCGGTCACGACGGTGAACACGGTCCAGATGATCCAGAGCGCGAACACAATCACCAGCACTTTGGGGAGATCCCGGCGGAAGAGGCGCGAGAGGCCGATGCTGACGACCGAGAGATCCCAGAAGGTGAAGATGTTCACCTTTGAGAGTGCCATGTGCAGTTTGTTTGTGAAGTCGAAATTCGACACGAAGGCGCCCAGGCTTGGCGTTGCCGTGATCGAATCCATCACAAACATCAGGATGGTGGTGACGATGCTCTCCGCGATGCTGATGAAGAACGTCAATCCGACAACCTCCACGACTTTCATGAATGGCGCCGTCCCTTTCATCCCCCATTTTCCCAGAAGCCAGTAGATGAGCGAGATGAGGAAAAGCACGATCGGGGTCAGGATGAGGATGCCGGCGCCCTGCTGAATCATGAACATCGTGGATCCCGGCTTGCTGAAATTCGCCGCCTGCTCGGCCTGCTCGGGCGTCAGCCGTCCTTCTTCGACCATCTTGTCGATGCCGGAACGCACCATGTCGGTCAGCTGGCTGACGAGTGACGGGTTCATGAACATCACCTGTCCCATCAGGAAAGCGACCACAATGAACATCAGCATGGGAATGACCCAGTTGCTCGGTGTCGGCGGTGTCATGCGGACATCGTCGAAAAGTTCCCCCGGGGAGGCGAAAATGTTGACCATTTTGTCGGCGAATGACATTGGCTTCACCGGCTCGGCGGTGACGGGGGTCTGTTCGTCCATGGGAAATCCTCGTTGTTCAGTAGTGGGGAAGGTATTGCCAGAAGATAGGAAATGGCGAAACGAGAAGCAACGCCGGGTACGACATTTTTGTTACTTTGGTATTGACAAGACGACATAAATGTCGTATTCTCCAGCAGTGCTGATGGTGCACGGGGCGCAGTGTCGTATCCAGGGAGGACACGGTGTGGATGGTGTCACTGAACCGACAGGGTTGATCGAGCAGTTTCGCGCTGCGCCGCCGGGAAAGTTATACGGGGTGCGCGGCGACAGCAGCGTTTACCGGCTCTCCCTTGTGGCGGCCGGACACGCGTTGCTGCAGGGTATTCCGGTGACGCTGGTGGACGGGAGTAACCGGTTTGACCTCTATGGTCTGGCGGAATTTGCACGCCGGACGGCAGGAGGACGGTGTACGCCGGAAGAACTGCTACGGCATATCTTTATCTCCCGCGCATTCACCTGTTACCAGATGGAGGCCGTCATCACCGACCGCCTGCCCCCTTTTGTGCGGGCCAAACACTCGCCGGTCGTCCTGATCTTCGGATTGCTGGACACATTCTATGACGAACAGGCTCCCCTGTGGGATGTGCAGTCGGGCGTGCAGCGTATGATGCAGGCACTGCAGTGTCTGAAGCGGGAAGGAGTATCAATCCTTGTCGCATCCACAGAGACCGGACCGGTGCCGCCCGCGCGGCGCGGGTTGCTGTCCGGCGTGATGCGGGGGATGGACAGGGTGTTTGCGATCAACCAACAGAACAGTGAGAACGGACGATTGAAAGCCGGGAACGGGGGAGTGAGCAGTGACCAGGGAAGATGGAAAACTGCCGGCGGCCGGTATGCACATCCGTGGTAGTGCGGCACACAGCATGCAATGCCGCATTGATGAAACACCGGCAGAAACAACGCGGTGAAACGGAACAACAACCGGAGAGTGCTGGAGGTCCGGCTGAAACAGGAGAAGGAGTGCAGTGGAATTACAGGAGGAAATGTCCATGGGACGCACGGTGCCGACATTTACCATGGTCCTGCAACAGGAAATGGAAAGCTGGTCCAAATTCCGCCGCGGGCTGCGGAAGGAGGATCAGGACGCGCTGGACGATCTCTTTCGTGCCGCGCGGCTGCAACTGGCCGGCAGCGCCTATGCCGCCCGGCCAATCCCGTTTGAGAGTATCGTTATGGCCATGCTCGTGGCCCAGCAGCGGCGGATTGCGGCGCTGGAAGCAGCCCTGCCGAAACAGGCTGAAGTCCATGATGCGGGGATCTGTGCTGTGCAGAGCCTGAGGTGAGATACCGGTGGGAAGATGCGGATCCGTCTGTGTGGGCGTCATGCCGATGCGCATGTTCGATATCGCGCCGGTGCTGCGCGTAGTCAGGGTGCTGTGACCGTACACGCTTATGCTCCATGGTACACGGAATGTCCCGCATTCTGATGATGAACTGCAATGCAATCGGCTTTGCTGTAGAGTTGGCGTTCCTGTGGGAGAACATACACTGTATCCCTTGCTGCGGACATTCAACGACGTGGAGGTACTCCCTTGCAGAAGGGACATGTGCTTACCGGATGGCTCTTCGATCTGTATCCTTCTCCCGAAGGAATCACGCTCTGGTTTATCGATGAGGAAGGGCGCAAGCATCAGGCATTCGACCGGTTTGTGCCGTCGTTCTATCTTCGTCTCAATGAACAGGATGTGGACCGCGCGGTTGCACTGCTGCGCGACCTTCCGTTTCCCATCACGATTCACCGCGATATGCGGCGGGAAATCTACAGCAACACTGACTGGAACGTGTTGCAGGTATCCGTCGACAGCACGCTCTGTGTGAAGAATGTCGTCCAGCGCCTGGAACGGCGCCTCCCTCATTTTGCCTTCTTCAATTCCGACATTCCGGTCCCGCAGCTCTATCTGTATGAAACCGGACTCTTCCCGCTGGCATATGGCGAGTTCGAATTCGACACCGATAACCGCCTGCGCGGCTGGACGCTTCGTGATGCCGCGGATGCGCAGGAATACACCCTTCCCCCGCTGGTAATGCTTACGCTGAAGAACCGTCCGGATGTGGTCTCTCCCAAGTTCCGGAAGATTCTGCAGCTCGAAGTGAGCTATGAAGGCGAAACGTATGCCATGGAGGGAAGCGATCCGGTGGATGTTCTGCAGTCCCTGGAGCGCCACCTGCGGCGCTGTGATCCGGACATCATTCTGACCGAATACGGCGACGCCGTCCTGTTGCCGTTGCTCACAAAGCTGGCCGCGGAACACCGGGTGCCGCTGTCGCTCAACCGCGATACGGCGAGCGGCTATCTGACGACGCGTGCAATGAGCTACTTCGCGTATGGCAAGATCGTCCACAAGGACGGAGCGTTTGAGCTGGCGGGCCGCTGGCATCTGGACATTGAGAACTCCTTCATGATGGGGGAGGCGAGTCTGGATGGAGTGGCGGAGATCGCGCGGCTCACGCAGCTGCCCGTGCAGCATCAATCGAGGGCCACGATCGGCACCGCATTGTCCAGCATGCAGCTGTCATGGGCGTATCGCCACGGGTATCTGATCCCGGCGCACAAACGTGAGCCGGAGGAGTTCAAGTCGGCGGAGCTCCTGTTGCTGGCCGACCGCGGCGGCTTGATCTTCCAGCCCGACATGGGATATCACGAGCAGGTCGCCGAGCTGGATTTTGTCTCGATGTATCCCACCATCATGGTCACACATAACGTTTCTCCGGAAACCATCAACTGCCGCTGCTGCAAAAACAACGCCGTGCCGGAACTGGGGTACACAATCTGCGAGAAACGGGAGGGGATTGTAGCGGCAACACTGCGGACGGTCGTGCGCAAACGGGGGCTGTACAAGAAAGAGAAAAAGCGGTTGAAAGCCCTGAAGGATGAGCGGTGGAAGCTCTATGATCACCGGCAGAATGCGCTCAAGTGGATGCTGGTCACCTGCTTCGGGTATCTCGGATACAAGAATGCGCGGTTCGGACGGATCGAGGCGCATGAATCGGTGAATGCGTTTTCGCGCAATTCCATCCTGCAGGCCAAGGAGATCGCAGAAGGGCACGGCTTCCATTTCATCCATGCCATCGTGGATTGCATGTGGCTCAAGCGCCCGGGTGCAACCGAAGCCGAGTATGAGGCGCTTGCGCAGGAGGTGAGTGAGCGCGTGGGGATCGATATTTCACTTGAGGGAATCTACAACTGGGTCTTATATCCGCCGTCCAAAATGGATCCGCGCATACCAACGGCAAACCGGTATGTGGGATGGTACACGAACAACGAGATCAAGATCCGGGGGATAGAGATACGGCGGCGGGACACGCCGGTGTTCATCAAACGGCTGCAGGGGGAGCTGTTGAAGATCCTGGGAGAGGGGAAGACGGTGGAGGATCTGCGCGGGCTGCTGCCGGCCGTTCTGGCAAAGGCCAGGGAGGCGATCGACCTGCTGCGGTCCGGCAGAGCCGATCCGCTGGAACTGGTCGTGCGGCGGCATCTCTCGCAGGAAGCAGACGAGTATACAAACCGGAGTGCCAACGCGATCGTTGCAAAAGCACTGGATGAGGCCGGGGTACATCTGGCTCCCGGAGAGACGGTCGAATACATTATTATTGATGCCACCGGCAAGCGGAATCCGGAGAAAGCCAAGGCGGTGGCGTTGTACTCGCTTGACGACGGATATGACATTGAGAAATACACCGAGATGGCGTTGAAGGCGGTAGAGACACTGCTCTATCCGTTCGGATACGATGTCGAACAGTTGATGGCAATGTGGTGTCCGGTGCCGAAGAAGAGGAAGAAAACCGGATCTGTCCGGGTGTCGGATCAGGGAGAGTTGTTTGAAGTGGGAACTGTTGCGAGTCATCAGGCGTTTTCCCCTATACCTTCATTTGTGGGAGAGCCCAATCATCAACCAGAGAGGAGAGGAGAGCCATGAAACAGCGTCTCAGTCTTTGCCTTTTCATTGCAGCGGTGGCGTTTCTTGCTGGCGCGCCAGTATCAGCCCAGGAGAAAGCGGGGAAACAGCAGCCGCCAACGCAGGCGCAGGAGGATGAAATGATGAAACGGTGGCAGGCGGCCATGACACCCGGAGCACCGCACAAGGTGCTGGAAACAATGGCCGGTGAGTGGAACAGCGAAACCAGGGTCTGGATGGCCGGTCCGGACGCACCCCCCGCGGTCACGAAGGGATCTTCTACGATGAAGACGGTGATAGGGGGGAGGTTCCTGCAGCACGACATGACCGGCGAGATGATGGGGATGCCCATGCACGGACTCGGTCTGACGGGATACGACAACGTGCAAAAGAAGTATGTGGGGATCTGGGTCGACAACATGTCGACTGCGATTTACACCCTGGAAGGTAACGCAAACGCCGATAACACCGTTCTGACGTTTGCCAGCACACTGCCCGATGAAATCACCGGTGAGATGACCAAACCGGTCAAGTATGTGATGCACATCGTGAACAAGAACAAGCACACGTTCACGATGTACAACATGGCAGACAAGACGAAGGAAGCAAAGGTGATGGAGGTGGTGTACGAGAGGAAGAAGTGAGGTGCTGGAGGAGCATGGAGAAGCCGGACTTCGTACTTAGGGGCTCTTACGGATCCTCTTTTTGAGGTCTTTCATCACCATCATGATTACTGAACTCTCCCTGCAGGACGGCGGTATGTGAGGAGATACAGCGAAACCTGATGCAGCACAGGCAGCATCAGACGACAGGGAACTATCCTCATCCGTCGGTGTTACATAAAGAGGTGAATCGGGAGTTCTGCAGGCTGTTCCAGTCTCAAGGCGAGAGAATATGTCAATCCGCGCAGTGAAACGTGTAACTGAATCTCAGCCCACACTCGAAGGTGCCGGAGTCCATTTGCGCAGAGCATTTGGATTCGGCAACACCGGTGATTTTGATCCATTTCTACTTTTTGATGATTTCCGCGGTGACGATCCTGCGGACTACATTGCCGGCTTTCCTTGGCACCCCCACCGGGGGATCGAAACAATCACGTATGTTCTCGCAGGCAACGTCAATCATGGGGACTCTCTCGGAAACAAAGGGACGCTGGGATCGGGTGATGTGCAATGGATGACGGCCGGCAGCGGGATCCTCCATCAGGAAATGCCGAAGGGTGACCAGCAGGGGAGAATGCACGGCTTCCAGCTCTGGGCAAACCTCCCATCATCGCTGAAGATGACATCTCCGCGGTACCAGGATGTGGCCGCGAAGGATATTTCCGAAATCACGGATGACGATGGGACAAAGGTGCGTGTCATCTGCGGGGAGTTCTGGGGAAAAAAGGGTCCCGTGGAAGGGATTGCGGCTGATCCTCGCTATTTGGATGTCTGGGTCCCGCCGGGGCACCGCAAGGTGCTGCCGGTCGAGACCACCCGGCATGCGTTTGCCTATGTCTTCCAGGGAGCCGGCAGTTTTCGCGACGCGTCATCACCAAAACCTGTGCTTACAGATCGCGTTGGATCAGGGAAGGGTATGGCATTCGAACAGACGGGCAACAGGTCTCTTGTACTGTTCGATGCCGGCGATGAAGTGACCGTCACTGCGGGGGAGGCAGGAATCCGATTCCTGCTTGTTTCCGGAAAGCCGCTGCAGGAACCGGTTGCGTGGCAGGGTCCCATCGTGATGAACACGCAGGAAGAGCTGCGGCAGGCCTATCTGGAACTTCGGAACGGAACGTTCATTAAGGAGCGATAACAATGCACGTGGAGTGCCTGTTTACTGCAGCTGTCCGGTCGTGGTCTCCGGGCCCCACATCTCCACATTTGGTCAACTGTCAGGTGCCGGCGAACCTGTCCCGGTTGATTTCAGGCCGAATGCCGCACCGCCGGCCAGCTATGTGACACTGTGAAGTTGCGACGGCATTCTCGGCGATGACAACAGCTCCGCAAAGATCTGCCATCGTCTGCCCGGATTGTCGGACGTCCCTCCCTGCGCTTCGATGTACCCCCGCACAAGATCCTGCCCCAGGTTGTAATTGATGACGTAGCTCCGGTACGCATCGAAGAACTTTGTCCGCTGTATCGACCGCTCGGGTGACATCAGTGCATACTGCTGCAGCCAACGTGCTGCTTCTTCACGTGAGATCACGCCATTGAGATAACGCCGGGCGGCTTCATTTCCCGCATAGGCAAGCCGCTGAACCAGGGCATGCACTTCATAGTACTGCTCCGCTTCCGCCGGCGTCAATCCTGCAAGCGGAAAGAGAACCTCCTTCTCGAATTCCACCCGAGTCTTTCCCGGGAATGCCATCTCAATTCCGAAATTCGCCGTTCCTTCCGCGATGAGCGATTGGGGGCTGAAGAGGGCATACACGGAAAACTCCATCCACCCGCGTCCGCGTACCAGATACTGCTCCAGCAGGCTGTTGTACACGTGATGTCCGGGATATCCTTCGTGACAGGCCAGATCCACGGCGCGGTCAATGGGGATCGGAAAATCCACATTCATTTGAATGAGACTCCGTCCGTTTCCCTTGTACCAGTTGTATCCGCTCCAGGGTTTCTGTGTGACGTATTCGAGGGAGAACGCGTCACCTTCGGGGAGCGCAATATGCTCCGCCGTCCTCCGGCGGCCTTCTGCAATTGCGGCACCGAACACACGGTCCAGCAAATGTTTCGGTATGACAAACCTCTTCTGATATTCCTGATACCGTGCCGGCACATCACCGGTTCCTGGGAGGATATCACCCACGTTCTTCAACAGGGCAGCAAAATGTTCCTCGGGCAATGTCGGCGGCACGGCATCGTAGAGGGCCTGAGCCTCTTCATCGAAGCTGCGCTTCTTTCCCTTCAGCATCGTCACCCGAACGACGAGTGATTCGCTCTGCCGCAGGAGATAACGGTGACGCAACATGATCATCTCTTCCGCATCAGCCAGTGACAGCTCCCGCAATCCGTTGATCAGTGCGCCGGCACGCCCGGCGATCTCATCCAGGCCGGGGTGTTCCCGTTCGACCGCCGCTTTCCACTCCGGCGGACCGTAGTAGGCATCCACATAATCCGCATCGTGCAGACCGAGGGCTAGCACGAGGCGGACATAGTGTTCAGAGAGGAGTGAAAGTGTTTCGTTATTCCGGGCAATCGACATGGAGGTCTCCAGGAAACGGACCCGTCGGGGAGGGTCTCCGTGAATGCGGACTAGCCGGAGAGGGTCCGTCACACTCTAGTACTTCACGCTGCATCCGTACGGCTTTGTCACTGAAGTCGCCACAGGTTTGCCGGCAAGGAGCGCATTCAGGACGGCGCTGACGTAATTGAGCTTCGTGTCATTTTCACCGCGCGGGTCGTCGTCGATGGCGCCGTTGTACACAAGTGAGCCATTCTTGTCGATGACAAACATGTGCGGCGTGGTCTTGGCATCATAGAGTTTCCCGACTTTGCCGTCGGAGTCCATCAACAGTGCAGTGAAACCGGCCTTCCAGGAAGCGAACTTCTCTTTCAACACCTCCGGGGCAAGAAAGTCCCGGTGATTCGTGTTGGTGGAATTGACGACAAGCCAGACTACCCCCTTCTGCGCGTATTCTTTCTGCACAGCAGTCATGATACCGTCACGGTAAACGCGCTGGACAAACGGACAGTTGGGGTTTGTCCATTCGAGAACGACAGTCTTTCCTTTGAAATCGCTCAGTTGATGTGATGCCCCGGTGATATCGGTCAGTGTGAAACCCGGAGCGGGTTTGCCGATCTCCGGTGCCGATGGAACCGGCATTCCGGCTGAAGCTGTGAACACAGCCATGGCGATCATGACAATGAGCCCTCCTGCGAGTGATGTGCTGCGAAGCGTCATACCGTATCCTTCTGTAATGAATAAAAGTATAGGTGAATTCACAATGCCTTTGCACGGTTGCTGACACAGAGATGGCCTTTGTCTGGTCACCGGCGAAGAGATGCCTGCAGCCGGTAGCCCTTCCCCCGGACGATGGCCAGTCCACTGACCGTGGTTACAACCGTTGAGGAATCATAGGGCGTCACCGGGATCGTGATGCCGCGCGTGTCCACGACGATACGTTTATGATCGATTACACAATCGCCAATGACGTCCGGATAGAAGTCGTCGATGACCCCCGTCAGTGGGATATGGACGAGCAATTCGCCTCCCACTCGCGTGGCGATCGCCGTGCCGGTGCTGAGGCCGAGGTCTGAAAGTGTGCCCGGTTCCATGCGGGTGAATCGTGCGACAAGCTCGCTCGCGCCAGGCGCGACGGATGCAGCCTGGCTGAAGGGCAATGTGACCGATGCCTTCCCGGGAATGCAACTTTCACTGCACACAAGCCAGCTCACGTCCGCACGGAGCGTATCCTTTGCCGTGGCGCGATAGCCGGGCGGTGGCGTCAGTGTGCAGAGAACGATGAGCTCGCGGTAGTATCCGTATGCAATGATATCGTCGTGCACGATCTTTTCTGGCGTGGGAAACCTGAGTTCGCCCGCACAGAAGCCATCAGGAAGCCTCCAGCGGACGGCCAGGGGGAGCCCTGCATCACCCGGGTTGGTCCAGTAGAGATACCAGTCAGGAGCCAGAGCAAGATGGATGACTGCGGTGAACGGTTCAGCGAAGTTTTGAGCCGGAGTGGTGAGCGTTACCGAAGTGACGGGGGATGTCCCCTGGATCAGATCTGATGAAGACTCTGTCGGCATGAGCGAGCCAGCAATAAGAAGACTGAGAAGAACAGAAAGCATTCGGTGTCCCGGGTTTCTTCTTTGAACGCCTGGAGGCGCTGCGAGGTTCCACGGATTTCCGCGCAGCACTCTCTGCCGCGCGCACGTTCGCACCCGAGTGGCACAATGACCGTGGGGAACCTCCTTCGGATCAGTCCGCGTGCATGAGGCGAGCTTCCTGCAGTCAATCCAGGGCTGTCACATGATGCCCACGGGATCGACATCCACGATCACCTGGGTCTTTTTCACCCGCCCCTGCACTGCGTCGATGGCCTGTCGAATACGGGCATGTGTCAGTGATCCGGAAGGGTCGATGTTCTTTGAGATCTTCAGGACGATGTGCCAGCGGTATTGCCGGTTGATCTTGCCTATGACTGCGGGAGCCGGGCCGAGCACAGCATACGGGGACGTCTCGTGCTTGAGCAACGTCCCCAGCCGTTCAGCCAGCTTCCGGACTTCCTCCTCATCCTCACCGCGTGTTTCCACCAGCACCAGACGCGACAACGGCGGGTAGTTCAGCTCCTCCCGTTCGGCTATCTCCTCCCGGTAATACGCGTCATAATCATGATCCAGCACATGCACGAGCGTGCGATGGTCAGGCTGTGACGTTTGTATGATCACCTCCCCCTTCAGCGTGCTTCTGCCCGCTCTGCCAGCCACCTGCGTCAGCAGCTGGAACGTCCGTTCCGATGACCGGAAATCCGGAAGCAACATCTGTGTATCGGCGCTGATGACACCGACGAGTGTCACGTGGGGGAAGTCCAGTCCTTTTGCCACCATCTGCGTCCCGAGGAGGATGTCCGCATCGCGATCTCCGAACTGGCGGAGTATACGATCATGCGCTCCGCGGCGCGACGTGGTATCCAGGTCCATCCGAAGCACGCGGGCCGAGGGAAATGTCGCGGCGAGTTCTTCTTCAACCCGCTGCGTCCCGACGCCATGCAGCCGTATATCTGAGCCGCCGCACTGCGGGCATAACAGCGCCGGGCGGCGCACCAGTCCGCAGTAATGACAACGGAGATGTTTCTTGCTCAGATGATACGTCATCGACACGTGGCAGTTGTCGCACATTTCCACATACCCGCACTCCCGGCACTCTACAAACGGTGCGAAGCCCCGGCGATTCTGCAGAAGGATGATTCCTTCCCGGCGTTCAAGACGCTCGGTGATCTTTTCCTGCAGGAGCCGTGAAAGGGAAGAATGATGGAAATCTTTCAGCCGCCCTCGTTGATCCTCGGGGAGTAATGCACGTGCAGCTGTGTAGACGTCTTTCCGTTCCCTTGTCATATCCACCAGATGGACATCGGGGAGGACGGCCTGGTCGATACGGTCGGGCAGAGTGAGCAGCTCGAACTTGCGCGACCGTGTATTTGCGAACGATTCCAGAGACGGAGTTGCGGAGCCCAGCACGACAACGGCACCTGCATCGTGTCCGCGCATGATAGCCACATCACGTGCGTGATAGCGTGGCACCGAGTCGTACTGTTTGTAGGACGCCTCATGCTCCTCGTCCACGACAATGAGACCCAGGTTTTGGAGAGGGGCAAAGACAGCAGATCGGGGGCCTATCACGACGCGGCACCGGCCGGCCAGGGCGAGCCGCCACACATCATACCGTTCCCCCGCGGACATGCGGCTGTGCACAACCAGCACACTGTCGCCGAAATGGCTCTTGAATCTCCTCACGATCTGTGGTGTGAGTGAGATCTCGGGGACCAGCACGATGGCGGTTTTCCCGATGTCCAGACAATGACGGATTGCCTCGATATAGACCTGGGTCTTGCCGCTGCCCGTGACCCCGTGCAGAAGAAACGTGCGGTGGCTGCCCCCATCAATTGCAGCAACCAGACGATCGCGCACGGTTTGTTGGGCCGCATTGAGAACAATGCGGAGGGTCTGCTCTTCCAGTCCATAGTCCTGCTGCCGTGTCACCTCGCGCCGGACCACAGGGAGGAGTCCGCTCTCACGGAACGGCTTGAGAACGGCCGTGGACGTCTGCGTGCGCTTCAGGAGTTCCAGCAGATCCGTTTCCTGTGTTCCCTTATCTTTGATCTCAAGCACGGAAGTGAGGAAGTCCGCGGCTTTCTTCTTCCTTGCCGGAAGCTGATCGATGGCGGCCCGGACTCTTGCGCTGTCCACGCTGCCGACATCCAGGAGTTCGCGGGTTCTAACGCTGGCTTTGGGACGGGGGAGGACCTCTTCTGATGCAAGCAGGCCTTCGGCTTCCATCTCATTGAGTGCGGAGTGAATGGACTTCAGTCCGGCCTGCTTCTGAAGGTCCGTTGCGGAAAGTGTGCCGTGATGAAAAAGCAGATCAAGTATCCGTGCCCGTCTGGCCGATCGTTTCCGGAGACCGGCGATCCGCACATCGTCAGGCTGCACCACTGCCCGGACCTTCCGTTTGCTCGACTGGGCAAACCCGTGCGGCATCGCAGCACGGATGACGTCGCCGAGCGGGGCGACGTAGTACTCGGCAATCCATGTACAGAGTGCGAGAAGGTGGCTGGAAAGCACAGGTTCTCTGTCCAGCACATCGGCAATGTTCTTGAGGTGAGGGTGCGCGGACACACCGGGGAGCCCGACAATAA
>Ga0316603_10001027_pt1 | contig 14553 bp, 13 predicted proteins | sample OWC_soil_day10_n_FD_207649 | JGI IMG/M metagenome (GOLD analysis project Ga0316603, IMG submission 207649) | Wetland soil microbial communities from Old Woman Creek delta, Ohio, United States - OWC_soil_day10_noCT | ecosystem: Environmental > Terrestrial > Soil > Wetlands | place: USA: Ohio... | reverse complement strand
TGCAAGAGGTCCGCGGTTCGATCCCGCGTACCTCCACCAAGAAAATGTCCCTATCGTCTAGAGGCCTAGGACAATACCCTTTCACGGTATGAACCGGGGTTCGAATCCCCGTGGGGACGCCAGCTTTCAAGGGGTTGCGCAACGCAACCCCTTCTAGTTTAAGCGCGGAGTGGTAGTTCAGTTGGTTAGAATACCGGCCTGTCACGCCGGGGGTCGCGGGTTCGAGTCCCGTCCACTCCGCCAACAAATAAAGGGATACAGGGTTAGTGGTTACTCCGTTTCCTAAGATAAAAGGCCGATTTCCTAAGATGGGGAGCCGGCCTTTTTCTTTATCGCACTGGCGCAGCCTTACGAGTGTGGCGACGGTCATAGACTTTTGCCACCGTCGATTCCAGTCGATGTCCCGTTAATTCTGACGCCTTCCGCCCCGATTCGATAACGTCTGTGACGGCCTTCGCTCTTCCATCGTGGAACGTGAAACGCTCACCCGGCTCCCGGATTGTTCCATCCTTCCAGGTTCCGCCTGCGACCCACTTTCCCATGAGCAACTGCCATCCTTTTTTGAAACCGTTACGGGTGTAAGGGTCACCTTGCTGCGTGTGTACCACGTACATCGTTGTCACCGCAGATGGCATGTCAAAGGATTCATCGATCGCGGCCCTCAGATTGCCGACACAATACCCACTACAACTACTTCCGGGATCATTACTTCCCGGACCTCGGACGGTATGGGCAGAGTGATCCGATTGGGCTTGAGGGCGGGATCAATACTTATGGCTATGTGGGAGGGAGTCCGCTGAGTGATTTCGATCCGCGCGGATTGGCAAGTACGAAAATCGATGGCAATAAAATTCAGGTCCACAAGAATGATGTCGACCCCTGGCCAAGTGATCCGCATGGACACATCTACGACAAGAATCAAGTTGTAGACAAGGATGGGAATGTCTATGACAAAAACACAAAGAGCAAGGTCGGTGCTTTATCAAAGAAAGCATTTGCCAAGTGGGCGGAGTTCTTGAAAAAGATAGAGGGCAAGATGTGCCTTCCACTCATGATCAATGACATGATTACAGCCTATTGCAACGAGTATCCGACTGACGAAGCGTGCCAGATTGTTAACCCACCGAATCCGAATGACCTTTGTGCCGGTCGTCCAAATTGCACTTAGTTAGGGATAGTTATGGATCTGAAGGTGCCCAGAGTTCTGGATCAGTCAGCATTTGATGGTCTTTGCCGAAAGTTTGTGACGAATTCAGATGTTTCTATCTCTCTGCCTCAATGCTTGTCTGTCAGTGAGATACAAGAACTGGTGTTGTTCCTACTCGGCCAAGATTCCAATGACCTAAGAAATCTGCTTCTGGCCGATATGGTCGAGGATTCAGCGTTTCCCGGAAATCTTCTAGAGGAGGTATTTCACAAAGGTGATATTGGCTGCCGTGTTGCGGTATCCCTAAGGGATGATCTTTCGCCGCAATTGGAATATCTATGCTCTCAATCCCCTGAAGAGGATGTACGTAGCCACTATGCTTTACGGAAGGCATATCGTAGTAATCAGAAACCCAAATAAGCCTTAAAACCTTGCATCAACACCGGTAGTCGTTATTGGCTGCCGACACGACATGAGCCAATGAATATTCGTAGCCAGGACCAGAGACATTCCATTCAAGACCCTTAGCCTTCCTGCCTTGTCCTACACTCTACGCACCGCGCTGACCCTGCTCACCACCCTGATCAGCGCAGCCCAAGCCGCCCCCACCGTCACCCTGACATCGCCGGGGGCAGGGTGGAGCTACAACGTTCCCGCCAGCCTCACCCTCAAAGCCAGCGCTGCCGTCGATCCTGCCGACCCCGGCGCCACGCTCACCCGCGTCGAGTTCTACGTTGATGGGCAACTCATCGGCAGCGACAGCACCAGCGGCTACAACCTCGCCTGGAACAACGGCACCCCCGGCAGCCACACCCTCAGCGCCAAAGCCATCGACAGCCTCGGCCAGGAAACCCTCTCCGCCCCCGTCACCGTCACGCTGACCGACAGCAGCACCAACCAGCCCCCCACCGTCAGCCTCACCGCCCCCGCCAACAACGCCAAATACGCCCTCCCGGCCGACATCACCCTCAGCGCCAGCGCCGCCGATGTCGAGAAAAACGGCGCCATCACCCAAGTCGAGTTCCTTGCCGATGGCGCCCTCATCGGCACCAGCACCACCAAGCCCTACAGCATCACCTGGAGCAATCCCCCCGGCGGCACCCATAGCCTCACCGCCCGCGCGACAGACAAACTTGGCGCCCAGACCGACTCCGCCCCGCGAACCCTCATCATCCAGGCCAGCAACACCCCGCCCACGGTCAGTCTCGGTGGCATCACCCCCGGCAGCTACGCCCCCCCGGTCAGCTTCACCCTCACCGCCAGCGCCAGCGGCGGAGAGATCAACACCCCCGTCACCCAAGTTGAATTCCTCGCCAACGACCAAGTCATCGCCACCCAGACCAGCAAACCCTACAGCCTCACCTGGACCCCCAACACCCCCGGCGCCTACCTCCTTGCCGCCCGCGCCACAGACAACCAGGGCCTGAGCACTACCAGCACCACCCGTAGCGTCACCCTCAACGCCAGCAACACCCCCCCCAACGTCGCCCTCAGCGCCCCCGCCAACAACTCCACCTACGTCCTCCCCGCCGACATCCAGCTCAGCGCCAATGCCTCCGACCCGGAACGCAACACCCCCGTCACCCAGGTCACCTTCTACGCCAACGGCACCCAGATCGGCACCAGCACCACCAAGCCCTACAGCATCACCTGGAGCAATCCGCCCCCCGGCGCCTACACCCTCACCGCCGTCGCCACCGACAGCCAGGGCGCCCAGACCACCAGCCTCGCCCGTACCGTCACCCTCAGCGACAGCAACGCCCCGCCCAGGGTCAGCCTCAGCAGCCCGGCCAACAAAGCCAGCTTCCCCAGTCCCGCCAACATCACCCTGACCGCCAACGCCAGCGGCCCCGAAGCCAACACCCCAGTAGCCCAGGTCGAGTTCCTCGCCGACGGCCAAGTGATCGCCACCCTCACCGCCAAGCCCTACAGCACCGTGTGGCAGAACGCCCCGGTCGGCAGCCATGTCCTGACCGTCCGCGCTACCGACAGCCTGGGCAGTGCCGCCACCTCCCTGGCGCGGACCATTACCGTCACCGCCACCAACCAGACGCCCACCGTCAGCCTCACCAGCCCCAGCCCCGGCAGTGTCGGCATCGCCCCAGCCAGCTTCACCCTGACGGCGAATGGCGCCGACAGTGATGGCACGGTGGCGAAGGTGGACTTCTACCAGGGTGGCACCCTGATCGGCACGGCCACCACTGCTCCCTACAGCGTCCCTTGGAGCAACGTCAGCCCCGGCAACTACAGCCTCACCGCCGTTGCCACTGACGACCAGGGCGCCAGCACGACCAGCGCCCCCGTCAGCCTCAGCGTGATCGCCAACAGTGCGCCGACGGTGAGCCTCACCAGTCCAAGTCCGAATCAGGGCTTTACTGCCCCGGCCAGTGTCACCCTCACGGCTAACGCAGCGGATGCAGACAACAATCTGGCGAAGGTGGAGTTCTTTAATGGGACGACGCTGCTGGCGACCCTGCTCAGTCCGCCTTACACCACCCCCTGGAGCAATGTGCCCCAAGGTAGCTATACGATCACGGCCATTGCGACCGATGCGACCGGAGCGCAGACGACCTCATCGCCGGCCAGCATCTCGGTGGGGCCGGCCCAGGCCAGCATCTATTACATCTATGCGGATCACCTCAACACCCCGCGGCTCATCACCGACGCCAGCAACAACACCGTCTGGCGGAATCTGCCGACGACGGAACCCTTCGGCAATTCCCCGCCGGAGGAAGACCCGAACCAGACGGGCAACAGCTTCAGGTTCAATCTGCGGTTTCCGGGGCAGTATGCGGATAAAGAGACCAATACCAACTACAACTTCTATCGCGACAACTACTTCACCGACCTGGGACGGTATGGACAGTCCGATCCTATCGGGCTCAGCGGAGGCATCAATACCTATGGGTATGTCCATGGAAGCCCAGTCAACTTCACCGACCCTCTGGGCCTGAAAGAATGGGTTTGCCAAGCGATTAATACGGGCGGAGTTGGATATCAAGGCCGTTCAAAAATTTGCAGATATTCATGCGCTAGCAGCGACGGAGGGAAATGCTCAGTTGACCAAGCCGAGCCTGATGCTGGCGGGCAAGGAGCACAATGCCAAGGCGTTCCATATGGGACTCAAGTTGGTCTCGATGGAAAATTGACGACGCGTTCCACTGGAGAGCCGCAGCCGTTCAATGTTGATACCGCAGGCCTCAAAGGAATTATTTCTCAACTTCTCAATGGAAGTGATCTGGTGAATGGCCTGAGGCGAAATGAGAAATGAGTCAACTCGCAAAACTTGTTGAGAGGTAGCTATGGAATATTCGGCGTGGCTGTCACTGCTCTGGGCAATCGTCAATAAACTATCATTCTTGGCAAAATGGTTGTTTCCGTTTATCGCTGTCGTGGCATCCGTTATTTGGATCTCATGGAATCGGACTAAGTCTCCATATATCGCTTTAGCCGGTAGCCTCTTAATGGCAGCGGGTACTGTCACGCGAGCATTCGTACCTTTGGTTAATTCAATAAATATAGGGAGCTTGCAGCCCTACGGCGATCAGTCGGCATTGGTCTGGTTTCTTTATGTCTATGGGCTTGACTTTGGCAATGTTCTTTTTTCCCTGGCAGTGGTAAGACTGATCGTTACTTTGAAGTTTGGAAAGGCGAATTAGGGCAATAGGACGGCATCAACAAGAATATTCGGAGACAGCCCCCGATTATTCCCAACGAATAGACAAACGATAAGCCGCCAACGAATAATCCCCCCCCACCAAACTCACTACACCTTCGACCATGCCCTTTCCCTCCACCGCATCCCGCCGCCCTTCGCGGCAGGCATGCCTTGGAACGCCCATCCCACGGCTATCCCAGCCAGGGCAGGGCGGGGAAGCCCATTCCACGGCGCTTGCAGGCCGGCTCTCCTCCAAGCCTCGTTATCTCCTCCCGCCGCCGCACGAAACAGTCGCTTCAGGGGACTCAACCCTAGCGCGTCAAGAAATGTGGTGGAACGCGGCGCAATGCCACCGCTTGTCAGTCGTCCATGTGACGACCTTTAAAACCTCAATATCGATCGGCTCCTGTTAAGGGTTTTTGTTATGAAATTGACAAGTCTGGTTCGTGCATATAACTACGCTATTGGGGTGGTTACCGCTGTTCTCCTAGCGATGGGCTGGGGAGCTGCTGTGGCCCAGGAGACCGTCTGCGCCCAGGTCAAGATCGAGCTGAAGCAGCAGCTGACGCTGGAGCGCCAGGCCTTCGATGCGCAGATGACGATCAACAATGCCTTGGAGGGGGCTTCGCTCACGGACGTGAGCGTGACGGTGAAGGTGACGGAGGAGAACGGCACACCGGTCCTGATTACGACCGACCCGGCGGATACCAGCGCCCGGTTCTTTGTCCGTCTGTCTAGCATTCAGGGGATTAGCGACGTGTCGGGCAACGGCAGCGTGGCGCCCAAGACCACGGCGATTGCGAATTGGCTATTGATTCCCGCCCCGGGAGCGGCGGGTACCCTGCCTACGGGCAAGAAATATCTGGTGGGAGCGACGCTGCAATACAAGTTCGGTGGCGAGGTGCATACCCTGGATGTATCCCCGGACGTGATTACCGTGAAACCAATGCCGCTGCTGACGCTGGACTATTTTCTGACGGAGGACGTACTGGGCGACGACCCCCTGACGCCTGAAATTGAACCGGTGATTCCTTTTACCCTTGGGGTCCGCGTGAAAAACACGGGGCTGGCCACGGCGGCGAACCTCAAGATTGATTCGGCGCAACCGAAGATTGTCGAAAACAACCAAGGCTTGCAGATCAACTTCAAACTGACCGGCAGCTACCTGAACGACGCCCCGACGCAGAATACCCTGTTGATCAACTTTGGTGACGTGGCGGGCAATACGAGCAAGATGGGGCGCTGGGTGATGGAAAGCACCCTGGCCGGGCGTTTCGTGGAGTTCACAGCGCGCTTTAGTCACGCTGACGAGTTGGGGGGCATGGTGACCTCGCTGATGCAGGCGACCAATGCTCATTTCCTGGTTCGTGATGTGCGGGTCGACTTGCCGGGACGGGATGTGATTCGCGATTTCCTGGCACGGGATGGAGATGTACTCCGGGTCTATGAATCGGAAGGCACCGACACGATAGTGCAGAACCTCTCGGCTCAGGCAAGTCTCGCGGCCAATACGGGGACGGGAGGGAATGCTATCTACCGCTTTGCCATGCCGGCGACGCAGGGGTTTGTTTATGTCAAGCTCCCTGACCCGTTCGCGGGAACCAAGGCGCTGGGGGCTGTTACGCGGGCCGACGGAAAAGTAATGGCCAGTGAGAACGTCTGGCTTTCCCGCAACAAGAATCCGGATACCAAGCAGTGGGAGTATTGGGTCAATCTCTTCGATGCCAATACCGTTGGCGTTTACGATGCTGAATACATGGCGCCGCCCGTGGCGGTTTTGCCGCCGGCAATACAGTTCATTCCAGACCGGACGGTAAAGGAAGGGCAGCAGGTGGCATTCCTGGTGGAAGCTTCCAGCGCTTCGGGTCGGGCCGTGACCCTCTCGGCTGCCCCATTGCCGGCCAGTGCCCAATTCCTGGCCCAGCCGGTGGACCCCGCAACCCCCGGAACGTCGCGTTCGCTGTTTGATTGGACGCCAGCGAAGGGGCAGGCCGGGAGCTATCTGATCGTTTATACCGCCAGCGATGGCACCTTGTCGGCAACTCGCTCGGCGACTATCAAGGTCGAGGTGGATGCGCCTCCTCCGGGGCCAGGGATACCTGCTTTGGAGCTTCCGCTACCTGGCGCCCAGGTGCCGAGTACCTTGCCATCCTTGCAGGTGCGGGCCAGCACGGTGGCGAAAGACCCGACGACACAAATTCAATTTGAGGTGTATGCCGACGAAGCGATGACTCAACTGGTGGCTTCCGGTGCTGTTGGCAAAGGAGTGACGACGGGCGACGTGGGGACTACGGAATTTATTCCGTCCGCCGAGCTTCAGGACAACACTTGGTATTGGTGGCGGGCTCGGGCTTACGATGGCAGCAAGCTGTTCAGCTCCTGGGTTAATGGCAGCTTCTTCGCCAACCTGTCTAACGACGCTCCGGAGACTTTCAACCCGACGGCCCCGGCGCCTGCCGCCGAAGTGGCCGAGCTGCAGCCACGACTGACGTGGACTAACAGTTCGGACAAGGATGGTGACGCCATTACCTACAAGGTGATGGTCTATCGCGATGCGGCGTTGACCGATCTGGTTACCTCGGCGACAGATATTCCTCCCGGAGATGGCGGATCGCCGACGGGGTCTACCGGCTGGACGGTGGATGTGCCTCTGGTCAATCACACGGCGTATTTCTGGAAAGTGGTGGCTCGTGACGCCAACGGTGCGGAGACGGCAACCGCGGCACGGCTTTTCGTCATCAATACCGGGAACACGCCGCCCTCGGTTCCGAGCATTGTTTCACCCCTGGTGGGCGGGGAGTCGGTAAACACGTCCACCAACCTGACGATTGCCAATAGTACCGATGCGGAGAATGACTCGATCACCTATGTGTTCGAAATCGACAAGGTGAACACCTTCGATTCCGGTGCCAAGCAGTCCTCGGGTCCTCTGGCTCAAGGGGGCGGAGCGACGACATCCTGGATGGTGGGCGGTCTGGTGGAGAACCAGCGCTATTGGTGGCGTGTGAAGGCTCAGGATGGCCGCAGCGAGTCGGACTGGGCGGTAGGTGGTTTTCTGATGAATGCGGTGAATGAGGCGCCGCCGACGCCGACGGTAAAGAATCCGGGGAATGCTGCCTGGACGCCAACGCTGCAACCTACGCTGGAGGCCAATCCGGTGGTTGATCCGGAAGGTGATGCGGTCAATTATCGGTTTGAGGTGTACCGCGACGCGGCACTCGCGAACCGCGTGTCCGAAGGGGTTTCGTCCGTGGGGGCCTGGACTGCGACGCCATCCTTGGCCGATAAGACGACCTACTGGTGGCGAATTCGGGCGGAGGATGGAAAAGGAGAGGCGTCGGCCTGGTCGCCTGGAACAATCTTGTATGTCAGCACTGGGCCTTATCAGGATCCGGTCATCCAATTGACCTCCCCTGCAGTGCCGGTGGCACCGGACAGGGCCAAGAAGGTGACATTAATCTGGACGGGAACCGCGCCCAATATTGAATCCAATGTGGCGCTTTACTACGGCACGTCGAAGAGCGGCTACAACGGCACATTGATAGTGGACGGACTAAGGCAGCCGGCGGGGTCCCAGACGGGCAGTTATGTTTGGGATGTGTCGCGCCTGGCACCGGGCGCTTATTACGTCTATGCCATGATTTATGATCCGAAAGGAATGGGCAGGGCATATGCCCCAGGGGCTGTTGTGGTGCCGTATCCTCATCAGGAAGGGCGGTTGGTGGTTCATCCGGAGCGGGATATTCGGTTGACGGAAGCCAATGGCGAGAAGGGGACGTTCTGGGTTCGGCTGGGAACAAGACCGGTTGTGGATGTTGTGGTCCCGCTGTCCCTTAGTGCCCCGAGGGGGCCTTCCATTTCGCCGAACAGCCTCACCTTTACGTCGAAGAATTGGAACGTTGCCCAAGCGGTGACAGTGACGGGCGGGAATAGTTGTAGCCCGTCGTTGAACCGCTATCATGCCTTGATTGGCAAGGCCCAGACCTTTGATCCAAATTACATCGGGCTTTCCGGACATTCAATTGATGTCATTGATGCGGGAGATTGGACTTGGCGCAGCACCACGAACGACCCGGTAATTCATGTCTGCCGACTAGCTCGGGTTTCCGAGAGGAAGATGGGGAAACGGGAGTGGCAATACGCCTTCTCCGCCGAGCTAACGAATACGGGCTCCGATGTCGGTGGCGTAAAGGTCTCGGCGCAATGGGTGCTGCCTATTTTGAGGTCGCTGTTCGGTATGGAGCTTGACGACGCTGTACTGGAGTTCGGCGCCGTCGCATCCGGGGAAACGGTAAAGAGCACCGATACGATCCGGGTCAGGACTAAGCGCCAGTTGCCGGCATCCTTTATGGACCATGGTGTATGGCTACGTTGGAGCGTAACAAAACGATGATGATCCACTATTGCGCAGGGCTGCCCCGTCGGAAGTTACGGGGATTTACGTTGCTTGAACTGTTGGTAGTTATCGTCATCATCGGTCTATTGGCGGCCTATGTTGGACCGCGATATTTTGCTCAATTGGGCAAATCGGAACAACAGACGGCGAAAGCGCAGATTGAAGCCTTCGGGCGGGCGCTGGACACCTATCGGCTGGATACGGGGCACTACCCCCGTACCGAGCAGGGACTGAATGCCTTGGTGGTTCAACCGCAGGGTGAGGCCAAGTGGCACGGACCCTATCTCCAGAAACAAGTGCCGCCGGATCCCTGGGGGAACCTATATGTCTATCGGTCACCCGGGCAGAGTGCGGAATTTGATTTGCTGTCACTGGGCAAGGATGGTCAGCCCGGCGGTGAGGCGGAGAACGCCGACATCAGCTACCGTTAAACGGGATTCTTATGCTGGTGCGGCTACGTATTCAGGGCACGGAAGGTCGTCCTGTTGTCATCGATATTGAGGCGCCAAGCGAGACGGAGGCCATCCGTCTTGCAGCGGGACGGGGCGCGCGCGTATTGGCGGTGGACTCCGATGCGTCGGCAGCAGCTCGTGTTCCGACGGCCGGCGCGTTTCCGTTATTGCTGTTCAATCAGGAGTTGCTGGCGTTGCTGGAGGCCGGCCTCAATCTCAATGAGGCATTGACCACGCTTGAGGCCAAGGAGAGGCGCGTGGCAACGAAGACGGTGTTGGCCGGAATACTTTCTGCCCTGCGGGAGGGTAAGAGTTTTTCGGTTGCTATTGGTGCGTTTCCTATGCACTTCCCCGATGTTTACGTGGCCACTGTAAGGGCGGCGGAACGGACCGGCGACTTGTCCATGGCCCTGTCCCGTTATATTGGGTACCGCCTTCAATTCGACGCCATGCGCAAGAAACTGGTGGCGGCGATGATTTATCCCTTAATGCTTCTGGCTGTGGGAAGTCTGGTTGTGCTGTTTCTGGTGGGTTATGTGGTGCCGCGCTTTAGCGTTGCTTACCAGTCAGCTGGGCGCGAGCTGCCGTGGGCCTCGGAACTGCTGCTGGCCATGGGCCGCACATTGCATGCCCATTGGATCGCCTTCGCACTAATTGCACTTGCAGCGATTGCTGGTCTGTATGCGGTATTTCGGCAGGAGGCTTGGCGTTTGCGTGTTCTGGATGGTCTGTTGCGTCTGCCCTGGTTGGCGGATCGGGCGGCAGAGTTTCGGCTTGCGCGCCTTTACGGAGCACTGAGTCTTCTGCTGACGGCTGGGGTGCCGCTGGTGCGTGCCATGTCCATGTCCGAGGGCCTCTTGGGGCCGGGGCAACAGGCGCGACTGGCTTTAGCGCGGCGCGAGGTTGAAGAAGGCGGTTCTTTTTCGGGAGCCTTGGTCGCCCATGGGCTTGCCGGACCTGTGGCGGAATCCCTCGTCAAGGTGGGGGAGCGGTCAGGTCGTCTCGCGGAAATGATGGAGCGGGCGGCCAGATTCCATGATGACGATTTTGCTCGCTGGCTTGATTGGGCATCCCGCCTCCTTGAGCCCATTTTGATGATGGTAATCGGTCTGGTGGTGGGTGCTGTCGTGGTTCTAATGTACTTCCCAATTTTTGAGCTGGCCGGGAGTTTGCGATGAATCATCCCAAGGAGGGGTTCGCAAGCTTGACGCCGCACCTGGTGAATCAGGCTCGTCGGAGGGCGTTGGCAGAAGGCTGTCTATTGGTGGATGCCTTGGAGACCGAATGTGGCTTGGCGTCGTCGGACTTCATGGTGGCTCTTGGTCATCTTTTCGACTATCCGGTGTTTTCCATGACGGATTTGCATGGGGTCGAAGCGCGTTTTGACGTGATTGGCTATTCGGAGTCTATTCAGCGCCGGGTGCTAGCAGGTGAGGATGGTCAGGGAGAACCACTTTTGGTCCTTGCCGATCCCTTTGATGCCCAGACCGAGGCATGGGCGCGGCGACGCTTGAAGCCAAACAGGATTGTTCTTGCTCACGCTAAAGACTTGTCGGCTTACTTGGCTCGTCAGGAAGAGCGCATGCGGGCGATGCAGGACATAGTTGGGAATGGACAGGACGGAGACGTCGGGATCGAGACGACCGAAGATATTTCCTTGGCGCGGATTGAGGAAGATGCCAGCCCTGTGGTCAAGTTGGTCAATTCCACGATTTACGATGCCTTGAAGCTTCAAGCCAGTGACATTCACCTGGAATGCGATGCCAGCGGTTTGTACATCAAGTACCGCATTGACGGTGTCTTGGTACAGGTTGGCCAAGTGAGTGGTTTGGAGATGGCGGAGCAGGTGGTTTCGCGAGTGAAGGTCATGGCGGAACTGGATATCGCCGAGCGGCGCATTCCCCAGGATGGCCGCTTCAAGGTACGGATAGGCGGACGGGAGATCGATTTCCGTGTGTCCATCATGCCCAATTTGTTTGGTGAAGACGCGGTACTTCGCCTGCTGGATCGTCAGGCATTGACGGCCCAGGCTCAGACGTTACGGCTTGATGATCTGGGGCTGGATGCCGGGGCCATGGCGTCGATCCGTCGTCTCGCCGGGCGGCCCCACGGTATGTTGCTGGTGACGGGACCCACGGGATCCGGAAAAACTACCACCCTGTATGCCGCGATCACCGAGATCAATAACGGCCGTGACAAGATCGTGACGATTGAGGATCCGGTGGAGTACCGCTTGCCCAGGGTGTTACAGATTCCCGTCAATGAAAAAAAAGGGCTGACGTTTGCACGAGGCTTGCGCTCCATCTTGCGTCACGATCCGGACAAGATACTGGTGGGAGAGATTCGTGACGAGGAAACGGCCCAGATTGCCGTCCAGGCGGCACTGACAGGTCATCTTGTTTTCACCACGGTCCACGCCAACAATGTCTTTGATGTTCTTGGCCGCTTTCTCCATATGGGCGTAGACCCATACAGCTTTTCCGCCGCGCTCAACGGGATTGTGGCGCAGCGTCTGTTGCGCCTGAATTGCCCTCATTGCGTATCGGATGTTGCTCCCGATGACGAGGAGGTGGCTCGGGCGGGGCTCGATCAGCAGCAAATACTGGGATGGAAATTTCGTCAAGGAAAGGGATGCGGTCATTGTCGTGGCACCGGTTACCGGGGGCGCCGTGCGGCGGCGGAAGTCTTGGTGCTCAACGACCATCTGCGTGAACTGATTGCGGAGCGTGCCACGGCGTCACGACTTAAGGAGGCGGCGGCAGAGGCCGGGCTGGTGCCGTTGCGCGATACCGTGATGGGGTGGGTCGCACGCGGCGAGACTACGTTGGCGGAGGTAGAACGTGTGGCAGGCTAAGGTGACGCGCCTGCTGGTATTGGGAGCCCAGCGCATTGAAATGGCGGTGACCGAACGGGGGAGTATTGCATCTGGCTCCTTGGTCGAACGGTCCTTAAGTCCCACCGATGAGTCGATTGATGACGTGTTAGGGCACGTCCGGGCAATGTGGCCGGTAGAGATTGCTGCCTCCGGTGCCGCCCATCAGGAAGACTGGGTCGTCTTGATTTCTGACCGGTGGTTGCGTTGGCTTTCCCTACCATGGAGCAGCAACCTGAGTCAGGCGCAATCCGCAGCAGTGCATTGCCGCCAGCAGTTCGCCGTAGCGTGGGGCGCCGAGTCCATGGAGTCTGTGTTTGCCTTGGACGATGCGCCTTACGGCGAAGCCAGGCTTTCCGTTGCAATGGATCTGAGCCTGATGGATGGACTTTCCAGTCTGGCCAGAGATATGGGGGGCAGGTTGGTACTTGTACAACCCTTGGCGGTGGCTTCCTGGCATTGGGCTAGGCGATTCTATGGGCATCAGAACGTCATCTTTACGGTGGCTGAAGAAGGTGAGATGACCATGTTTCTTGCCGAGGCAGGGCGCTTGCGAGTCGCTGAGGTGTCGGGTGGCCCGGGATTATCTCCAGAGACGGTCTTGCGGCGGCATGCGCTCAGGGATCCAGTCTGGGCTGAAGTGGATCGGGGCTGTTACCTGGACTTGGGTGGGATGTCTCGCTGGGATGTCAGCGCGCTTTCCTGGGAGGCGGTCGTTGCGCCGGGTGATGAAGGAAATGGTTTTCCCCGTGCTTTGTCTTTGGCCGCCACGGCGGCGCCATCTTCGCTGGATTTTGTTTCTCGCTTGCGCCCCCGAAGCCTGATGCGCCGAGGGGTGCTGGCGTTAAGCGTTTTGCTGGCGTTCGTCATGGTGGGGATGGTTTTCCGGAATCAATCGAAGATGGAGCACTTGGAGGCCGAATTAGCGGCCCGACGGGTGGTGATTGCGTCGGCTCCATCGGCATCGGATCAGCGGTCCGAGGATGCGCGCGTTGACGGAGCGAATGAGGCCATTCGTAAGCTTAACGTTCCGGTAACACGCTTGTTGCGCGCGGTTCAGCCGCCCAAAGATTTGAGAATTGCACTATTGGGCTTGGATTTTTCCGAAGCAACGGCCGAGAAGCCTGTACTTCGGATCACTGCCGAGGCGCATTCCAGTGCGGATATGGCGTCTTACGTGGGGTATTTGGGTGATACGCGCCCCTTTTTTGGTGCCTATCTGGTTCGTCACGAGCGCACGGGTTCGGGGGAGTCCCGGCCTTATCGATTTAGCGTGGAGGCGCCGTGGAAGGATTGACGAACGGTCTTGTGGCGCGCCTCTCTTGGGAGTCTCGCCGTCTGACAATGGCCTTACTGCGCAGGGTGGGATGGGAAGGCGCTGGTGTTGTGGTGGCCGTTGCAATAGCGATTAGCGCCCTGCTTGTCAGCCAGACCTTGATAGCCAAGGGGGCGACCATGCGGCGCCAACTCGACCAAATAGACAAAGCCAAAGAGGCCCGCCCGGTTGTTGCCAGCGCTGCCGATGGCCTTGCAGCTTTCCAAGCCTATCTGCCGGCCCATGACGACATTCCGGAAACGGTGAAGCGGCTGTTAATCCTTGCGGAGGATCAGGGGGTGGCCGTAGCTTCTGGTGAATATCAAGTAAAAATGGAAAACGGCTATGTCGCTTATCGGATGTCTCTTCCCATCAAGGGCGAGGCGGGAGCGGTTCAGACATTCCTGATCTTGGCGCTCCGCCAACATCCCACCCTCGCGCTTGAAACAGCCACTTTTCGCCGTGAGAAGATCGAATCGAATGATGTCGAGGCACGACTGCATCTCACTTTGATGACCCGTCTGCCCGATGGGGTGGTGCAGGTGAAAAACAAATGAAGATGAATAAGCGTCACGCGATTCTGGGGCTCGTTCTCGCCGGATCGCTTATTGCCGCGTGGTTTGCGCCACCGATGGAGCCAGGGGTGGTTGCTCCGACGGCAATGGCTCGGGCGGATGGTTCCCGCAATCCTGCTGGCGGGAATAGCCTGGTGC
>Ga0316603_10001026_pt1 | contig 14554 bp, 12 predicted proteins | sample OWC_soil_day10_n_FD_207649 | JGI IMG/M metagenome (GOLD analysis project Ga0316603, IMG submission 207649) | Wetland soil microbial communities from Old Woman Creek delta, Ohio, United States - OWC_soil_day10_noCT | ecosystem: Environmental > Terrestrial > Soil > Wetlands | place: USA: Ohio... | reverse complement strand
CGTTGTCGGTGCAGGAGATGAGCGTCGGCGACCTCGTGATGATGCAAGTCGCGAAGTGACGCGTCCCACCCGGACGGTCAGCCAGCGCGCGCACCGTATATAAGGTAGGGCTACCGGCCAACCGGTCGAAATTGCTCATCCGGCGCGTCTCGCACTTGACGGGGCCGGCGCAGGTGGCTAATTGCATTCCCCCTGTGACCACACGCGTGCTGACCTCGGGAGGGTTCCCCCGGCGCCTCGAAGCGCTCGGCTGGTCGCGTGACGTGCGGGTCCGCGGCGCGCTCGGCGCGGATCGACCGGCGGTCGCGATCGTCGGTGCGCGCGCAGCCACGGTGATCGGGATGAACCGAGCGCACGCGGTCGCCAGGCACCTCGCGGTGCGCGGGTTCCAGATCGTCTCGGGCGGCGCGCTCGGGATCGATGGCGCCGCCCATCGCGGAGCGCTCGCCGGCGGCGGCACCACGACGGTCGTGCTCGGCTCGGGCGTCGACGTGCCGTACCCGCTGCGCCACGCGCCGCTGTTCGCCGAGGTCCTCGCGCGCGGCGGCGCCCTGGTCAGCCTGCTGCCCGACGACACGCAGCCGCGCCGCGGGACCTTCGTCCAGCGCAACCCGCTGATCGCGGCGCTCGCGGATGCGGTCCTCGTGATCGAGGCGGACGTGCGGTCGGGGTCGTTGTCGACGGCGCGCGCGGGTCGAGAGCTCGGCCGCGTGATCGCGGCGTGGCCCGGCAGTCGGGGCTGCGACCGCCTGCTCGCCACCGGCGCAGGGATCCTCGAGAACGAGCTCGACGCGGAGCTCGCGGCCCAGGGGCAGCTCCGCCACCCGGCGACGGCCGAGCTCGATCCGATCGCCGCGCAGGTGCGTGACGCGATCGCCGCGGGCGCCGCCTCCGTCGACGCGATCGTCCGCCATACCGGCCTTGCGGTGCGCGCAGTCTTGCGCGCCCTGCCTCTGATCGAGAGCTCGTTCCCAGCGAGGAAGCAGTGAGTAAAGACGACAAGAAGGCGAAGTCGGCGAAGTCGAAGGCCGATGCCAAGGGGGCGGCGAAGGCGCCTGCGGCGACGAAGGCCAAGGCGAGCGCCAAGGCCAAGCCCGCGTCCCACAGCGCTGCCAAGGACGAGCCGACCAAGGGCAAGACGAAGGGCGCGAAGGTGGCGCCCGCGAAGGCCGCCAAGGCTCCTGCGAAGGAGGCCACGGTCGAGAAGGCCGAGAAGACCAAGACCAAGGCCAAGGCCAAGGCGTCGCCCGCGAAGACGGCGAAGGCCGCGCGCAAGGAGAAGGCGCGCGCGTCGGACGCGGAGGCGGAGGCGATCGAGGCCGAGGAGCGGCTCCGGAAGCCGAAGAAGGTCAAGCCCGGGTCCGCGCTCGTCGTCGTCGAGTCACCGGCCAAGGCGCGCACGATCGGCAAGTACCTCGGCGCGGGTTACGTCGTGAAGGCGTCGGTCGGTCACGTGCGTGACCTGCCCAAGTCGAAGATCGGCGTCGACTTCGAGAACAACTTCGAGCCGTCGTACGAGGTGATCGAGGGCAAGAAGAAGGTCGTCGCGGAGATCCGCAAGGCGGCGCGCGAGAACGAGACGGTCTACCTCGCAAGCGATCCGGATCGCGAGGGGGAGGCGATCGCCTGGCACATCGCCGAGGAGATCAAGGACGTCAACACGAACCTCAAGCGTGTCCTGATCAACGAGATCACGAAGAAGGGCGTCACCGCCGCGATCGCCGCGCCGCGCGAGATCGACATGAACAAGACCGACGCGCAGCAGGCGCGCCGGATCCTCGACCGCCTCGTCGGCTACGAGATCAGCCCGATCCTGTGGAACAAGGTGCAGCGCGGGCTGTCGGCCGGCCGCGTGCAGTCGGTCGCCGTGCGGCTGGTGTGCGAGCGCGAGGAAGAGATCAAGGCGTTCAAGCCCGAGGAGTACTGGTCGGTCGACGTGACCTGCCGTGCGAGCCAGCCGCCGCCGTTCGAGGCGCGGATCTGGAAGTGGAAGGGCGAGAAGGCCGAGCCGAAGACCGCCGACGAGGCGAACGCGATCGCGGCCGAGCTCAACGCGGGCACGGCGACCATCGCCACCGTCGACAAGAAGGAGCGGCGGAAGAAGCCGCAGGCGCCGTTCATCACGAGCCGCCTGCAGCAGGACGCCGCGCGCAAGCTCCGCTACTCCGCGAAGCGCACGATGGCGCTCGCGCAGCGCCTCTACGAAGGTGTCGAGCTCGGCGACGAGGGCCCGACCGGTCTCATCACGTACATGCGTACCGACTCGACGCGCGTCTCCGACGACGCGATGACGGCGCTGCGTACGTACATCGGCGAGACCTACGGCGCGGACTACCTGCCCGAGACGGTCAACACGTACGGCAACAAGGAGCGCGCCCAGGACGCCCACGAGGCGATCCGTCCGACGCTGATGGAGTGGACGCCCGAGAAGGTCGCCATCGCGCTCGCCGAGCACCCCGAGGGCAACGAGCTCGTGAAGCTCTACACCCTGATCTGGCAGCGGTTCGTCGCGTCCCAGATGGTGCCCGCCGTGTACGACGCGACCACCGTCGACATGGAGCGCGGGGAGGCCGTGCTGCGCGCGACCGGCCAGGTGATGAAGTTTGCCGGCTACACCAAGGTGTACGAGGTCGCCGAGACCGACGACGCCGCGGCGCAGCTCGCCGACAGCGCGGATCGCCTGCTGCCTCCGCTCGAGGTCGGCGACGTGATCACGCTCGAGTCCGTGCGGCCCGAGCAGCACTTCACGCAGCCACCGCCGCGGTTCTCCGAGGCGTCGCTCGTCAAGGAGCTCGAGGAGAAGGGCATCGGTCGCCCGTCGACGTACGCGGCGATCATGTCGACGATCGTCGACCGCGGCTACGTCGAGAAGAAGGAGAGCCGGTTCTGGCCCACCGAGCTCGGCATCCTGGTCAACGGCTTGCTCGTCGTGAGCTTCCCCGAGATCGTGTCGAGCGACTTCACCGCGAAGATGGAGACCGATCTCGACAAGGTCGAGGAAGGCTCGCAGGATTGGCGCAAGCTGGTCGCCGGGTTCTACGCGCCGTTCAAGCTCGAGCTCGAGACCGCGCGCGCCGAGATGCGCGACGTCAAGCGCGAGGAGATCGCGACCGAGTGGGTGTGCGAGAAGTGCGGCAAGCCGATGGTGATCAAGTGGGGCCGCAACGGCAGCTTCCTCGCGTGCCAGGGCTATCCCGAGTGTCGCAACACCATGGAGGTCGTGAAGAACCTCGACGGCACGTGGGAGAAGGTCCCGCCGCAGACCACGGACGAGATCTGCGAGGAGTGCAGCGCGCCGATGACGATCAAGCGCGGCCGGTTCGGCAGCTTCCTCGCCTGCACGCGCTACCCGGACTGCAAGACGACCAAGCCGATCTCGCTCGGCGTGAAGTGTCCGCGGCAGGGTTGCGGTGGCTTCATCGCAGAGAAGCGGTCGCGGCGCGGAAAGCCGTTCTACGGCTGCTCGAACTGGGCGAAGAAGCAGTGCGACTTCGTCGCGTGGGACAAGCCGGTCCCGCAGCCGTGCCCGCTCTGTAACGCGAAGTTCGTCCTCAAGAAGGAGAACAAGAGCGGTGTCACCCTCCGCTGCATGGAGTGCGACTGGAAGCAGGGGGTCGACGACGCGGAGGAGAACGCGGCCTAGTGCCGGTGTCGTTCCTCGTCCTGGTCGGGCTGGTGGCGCTGCTCCTCGTGGTGCCCCCGGTCCTCAAGCTCACCGGGTTCGTGCTCGGCCGGCGCCGCCAGCTGTGCCCGGGCTGCAGCCACAAGGCGCTCGCGTTGACGGGCGGTGCGGTCGCGGCGCGGATCGACGAGAACGCGCAGGACTCCGCGACCTGGACGGAGTACGAGTGCGACCACTGCCACGAGCAGTACGTCAAGCCGCTCCGCACCGGGCTGATGACGCGGCAGGCGTGGCTCGCGGGCTTCAAGGAGCCGATTCCGACGGCGATCGTCGTCGAGCGGGAGCGTGAGGACAAGTGAGCGCGTGGCAGCCGGAGGTGACGATCGTCGGTGCCGGCATGGCCGGCAGCGAGGCGGCGTGGCAGCTCGCCGAGCTCGGGCTCCGGGTCGCGCTCGTCGAGATGAAGCCGTGCGCGATGTCGCCGGCGCACCAGAGCCCGCTGCTCGGTGAGCTGGTGTGCTCCAACTCGCTGCGCAGCGACGATCCGGTCGCGCCCGCGGGGCTGCTCAAGCACGAGCTCCGACGCTGCGGCTCGATGGTGATCGCGTGCGCGGATCAGCACAAGGTCCCGGCGGGGCAGGCCCTCGCGGTCGAGCGGTTCGGCTTCGCGCGCGCGATCACGCAGCGGCTCGCGCTCCACCCGCGGATCCGGATCGAGCGCCGACGGCTCGACGAGCTGCCCGACGGGCCCGTGATCGTCTGCACCGGGCCGCTGACCGAGGGTGCGCTCGGCGAGGTGATCCGCGCGGAGCTCGGCGGCGATCGGATGTACTTCTACGACGCGATCGCACCGATCGTGGCCGCGGACTCGATCGACTGGGACTTCGCGTTCCGGGCATCGCGGTGGGGCAGGGACAGCGATGCTCCGAACCGCGACTCGAACGAGGATCGCGCGGCGGGCGGCGACACCGGCGTCGGTGACTACGTCAACTGCCCGATGAACAAGGCCGAGTACGAGGCGTTCGTCGAGGCGGTCAACGGAGGGCGCAAGGTCCTGCCGCACGACTTCGAGGAGCCGAAGTACTTCGAGAGCTGCATGCCGATCGAGGTGATGGCCGAGCGCGGACCGCAGACGCTGCGGTTCGGCCCGATGCGTCCGATCGGGCTGCGCGATCCGCGCACCGGTCACCGGCCGTGGGCCGTGGTCCAGCTGCGGCCCGAGAACAAGTACCTCACCGCGTACAACCTCGTCGGGTTCCAGACCCGGCTCGCGTATCCCGAGCAGCAGCGGATCTTCCAGATGATCCCGGCGCTCCGCCGGGCGGAGTTCCTGCGCTTCGGTTCGATCCATCGCAACACGTACATCGATGCGCCGTCGCGGCTCGGTGACCGGTTCGAGCTGCGCAGCCGGCCGAACGTCCGGTTCGCGGGCCTTCTGACCGGCGTCGAGGGCTACATCGAGTCGTGCGCGATGGGGCTCGTCGTCGCGTGGATGCTCGCCGGCGACGTGACCGGGCGCGCGGTGCCACCGCCGGTTCCGACGACGATGCTCGGTGGGCTCTATCACCACGTCACCGGGCACCGCGAGCCGAACTACAAGTACGGGCCGACCAACGTCAACTACGGCCTGCTGCCGCCGCTCGACGGCGTGCGCAAGGATCATCGCAAGCAGCGGATGAGCGAGCGCGCGCGCGAGGACCTCGAGCGCTGGCTCGGCACCGTGCGTGTTACGGTCGCGACGTGAAGCGACTCCTGGGCAAGTTCGCGATCGTGACGGGTGGGTCGAGCGGGATCGGGGCCGCGTGCGCCGAGGCGCTGGCGGGTGAGGGCGCAGCCGTGATGGCGACCGGCCGCCGCTACGATCACGGCCCCGCGATGCAGCCCGCGCTCGGCGAGGTCGTCCACGCCGGCCTCGATGTCACCGACGAGGTCGAGGTCGCGCGCCGGTTCGCGGAGCTCCCCGAGGTCGACATCCTCGTGTGCTCGGCCGGCGTCGGGACGTTCGGCCCGGTGATCAACGCGTCCGCGCACGACCTGCGCGCGATGCTCGATGTCCACATCGTCGGGACGCTGCTGTGCGCGAAGGCCGCGCTGCGGCGGATGCAGCCGCGGCGCAAGGGGCACATCGTCGTGATCGGCTCGCACGCCGCCCATCGCGCGTTCACCGACTGCGCGGGCTACACCGCCGCAAAGGCCGGGCAGCTCGGGCTCACGCGCGTGCTCGCCGAGGAGGCGCGGCCGTATGACATCCGCGTCACCGCGCTGCTCCCCGGCGCGACCGACACGCCGATCTGGGACGATCGGCCGGGCTTCGATCGCACGAAGATGATGAAGCCCGAGGACGTCGCGAGCTTCTTGATCGCGATCGTCGCGCGCCCGGGGATCGCGGTCGAAGAGGTGATCGTGACCCCGCCGGCCGGCGTGCTCTAGCTGGTCACGAGCTCGGGCGACACCGGCACGGGATGCCCGATCGCGAGCGCGCGATCCTGGCGCCAGTGCCACGCGAGGTTCGTGACGGCGGCGTGGGCGGCGAGCGCGTCGTGGAGCCGGACGAGCAGCGTGCGCGTCGGTTCGCCGAGGTCGGCGCCAGTCCACGCGCGGGTGAGCTCGAGCGTGTAGAGGGTGCCGCCGCGGTGCACGAGGCGCAGCACCTCGACGTCGTGACCCGCGCCCGGGCGGCGGGCGCGGACGACCTCGCCCTCGACGACCCAGCTGTCGATCGCGGGCGCGAGGGCGCTGGCGAGGGTCGACAGGAGGTCCCGGGTGCGGGTGGGATCGGTCAGCGTGAACCGGGCCAGCGTGCGGACCTCGGGCGGGTCCTGGAGGATCACCGCGACCTCGGTGCCGTGGCGGTAGCGGACGTAGAGCTTCCGCGCGAACCCGACGGTCGCGCCGACAGCCATCATCGCCAGCCAGGGAACAGGCACACCTCCAGGGTAGCGCGAAAACTCGCATCCGCACCGGGAGCGATCGATCCTGCCGGGGATGGACTGGGACAGCGCGCTCGCCGCGTTCCGCAGCTACCTCGAGGTCGAGCGCAACTACTCGCCGCGCACGGTCGAGGTCTACCTGCGCGACTGCACGGCGCTCCGGGCGCACCTGCGCGCGAAGCGGGGCGGCAAGGATGCCGCGCTCGCGAAGCTGTCGGCGATCGACGTGCGCAGCCAGCTTGCCGCGCTGTTCGGGGAGAACGGTCCGGCGACGATCGGTCGCAAGCTGTCGAGCGTGCGCGCGCTGTTCCGGTTCCTGGTCAAGCGAGGCGTGATCGCCGGCAATCCCGCGGCGGCGATCCGCGGCCCGAAGAAGGGCAAGCCGCTGCCGCGCGCGCTCGACGCCGATGACGCGAAGCGCCTCGTCGAGGGTCCGGGTTCGACCGGACGCACGAGCCATCGCCGCCTGTCGGTGACCGAGGAGGCGCGCCACCAGGTGCTGCGCCTGCGGGACACCGCGGTGCTCGAGCTGCTCTACGGCACGGGGCTGCGCGTCTCCGAGCTCTGCGATCTCGATCTCGACGACATCGATCGCGCTCGCCACGCGAATCCGATGCTGATCGTCCGCCATGGCAAGGGCGGCAAGTCGCGCCAGGTGCCGATCGGCGAGCAGGCCGACGATGCCGTCGCGGCCTACCTGAAGGAGCGCGGGCAGCTCGGCGCGACGAAGGCGCTGTTCGTCAACGCGGGCGGCTCGCGGCTCACCCCACGCTCGGTCCAGCGGATGGTCAAGCGCTGGACGATCGCGGGTGGCGTGCACGCCGACGCGACCCCCCACGCCCTGCGCCACTCGTTCGCGACCCACCTGCTCGACGAGGGCGCGGATCTGCTGTCGATCCAGAAGCTGCTCGGCCACGCGAGCCTGTCGTCGACGCAGATCTACACGAAGGTCTCCCTCGACCACCTGCAGCGGGTGTACGACGATGCGCACGCCTCGATGGCGACCCGGCGCGCGAACCGCACCAAGACCTGATCGCACGCGCCCTGACGCTGCGGCGCCGCCCGTGCTACCAAGCAACGGTGAAGACGCCGGAGATTCACTCGACGACGATCCTCTCGGTCCGCCGCGGCAACGTGGTGGTGGTCGGGGGGGATGGCCAGGTGACGCTGGGGACCACCGTGGTCAAGGGCGGCGCGCGCAAGGTGCGCCGGCTCGGCGAGGGGAGGGCGATCGGCGGGTTCGCCGGCTCCGCCGCCGACGGCATGGCGCTGTTCGAGCGCCTCGATGAGAAGCTCCGCGAGCAGCGCAGCCCGCTGCGGCGCGCCGCGGTCGAGCTCGCGAAGGAGTGGCGCACGGATCGCGCGCTGCGCCGGCTCGAGGCGATGCTCGTCGTCGCCGATAGCGAGGCGACGTTCATCCTGTCGGGCACCGGCGACGTGATCGAGCCCGATGACGGCGTGTGCGCGATCGGCTCCGGTGGCAGCTACGCGCTCGCCGCCGCCCGGGCCCTGATCCGCCACACCGAGATGCCCGCGCGCCAGATCGTCGAGACCTCGATGCAGCTCGCCGCCGAGATCTGCATCTACACGAACGCGAACCTCACGATCGAGGAGCTCGCGTCGTGACGATCGCGGAAGCGGATCTGACGCCCGCCAAGATCGTCGAGGAGCTCGATCGCTACGTGGTCGGGCAGCGGGATGCCAAGCGCGCCGTCGCGGTCGCCCTGCGCAACCGCTGGCGCCGGCAACAGGTCCCGGGCGAGCTGCGCGACGAGATCGCGCCGAAGAACATCATCATGATCGGCCCGACCGGCGTCGGGAAGACCGAGATCGCGCGCCGCCTTGCGCGGCTCGCGCGTGCCCCGTTCCTCAAGGTCGAGGCGAGCAAGTTCACCGAGGTCGGGTACGTCGGCCGTGATGTCGACTCGATCGTCCGCGATCTCGTCGAGGTCGCCGTCAAGCTCGTGCGCGACGAGGAGGCCGCGAAGGTCCGCCCGCGCGCCAAGGACGCCGCCGAGGAGCGGCTGCTCGACCTGCTGCTGCCGCGCGCGGGTGGCCGCTCGTTCACCGATCGCCCGGACGAGTCGCCCGCACCCGGTAGCGACGCGACGCGCGAGAAGCTGCGCGCGATGCTGCGTGATGGGCGCCTCGACGACCGGGAGGTCGAGATCGAGCTCACCGACGACTCGAATCCGCTGATGTCGGTGCTCGGCGGGCAGCCCGGCATCGACGAGAACGCGCTCAGCGGGCTCAAGGACATGTTCGGCTCGTTCAACCGCAAGACCAAGCGCCAGAAGCTCAAGGTGCCGCAGGCGTGGATCGCGCTGACCTCGCAGGAGGTCGACAAGCTGATCGATCACGAGGCCGCGACGCGCGAGGCCGTTCGTCGCGCGGAGAACGCGGGCATCGTGTTCATCGACGAGATCGACAAGATCGCGACGAACCGCGAGCGCGCGGGCGCCGACATCTCGCGCGAGGGTGTCCAGCGGGACCTGCTGCCGATCGTGGAGGGCTCGACCGTCACGACCAAGTACGGTCCGGTACGCACCGATCACGTGCTGTTCATCGCCGCCGGCGCGTTCCACATGAGCAAGCCGAGCGATCTGATCCCGGAGATGCAGGGCCGCTTCCCGATCCGCGTCGAGCTGACGCCGCTCGGCGCCGACGAGTTCGTGCGGATCCTGACCGAGCCGCAGAACGCGCTGACCCGCCAGTACGCCGCGCTGCTCCTGACCGAGGGCGTGACGATCGAGTGGACGCCGGAGGCGGTGAAGGAGCTCGCGGAGATCGCCGCCGACGTCAATCGCCGCACCAACGACATCGGAGCCCGCCGGCTGCACACGGTGCTCGAGCGGCTGCTCGACGATCTGCTCTACAACGCGCCCGACATCGGCGCGCAGACCATCCCGATCACCCCGGCGTACGTCCGCGAGCGGCTCGGAGCGCTGGTCGCCGATGAAGACCTGACTCGCTACATCCTGTAGTGGTACAAGCACCGGGTGACGCAAGCTGAGCTGCTCGCCCTCGCTGACCAGGTCCTCCTCAAGAACAACAAGCCGCAGCCGATCGTGCTGACTCGCGCCAGCGGCTGCGAGGTGTGGGACGTCGCGGGGACGCGCTACCTCGACATGACCGCGGGCATCGCGGTGTGCGGGCTCGGGCATGCCCATCCCGTGTTCACGGAGCGAGTGGCGGCGCAGCTCGGACGCCTCGTCCACATCTCGAACCTCTACTACAACGAGCAGCAGATCCTCGCGGCGAAGGCGATCGTCGATCACTCGTTCGCCGACCGCGTGTTCTTCTGCAACTCGGGCGCGGAGGCCAACGAGGGCGCGCTCAAGCTCGCGCGTCGGTTTCAGGACATCGTCAACGGTGCGCCGGAGCGGACGACGTTCGTCTCGACGGTCGGCAGCTTCCACGGCCGGACGTTCGCGACCGTCGCGATCACCGGGCAGGCGAAGTACCGCGAGCACTTCGGGCCCCTCGTCGGGCCTGTCGAGCACATCGCGTACGGTGACATCGGGGCCGCGACGCGCGCTCTCGAGAACAAGACCGCGTGCGCGATCATCGTCGAGCCGATCCAGGCAGAGGGCGGCATCGTCATCCCGCCGCCGGGGTACCTCGCGGCGCTGCGCCAGCTGTGCGACGACACCCAGACGATCTTGATCTTCGACGAGGTCCAGACCGGCATGGGCCGCACCGGGAAGTGGTTCGGGCACCAGCACGACAACGTGTTCCCCGACGTGATGACGCTCGCCAAGGGCCTCGGCGGCGGGGTGCCGATCGGCGCCGTCGCGATGACCGAGCGGGCGGCGGCGGGGCTCACGCAGCAGCCGGGCGGGGCGGTGCCGCACGCGACGACGTTCGGCGGCAACTCGCTCGCCTGCGCCGCGGCCAACGCGGTGTTCGACATCATCGAGAAGGAGCAGCTCCTCGCGCGCATCACCGAGTCCGGTGAGTACCTCGCGGGCAAGCTCGCGGGGCTCGTCAGCGAGTTCCCGGGCCACGCGACCGAGGTCCGCGGCCGCGGCCTGTTGCGCGGGCTCGCCGTCTCCGGTGCACCGGCACAGGTGGTCGCGCGAGGTCGCGAGAAGGGCGTGCTGCTCTCGGTCGCCGGCGACAAGGTCGTGCGGTTCGCGCCGCCATACATCGTCTCGAAGGCGCAGCTCGACGAGGCCGTGTCCATCCTGCGCAGCGTGCTCGCCGAAGGGGTTGGCAAGTGATGCCGCGCGGATTTCTCACGCTCGCCGACGTCCCGGTCGCCGACTGGCCCGCGCTGTGGGACCGGACGGCGGAGCTCGAGGCGAACCGCCTCGCGACCACGTTCGCGGGCAAGACGATCGCGCTCGTGTTCGAGAAGAACTCGACGCGGACGCGCGTGTCGTTCGAGGTCGCGGCGTACGAGCTCGGAGGAAACTCGGTCGTGCTGTCGAGCGAGGGCAGCCAGATCGCGCGAGGTGAGCCCGCCGAGGACACCGCCCGCGTGCTGTCGAGCTACTGCCACGCGATCATGATCCGGACGTTCGGCCAGGAGCGCGTCGCGCAGTTCGCGCGCGCCGCGAGCGTTCCCGTGATCAACGGCCTCTCGGATCAACACCACCCCTGCCAGGTCGCGACCGACCTCTACACGGTGCGCCAGCACTTCGGCCGGATCGACAACCTGCGCTACGCGTGGATCGGCGACGGCAACAACATGGCGCAGTCGTGGCTCGAGGCGGCGGGCATGTTCGGCCTCGATCTCCGGCTCGCGTGTCCGTCGGGCTACGGGCCGGATCCCGATCACCTGAAGGCGGCCCGCGTGGCGCAGCAGGCGCTCGGCAAGGGCTCGATCGTGGTGACGACCGACCCCCGCGAAGCGGCGGCCGGCGCCCACGTGCTGTCGACCGACGTCTGGGTCTCGATGGGCCAGACCGACGAGGAGAACCGGCGAGCCGCGTTCAAGCCGTACTGCATCGATGCCGCGCTCCTCGCCCACGCAGCGCCCGACGCGATCGTGCTGCACTGCCTGCCGGCGCACCGCGGGGAGGAGATCACCGGCGATGTCCTCGATGGACCGCGGTCACTCGCCTGGGTCCAGGCGGCGAACCGGCTCCATGTTGCGAAGGCGCTGCTCGAATACGTGATGCGTTGATCGCGTGATAGGATCGCCGGCGTGAGTGCGGTGCCGGCCGAGATCGCCGGGATTGGTTCGACAGCCCAGAAGCTGAGGGTCAGCCCCGGGTTCGATCCGCTGAAGTCAGCGGTCGGGCCGGAGGAGTACTTCGTGCTGTCGCGGATCGACGGCAACCAGTCGCTGCGCGAGGTGCTCCTCGCGACCGGGCTCCCCGTCGAGCGCGGCGTCGCGATCGTCACCCGCCTGCGCTCGATCGGCGCGCTGCTGCTCCCCGGCGAGACGGCCGCTCCCGCACCCGAGGCCATGCCGCGCGTGCCGAACCAGCCCGTGGCGACGGTGCAGCCGCGCGTGCCGACCCAGCCCGTGGCGACGGTGCCGCCGCACCCGCTGCCGACGGCGTCACCGCTGCCGTCGGCGCAGCCCCTGCCGACGCCGAATCGTCCCGCGGCCCCACCGCGGACCACGACGCCGGCGGTGGTCGCCACCGGGACGGCCCGGCTCCCGAGCCACGCCGACACCAGCCTCCTCCACGATCTGCGGCTCGCCAATCCGACCCAGGACGAGCTCGCGGCGCTCGACGAGGACAACGATCTCGATGACACCGAGCGGCGTCGGATCCTCGCGATGCAACGGCTCCTCCAGAAGGCGGATCCGTACTCGCTGCTCGGCGTCAGCCCGGCCGCGGACAACAAGACCCTCAAACGCGCCTACTTCCTCCTGTCCAAGGAGATCCACCCCGATCGCTACTACGGTCAGCGGCTCGGGAGCTTCGGGGCCCGGATGGCGACCGTGTTCGAGGCCGCGAGCCGCTCGTACGCGAGGCTGACCGGCAGCGACAAGTCGCGCTCGAGCGGCGCCAACCCCGCCGTCTCCTCGGGGCCGCGCGATCAGCCGCAGACGCCGTCGGAGTACGCGGCCGAGCTGTTCGATCGCGCGTGCCAGCTCGAGGTCGGCGGCGATGCGCTCGGGGCGATGAAGCTGTTCGCGGCGGCGGTCCGGATGGATCCGCAGATCCGCTACCTGCGCCGCGCGACCAGCTGCGCCCTCGCCGCGAACCAGCCGCGGAGCGCGGTCGAGTATGCGAAGAAGGCCAACGCGCAGGCACCGAACGACGTGTCCTCGGCGCGTCTCCTCGCCGCCGCGTTCCGCGCCGCCGGCAAGCTGAACGACGCCGAGGAAGTCCTCGTGATGGCGATGGCCATGAAGAGCGAGAACGACGCGCTCACCAACGAGCTCCGCAACGACCTGGCCGATCTCCGCAAGGTCCTCGCGAACCCGTGACGCCCGGGACCCGGGGCACGGACGTCGCCGGAACGCACGCCGGTCAATAAAGCCGCCCCAACACTGGCAAACCTCTTGGAAACGAGGGGAAAATGTCTCGCCATGGCTACTGAAAAGGTGATCGGCATCGACCTCGGCACCACGAACTCGTGTGTGGCGATTGTCGAGGATGGGACCCCGTCCGTGATCCCGAATCGCGGTGGCTACAAGACCACCCCTTCGATGGTCGCGATCGCGGAGAACGGCAAGCGGCTGGTCGGTCACATCGCGAAGCGACAGGCGATCACCAACGCGGAGAACACGGTCTACGCGGCGAAGCGCCTGATCGGCCGCAAGTGGGGCTCGGCCGCGGTGCGCAGCTCGCTCGAGATCATGCCGTACCGGATCGTCGAGGGGCCGCACGACGACGTGCGCATCATGCTCCGTGACCAGGTGTTCAGCGTCCCCGAGGTCAGCGCGTACATCCTCCAGGAGATGAAGCTGATCTCCGAGGAGTACCTCGGCGAAGAGGTCCAGAAGGCGGTGATCACCGTCCCCGCGTACTTCAACGACGGGCAGCGCCAGGCGACCAAGGATGCCGGCAAGATCGCCGGCCTCGACGTCATCCGCATCATCAACGAACCGACGGCGGCGGCGCTGTCGTACGGCTTCGGTCGGAGCATCGAGCGCAAGGTCGCGGTCTACGACCTCGGCGGTGGCACGTTCGACATCTCCATCCTCGAGATCGGCAACGGCGTGTTCGAGGTGATCTCGACCGCCGGTGACACGTTCCTCGGCGGCGAGGACTTCGATCGCCGGATCATCGACTGGCTCGTGTTCGGGTTCGAGAAGCAGCACGGCATCGATCTCCGCAAGGACAAGATGGCGCTCCAGCGGCTCAAGGACGTCGCCGAGAAGGCGAAGTGCGAGCTGTCGAGCGTCAAGGAGACCGAGATCAACCTGCCGTTCATCATCTCGACCGGCCGCAACGAGGCGCTCCACCTCCAGACGATGCTGTCGCGCGACAAGCTCGAGGAGCTGACGAGCGATCTGATCGAGCGCACCGTCGAGATCTGCGCGCGTACCCTCGAGGAAGCCGAGATCCAGAAGAGCCAGATCGAGGACGTGATCCTCGTCGGCGGCATGACGCGCATGCCGCGCGTGCAATCGGCGGTCGCCGAGTTCTTCGGCCTCGAGCCCTGCAAGGGCGTCCACCCCGACGAGGTGGTCGCGCTCGGTGCCGCGATCCAGGGCGCCGCACTCACCGACGAGAAGAGCGACATCCTCCTCCTCGACGTCACGCCGCACTCCCTCGGCATCATGATCGTCGGCGGCTACTTCCATAAGCTGATCGAGCAGAACACCACGGTGCCGACGTCCGAGCAGCACGTGTTCACCACGGTCAAGGACAACCAGACGTCGGTGAAGATCCTCGTGCTCCAGGGCGAGAGCGATCGCGCGGAGGAGAACGAGCTCCTCGGCGAGTTCGTGCTGACGGGGCTGCGTCGCGCGCCGCGCGGTGAGGTCGAGATCGAGGTGATGTTCCACATCAGCGCCGATGGCATCGTGTCGGTGAAGGCGCGCGATCTCGAGACCGGCCTCGAGCAGTCGATCACGGTGACCGCGACC
>Ga0316603_10001025_pt1 | contig 14555 bp, 11 predicted proteins | sample OWC_soil_day10_n_FD_207649 | JGI IMG/M metagenome (GOLD analysis project Ga0316603, IMG submission 207649) | Wetland soil microbial communities from Old Woman Creek delta, Ohio, United States - OWC_soil_day10_noCT | ecosystem: Environmental > Terrestrial > Soil > Wetlands | place: USA: Ohio... | reverse complement strand
CTGCATAGTCTTTATGTGCAACGGCATTTAAAAGTGCTTCACGTAAAGCTGCTACCGGATATTCATAAGTTTCTACACGAGAAATTCCTTCGTAGCTTATCATTGCCCGAATGTACTTGGTGAAAAGCAAATCAATTGTTTTTTCGACTTGTTCAAACAGGTTTCCGTGTATGGTGTCCTGAAACAGCAAATCGCTTTCTGTGCGAAAAAAGCCGATTTTGATATACGCTCCTGTAACGAACTTCTCAGGGTCGGGGTGGAAAAGTAACAATGCTGACCGTTTCAAATGACCGTTTCCAATTAGATTCAGGTTATTGAGTAATTGCTCCGTGGATTCTTTCAGACACTTTTCATCAAGGCGTTTAGCTTCAATTCCTTTTTTCTTGAAAAACTCAAAGGTTTCCTGTTTTAATTCGGAAATTTGAACACTTGGCACTGTAACACCATCCCATTTTTTGCCGTATTTGTGCAACAAGAACTTATCCAATGCAGCCCCTTTCAACTCTTGTTTGGTGGAACCGCTGCGGAAATGATACTCTCCCTTGTAATTTACCGGATTGGGGTGTGGCTCAACCACAATCTCGATATAATCGCCTTGTTCAGTCTGGTACAGATTGACAGGGGCAACGATTCCCAGAATGGTTGTAATCTTGTTGGGTAATTCTTCCAATAACTTTTTGGCATTCTTTATCCCTATCACATTGCCCTTATCGTCTTTACCAATGTAGAGCGTACCACCCTGGGCATTTGCAAAGCCACATATCCATTTTAGGTATTCGTCTTTCCAAATGGATTTATATTCTATGTTTTGAGTTTCGGGCATTGTATTTTATTTTTTAATATTCAATTTCTATGAAATACTTAAAAATTAAACGAAGTTGTTTTATAGCTCATTTATTACAAATTCATACATGAAATTGGCACTTGTGTATGCTGCGTACAGCTGATAATTATCATTTTTATCGCTATCACCAAAATCACAAACAGATTTTATAACAATCGGAGTAGGTTTGGGATTTACAGTATTACATGCACTATAAAAAATTCCGTAAGATTCCATTTCCAAACCGATTAATTTTCGTTGATTGTCTTTAAAACTTAAAAATTCATCTTTGTTTTGAATAACGTAAGGCACAGAAACAACAGGCCCAATTTTTATTTTTAGTTCAGTTGTCGGTTTATTTCCATTAAACCCTTTTTTTATTTGAGCAAATAATTCTTGCTTATTTTCATATTTTCGCATTTTTTCTTTAATATCAGCATCTAATGCTAATGCTGTTGGATTTGGGGAAAATTTTTTTTCACCATTTTCCAATGTAACAATTTTACCGCTTGTACCATCATAAGATTGGTCTGCAATCAAAATATCTCCAGCGTCAACGGTATTATCCTTATATCCAGCAGAAATTCCTGTCATAATTATGTATTTGGGTCTAAAACAATTTATCATTTTCATTGCTAAAGTTGCAGACGCAACCATACCCATTTGAGGTGCAGAAGCACACACTATTTTTAACTTTTTATTTTCTCTTTCAAAATACCCTGTATGATATGTTGTTGCGTCATTCTCAATAGTAAGCTCATTCCAATTTCCTTTCAGATTTAAAATCTGTTCTAGTTCAGGTTTGTTAAGGGCTACCAATATTGCAATATCATAATCATATTTGGCATTTATTGGATTTAAAAAATCTTTTCGCACTTTGATTAAATGAAAAATGATTTTTTTTAGATTTTCTTTCCAATCGGATTCTTCGGATTTATAATCAACTAAATGCCACAAATATCTTGTAAATTTGTCGGCATACAGTTCTCTGTATTCCGAAAATTCGGTTAATCCGACAATATGGATTGGCGGGTGCATCGTGGGATGAGTATTAATTTCATCTAAAAAATTTATTCCGTTTTCAGGCGTAGCCTTATCATCTGTATCAGCAGGCAACACTAAATCTAAAATCATTAAATCAACGCTATTTTTACGCAAAATTGGCTTTGCTTCTTTTATATTTGTTGCTGTTAGAACATTATCAGCAGAAATATCAATCTCGTCGTTAATTAAATTGACTATTTTATTCAATTTGTCAGGACTATCCTCTACTATTAAAATGTTAATCATGATCTTATAGAATTTAAAATTGTTCTTAATTCATTTTTCCAACCTTCGGGGTCATTCAAATCAAAATATATAACTCCTCGATAATTCCGAAAATTTTCTTTTAAATTTGAATCAAATTCTTTATCAACATAATCCTTGTACATTGTAACTATAACCACATTGATGTTTATATCACGCCGATACATTTCGTTCAAAAGATATTTTCCTGCCAAACTTTCAAAATCACCACCCGACTCTCCGGGAGCAATATCATAATTCGGCAAACTCATATCAAGCAAAATTAAAGAATAATCATCGTTTTTAATCAATTCACGCAATCCCGAATTGTATGATTTCTTTAATTCTACCTCTATGTCAGAAAATTCTTCTTTCATAAAGGACAGAAGAAGATTTTTTTTATGTTCATTGTCCTCAATCAATAATATTTTCATATTAATATATTGTTACTGTTGATTACTACTAAAACAGAGAATTTATTATCTTCAACGTTTATTATCAAAGCGTTATATTCGTTCTCGAAATTGGTTTTCACAATATTCAAAGCCTTGTACAGACCTGATTGTTTATCCAATTGGGATTTTCTAACATCAATATCTATTTTGACTTTCTTTTTCAGTTCCTCAATGTTTTCATTTTCTCTCAATGGATTTTCTATTTTCATAATTATTTGGTTATCATTATGAGAAACATCTATACTTGCATCAACTTTTTGTTCTGAAGTATAGTCCAATATGTTTTGAAGAAAAATTCTTATAAGGTCAACGAAATGAGTATAATATATTCCTTTTATCAATGAAGTAAAATGAATCGTTTTAACTAATTCCAATTTCTTTGTTGTGTAATGGTTATGTAAAGATTCGCAGCATACATCGACTATTTTACTAAATTCAAAATCTGCTATTTGAGTGTCTGTTATTGTAAACCATTGAGCAATTTTATCTAATTTGTTTTCAATTTTCACTCGAATATCAGTTAGATTAGTTGTTAGTTCGGAAGTTGTAATTGACAGTTCTTTTGATGTTGTTTCTATTATTTGTATTGCTTCAAAGAATTTGTCTTTTATACTGTTTCTTATGTTATACTGAATATTGATTAGATTTTTGTTTGTTCTTGACCATAATTCTTCAAATATTTTGCTGACAAATACATTATAATCGACAGATTCAAGTTTTAAGAATAACACATATAAAATCTGCAATTCAATTTCATCAAACTCATAATCGAACCATCCATCAGGATTTTCTTTCTCTGTCCTTATTAATAAATATTTACTTAATAATTCCTTGCTAATCAAATCATCTATTGTTTTTGAAAATTCAGATAGTTTATTGTTAAATTGATTATATATACTCTCTCCATAAAGAGTAGTTATCTGATTTTTCCAATATTGATTAAGCTTGTAGTTCTCTGATGATTTTTCCTTTTCTGTTACTAAATGCAATAATTCAAATTCAGGTCGGATTTCTCCTAATAAAACGCCATGCCTTATTCGAGCACTCAAATATAATTTCAATCCATATTTACTATACAGAAATTTATCGCGAATTTCAAAAAACATTTCCTTAAATATATCGTATTGAGGGTCTTTTGAAAACTCAGAATTTTCGGCATCTTTGTCCTGTATTGATAAATTGTACATTTTTTCAGACCCAATATTTATTATTGATATATTCTTTTCTGTGGATAATTGAGAAATCGCAACATACCTATTAAATACAGATTTCAAATCTTTTAATTCGTTTTGAATTATACTATCCTGATTGACGTATATTTTACTCTCATCAATCTCTTGTAAGCCCTTTTGAATAATTATTTTATTTGATAGTGCTGTTTCTTCTTCAATGTATGTAGATTTATTATTTGGGTCTATTTCTTTTAGTTTTTGACATACATTTATTCTCTCTGTCAGTTTATCACGAGTATTTGTAATAAATGGAGAGTGTTTGAAAATATCCAAAGTACAGATGTTTTTTAGAAAAAACACGAGGTTTCTATCATAGCTTTTTATTTGGGTAATTAGTTCTGATGGCTTTTCTGAATTAATTGATAACAGGTAACATTCGTAAGCTGTATGAATATCGTAATCCTCTGAATTTGTAAAAAAATAAAACAACGGTAATTCGATAGTATGTTGAATGTTTTTATATCGTTCCTTTTTAATTTGCTCTTTAACAAGTCCGACATTTAATTTTTGTACTAAATATCTATTCTTGAAAAAATATTCTGTATATAGATGTATGCAATAATCGAACTCCTGAAGTTTTGCTTTACAGAGAAACAAGTTTATTAAAATCTGTTCTATTTGAAAATTAGACAAATCAGAATTGTTTAGTAAGTGTTCAAGTATTATTGAAGCATCTGAATAGTTTTCGTTTTTTTGAGAAATTAGTGCCTGATTGTACTTTATCTCAAAATTAGATACATTAATGTTGATTTTGTCTAATTTTTCTTTTTGAATAGTTGATAAGAATTGTAAATAAATTGAGTCAGGAAAACATTGTAGAAGTTTTTTGATAAAACTGTTTTGGTCTGAACATAGCAATGATAATTTGGGATTTAAAAAAGAGGTGTGTATTATTGCCAATTTTTCGAATGCTGTATCATTTTCAATTTCTTGTTTAACAACATCAATAAGGAAATACGAAATACTTTCGATAGAACTTAAATTGTAAGCGATTTTTCTCAATATTATGCCCGAATCAACAGGATTTATTTCTTTTTTGTACAAATCGTACAAGGCTGATATTAGCGTTTGTTGAAAAGAATTTTCTATTCCAATTATTTCCATCCTTTTTTTTTGCAGAATCAGTGATTTGACATATATTGGATATAATTCTAGTATTAAGGGATTGTTTGTTATTAATTTTCGAGATTCTTGCTCTGCTTGTTTGTAATTTCCTGCAATATAAGAATCTAATATCTTTATACATTTTATATCTACTTCATTAACTGAAGATAAAGCATCTTCATCATCACTTATAATAGTGAATAATCTGTCTATCGAAGCATCGTTTATTTTTTTTCTTAAATAAAATAATCTACTTGAAAGAAAAGATTTTAAGCCTTTGTCTTCTTTTGAAAGATTTGTTATAGACAGCTGTAATACCTTTATTAAAGTAAGATATTTATCAATTACTGAATTATAATTTTCGTATGCTAATATATTAGGCAAATGGTTATATGAATTTTGAAAAAAAGGATTTAATTTAAGCAAATAGTACTCAAAATCTGCATTATATTTTGTTAATAGAGGTAATAAAAATTTCAATAATGAATGTTCATATCTATTTACAGATAATTCTTTTTCTGATTTAAGACTAAAAAAATGAGCGCAATATTGAATAAATCCTTTTTCGTTTTTAGTATTTATTTCGCTCAAGAAACTAGTGTTTTCTTTCAGCCCTTTTCTTAATTCAATAATTAAAAAGCGATTTTCAATACTCCATAATGAAATACAAATTTCTTGTTCTATTTGATTTAAAATATTTTCGGCTTGTTCGTATTTGCCTTTAATCAAATGCGTGTTATATAATTTTTTGTATTCTATAAACTTATTTATATCGTCTTTATATTTTCTTACACTCAACAATATCCAATTTATCTCTTCTTCAAGATTTTCATTATTCGATATTATTGATGCATTTGCAATATCCGTAATTTCTTTCGGTAATGGTTTTCCATATATCCATTCTTGATACAACGATAAATTATCCACTATTTTGCAAATAGTTGGATAATCGTAAGAGTATTTTAATTTAGAAAAAGACAGGTAAGGGCTTTTGTCTTTTTCTAAAAGATTTATTCTAAATTGTCGTTCTAATAATTCTTCAAACATATTGCTTACTTATTAAATATATATTAGAGATCATATAAATTAGAATACTATAAAAATGATTTTCAATGTGATAAACCTCTATTTTATATATCTCTATTGAGCATATTATTTCTTCATATTTTCTTTTACAACATTCAATACTTCACTTGCGATTTCTTTATCATTAGCAACGACCGTAGTTACTTGGTCAGCTAGCCAAAGAATAAGTAGTTCTTCGGGATCGGCTTGTAAAATTTCGGCTATCATAGGAATTTGTTCTCTTTTTACTCGGCGGTCGCCTTTTTCAATTTTGCAATACATGGCATTATCCATATCGAGAGCTGCCGATACGTGGCGTTGTAATAGTTGCTTGCTCTCTCTTAATTCTTTGATTTTATTTGCAAATAGCATCCTTGTATGTTTTGTACTTGACAATATTAGACAAATATACAGCATCTTCTGGAATTAATAAAAAAAGGAATCTATTAATTATCAACAATAAACAAGAACAACTAACTTTCTTTTTTTAAATAACACCCGTGCGCCTGCCTAACTAATAAACCAGCATTGATAAACCGAGTGATTTGCTTCTCGGCTGTTTTGTCCGGGATATTCAAATTCTTAGCTACTGCAAGATAAGTCTGGCGGTCAAATTCAGAGGGCAAAGCATCTAACAACTGCCGTTTATGATTTAATGGCTGTATGGTTGTATTGTCTTTTGGTAACAACTCAAAAATGTATGCTGCGTGTAACACAAGTACTTTTACTATTCCCATAACCGTATTGAAATCAGTGACTGTACAAACCAGAACGGAAGATACCTCCCCGGTATCTATAATCCTAAGAGCGGTCATTATCATAGCCAAACGAAAAGCAATTAAGCCAAGCCGCCGAATGCTTCCCACGTAATCATCTCCACATAATTCGAGGTATTGAAGTTGTGTTTGTTCAAAGTAAGCGTTGAACGCTTTTTGTTGACTGCTTGAAAAAGCAAATCGAAACCTGCTTGGCTGTTGACGAAGAAAAAGATTGAAATCCAGAAATTCTTTTCCATAAACATCAAATTTATGTTCAAGCGGTTGTTCGTCACCTCCGGCAAACACATCTTTCCATATCGGGCGAAGATTCATAAAATAGAACATGAAACGGCTAAACAGTCCGTTTTCGGCGTTCGGAATGAGTGAAGATACCTGCTTGGGTGTACCAGACAAAAGGGCAGAAAGTTGAGGGCTTGCCAGTTCAACAAATTCCCTGTCTTTTCTGCGGTTGTATGAAATTGTTTCGTGGTGGAACGCTTTGCGGAAACCGTCGGAATAATTTCCGTGTTCACTTTTGAAAGTTTGTGCAAGTGTGTCTCCTTCGGTTTCAAAAATCAACCCTTTTTCGTTGTTCTCCTTGAGCAATTGAAATAATCCCGTTGCGCTGTTGTTAGCCGGAATAATCAACGTTCTAAGAGGTGGTTCTTCTGGCTTTTCTTCATGTGCTTTATCGCTGCTGGCATTGTATTGTGTGAGTTTCAGTTTGTATTCTTCCTGTTCTGCCTTGCATTGCTGGCGCATCATTTGGTGAATAGGTTCTACCAATCGGCGACAAAGGGAAAGTCTTCCTTTTCCTGCAGAAGCCTTTGCTGTAACAAAAAGAAACAGGTTTGGAAAAACTTCGTGCTGACCATACACTCCATACACATTTGGCATACAAGCACTGAAAACAGTAAGGGAACCCAGCAAAAGCAAATCGGCATCTTCGGGAGAATCGGCATTTGAAGTGATTGCACGGAGTAATCCGGGCAATGATTCAAATATTGCTTTCGGGAATGCGGGTAGTTGTTTCTCCTGATTATCCATATTCTCCATTTCCCCATTTTGGGGAATTGGAGATTTGACCTCCCCAACCCCTCCCAAGGAGGGGCTTTTTGAAGATTGAGGTATAGAAACGCTAACACCTGCAGACTTTGCAAGGTGGTAAAGCGTTTTGATTGTAACACCGTGGCCGTGTGAAGCAAGGCAAGCGGAGTACTGTTTGTCGGTTTCGCTTTGCGAATAAGACGGATAAAATCGACTCAGGCGGTGGTAATAGTTACGACCGCTTTCGCCCAAAGCGTCAGCGAGGGCAAAGCCAAGATCACGCCAATCGGCATAGTTGGGGGCAATATCAATGGCAGCAGATTCGATACGCATTACAATCAATTCTAAATCAGAAGCCCCTCCAACCTCCCCAAAGGGGAGGCTTTGAGCTGGCAATGGAATTTGTTTTGCAGCTTCCGCCGATTGCCAATTGGCAGGATTAAATATTTTCTTGCTCATATTTATTTCAAATAAATCGGGTTGATAAATGCCTGCGGGTCGTGAGGCAAAAAACAGGCGCGGGATATGTCCCGCCCTGATTTATCTACCTCAACTTTATAGGTCTGTAAAATGTAGTTCGCAACCGCTGCGAAAAACTCACCGTGTGAAGATTTCGCGGTATCAATAGAGATTATCCATTTTAGTCCATCACCGGAAGGACTAACAAAAAGCATTTGTGTGTCAAAGTATTCGTCTTGCAAAAGTTGGTTGCGAAGCAGATCAACGTTTTGCAAATGGTCAAAATCAATACATAATATGCCGGAATGGCTTATCAATGCTTTGTCGTTGCGGGTTTGAAACATTCCTGAAAAAGTACAGTAATCGAATGTTGAGGCTTTGAATTGTCGTGCTTGTTTCGAGTCTTTTATTCCTCTTAGTTTTTCCGTTCGCTGTTTTGCGTAATCGCCAACAATGTAATTGTAGGCATTGAGCAAGGAAATTGACTTGTGAGGAATGGTATTCCGAACGGGAGCTTTGAAGAATGAAAAATGCCTCACTCCAATGTCTGAACTATGATTATTTTGATTATCAGGATTATGTGAGATATTTGATTTTTTGCCGTTAGCATAAAAATCAAATTTGTCTCCGATATGCAGATTCATTTCTTTGTTCAGCGTTTGCAGTAACTCATCGCCCGACTGTCTATAATGCAGTTCGGCAAAGTCGAACGCATTACCGGCAGGGATAGCGTTTTGTGTATCCTCGTGCCGTGCAAACTCCTTATCCCAGGCATTTCCCAAAACATTTTCCTTATAAATGAAAATATTCAATGTCGGTCTGTCGGCATTGAATGGATTTTTTGTTGGGGAACAAGTCCTTCCTGAAAGGGAGAGGACTGTTTCATTTGGATAATACAATCTCAAAACATGCGCATATATTCCAATGCCGTAGTGAGTTTTATCAAGAATGCGAGCCGCCATATTTGACGGCTCTACCCAATTATTTATCGCTTCCATAATTCCGGATTTTACGCATTGTATAATTGTCGGATAGGATTTTTATAATGTCCTGACGGCGATAAAATAATTTATTGCCAATGCGTGAAAATGGCAATATGCCGTTTGAGCGCAAAGTTTGCAATGTGCGTAGGCTGATATGCAGGATTTGCATCACATCCTGATTGTCGAGCCAATCTTCCAACTTGTCAATTAATGGGTTGATTGTACTTGCAGAATCTCCGGCATGAGATATTGCTTCATGATTAGCCTGCTTTTTGCTATATGCAAAATGATTACGAAGGTCAACCGCAAAGTTTTCCTGACTGTTAAAAAAGTAGTCAATCAGAATTTCACTAATGGTCTTATGTTCGTTCATTTCAGACCTCCTTTTTTGTTGGCGGTTATAAACTGTGCGGCTTCGGCCTGGATTTCGGCGGCGGTTTTTCGCCTGCCCTCTTTGAGCCAACTGTCAATCTCGCTTTTCAAGAACATCAACTTTTTGCCTTTTTTGTGATAAGGAATTGAACGCTGACCAATCCACCCATAAACCGTAGGTTTTGCGGGGTGATCGGGGTGGTACTTGCAGAGGTCATCGAGATTTAGCCAATGGTCACCCTCCTGTGTTTGCGGTTGTTTGGCGATTAAAAAGGTTTCTATTCGCTCGACCTTGTTGATCAAATGTGCTACAGCTTTCGGAACATCGTTAAATGAAAGTTCACTTGGTGCAAAATCGGCTGCACTCGACATAACTTCAAATGAATTTGAGTTCTGCCCTCTTTTGCACGATTTTTCGCTTTGCTTTTCTTCAAAAAACATAATTTTATTGTTTTCAGCAGTTGGATTTTCTTTTGTGCCAATAAAAAGAAAACCACGACTTCAATAGAAATCGTGGTACAAAAGAATAAGCAAAAAGGCCTTACAATGGGTTGTATAAGGGGTTGAAAATTTAGTATTGTTTATTTATATCTATTGATATTGAGACATTTAACTCTTTAAGTATTTTGTTAACTTCATCTATCTGCTTGCTGTGAAATTTAGAAAAATATATCCCTTTTTGCGTTTCATTGTAAATGCTGTTGTAACTGTTACCTGTGAGAAATGCTATCAGTTTGCAGATTTTTGTGAGATCATTGTGTGCTGCGCCTAATTGCATTTGCTTAAGTATTTCCAATATGACAACAGAACGGACTTTGATACTTGCAACATCGGAGTTATCCTTTTGAGGTGTTTCCGTTGATTGGTTAAGGATTTGTATTTTCTTTTCTATAATACCGCAGGTGTCCTGTGGATACTGCTTTTTGTATAATGCAAAATTGAGAATTTGAAGTAGATCAACTTGTTTTTGATTTGAAAAATTGTTTTGCGATATAACTTCTAAAATGTCATTTATATCTATTATAGAAGCGTTTTTTTTATATTAGTGTCTTCCATGATACATTGCTATTTAAATCGTTAATTATTGGTGTTAATCTATTATCACCATCTTTTATTCACTATAAAATTTCACTTTCCCATTTATTCCTTTTAAGATACGCCAAGGATAATGTTAATATAATAATAACATATAACTGTTCAGCAGTCCAATACATTGCAAGTGGAATATTTGGAGAGCGGGATAACATAAACAGATAGAGCAAATAGACTGTTATATTTATTATCTGAAACAGGAATGCTATTTTAGTATTACCTGTGCCGATTATCGTATTACAATATGTGTAGGCGGGTACGGAAATAATGAATGTTGAGAGCATTACGCAGAACGGATAAAATGCAACCCGAATAACTTCGGTGTCATTAGTAAATAGTCTTAACAGGCTATAAGAAAAGATAAAAGCCAATAAAATAAGCGGTATACCTATCGCATAGTCAAGATTTATGATACGACGACAAGTGGGCATAACATGCTCAGCTTTTTTTGCTCCGATAAGATTGCTCACCAATGAAATCGTAGTGGTCGCAAACGAATTGACTATCACAAAAAATAGCATGGAAATACTTCTTACTACGTTCGCGGCAGCCAATTCGCACTCTCCTAAATGTTCAATCGCCACAAAGAACAGAAACCACGGAGCAATGCAAAAGAATTGCCTAATCATAGTCCAAACGGATATGCTTAGTAAGTGAAGCGATAGTTTTAAATCAAATACGGCATAGTTTCCATATCGTTTTTTATCTACCTTTTTCCACATGTAAACAATGAGAAAAAGTAGCCCGAAAAGTCCTGCAAGTGAAGAACCTATAGCAGCACCACTGATTCCCAATCGGGGAAATCCTGCTTTGCCGAAAATCAGCAGATAGTTGAAAACAACGTTACACACTACCATAACAGTAGAATTAGCAGTAAGAATTTTTGTATTTGTTGTTCCGATAAAGAAGGCGCGGATTGCCAATAAGGGGAATGCAAACAGAAAACTGTAATTTCTCCATTCAATGTAATGCATCGTCGCCTGATATACATTATCAGACGTAATTACTATGCGAAGTAATACAGGGGAGAATAGTTTGGATAAGACGAAAGTGGCAATAGCAAGGACGGATAGAAAGATTAGAGCCTGATAGAATACCTTGCCTACATCTGTATATCGTCCTTCTCCGTTTCGTCTTGCTATAACAATTTGCGCTCCAAGACTGAACCCAAACCCGAACATGTAAATGGCGGAGTAATACATTGTTGCCAATGCTGAAGCTCCTAAATCTATTTGACTGACGTGTCCCAAAAAAATGGAATCTGTTATATTAATTAACTGTTCCATGAGCAGGCTCACCATTATGGGAAAATTGATAAGCCAGATTTGTTTATATGTATAATTCATTTGTTTTTATGAAACGGCATGCTTGTAACACTTTTTAAAAGTGTTACAAGCAGATCATTAATAAATTCTATTGATAAACTCTGTGAAAGGTACGGGCATGACGATTTAATGCCAGAGAGAAACTCCCCGACAAACCCGAAGCTGGATAGCTATATACAGAGTTGCCACTTCATAAATATGACAATAAGTTTATTTTGATTGCAAAGATACAACTTTTTGCTAAATTGACAGTCTTTGCTTAGTATCTGCATTTTTATTTGTTGATATTTAATTTAATAGCATTTGCTGCTTTTTCTTTCTTTTCATCAACCACTTTAGCATAAATCTGTGTTGTTTTTACATTGGTGTGCCCTAACATCTTGGAAACGGTATAAATATCTGTACCGCCAGCAAGCTGTAAGGTTGCATATGTATGACGGAAACAATGGAAAGTTATATTCCGGGTGATTCCTGCGGATTTTATCCATCGCTTTAATGGTCCCGAAATCCAAGAGGGGTCTGGTAAATCTTCAAATACAAGTTGTTCCGGCTTGCCGGGTTCACCGCAAAGCTCATAGGCTTGTTCTGAAATTGGCATATATTCAACCCCCTTTGTTTTTTGTTGGGTAAAGTTGAGGCGTACTTGTTCGCCGACAACTTGTATTTCTTTCCATTTGAGTTTTTGAATGTCGCAATGGCGAACGCCTGTTAAGGCTGAGAAAAGGGCTGCACGCTTCAATATAGGACGGTCGCATGGTGTTTCTGCCAATATGTTTAGCTCTTCAACTGAAAGGTGTTCTCTACGGCTTTCCTGATCTTGTATTCCTTTTATCTTTGCCGAAATATCAATGGTCAAATATCCATCAATAAAAGCCTGTTTTAATCCGGCTTTAAATATGCTGTAATAAGTGGCTGCGGTATTGTGTGACACCGTGCCTGTTTTCTTGCCACCACAAGGAGCTGAAAGCATAAAGCGACGAAACTCTTCGGCTTTGCTCAGATTTACTTGAGCGAATGGAAACGGTTGATTATTGGTAAAGAGTTTCAATAATTCCCCGACACGATTCCAGTTTACTATAATTGACTGGGAGCTGTTGCGGTGGCGGTCTTTTGAAACCTTCGAAAAGTATTCAATGAAGTCTATTTGCTGGCGTTGGTTCTGAACTGCAAGTTCAGCTTCTTTTTCGGTATATAAATCGGCATTGTCATATTCCTTTTGGCGAATACTGCGGACACCATCAGCAAAAACACAGGCTTCCTGGTCAATGGTGCTTTTACATTGAATGATACCGTTTACATCCCTTTTCGGTTTAAATGTTTTTGCCCCATCGGCAGAAGTGCGGGCGGTTCTTGTTTTGTCCCAAATAGGGCTTGTTATTGTCCTGTTGAGTGCCTCAATGATTCGTTGAGGTTTGTCTGTGCCATTACTGAAAACAGGATAGCTTTCGAGTGTTAAATACCATTCGTTGTGATATTCTGATTTGCGAAGCTTTACAGTACATTTGGTTTTTGCGAGTTTCTTTTTCATGGTTTCGCTTTTTATTTGTGGGCAAACAATCGGTCAATTTCTACTTTAGGAACATATACAAATTTCCCTATCTGCTTTTTGGGAATGCTATTCTTGCGAATAGTTTTATCAACGGTGGAAAGTGATATTCCGTATTTCAGAGAGATTTCGCCAATGGTATAGCAATTAGCCGGGTCAAAATTGATTTCTTGTTTTGTGATTGTTGGTTGAATTGCTTTAGCAATTTCAACCTTTGGAAACATAGCCTCTATGTGAATCCGACTAATGCGTGTTAATCGCTCCCCAAGGTTGACGGCCGGGATATTGCCTTTTCTGATTTGGCGGTAAATGGTATCTCTTGAAATGCCAAATAAAACCACAGCTTCAGCAATGGAGATATAAGGGCGGTCGGTTGGGATTTGCTCGGCCAACTGCTGGCGTTGTTCCTCTTGTTTTTCTTGTGCCTTCTTTTTACGAGTTGCAGCCTCCGAACATTTCTTTGAGCAAAACTTTGAATACACAGTTTTGGCATTAAATTGAGCACCGCAGTTTTCGCATTTCTTTGGAAGAATAAATTTGCTACCAGGCATATCAATCGTTTTTAGAATGAATAAGTAGTGATAAGTATTTATTAGTCGCACTTTACTGTTATTTAAGTCGCGTAACAAATATGTAGCAAATATACAAAAAATAATCGGATATATCAATAAGCAAGCATAAATAATAAAATAAAAAACCACTGTAAAATAAGTATTTACAGCGGTTTGAGTATAAAAATTAATCCTTGTTTTTGGCTTTTACTTTACTTCTTCAAAGTCCACATCAGTCACATCGCCATGATTGTTGTCGCTGCTGCCGGCCTGTTGACCGCCAAAGTCCTGAGGACCGGCTTGCTGTCCGCCTGCCTGAGCATTCTGAGCGTTATACATTTCCTGACTTGCTGCCTGGAATGCATTGTTCAGTTCGTTGGTTGCTGCGTCAATACCGGCAATATCCTGAGCATTCTTGGCAGTTTTCAGTTTAGCGAGAGCTGCTTCAATCGGACC
>Ga0316603_10001021_pt1 | contig 14564 bp, 16 predicted proteins | sample OWC_soil_day10_n_FD_207649 | JGI IMG/M metagenome (GOLD analysis project Ga0316603, IMG submission 207649) | Wetland soil microbial communities from Old Woman Creek delta, Ohio, United States - OWC_soil_day10_noCT | ecosystem: Environmental > Terrestrial > Soil > Wetlands | place: USA: Ohio... | reverse complement strand
AAATCCGCCGATGAGCAGCGACACAACGCACAGCGAGAGGTAGACACTGCCCAGTTGCCATGGTGTGAATGAACAGTTGCGCCTGAGCAGCCACTGCAGCGCACGCGGAGCGCCTGGCTGGCCGGCCAGCACGACCTCGCGCCCGAACAACCAGGGCACGCCGCGAGGCGTGCCCGGCGGCAGGGGCCAGGGTTGGGGGGCGAAAGTGGCAGTCATCCGGGTCGGTGGGGTCGCTGGGCATGGCGAAACGCGCCGGGTCACCGTATGACCGGGCCTGCCGCAGAGCCGCGGGATTCTATCCCAGGCCCATGGTCGGCGCGCTCGCTCAAGCGCGCGGCCGGCCGGCACGCACCATGGCGCGCATGTCCTCCAGCGGCAGCGCGGTTTCGCTCGCCAGCCGCGGCCGCGGTGGCGGCCGGAAGGCGTGGCCATAGACCACTTCGAAGGCGAGTCGCGGGCGGCCGTTGGCGTCCGCATCGAGCTTCAGCGCCGAGGCCAGGCGCGAGCGCCAGCGCGGCGTGCGCAGGCCGGCGTGGCGCCCAGGATCGACGTTGCCGCCCAGCTGGCGCAGCTCCGCAAGCGCGGCGTCGCCGGAGGGCCAGGTCAGCGTGATCGTTTCCTGGTCCATCACCGGGTCGGCAAAACCGGCCTCGATGAGCATGTCGCCGAGGTCGTGCATGTCGACGAAAGGCGCGTGCGGCGGGCCCCAGCCCTGCTGCGCATACAGCGAACGAAGCCCGGCGAGCGAGCCGGGTCCGAGCGTGGCGAACATCAGGAAGCCGTCCACCGCCAGCGCACGGTGCCAGGCGCGCATCACCGCCTGCGGGTCGATCACCCCGTGCAGGCCCATGTTGGACCACAGCAGCTGGCCCTCGCCGGTACCGAGATCGGCCTCCGCCACCACGGTCGTCGGCGCACCGACCCAGCGTCGCGGCGACCACCAGGGGTGCGCAGCCGCCGCGGCGCTGGCGTCGCGCCGCGGCGCATCGGGCTCCACCGCGAGCACCGCGGCGCGCGGATAGGCGACGGCCAGCACGGCCGCACTGGCACCGATGAAGGCACCCCAGTCGATGATGCGCGCGGGCTGCAGCTTGATCACCGGCAGTCGTGCGGCCATGCGTCGCGCCACTTCGCCGTGCAGCCAGGGCGGCGCGGCCGCACGCAGCAGACGCTGCTGCACATGGGCCAATGCCACCGCGTCGAGCGGTCGGCGGGCGCTGCGCTCGGCGGGGGCCATGCGGCAGTATATTGAGCCGATGCCGCGCCTTGCCCTTGTCAGCCAGTGCGAGGTCTGCCGGCAATGGGCCGGGGCTGCCCTGTGCGGCGACTGCGTCGGCCGCTTTGCCGCCACCGTGCCCCGCTGCAGCCGTTGCGGGCTGCGCCTGGGCCTGCCGGCGCCGGCGTGCGGCGAATGCCTGCGCGACGCGCCGCCCTTCGAGCACACGGTCTGTGCCGCCGACTACGCCTTCCCCTGGGACGGACTGATCGCCGCCTTCAAGTTTCACGGCCGCGCCGAACTGGCGGCGACGTTGGCGCAACGCCTGCTGACGGCCGTGCGGGTGGCGGCCACCCCCTTGCCGCAACTGGTGGTGCCGGTGCCGCTGGCGCCGAGACGGCTGGCTGAGCGCGGTTACAACCAGGCCTGGGAGCTGGCGCGCCGCCTGGCCCCGGCACTGGGCGTGGCTGCGCAGGCCGGCCTGCTGTGGCGGCCCGCGGACACCGCGCAGCAGGCCGAACTCGGCCGCGCGGAACGCCAGCGCAACCTGCGCAGCGCCTTCATGGTCGATCCGCGCCGCCGCGCCGAACTGCAGGGCCGGCGCGTGGCGCTGGTCGACGACGTGATGACCACGGGCGCCACCGCGCGCGAGGCGGCGTCGGCGCTCCTGCGCGGCGGCGCCGCGGCGGTCGACGTCTGGGTCGTGGCGCGCACGGCCGACGACTGAATGCGATGTTCCATATCGTCCTCGTGGCGCCCGAGATCCCGCCCAATACCGGCAATGTAATCCGCCTGGCCGCCAACACCGGGTGCTCGCTGCACCTGGTGGAGCCGCTGGGTTTTGTGATGGAGGACCGGTTGCTGCAGCGCGCCGGCCTCGACTATCACGAATATGTGGACGTGCGCCGACACGCCTCCTGGGACACGCTGCTGCGCGACGAGGCACCCGACCCGGCGCGCTGCTTCGCCTTCACCACCCGCGGCTCGCTGCCGGCGGCCGATGTGCGCTGGCAACCCGGCGACTGGCTCGTCTTCGGCAACGAGACCGCCGGCCTGCCGCCCGCAGTGCGGGACCGTTTCACGGCCGGACAGTCCGTGCGGCTGCCGATGCGCCCCGGCCAGCGCAGCCTGAATCTGAGCAATGCCGTGGCCGTAGCGGTGTTCGAAGCCTGGCGACAGAACGGCTATGCCGGCGGCGCCTAGGCGAGTGCACCTGGGACCGGACGAGTCCCCGACCGCGACCGTCTAGGCGCCGGCCTCGTTCTCGGCGCGCGCCTGACGCGCCATCAGCCGCACCATGGCCTGCGCCGGAGCGACGCGGCCTTCGAGCACCTCGACCACGGCTTCGGTGATCGGCATCTCCACGCCCAGCGCCCGCGCCCGCGCCAGCACCGTGGCTGCGCTCAATACGCCCTCGGCGACGTGGCCCAGCGTCCGCAGCACGTCGGGCAGGCGCTGCCCGGCGGCCAGCAACAGGCCGACGCGCCGGTTGCGCGACAGATCGCCGGTGGCGGTGAGCACCAGGTCGCCGAGGCCGGACAGGCCCATGAAGGTCTCTGCGCGCGCCCCCAGCGCCAGCCCCAGGCGCATGATCTCGGCCAGGCCGCGGGTGATCAGCGCGGCGCGGGCGTTGAGCCCCGCCTCGGGCATGCCGTCGACGATCCCGGTGGCGATGGCCAGCACGTTCTTGACCGCGCCGCCGACCTCGACGCCGACGACGTCGGTGCTGGTATAGATGCGCAGGGCCTCGCTGTGGAAGGCCTCGACGGCGGCCGCCGCCAGTGCGGCGTCGCTGCTCGCCGCGACCAGCGCCGTGGGCCGGCCCTGCGCCACCTCGAGGGCGAAGCTCGGACCCGACAGCACGCCGCAGGGCGCCGCGGGCCGCAGGCTGCGCGCGATCTCGTGGCCGAGGGCGCCGCTGTCGGCCTCGAAGCCCTTGCACAACCACAAGGCGCCGCGTCCATCGGGCAGTCCGGCGAGTTGCTCGCGCAGGCCGGCCATGGGGGTGGCGATGACGGTGAGACCGCCGGCAGCGTGGGCCAGCGCCTCGTTGCGGTCGGCGCCGATGCGCAGCCCGGCGGGCAACTGGACTTCGGGCAGGTAACGCCGGTTGCAGCGCTCGCGCGCCATGTCGGCGGCCTGTTGCGCATCACGCGCCCACAGCAGCACCTCGTGGCGCGGCGCTGCCGCGATGGCCAGCGCCGTGCCCCAGGCACCGGCGCCGAGCAGGGCGATCCTCATCGCGGCGGCACGCGCCGGGCGCGCGGGTGATCAGTTCGTTGCCGTGATGATGCGCGAGCCGCCGTTGCCCTGGGCCGCAGCAGCCTGCTCCTGCTGGGCCTCGAACATGGCCTGGAAATTGACCTCGGTCAGCAGGATGGGCGGAAAGCCGGCCCGCGTGCAGACGTCGGAGACGATGGCACGCAGGTAGGGGTAGATCATCTGCGGGCAGACGATGCTGACGATGCCCTGCATCTGGTCCTGCGGAATGTGGCGGATCTCGAAGATGCCGGCCTGCTTGGCTTCGACCAGGAACAGCACCTTGTCCTTGACCTTGGTCGTCACGGTGGCAGTCACCGTGACCTCGTAGATGCCGTCGGCGACCGTGGCGGCAGCCATGCCCAGGTTGATGTCGACCTGAGGTTGCGCCTGTTCGAGCAGGATCTGCGGCGAATTGGGCTGCTCCAGCGACAGGTCCTTCAGGTACATGCGCTGGATCTGGAAAACAGGGGTCTCGTCGGCCATGGTGGGGAGTTTCCGTATCGTCAAAGCTCACCACCGGACGGGGGCGAACCGCAGCTTGCGATTATCACCGAGCGCCTGCGATGCCCGGGCCGGCGGGCCGGGCGCGGCGCGGTGCGGTCAGGATCCCAGCAGGGGCAGCAAGGCGCCGCGCTGGTCGAGCGCGATGAGGTCGTCGCAGCCGCCGACATGGGTCTCGCCGATGAAGATCTGCGGCACCGACCGGCGCCCGGTGATCTGCATCATGCGCGTGCGCTCGGCGGGGTCGAGGTCGATGCGGATCTCCTCGATGGCCCGCACGCCACGCTGCTTGAGCAGGGCCTTGGCGCGCAGGCAGAACGGACACACCTGCGTCGTATACATCCTCACCGGAACCATTCGATCATCCAGTTGCTGCGGAACCCGGATTGTCCAGCGGCCCGCAAGGCCTTGCCATGCGCCCCGTCAAGCCGATTTCTCGATCGGGAAGCCGGCCTCGCGCCAGGCCGCCGTGCCGCCGGCCAGCGACACCGCCTTCTCGTGGCCCGCCTTGCGCAGCAGCGCCGCGGCGCGACCGGCGCGTGCACCCGAGGGGCACAGCAGCACCAGCGGCACCGTCTTGTTGCTGGGCACCTCCTTGGCGCCTTCGAGCTTGCCCAGCGGCACGTTGCGCGCGCCGGCGGCGTGGCCGGCGCCGTACTCGGCAGGCTCGCTGACGTCGATCAATACGCCCTTCTCGCGGTTGATCAGTCGCACCGCCTCGGCGGTGCCGACCGACAGCGCGCCGCCGCCGCGGCCCACCAGTGGCCACACCAGCAGTGCGCCCGAAACGAGGGCCACGAGGATCAGGATCCAGTTCTCGACGAAGAAACTCACGGCGCGCCCAGGGGTTGCAGGGAGATGTGCAAAACCGAGAATTATAGAATCGTGCCCATGCACAAGCTCGTCCTCATCCGCCACGGCGAATCGACCTGGAACCTGGAGAACCGTTTCACCGGCTGGACCGACGTGCCGCTGACCGACACCGGCGTCGTGCAGGCCAAGCAGTCCGGGCGGCTGCTGAGGGAGGCGGGCTACGACTTCGACCTCACGCTCACCTCGGTGCTCAAGCGCGCGATCTGGACGCTGTGGCACTGCCTGGACGAGATGGACCGCACCTGGCTGCCGGTGGTCAACGACTGGCGGCTCAACGAACGCCACTACGGCGCCTTGCAGGGCCTGAACAAGGCCGACATGGCCAAGGAGTTCGGCGCCGAACAGGTGCTGATCTGGCGCCGCAGCTACGACACGCCGCCGCCGGTGCTCGATGCGGCCGACCCGCGCGGGCAGCGTGGCGACATCCGCTACGCCAAGCTGGCGCCGGAGCAGATTCCGCTCACCGAATGCCTGAAGGACACCGTGGCGCGGGTGCTGCCGTGCTGGCATGAACGCATCGCCCCGGCCATCAGCAGCGGCCAGCGCGTGCTCATCGCCGCGCATGGCAACAGCATGCGGGCGCTGGTGAAGTATCTCGACGACATCAGCGACGCCGATATCGTCGGCCTGAACATCCCCAACGGCATCCCGCTCGTCTACGAGCTCGACGCCGAGCTGAAGCCGATTCGGAGCTACTACCTCGGCGACGCCGAAGCGGCAGCGAAGGCGGCCGCCGCGGTCGCCGCACAGGGCAAGGCCTGACGCCGGCGGGCGCCAGCCCGATGACCGTCCCGCCCCAGCGCGTGCTGTCGGTCATCGCGCCGATGACGCAGCTGAATACGCCGTATCCGAGCACGGCCTACCTGACCGGTTTCCTGCGTTCGCGCGGCATCGAGTCGGCGCAGGTCGACCTGGCGCTGGCGCTGGTGCTGCAGCTGTTCTCGCCCGACGGCCTGCAGGCGGTGCGCAGAGCCATCCAGGCACTGCCGGCACACGAGCGCACGCCGCGCATCGAGGCCTTCGAAGCCGTCTTCGACCGCTACCACGCCAGCATCGCGCCGACGATCGCCTTCCTGCAGGACCGCGACCCGACGCTGGCGCACCGCATCGCGACGCGCGGCTTCCTGCCCGAAGGCCCGCGCTTCGCGGCGCTGGATGTGTACATCGACCCCGACGACCCCACGGGCGGCGACCCGCTGGCCTGGGCCTTCGGCGCGCTCGGGCAACACGACCGCGCGCGCCACCTCGCCACGCTCTACCTGAACGATATCGCCGATGTGATCCGCGACGCCGTCGACGGCCGCTTCGAGTTCGTGCGCTACGCCGAGGCGCTGGCGATGAGCCAGCCCAGCTTCGATCCGCTTGCCGCAGCGCTGGCCGCGCCGCCGAATCTGGTGGACCGCACGCTGCAGGCGCTGGCCTTGCAGGCGCTGGACATGCATCGGCCGACCGTGGTGCTGGTATCGGTGCCCTTCCCCGGCGCGGTCTACGGCGCGTTCCGCATCGCGCAGGCAATCAGGGCCGCGCACCCGGAGATCAGGCTCGCGCTCGGCGGCGGCTATGTCAACACCGAGCTGCGCGAACTGAAGGAGCCGCGTGTCTTCGACCACTTCGACGCCGTCACGCTGGACGCCGGCGAGCGCCCGCTGCTGGCGCTGTTGGAGCACTGGCGCGGCCGGCGCTCGGCAGGCCGGCTGGTGCGCACCTTCGTGCGGCAGGACGGCGCGGTGCGCTACGTCGACATCGGCGAGGCCGACCTGCCCCTGGCCGAGGTCGGCACACCGACCTGGGACGGCCTGCCGCTGGCCAGCTACCTGTCGCTGCTGGACATGCTCAATCCCATGCACCGGCTGTGGAGCGACGGCCGCTGGAACAAGCTCACGGTGGCGCACGGCTGCTACTGGAAGAAGTGCAGCTTCTGCGACGTCAGCCTGGACTACATCTCGCGCTATGACGCCGCCAGCGCCGAGACGCTGGTCGATCGCATCGAGGCCATCGTCGCCGAAACCGGGCAGACCGGCTTCCACTTTGTCGACGAAGCGGCGCCGCCGAAGTCGCTGAAGGCGCTGGCCACCGAACTGCTGCGCCGCCGGGTGACGATCAGCTGGTGGGGCAACATCCGCTTCGAGAAGTCGTTCACCCCCGCCTTGTGCCAGCAACTGGCCGACAGCGGCTGCATCGCCATCTCCGGCGGGCTCGAAGTGGCCTCCGACCGCCTGCTCAAGCTGATGAACAAGGGCGTGTCGGTGGCCCAGGTGGCGCGCGTCACCCGGGCCTTTGCCGACGCCGGTGTCCTGGTCCATGCCTACCTGATGTACGGCTTCCCGACGCAGACGGTGCAGGACACCGTGGACGCGCTGGAATATGTGCGCCAGCTGTTCGCGGCCGGCTGCCTCCAGTCGGGCTATTTCCACCGCTTCGCCTGCACCGTGCACTCGCCGGTGGGCCGGCACCCGGAACAGTACGGTGTGACGCTGCTGCCGCTGCCGCCGGCGAACTTCGCGCGCAACGACGTCGGCTTCATCGACCCGACCGGCGTCGACCACGACGCCCTCGGCGCAGCGCTGAAGAAGGCGCTCTACAACTACATGCACGGCATCGGGCTCGACGAGGACGTGCGCGCCTGGTTCGGCGGCCGCGTGCCGCGGCCGACCGTGCCGCGGCAGTTCATCGCCCGCGCGCTGGCCGGCTGAGGCACATCGTCTCACCGAGTGGACTCGGTCGACAGGAACCGCGCTGTCGAGTTTCGGCCCCTTGCGGTCGTTCGCCGACGTGCGACCTTCCGAGGGTCGCAGCAGGCGGTGCCCGGTGGGGGCTCAGGCTGTGGCAGTCGGCGCGCAGCGCTGACCGCCTCAGCGAAGCGCTGCGGCCTGCCTGGACGCGCCTTTGCCGCGCGGACTGTCGCCGGCAGAGAAGACGTCGAACTACAGGAATGGGCCGTCAGCCGAGAGCCGAGATCAAGTCCTTGGCGACTGATCGCGATTCCGTACAACACCCTCTCCCGCAAGCGGGAGAGGGGAACACGATGCGTCGATTCGGCTAGGTCGCCGCCAGTTCCTGCAGCGCCTGGGCCAACAGCGGCACCACCGACACGACGTTGCTCGCATGCGGCACGCAGTCGGTGCTCCAGATGTGGCGCACGCCGGCGGCGCGGATCTGCGCCACCGCATCGTCGACGAACAGGCCATGCGTCACCGCCACGTCCACCGACGCCGCGCCGCTTTGCAGCAGGCCGCGCGTGGCGGCAACCAGGGTGCGCCCGGTACTGGCGACATCGTCGAAGAGCACCACGGCGCGGCCGGCCACCGGCACCGCCGGCAGGGCGACGTCGACATCGCGGTCACCGTGGCGCTGCTTGCGGCACACGGCGTGATCCAGGCCATGCGCCTGCGCCGCCATGCGCACCCACTGTTCGGCCTCCTCGTCGGGCCCGAGCAGCATCGCAGCCGGCATCTGGCGCGCGATCCACGCCCCCAGCAGCGGCGCCGCCGTCAGCGCGATGCCGCGGCGGCCGGGCACAACCTCGTCCAGGGTGGCGACGCGGTGCAGGTGCGGGTCGACGGTGACGACGGCGTCGAAACAGGCCGCCAGCAGCCGGCCCAGGTGGCGCTGGCTCACCACTTCGCCGGGCGTGAAGGCGATGTCCTGCCGCATGTACGCCAGGTAGGGGCTGACCAGCGTCAGCCGCCTGGTGCCGAGTTCGCGCGCGCCGGCGGCGGCCAGCAGCAGTTCGGCAAGCTTCTCGTTGGGCTGCTGCAGGCCACGCAGCAGCGCCACCTGCGGCGGCAGCTGCGGCGGCAGGCGCAACCGCGTCTCGCCGTCGGGAAAATGGTGGCGCCCGACGATGGCGCAGGCCCAGCCCAGCGCCCCGGCCAGAGCCTGGGCCAGTGGCGCCTCGTCGTCGAAGGCCAGGACCAGGCTCAAGAGAGGTCCCCCCCGCCGACGAATTCGAGCGGCAGCTCACCCGGCGCGCCGACCGCAAAGGCGCTGTCCTGCAGGGCCATCCGGCGCGCAAAACCCAGGTCGGCCTCGTATCGTGCGTGCAGCCGGTACAGCGGCTGGCCCGCGTTCACGCTGTCGCCCAGCCGCGCGCGCAGGTCGACGCCGGCGCCAGTGACCTGCGGCGCCCCGGTCAGCCGGGCGATGCGTGCCAGACGCAGGTTGTCGATGGCCACCACGACGCCGCTCTTCGGCGCCGGCACGTCGAAGACCAGCGCACCGGGCTCGGGCGGGGTGCGCCGGCCCTGGGCAGCGATGATGGCGTTCATCTGCGCCAGCGCGCGGCCGGATTCGAGGATGTCGCGCGCGATGCGGTAGCCGTCGCCGCCGCGCACGTCGGTGTCGAACTCGATCACGCGGCCGGCCAGGCGCAATGCCTTGTGGCGCAGGTCGTGCGGCGCGTCGGGGTGGTTCTGCAGCACCATCATCACGTCGCGCGCCTCCAGCGCCGGCCCGATGCCGCGCCCGATCGGCTGGCGGCCGTCGGTGATGACGGCGTCGAGTTGCAGTCCCAGGCGCGAGGCGACGTACTCGAAGAGCTTCTTCAGCCGCTGCGCCTCGGGCATGGTGCGCACCTTGGCGCTGGGCCCCACCGGGATGTCCAGCACCAGGTGGGTCGAGCCGGCAGCGATCTTCTTGGACAGGATGGACGCCACCATCTGCCCGGGCGAGTCGATGGCCAGCGGCCGCTCCACCGAGATCAGGATATCGTCGGCTGGCGAGAGGTCGGCCGTGCCGCCCCAGGCCAGGCAGCCGCGCGTGAGGCGCACGATCTGCTGCAGCCGTTCCAGCGGCAGTTCCACCTCGGCCAGCATTTCCATGGTGTCGGCCGTGCCGGCCGGCGAGGTGATGGCACGCGAACTGGTCTTCGGGCACCACATGCCGTGCGCGGTGACGATGGGCACCACCAGCATCGAGGTGCGGTTGCCCGGAATGCCGCCGATGCAGTGCTTGTCCACCACCGGGCCGCGGCCGACCTCGTGCTGCCAGTCGATGCGACGGCCCACTGCGATCATCGCCTCGGTGAGGTGCAGCACCTCGTCGCGATCGAGTTCGAACTGGTTGGTGGCCACCACGAAGGCGGCCAGTTCGATCTTCGAGTAGCGTGCGCCCGCGATATCGTGCATGACGGCGAACAGATCGTCGCGCGACAGCCGCTCGCCGGCGATCTTGCGGTGCAGGGCGGCGATCGACGGCGGCGGCTCGGCATGCTCGATGCTCGCCGGCTGGCCTTCGGCCACCCGCAGTCGGTCGAAGGCCTCTTCGCTGAGGCCCAGGTCGCAGGTCTGGACGATGTGCTCGTCGTCGACGACGTTCAGCACGGCGGCGATGGCCTGGCCGTTGGCCTGCACGGTGACCTTGGCCAGCGCCTGGAAGCCGGCCGCGCGCACCACCGGGCATTCGCGGTGCAGGTAGGCGACGTTCTCGCGCCAGGTGTCGATGCCGACCCGGCGTATGCGCAGCGTAGGGCCTTCCATGCGGCCGACTCTACACGGGCGCTTCGGCCAGCTTCTCGCCGATCAGCCCGCGCAACCGCTCGGCCAGCGCCCGCCGGTCGGCGTGCGCCGTGCCCTGCGCTTCCAGCACCCACAGGCGCACGACGAGCCCTTCGCCGCAGGCCAGCAACCAGAGGCTTTGCATCAGCGTCGTATCGCCGAGATACAGCGCCGCCGGGCTGACCGCATGGCGGGCGTCGGCATAGCGCAGCGCCAGCGGCTGGATCGGCGTCGCCGTGGCGATGGCCGCCTGCAACAGGTTGGCATGGAACGGCAGCAGCGTCTGCCCGTCGCCGGTGGTGCCCTCGGGGAACACCGCCACGGTGTCCCCGGCGCGGAGGGCCTCGGCCATCTGGTGCACGACGCGCAGCGCGTCGCGCGGCCTTTCACGCTCGAGGTACAGCGTCTCGCCGCCGGCCACCAGGCGGTTCAGCAGCGGCCAGCCTTGCACGTCGGCCTTGGAGACGAAGCGTGCCTCGGGACACACGGCATGGATGGCCATGATGTCGATCCACGAGATGTGGTTGGACACCAGCAGCTTGGCCCCGGGGCGCAGGGCACCGTGCACTTCCAGCCTCATGCCCAGCACACGCAGCGTCTTCGCTGCCCACCAGGCGATGCGCTTGCGGCGGCCGGCGGCATTCAGCGTCGGGAAGCGCAACAGCACGATGGACACGCCGTGCAGGGCATGGATCACCGCGCACGCCAGCCGCCACAGCGCACGTGCGCCGTGCATCGCCGCGCTCACCCGGCTTCGTAGGCGACCGTGCCGGCCACCAGCGTGGCGCGCACGCGACCGGGCAGCGCCATGCCGGTGGCCGCGAAGTCGAAGGGCGTGTGCTTGCCCTGGCTGGCCAGCACCCCGCTCGTCACCGCCCATTCGGCCGCGGGGTCGAACAGGCACAGGTCGGCGACCCCGCCCTCCACCAGACGGCCGGCGCTGCTCGCCAGGGAGCCCAGCGCTTCGCCGAGCACACGCACCGGGTCGCAAGTGATGCGCGAGAGCGCGGTGGCCATCGGCAGGCCACTGTCCTGCGCCCAGCGCAGCGCCAGGCTGAGCAGCAGTTCCAGCCCGGTGGCGCCGGGTTCGGCCTCGCCGAAGGGCAACTGCTTGGCGTCGTCGGCGACCGGGTTATGGTCGGACACCAAGGCGTCGATCGTGCCGTCGGCGAGCGCGGCGCGCAGCGCGTCGCGGTCGGCGCCCTGGCGCAGCGGCGGCGTCAGCCGCATGTCGGCGTTGAAGTAGCCGATGTCGACGTCGGTCAGGTGCAGCGAATTGATGCTCACGTCGGCCGTCACCGGCAGGCCCGCGGCCTTGGCCGCGCGCAGCATCGCCACGCCGGCGGCGCTGGACAGGCGACAGATGTGGACCCGGGCCCCGGTCGCGCGAACGAGCTCGAACAGGGTCGCCAGCGCCACCGTCTCGGCGACCACCGGGACACCGGCGAGGCCCAGCCGCGTCGCGATCGCCCCTTGCGCGGCCACACCCTTGCCCAGCCAGCCGTCCTGCGGCCGCAGCCACACCGGATAGCCGAACGTGGCGGCGTACTGCAGCGCACGCTGCAGCACCTGGGTGTCGGTGACCGGCTCGTCGGCCTGCGAGAAGCCGATGCAGCCGGCTTCGGTCAACTCGGCCATCTCGGTCAGCGCCTGGCCTGCCAACCCGCGTGTCAGCGCACCCAGCGGGAAGACGCGGCAACGCGACAGCTTGCGGGCGCGGAACTTGAGCATCTCCACCAGGCCCGGCTCGTCGAGCACGGGGTCGGTGTCGGGCGGGCACACCAGGCTGGTGACGCCGCCAGCGGCGGCGGCGGCGAGTTCGCTCTCCAGCATGCCTTCGTGTTCACGCCCCGGCTCGCGCAGCCGCGCCGCCAGGTCGACGAGCCCGGGGGCGACGACAAGGCCGCTGGCGTCGAGCGTGCGGTCGGGGGTGAAGTCGGCCACCACGCCGATATTCACGATGCGGCCGGACGCGATGGCGATGTCGGCCACCCCGTCGCGGCCGCTCGCAGGGCAGACGACACGGCCGTGGCGCAGGAGGATCTTCATCGCATCAAGCCTGGTTGCCGGCTATGGTGGACATCACTGCCATGCGCACCGCGATGCCGAAGGTCACCTGCGGCAGGATCACGCTGTGCGCGCCATCGGCCACCGCCGAGTCGATCTCGACGCCGCGGTTGATCGGCCCGGGGTGCATGACGATGGCGTCGTCCTTGGCCAGCGCCAGCTTTTCCGGCGTCAGGCCGTAGCTCTTGTAGAACTCGCCGGCGCTGGGCAACAGGGCGCCGCCCATGCGCTCGTTCTGCAGCCGCAGCATGATGATGACATCGGCGCCGCGCACGCCCTCGACCATGTCGTGGCAGACGCGCACGCCCATGCCGGCCAGGTCGCCCGGCACCAGGGTCTTGGGGCCGACGGCGCGGATCTCGGGCACGCCCAGGGTGGTGAGCGCATGGATGTCGCTGCGCGCGACGCGCGAATGCACGATGTCGCCGACGATGGCCACCGTGAGCTGCGTGAAGTCGCGCTTGTAGTGGCGGATCGTGTACATGTCCAGCAGCCCCTGCGTGGGGTGGGCGTGGCGCCCGTCGCCGGCGTTGATGACGTGCACGTGCGGCGCCACGTGCTGCGCGATCAGATAGGGCGCGCCGCTCTCGGCGTGGCGCACGACGAACATGTCGGCGTGCATCGCCGACAGGTTGGCGATGGTGTCGAGCAGGCTCTCGCCCTTGGCCGTCGAGCTGCGCGCGATGTCGAGGTTGATGACGTCGGCCGACAGGCGCTTGGCAGCGATCTCGAAGGTCGTGCGCGTGCGCGTGCTGTTCTCGAAGAACAGGTTGAAGACGCTCTTGCCGCGCAGCAGCGGCACCTTCTTGACGTCGCGATCGTTGACGCTCAGGAAGGTGCCTGCGGTGTCGAGGATCTGCATCAGCACGGCCGGCGGCAGGCCTTCGATCGACAGCAGGTGGATCAGCTCGCCGTGGGCGTTGAGCTGGGGGTTGCGGCGCATCAACATGTCAGGAGCCCGAGGTGACGGCAAAGCTGAAGCCGCCGTCCGCGGCGCGCGCCAGGCGCAGGCGCTGGCCGGCCGGCAAGGCGATGCGCGCCGCGGCGTAGGCAGCGGCAATCGGCAATTCGCGCCCGCCGCGGTCGACCAGCACCGCCAGCGTCACGCTGGCCGGGCGACCGAAATCGAAAAGTTCGTTGACGACGGCGCGGATGGTGCGGCCGGTGTAGAGCACGTCGTCGACGAGCACGATGTGGCGGCCCTCGATGGAAAACGGCAGCTGCGTCGCGTCGGTGCCCTTGCCGTCCTGTGTCACCAGGCCGCGCGAGCTGAAGTCGTCGCGGTGCAGCGTGCTCGAGATGACCCCCGGGCTGCCGGGCAGGCCGAGGTCGCGCTGCAGCCGTTCGGCCAGCCAGGCGCCGCCCGACCAGATGCCGACCAGGGCCGCGTCGGGCCGCGAACCGTCGGCCAGCAGCGAGCGCACGCCCTGGCGCAGCTCGGCATACAGGGATTCAGCGTCGAGTTCCAGCATCGTCGGGCAGGCTGCGCAGATATTGGTCGAGGATCAGCGCCGCGGCCGCGGCATCCGGGTCGGTGGCGCCGGCGGCCAGCGCCTCGGTCGTCGTGTAGCGCTCGTCGACCTCGTGCACCGGCAGCCGGAAGCGGCCCTGCAGTTGGCGCGCGAAGCGGCGCGCGCGCTGCGTATTGTCGTGCGCGGCGCCGTCGGGATGGAAGGGCACGCCGACGACCAGGGCGTCGGGACGCCACTCGTCGATCAGGCGGCCGATGGCGGCAAAACGCGCGTCGCCCTCGGCGGCCACGGTCGTCAGGGCACTCGCTTGCCGCAGCAGCGTGTTGCCCACGGCTATGCCCACGCGGCGCTGGCCGTAGTCGAATGCAAGGTAGCTGCCGGGGGACAACGCAAGAGTGCCTGGCACAGCCACGCGCGAAACTCACCAGGCGCGAAGGAACCGTCGCGAGCAGCCCGAGTTCGAGCCGAGCACCGCAGCCGTACACCCGTACGGCGAGGAGCACAGGCGCGAAATCGGGTTGCGTAGCAGGTTCATTCGTGCCTGGTCAGGCATGCCCGGCTTCTTGCGACAGCATGCGCGGGTCGAAGCCGAGCAGGGACAGCGCGCGCTCGTAGCGCTTGTCGATCGGCGTGTCGAAGATCACCGCCGGGTCGGCGTCGACCGTCAACCAGCCGTTG
>Ga0316603_10001020_pt1 | contig 14566 bp, 15 predicted proteins | sample OWC_soil_day10_n_FD_207649 | JGI IMG/M metagenome (GOLD analysis project Ga0316603, IMG submission 207649) | Wetland soil microbial communities from Old Woman Creek delta, Ohio, United States - OWC_soil_day10_noCT | ecosystem: Environmental > Terrestrial > Soil > Wetlands | place: USA: Ohio... | reverse complement strand
CCTGAGCGTGCTCGGCAGCACGTTGCGCAACGCCATCGAAAGCCACCTGCCGGTGGTGGTGGTAACCACGCAGGCGCTTGCCGCCAGCGCTTCGCGCATCGTCGCCGCGCGCGACGTCGTGGTCGTGCCGCAGGCGCTGGCGGCGCTCGGCATGGGGCATTCGATCGCCGCCGGTGTCGCCGCGCGCGCCGACTCGCCGGGCTGGCTGCTGCTGCCGGGCGACATGCCGATGGTGCGGCCGGCCACGATGCTGGCAGTGGCCGCGGCGCTGGAGAACCACCCGGTGGCCTACGCGCAGCACCTGGGCCGGCAAGGCCATCCGGTGGGCTTCGCGGCCGAGCTGTATTCGGAGCTGATGATGCTCAGCGGCGACGAAGGCGCGCGCCGCATCGTCGCGCGCTACCCGGCGATCGGTGTCGACGTCGACGACCCGGGCGCGCTGCTCGACCTCGACACCGAGGCCGACCTGGCGGCCCTGCGCGCCTTCAAGCAGGCTGCGGTGCTGCGCCCGGAGGAAGGCAAGGCCTGAGCGGCCGGCGGGCCACGCGCTCGCGCCGTGCCCGCGGCGCGACGGGCTCACATGCCGGGTTCGATCGGGTGGTCGACGGCGCCGCCGTTTTCGACCCAGTCCTTGAAAGTGCCGAGGTTGTAGACCTCGGCATAGCCGAGATCCTTCAGCGTCTTGCCGCTCAGCGCCGAGCGGCCACCCGAGGCGCAGTACAGGATCACCGGCCGGTCGCGACGCAGCGTCTTGTCGTGGTAGGGCGAATCAGGATCGGCGCGGAACTCGAGCATGCCGCGCGAGACGTGCAGCGCGCCGGCGATCTTGCCGCTCTTTTCCACCTCGGGCGCATCGCGCACGTCGATGACGACGGCGTTGCCCGAGGCGATCATGTCCTGGGCTTGTGCCGGCGAAATGCGCGGCACGGCGCTATTGGCCGCTTCGATCAGTTGCTTGACGCCGGTGCTCATGTCGGTCCTCCTTGCAGGCCTGCATTATCGGGCCGCGAGTGCCTGGCGCAACGCTTCGGCCTGCGCACCGAAGGCGTAGGCGTCCATGCCCAGGTCGCCATGCGTCACGCTGGCATGCAGGCGCAGCGCCGGCTGCTTTCCGGCCGCGCCGGCGGCCACGTAGAAAGGCAGCAGGTGTTCGTCGCTGGGGTGCATCAGCACCGCGTGCGGCGCCTGGCGCCGGTAGTCGAACAGCGTGTCCCACTCGGCGGCTTCCCCGCGCTGCCGGAACCAGTCGCGAAAAGCCGTACTCTCGGGCGTGGCCGCCCGTTCCACATCGCGCAGGCCGCCGGCAAAGACGCGCTGCAGGTTGTGCGTGATGCTGCCGCTGCCCATCACCAGCACGCCCCGCGCGACCAGCGGTGCCAGCGCGGCGCCGAACTCGAACAGCTGGCGCGGGCTCCAGGTCGGCACGAAGGCCAGCGGCAGCACCGGCACGTCGGCCTGCGGCCACAGGTAGCGCAGCGGCGTCCAGATTCCATGGTCCAGGCCGCCTTGCTCGACGCGGTGCGCGTCGATGCCGGACGCGCGCAGCAGCGCCAGCACCTCGCCGGCCCAGGTCGGTGCGCCGGGCGCGTCGTAGCGCAGCGTGTAGAGCGCCTCGGCGAAGCCGCCGAAGTCGTATACCGCCTCGTGCCGCGGCGCGGCCAGCAGCACCGGCGCGCGGGCCAGCGTGTGGGCCGACACCGCGACGACGGCCCTGGGGCGGCCGAAGGCGGCGTCGATCGCCGGGCCCAGGCGCTGCATGAAGGCGCCGGCCTCGCGCGGCTCCAGCGCCGTCATCGGCGAGCCGTGGGAAAGGAAGATCGGGCTGGTCGTGCGCAGTTCCATGCCGGCATTGGAGCACCCGCGTCGCCGCGCCGGTTTCAGCCCGCCTGAACGCAGCATTCAACCCCACGCCGGCCGGCAGGCGCGTCATCGGTTACCGTCCTGCGCCATGAACCCGGACATCCGTCATCGCGCCCCGTCGATCGCCGCCCTGGCCTGGCGCCAGTCCAGGCGTGATTTCCGCGCCGGCGAATTGCGGCTGCTGGCGCTGGCGGTGATGCTGGCCGTGGCCGCATTGACGGCCGTCGGCTTCTTTGCCGACCGCCTGAACCAGGGCCTGGCGCGCGACGCCGGCGCCTTGCTGGGCGGCGACGCGGTGGTCGGCAGCGACAAGCCCGCGCCGCCCGAACTGCTGCAGCGCGCCTCTGCGCTCGGCCTGCTCAGCGCCAGCAGCACCAGTTTCCCGAGCATGGGCCGGGCGCCGGACGAGCTGGGGGGCGCCTCGCGGTTGGTGGCGGTCAAGGCGGTCAGCGACGCCTACCCGCTGCGCGGCCAGCTGCGGCTGAAGGCCGCGCCCGACGCCGCCGAACGCAACGTGGCCGGTGCCCCGGCGCGCGGCACGGTGTGGGTCGATGCGGCGCTGCTCGATGGCCTGCAGCTGAAGGTCGGCGACGACCTGCTGCTTGGCGACACCGCGCTGCAGATCACGCAGCTCATCGTCATCGAACCCGATCGCGGCGCCGGCTTCATGAGCTTTGCGCCGCGCGTCATGCTCAATCAGGCCGACCTGGCCGATACCGGGCTGATCCAGCCGGCCAGCCGCGTCAGCTACCGGCTGGCCTTGGCCGCGCCGCCGGGCCGCGAGAACGCGCTGCGCGAGTACGTGGCCTGGGCCGAAGAGCAGATCAAGACCGCGCCGCTGCGCGGTGTGCGCGTCGAGTCGCTGCAGAGCGGCCGGCCCGAGATGCGCCAGACGCTGGACCGGGCGGAGAAGTTCCTCAACCTGGTGGCGCTGCTGGCGGCGCTGCTGGCGGCCGTGGCGGTGGGCATCGCCTCGCGCGACTTTGCGCAGCGCCATCTGAACGACTGCGCGATGCAGCGCGTGCTCGGCCTGTCGCAGGCGCGCATTGCCGGGGCCTACTCGCTGGAGTTTGCCGGCGTCGGCGCGCTGGCCAGCGCCGCCGGTGTGCTGCTGGGTTTCGTCGTGCACTACGTGTTCGTCTGGCTGCTCGCCGGGCTGGTGAATGCGTCGCTGCCGCAGCCCGGCGTGTGGCCGGCACTGTTCGGCATGGGCGTGGGCATGACGCTGCTGCTCGGCTTCGGCCTGCCGCCGGTGCTGCAGCTGGCGCGCGTGCCGCCGCTGCGCGTCATGCGCCGCGACGTCGGCGCGCTCAAGGCCTCGTCGGCGTTGGTGCTGGCGGCGGGCAGCGCCGGCTTTATCGCGCTGCTGCTGGCGGTGTCGGCCGACCTGAAGCTCGGCTTGATCGCGGTGGGCGGCTTTGCCGCGGCGATCGCGCTGTTTGCGCTGCTGTCGTGGCTGGCCGTGCTGCTGCTCAAGCGCGCCGTGCCCGAGGCGCGGGCGCCGCGCTGGCTGGTGCTGGCCACCCGCCAGATTGCCGCTCGCCCGGCCTTCGCGGTGCTGCAAGTGTCGGCGCTGGCGGTGGGCCTGCTTGCGCTGGTGCTGCTGGTGCTGCTGCGCACCGACCTGATCGACAGCTGGCGCAAGGCCACGCCGCCGGATGCGCCGAACCGCTTTGTCATCAACCTTCAGCCCGAGCAGGCCGCACCTTTCAGGCAGGCCCTGGCCGCGGCCGGCGTGCAGCGCTACGACTGGTTCCCGATGATCCGCGGCCGGCTGGTGGCCATCAACGGCCAGCCCGTCAATGGCGACCGGCTGAGCGAGGATCGCGCCAAGCGCCTGGTCGAGCGCGAATTCAACCTCAGCCATGCGGCCACGCTGCCGGCGCACAACCCGCTGGCCGCGGGCCGCTGGGAAGCCGACGAGGACGACGCGCTGAGTGTCGAGTCCGGTCTGGCCGAGACGCTGGGCGTCAAGCTGGGCGACCGCCTGAGCTTCGACATCGCCGGCCAGGTGCGCGAGGGCCGCATCACCAGCCTGCGCAAGGTGGACTGGTCGTCGATGCGCGTCAACTTCTTCGTCATGTTCCCGAAGGCCGAGATGCCGGGCCTGCCGATCAGCTACATCAGCGCCTTTCGCGCGCCCGAGGCGGCCGGCTTCGACAACCGCCTGAGCCGCGATTTCCCCAACATCACCAACGTCGACGTCTCGGCCTCGATTGGCCAGGTGCAGCGTGTGCTCGACCAGGTGATCCGCGCGGTGGAGTTCCTGTTCGCCTTCACGCTGGCGGCCGGCCTGGTGGTGCTGTTTGCCGCAGTCACGGCCACGCGCGAGGCGCGCGCCCGCGAATTCGGCCTGATGCGCGCGATGGGCGCGAGCAGCCAGTTGCTGGCGCGCGTGCAGCGCACCGAGCTGCTGGGCGTCGGTGCGCTGGCCGGCATGCTGGCCTCGCTGGCGGCGATGGTCGTGGGCTGGGCCCTGGCGCGTTATGCCTTCGAGTTCAGCTGGAACCCGGCGCCCTGGGTGCCGCTGCTGGGCGCGGCGGCCGGCGCGCTGCTGGCGCTGGCGGCCGGCTGGTGGGGGTTGCGCGAGGTGCTGCGCCGCCCCGTCATCGAGACCCTGCGCGCGGCATCCGAGTAGGCCTGCGCAGCGGGTGAAAGTTGGCAATCTGCGCCGGCCCGGGGCCCCGGCGGAGCGCGGCGGCTGGGCCATACTCGACCCATGAGCGACGACGTTCGGCCGCGCACGCTGCGCGTGCTGCACCTCGAGGATTCCGACCTCGACCACGAACTGGCCCTGGCGCATCTGCAGCGCGCCGGGCTGCGGGTGCAGTCGCGCCGCATCGAATCGCGCGCCGAGTTTGCCGCCGAACTGCAGGGCGACTGGGACCTGATCCTGTCCGACTACAACCTGCCGGGCTTTTCCGGGCTGCAGGCGCTGGAGATGCTGCGCGCCAGCGGGCGGGTCTGGCCCTTCATCCTGGTGTCCGGCGAAATCGGCGAGGACACAGCGGTCGAGGCCATGCGCAACGGCGCCAGCGACTACCTGCTGAAGAACAACCTGGCGCGGCTGGCTCCGGCGATGGAGCATGCGATCGAGGCCGCCGAGGTGCGGCGCGCGCGCGTGGCGGCCGACGAAGAGCTGCAGGCCTCGCGCCAGCGCCTGGCGGAGCTGGCGCAGCATCTGCAGACCAGCGTCGAGCAGGAGCGCAGCGCCATCGCGCGCGAGATCCACGACGACGTCGGAGGCTCGCTCACCGCGCTGAACTTCGACCTGGCCTGGATCGCGCGCCATGCCGACAGCGAGCGGGTGCGTGCGCGCGCGCAGTCGGCGCTGGAGACGGTGACGCATGCGATCGAGGCCAGCCAGCGCATCATGCACAACCTGCGCCCGGCCATCCTCGAGCAGGGTCTGGTGGCGGCGCTGCAGTGGATGGCCAGCCGCCATGAAAAGCGCACCGGCATCGAGTGCAGTTTCCATACCAGCCACGAAAGCCTGCAGCTGCCGGCCGGCGTGCCGCTGGTGGCCTACCGCACCGCGCAGGAGGCGCTGACCAACGTCAGCAAGCACGCGCACGCCACGCGCGTGCGCGTGGACCTGATGCTGGCGCCCGAGGTGCTGTCGCTGGAAATCAGCGACAACGGCCGCGGCCTGGGCAGCCGCGACCTGGCCAAGGCACGCAGCTTCGGCATCCGCGGCCTGCAGGAACGCGCAGCCACGGTCGGCGGCTGGATCGAACTGTCCAGTTCGGGCCGCGGCACGACGCTGATCCTGTCGATCCCGATGCCCGCGTTGGCCGACGCGCTCGACGCACCCGCCGCACAGAGCGCCGAAGCTGGGTCCGAGCACGACCCCTCGGCCTGGGGAACCCTATGATCCAAGTGATACTTTGCGACGACCACGCGCTGATCCGCCGCGGCATCCGCGACACGTTGTCCGATGCGGCCGACATCCAGGTGGTGGGCGAGGCCGGCGACTACGGCGAACTGCGCGCGCTGATGCGCAAGCTGTCCGGCGACGGCGCCCGGTCGGCGCCGTGCGACGTGCTGGTGCTCGACATCAACCTGCCCGGGCGCAGCGGCCTGGACGTGCTGCACGTGCTGAAGGACGAGGGCACGGCCGTCAAGGTGCTGATCGTCAGCATGTATCCCGAAGACCAGTACGCGATCCGTGCGCTGCGCGCCGGCGCGCACGGCTACGTCAACAAGGGCGGCGACCCGCAGCTGCTGGTGCAGGCGGTGCGCACGGTGGCGCAGGGCCGCAAGTACGTGACGCCCGAGATCGCGCAGATGCTGGTCGAGAACCTCAGCACGCCGGCCACCGGCCAGCCGCACGAGAAACTGTCCGACCGCGAGCTGCAGACGCTGGTGATGATCGCCTCGGGCAAGCGCCTGTCCGACATCGCCACCGACCTGGTGCTGTCGCCGAAGACAGTTTCGGTGTACCGCGCGCGTGTGCTCGAGAAGCTGCAGCTGGCCAACAACTCCGAGTTGACGGTCTACGCGATCCGCAACGGTCTGGTCGGCAACTGAGCGCTTCCTGCACCTGCCAGCACGGCCGTGTGCTGCCTGCACTGCGGGCGGCTGTCAGAAGTAGGCCAGCATGCGCTCCAGCGCCATCGTGAACGGCTGCTGCATCAGCGGCAACGTCAGCAGGATACCCAGCAGGCCGACACCCAGAGTGATCGGGAAGCCGATGGCGAAGACGTTGATCTGCGCGGCCACGCGCGAGATCACGCCCAGCACCAGGTTCACGAAGGTCAGCATGGCCACCATCGGCAGCGCGATCCACAGGCCCGTCGAAAAGATCTGCGCGCCCCACTGATGCGGCAGCGCCTGCTGCAGAAAGGCGAAGGGAGCCTCGCCGACCGGAAACGAGCGGAAGCTGTCCACCAGCGCGGCGATGACCAGCAGGTGGCCGTTGATGACGATGAAGAGCCAGCCGACGACGGCACCGAAGAAGCGGCTGGTGGCGGTGGTCTGGCTGGCGGTCAGCGGGTCGAAGAAGCCGGCAAAGTTCAGCCCCATCTGCAGGCCGACGATCTCGCCGGCCAACTCGATCGCGGCAAACACCAGCCGCACGGCGAAGCCCAGGCTGACGCCGATCAGCAGCTGCTGCACCACCAGCATGAAGGCCAGCCAGGAGTCCAGCGCCACCGGCGGCAGCGGCGGCAGCGAGGCCTGCGCCGCCAGTGCCACCAGCGCGGACAACGCGATGCGCACCCGCACCGGCACGGCGCGCGTGCCCAGCACCGGCAGCGACGAGAACAAGGCCAGCGCGCGCAGGAACGGCCACAGCAGCGGCGTGATCCAGGCCAGGATCTGCGCTTCGGTGAAGCTGATCACGCCTTGGCGACGCCGGTGCAGACAGCTGGGGTGCCGCCGGGTTCGATGCCCGCGCGCGAGCGCGCAGGTGCTCGCTCGCTGCAGTCTCGCCCTCCCCGGGGGGGAGCGCCGAAGGCGCTGCGGGAGCGGGTCATCCGATCATCGACGGGATCGACTGCAGCGTGCGCTGCAGGTACTCGACCAGCGCGCTCATCATCCACGGCCCGGCGAAGGCCAGCACCAGCACCGCGGCCACCACCTTGGGCACGAAGGACAGCGTGGCCTCGCTGATCTGCGTGGCCGCCTGGAACACGCTGACCACCAGGCCGACCACCAGCACCGTCAGCAGCACCGGCGCGCTGACCATCAGCAGTTGCAGCAGGCCTTCCTGGCCGAGCGTGAAGACTTGTTGGGAGTTCATGTTCAGGTGGAAAAGGAGGCGGCGAGCGAGCCGAGCAGCAGGTTCCAGCCGTCGGCCAGCACGAACAGCATCAGCTTGAAGGGCAGGGCGACGAGCACCGGGCTCAGCATCATCATGCCCAGGCTCATCAGCACGCTGGCGACGATCATGTCGATCACCAGGAAGGGTATGAAGATCAGGAAGCCGATCTGGAACGCGGTCTTCAGCTCGCTGGTGACGAAGGCCGGCAGCAGCACGCGCAGCGGCACGTCCTCACCCTTCACTGTTTCGGGCAGCTTGGCCAGCCGCGCAAACAGCATCACGTCGGCCTGCCGCGTCTGCTTCAGCATGAAGGCGCGCATCGGTTCCTCGCCTTGCTTCAGCGCCTCGTCGAAGGCGATCTGGTTGGCGGCGAAGGGTTGGTAGGCCCTGTCGTACACCTGGTCCAGCGTCGGGCTCATGACGAAGAAGGTCAGGAACAGGCTCAGGCCGATGATCACCTGGTTCGGCGGTGCGGCCTGCGTGCCCAGCGCCTGGCGCAGCAGGCTGAGCACGATGACGATGCGCGTGAAGCCGGTCATCAGCAGCAGCACCGCCGGCAGGAAGCTCAACGCGGTGAAGAACAGCAGCGTCTGGATCGGCACCGAATAGCTGGTGCCACCGGCACCCTGGCCCACCAGCAGCGGCAGCCCCGGGTTGCCCTGCGCCAGCGCGATGCCACAGGTTCCCAGCAGGGCCAGGGCGGCCAGGGCAGGGCCGGCGCGGTGGCGAATCGACGGCGGGCGCATCGTCACTCGCCGTGCTTCAGCCGCGACAGCAGTTGCGAGAAGCCGGCTCCCGCCTCCGCCGTGCCTGGGGCCGGCTCGGCCTGCGGCTCCAGCGTGTGCAGCGTGGTGATGGACTGCGGGCTCACGCCCAGCACCAGCCAGCGGCGTTCGCTGCCGGCGCCGACCTCGACGATGGCCACACGCTGCGACGCCGACAAGGGCAGCACCGCCACGTGGCGCATCGGTCCGGTGCCCGCGCCGCCGCCCAGCGGCGTGCGCTTGAGCAGCCACAGCGCCAGCGGGATCAGCACGACGATCGCGCCGAACCACAGCAGCGGGGTCCAGTTCAGGTTCATCCGGATTCAGGTGCGGCTGAGTCGCCGCAGCCGCTCGCTGGGGGTGACGATGTCGGTCAGCCGGATGCCGAACTTGTCGTTCACCACCACCACCTCGCCCTGCGCGATCAGGTAGCCGTTGACGAGCACGTCCATCGGCTCGCCGGCCAGCGCCTCGAGCTCGACCACCGAGCCCTGCGCCAGCTGCAGGATGTGCTTGATCGGGATGCGCGTGCGCCCCAGCTCCACGGTCAGCTGCACCGGGATGTCGAGGATCATGTTGATGTCGTTGCCCGCGCCTGCGCCGTTGGCCCCGGTGGGCGCAAAGTTGGCGAAGGTCGCCGGCGCCACGCTTTCGGCGGCCTGCGCCAGCTCGCTGGCCACCTCGTTGCCGGCCGGCTTGCCGTCTTCCAGCGCGGCGGCCCATTCGGCGGCCGTGCGGTCTTCGTCGGACATTGCAGCGTTGTCAGCGGACATGGTTTTGTTCCCCCAGCCAGTCCAGACGCGAACCGGTCAGCAGTTGGTCGATCTTGATCGCGTAGTGCTTGTTCGAGGTGCCGTAGTGGCAGTCGAACACCGGCACGCCGTCGACCTTGGCCTTGATCACGGGGTCCAGGTCGAGCTCGACGAAGTCACCGGGCTTGAAGGACAGCAGCTGCTCCACCGTCGCCGGCGCGGTGGCCAGCGTGGCCACCAGCTCGACCTTGGCCGACTGGATCTCGGTCTTCAGCAGCTGCACCCAGCGCCGGTCGGGTTCGCCGGCGTCGCCCTGGCTGGTCGAATACAGCACGTCGCGGATCGGCTCCAACGTCGAATACGGAAAGCACAGGTTGACCGAGCCGCTGGTGTCGCCGATCTCCAGCGTGAAGGTAGTCGTCACGACCATCTCGCTGGGCGAGGCGATGTTGGCAAACTGCGGCTGCATCTCGGAGCGCTGGTACTCCAGTTCCAGCGGGTACACGCCGACCCAGGCCTTGCGGTACTCGGCCATGATCGTCTGCAGCAGGCGCAGGATGACGCGCTGCTCGGTGGGCGAGAACTCGCGCCCTTCGATGCGCGTGTGGTACTTGCCGGCGCCGCCGAACAGCGCATCGATCACCGCGAACACCAGGTTCGGGTCGCAGACGATCAGCGCCGAGCCGCGCAGCGGCTTGACGCTGACGATGTTGAAGTTGGTGGGCACCACGATCTCACGCAGGAAGGCGCTGTACTTCTGCACCTTGATGCTGCCGATCGAGACCTCGGGGCTCTTGCGGATCAGGTTGAACAGGCCGACGCGGACGTTGCGGGCAAAGCGCTCGTTGATCACCTCCATCGTCGGCATGCGGCCGCGGACGATGCGTTCCTGGTTGGCCAGGTCGTAGGCACGGGGGCCGTCGCTCGACGCCTCCTCCTGCTCCATCTCCTGGCTTTCGCCGGTGATGCCCTGCAGCAGGGCATCGACTTCGTTCTGCGTGAGGATCTGCTGATTCATGGTCCGATGCCGCCGTCGCGCCGCCAGTCAGACGTCACTGGATGATGAAGTTGGAGAAATGCACCGCGCGCACCGGACGCGGCTCGTCGTCGCCGCCCTTGCGGGCCGCCGCGCCCGGCGCCAGCGGCTCCAGGCCGAGCGCGCGCTCGGTCTCGCGCAGCACCTCGTCGGCCAGCTTCTCCTTGCCGGCGCGTTCCAGCAGGTCGGACGAGCGCTTGTGCGCCAGCACCATCAGGATGTTGTTGCGGATGGCCGGCATGAAGACCTTGATCTTTTCGCCGGCCTTGGCGTCGCTGAGCTCCAGCGAGATGCCGATCTGCGCATAGCGCTCGGCCTCGCGGTCGGCCAGGTTGACGGTGAAGTTGTCCAGCGGCACGAACACCGGCACCACCTTGGGGTCGCGCTTCGGCGCGGCCTTGGCCTGCGTCACCTCGGCGCCGGCTTCGGCCTCGTCGGCCTCCTGCGCCGCATGGGCCCTGGACTTGAGCCAGAACACGACACCGCCGCCCACCGCCGCCAGCAGCACCAGCACCGCCACGATGACGATGATCAGCTTCTTCTTGCCTGCCTTGACGGGCACTGCGCCTTCGACGGCCGCGGCAGTGGACATGACACCTCCAGGGTTGGTGTTCCGCAGCCGCGGCCAAGGTGTCGCGGCGGGTTCGTATGCGTACGATTATTGAAAGCCGCCGCTGCCGAGGATTGCGCGAAAAGCAGCCTAAACCCGGCCGTCTCGGCGCCGTGCGCCGCGCTCAGGCGTAGAGATCGACGACACCGCGCGCGCGCGGCATGCGGGGCACCGCGGCCGCGGCGGCCGCGCCGTCCGGCGTGGCGCCGGAGCGCTGCGCGGCAGCGCGCGATCCGTCCTGGCGTGCGTCGCCGCGCTGTTCGCGGGCCTGCTCGAAGACGCCGCCGCCTGTCAGCGTCAGGCCGTTCTCGCGCAACGCGCTGGCCAGCGCCGGCACCGCGTCCTGCAAGGCCTGGCGCGTGGCCGCATGGGCCGCGCTGAAGTCGACCTGGGCCTGCGTGCCGTCGATGCTGATGCGCACCTCGATCGGGCCCATCTCGGCCGGGTTCAGCCGCAGCTGCGCGTGGTCGATGCCGTCGCGCACCAGCACGCTCAGCTGCGAGCCCAGCGCCGGCGCGAACTGGCTCGAGCCCACCGGCGCCTGCAGTTCGGCCTGCAGCGGCGCCGCGGGGTCCGCCGGCCGTGTCGGCGCGCCGGTCCATGGGCCGGGCATCGCGGGCAGGATCAGGCCGGATTCTGCGCCCGGACGCGGCGCAGGTGCCGGCTCGCGCGGACCGATCGGCACCGCATCCAAGCGGCTGGCTGGCGATGTCGGCTCCGCGCTGCACGTGCTGGCATCCGGCAGCATCGGCGACGCGGCGCGCGTGTGGCGTCCTTCGGCCGGGCGGGCACTGGCCAGCGCGGCACTGGCCGCGGCGCCGGGCGCCATCGGCGGCGGGCCGCCGCCGGCTTCGACCGCCGCGTCCGCCATCAGCGCCGAGACGGCGGCGGCCTTGCCGCCGCTCGTCCCGGACGCGGCGGCCGTGGCCGCCGCAGCAGCCGCAGCCGTCATGGCGGGGGCCGGACGGGACAGCGGCAGGCTCGACACCCAGGCGGCCAGGTCCGGCGGCATGGGGGCGTTGTCGCCGGGCGGCGCGGGTGTCCGGGCCTCGTCGGCCGGTTGCCGCTCGGTCCGGACTTCGCCGGGCACGGCGGCCGCGCCGTCGTCAGCAGTCTCGGCCAGGCCATCGGGCGCCAGGGCATTGCGCGCCACGCCGGCGCGCGCGCCCGGCGCCGGCCGCGTGTCGGCAGCCTCGGTGCGCGCCGGGGCCGGTGTGTCGGGAGCGGCCGGCGGCGCGTCGCGCACAGTCGGTTCGGCGCTGTCCGCTGCCGCGTCGCGTTGCCGCGTGGTGGCTTGGTCCAGCGCCTGGGCGAAGGCCTGGCCGCCGTCGTCGGACGGGGTCGGGCTGGGGGCGGGAAGCGAGGCAGTCGGGATCGGCGCGACGACGGAGGCGGTGTTCAGCATGGCGATGGGTCGATGTCGGAGGGGTTCATTGCGGCAGCAGCCGGTCGCGCTGCTGGTGCTGCCAGCGCAGACGCTGCGCCTGCTCGTCGGTCTGCTTCTGTTCGCGCTGGCGCCCGGCCTGCGCGATGTCGGCGGCCCGTCGTTCGATCAGCTTGCGCACCGAGGCAAGCTGGCGTTCGTTTTCGATCAGCGCGTGGCGGGCCTGTGCCAGCTGCAGTTCCGCCATCTCGGCCTGGCGGGCCTGCAGCGCCACGGCCTGGTCCAGCCGCGCCATGAAGCTGCGGTAGCACTGCAGGATCTCCATCGTGCCGCCCTGGCTGAACTGCGCGGTCCAGCGCGCCTGGTATTCGACGCGGTAGGCCAGCAGTTGGTCGCGCTGTTCGGCGGCGCGGCGCGCCACCTCGCCGGCACGCTGCAGCGCCGACTGCGCCTGGTCGCAACGATGCTGTTCGCGCTGCATCAGCACCTGCAGTGATTGCATGCGCTGCATCGTCATCGGGCCGATGGCCGGTTCATGGTTCGATCAGCGCGCACAGCCGCGCGAAGCTGTCGTCGAGCGCGGCCGGCTCGTGCATGTCCTGCTGCAGCAGCGCGCTCAGCGGCGGGTGCAGGCGCACGGCCGTGTCGAGTTCGGCATCGTGGCCGGGCATGTAGGCACCGAGCTGGATCAGGTCGCGCGCCTTGTTGTAGCGCGCCAGCAGCTGGCGCGCACGGCGCGCCGCGTTGACCTGCTCGCGGCTGGCCACGCTGCCCATCACGCGCGAGATCGAGCGTTCGACGTCGATGGCGGGGAAGTGCCCGGCCTCGGCCAACTCGCGCGACAGCACCACGTGGCCGTCGAGAATGCCTCGGGCCGCGTCGGCAATCGGGTCCTGCGGGTCGTCGCCTTCGCTCAGCACCGTATAGAAGGCGGTGATCGAGCCCTGGCCGTGCAGGCCGTTGCCGCTGCGCTCGACCAGCTGCGGCAGCTTGGCAAAGCAGCTCGGCGGGTAGCCCTTGGTGGCCGGCGGCTCGCCAATGGCCAGCGCGATCTCGCGCTGCGCCATCGCGTAACGCGTCAGGCTGTCCATCAGCAGCAGCACGTGGCGGCCCTGGTCGCGGAAATGCTCGGCAATGGCGGTGGCGTAGTTGGCGCCCTGCATGCGTACCAGAGGCGGCGCATCGGCCGGCGCGGCCACGACCACGCTGCGCGCGCGCCCGTCTTCCTCGAGGATGTCCTCGATGAATTCCTTGACCTCGCGGCCGCGTTCGCCGATCAGGCCAACGACGATGACATCGGCCGCGGTGTAGCGCGCCATCATGCCCAGCAGCACGCTCTTGCCCACGCCGGTGCCGGCGAACAGGCCCAGGCGCTGGCCGCGGCCGACGGTCAGCAGCGCGTTGATGGCGCGCACGCCGGTGTCCAGCGGCGTGCGTACCGGGTCGCGGTCCATGGCGTTGATCGGGCGGCGCACCATCGGCTCGGTGCGCACGTTCTGCAGCGCTCCCATGCGGTCCAGCGGCCGGCCGTGGGCGTCGACCACGCGGCCGAGCAGCCCGGCACCCACCGGCAGGTGCAGGCCGCGGTCCTCGCTGCGCCGCCATGGGTGGTTTTCGCGGCCGAAGCATGGCGCCGCATGGGGCGCCGGGCAGGGTTGCACCAGCGCGCCGCTGGTCAGGCCCTGCAGTTCGCCGTTGGGCATCAGGAAGGCGCGGTCGCCGTTGAAGCCCACCACTTCGGCCAGCACGCCGGGTTGGCCGTCGGCCCGCACTTCGCACACCGAGCCCACCGGCACGCGCACGCCGGCAGCTTCGAGCACCAGCCCGGTGACACGCACCAGCGTGCCGCTGGACTCCAGCGGCTGCGGCAGCGACGCGTAGTCCTGCAGGTCCGTCAGGTAGCGTGACCAGCGCGCGGCGCGCGCGTCGGCCGGCATCGGCTGATGGGGGTTCATCGCGCCCCCTGCGCGGCGGCGTCGGCCCAGGGCAGCTCGCTGCCCAGCACATGGGCGGCCTGGCGCCAGCGTGCCTCGATGCGCGCGTCGATCTGGCCCAGGTCGGACTCCACCAGGCAGCCGCCGCGCTCGATGCCGGGCTGCGCCAGCAGCCGCGCGCCGCGTGCCTGCAGCGCCTCGGCCGCACCAGCGGCCACAAGCGCGTGGTCGTCGGGGTGCACCAGCACGCGGATATGGCGCGCGCTCTGCAGCACCGCGTTCACCGCCTGCGTGGCTGCCTCGGCCACCTGCTCGGGATGCTCGTGAATCTCGGCGCGCACCACGCGCCGCGCCAGCACCACAGCCGCCTGCGCGACGGCCTGCGCCATCTGCTGCTCCAGCGCGTCGATCTGCGCGTCGAAGCCCTGCAGCAGCTGGCCCAGCTGCGACGCCATCTGCGTG
>Ga0316603_10001015_pt1 | contig 14595 bp, 14 predicted proteins | sample OWC_soil_day10_n_FD_207649 | JGI IMG/M metagenome (GOLD analysis project Ga0316603, IMG submission 207649) | Wetland soil microbial communities from Old Woman Creek delta, Ohio, United States - OWC_soil_day10_noCT | ecosystem: Environmental > Terrestrial > Soil > Wetlands | place: USA: Ohio... | reverse complement strand
CCACGGCGGCGGGTTTGGGCGGCAACATGACCGCGGCCACGGCGCAGGATTACGCGACCGTGTTCGCCAACCTGATCCTGAGTGGTGGCAATGCACTGGCCGAAGTCAACCGCATCGCGACCCACGAGTTCGGCCAGACCGCCGGCTACTTCACCGAGTATCCGGAGGACCTGCAGCTCATCGGCCTGAGTTTCAACACCCAGATCGGGACGACGGGCATCGCGCTGCAGGGCGAACTGTCCTACAAGATGGACGCGCCGCTGCAGTACGACGACGTGGAACTGCTGTTCGCGGCGCTGAGCCCGCTCGAGCAGGCGCTGTTCCCGGCGACCGCGCCGGGCGTGCCGTTCCCGACCGAGTGCACGGCCTCGCTGCCGACCGTGACGCGCTGCAACCAGCTCGGCGACAGCTACGGCCTCGACGAGGTCATCCAGGGCTGGGGCGAGTACGACGTGATCCAGGCGCAGGTGACGGCGACCAAGGCGTTCCCGCCGATGATCGGCGCCTCGCAGGTCGTCGCGGTCCTCGAGGCCGGCATCACCCACGTCCAGGACTTCCCGGACAAGCTGAGCGGCGGCCCGAACGGCCGCGGCCTGCGCTTCAACGGCCCCGGCACCTCGCTGTCGGGCAACGAGGAACTGGCCGGCCGGCATGACGACGCCTATGACCAGCCGTTCACCGAGGTCGAGCCGCAGAACCGTTTCGCGGACGCGAACTCCTGGGGTTACCGGCTCGCGCTGCGCGCCGATTACCTGAACGCGCTCGGAGCGTGGAACGTCAGCCCGCGCTTCGTCTTCGCGCATGACGTGAGCGGCACCACGCCCGGGCCGGGCGGCAATTTCGTGGACGGCCGCTACGGCATGACGCTGGGCGTCAACTTGAATCTCCAGGCCACCTGGGAGATCGACTTCAACTACACGCAGTTCGGCGGCGCCAGCCGCTGGAACGACATCAACGACCGCGACTTCATCGCAGCGACGCTGAAGTACTCGTTCTGACATCCGGGAGAGAGCACATGAATCGCAAGTTCCTTTCGAGCGTCGCGACCCTGGCGCTGTGCTGTGCAGCCGGCAGCGCCCTGGCTGCGGTCAGCGCCCAGGAAGCGGCGCGGCTCGGGAAAGACCTCACGCCGATGGGCGCGGAGAAGGCCGGCAACGCCGCCGGCACGATCCCGGCCTGGGACGGCGGCCTCACCTCGCCGGCGAAGGCCGGCTTCCCGGACTTCAAGACCGGCGGGCACCACCCCGACCCGTACGCCGCGGACAAGCCGCTCTACAAGATCGACGCGTCGAACATGGGCAAGTACGCCGCGCTGCTGACCGAGGGGCACAAGGCGATGCTCAACGCCTACAAGGGCACGTACTTCATGAACGTGTACCCGACGCGGCGCAGCACGGCCTTCCCGCAGCGAATCTATGACGCGACCATCGCCAACGCCACCAGCGCCAAGCTCGCGGAGGGCGGCAATGGCGTGACCGGGGCGATCGGCGGCGTGCCCTTCCCGATCCCGAAGGAAGGCGTCGAGGTGTTCTGGAACCACATCCTGCGCTACCGCGCCGACGTCGCGGCGCGGAACATCGGCCAGGCCGCAGTGACGCGCAGTGGCGACTACACCATGGTGAAGTTCCACGACGAGGCCTACTTCGCCTACCACCTGCCGGGCGCCAAGGAGGCCGAACTCGACAACGTGATCGTCTACTTCCTGCAGGAGACGACGGCACCGGCGCGGCTTGCCGGCGAGATCCTGCTGGTCCACGAGACGCTCGACCAGGCCAAGGAGAACCGCCGCGCGTGGCTCTACAACCCGGGCCAGCGCCGCGTCCGCCGCGCGCCGAACGTCGCCTTCGACAACCCGGGCACCGCCTCGGACGGCCTGCGCACCTCCGACCAGCTCGACATCATGAACGGCAGCCCGGAACGCTACGACTGGAAACTCGTCGGCAAGAAGGAAATGATCGTACCCTACAATTCCTACAAGCTGCACTCCAACAAGCTGAAGAACGACGACATCATCCGGCCGCTGCACATCAACCAGGACCACGCCCGGTACGAGCTGCACCGGGTGTGGATCGTGGACTCGACCCTGAAGGCCGGGCAGCGCCATCTGTACAAGCGCCGCACGTTCTACGTGGACGAGGACTCGTGGCAGATCCTCGCGGTGGATTGCTACGACGGCCGCGACCAGCTGTGGCGCGTTCAGGAAGGCCACTCGGTCAACTACTACGACGTGCCGACGTTCTGGTCGACGCTCGAGACTTCATACGACCTGCAGGCCGGCCGGTACCTGGCGCTGGGCTTCGACAACGAGGAACCCGGCACGGTCGACTTCAACCTCAAGCGGACCACGGCGGACTTCACGCCCGCGGCGATCGCGCGCCGCGGCACGCGTTGATCGCGGCGGCCTTGCCCTGATGCGGGCCGGCGTGCCGCCAGCACGCCCGCCCGCCGTTGCGGACGGAGCGGGACGATGAACTACTTTCGCGGCGCGGCCCTGACTGTCGCGCTGTCCGTGCTGGCGGCAGTCGCGGTGGAGGCGCAGGAGGACGCGGCGGCGACGCCGGCGGTGATGGCGCGCCTGGCCGAGCGATCGCTGCTCATCGACCTCGCCTGGGCCGGCGAGCGCGCGGTGGCGGTGGGTGAGCGCGGTCACATCCTGGTGTCCGACGACCGCGGCGCCAGCTGGAAGCAGGTGCCGGTGCCGGCGAGCGCCGGCCTGACGGCCGTCTATTTCGCCGATCCGCAACACGGCTGGGCGGTCGGCCACGACGAGCTGGTCCTGCGCACCGAGGACGGCGGCCTGACCTGGGAACGCACGCACTTCAGTCCCGACGTGGGCCAGCCGCTGCTCGACGTGTGGTTCGCCGATGCCGAGCGTGGCCTCGCCGTCGGCGCCTACGGCGCGATGTACGCGAGCACCGACGGCGGCCGCAGCTGGACGGCCGCGACCTTCGAGCCGGCGCCGCTTGGCGGGGCCGGCGACGAACTGGAAGAGGACGACGCTGGCCTGGGCTTCGACTTCCACCTCAACGCGATCGTGCCCGGCCAGGGGACGACGGTCTACCTCGGCGCCGAGGCCGGCCGGCTGTTCCGCTCCGACGACGGCGGCGCGACCTGGCGCGAACTGCCGTCGCCCTATGACGGTTCCTTCTACGGGCTCCTGCCGCTCGACGGCGAGGCGCTGCTTGCCTTCGGACTGCGCGGCCACGTGTTCCGCTCCGAGGACGGCGGCCAGAGCTGGTCGCAGGTCGGGACCGGAACCACCGCGCTGCTGAACTCCGCGATCCGGCCCACGCCCGACCTGGTCCTGATCGCCGGGCTGACGGGCGTCATGCTGGTGAGCCAGGACGGCGGCCACAGCTTCACGTTTTCGCAGCAGGACGATCGCAAGGGTCTCGCAGCGCTGCTGTGGCTGGGGAATGGAGAGGTGATTGCCGCCGGCGAAAGCGGTGTGCGCCGCCTCGCGGTACCGGGCCTGAGGTAGAGACGCCATGCATGTCGAAACGAAGCGCGAGGACGGCAAGCCGACGGTCGCGGAGCGGCTCGAGCCGCACGTATTTGGCCATCGCACCCTGATCATCGCGTTGTTCGCCGTGCTGACCGTGGTCTTCGGCGTCATTGCCGCGAAGGGCCTGCGCCTCGACACGAACTTCAACAAGCAGCTGCCGCTCGGCCACGAGTACATCCAGACCTACCTCGACCACAAGGCGGAATTCGGCGGCGCGAACCGCCTGCTGATCGCCATCGTCGCCCGCGACGGCAACATGTTCACGCCCGAGTTCTTCGCGGCGCTGAAGCTCGCCACCGACGAGGTGTTCTTCATCCCCGGCGTGGACCGCGCGCGGGTGCAGTCGCTGTGGACCCCCAACGTGCGCTACACCGAGGTGGTCGAGGGCGGCATCGAGGCCGGTGACGTCATCCCGCCCGACTTCCAGCCGGACGCTGAGGGCCTCGCGAGGGTCAAGGAGAACATCCTCAAGGCCGGCATCGTCGGCCGCCTCGTCGCCAACGACTTCTCCGGCGCCCTGGTCAACGCGCAGCTGCTGGACGCGGACCCGGAGACGGGCCAGCCGGTCGACTACATCGCGATCTCCACGGCGCTCGAGCAGAAGGTCCGTGAACGGATCCAGGGGGCGAACCTGGAGGTCACCGTGGACATGCCGGTCTCGGTGCACATGATCGGCTTCGCCAAGGTGATCGGCGACGTCGCCGACGGCGCCATGGCGGTGGTCATCTTCGCGATCGCCACCGTGGCGCTGACGCTGCTGTTCGTCTGGGTGTACATCCAGTCGTTCCGCATCGCGCTCGTCCCGGTGGTGTCGTCGCTGGTGGCGATGGTCTGGATGCTGGGGCTGCTGGTGCTGCTCGGCTACGGCGTGGATCCGCTCGGCATCCTGGTGCCATTCATCATCTTCGCCATCGGCACCAGCCACGGAGTGCAGAAGATCAGCGCGGTCAAGGATGCCGCCTGGGACGGCGCGGACAGCAACGACGCCGCGCGGCGGACCTTCCGGCTGCTGTTCCTGCCGGCGATCATCGCGCTGCTGGCCAACCTCGTCGGTTTCATCACGATCCTGCTGATCCCGGTACAGGTGATCCAGGAGATGGCCGTGACCGCGAGCCTTGGCATCGGCGTCATCATGCTGACCGACCTGGTGCTGCTGCCGGTGCTGGTGTCGTTCGTGCCGATCACCGAGGGGTACCGGGAGCGCGTCAGGCGCCGCGCCGACCGTCTGAAGCGGGTCTGGGAGAAGCTGTCGGCCATCGCCGAGCGCGGCCCGGCGGCGGTGATCATCGTGATTTCCATCGCGCTCGGCGTGTTCGGCGTCATCAAGGGTTCCGAGACGCCGATCGGCGACACGCAGGCGGGCGTGCCGGAGCTGCGCCCCGACTCGCGCTACAACCGCGACACGGAGCTGATCACCTCCAAGTTCTTCGTCGGCACCGACATCCTCAACGTCATCGTCGAGACGGAGGAGAACGGCTGCATCAACCACCGGATCATCGACGCGATCGACCGGTTTGCCTGGCACATGGCCAACGTCGAGGGCGTGCGCGACGTGGTCAGCCTGGCCGGCGTCTCGAAGGTGGTCAGCGCCGGCTGGAGCGAGGGCGGCCTCAAGTGGCGCAACCTCCCTCGCGACGAGCGCCAGCTGGTCCAGGCCCAGGGCTACATCGAGACCAGCACCGGTCTGCTGAACCGCGATTGCAGCGTCATGCCCGTCATGCTGTTCCTGGCCGACCACCGGGCCGAGACCATCGAGCGGGTGATCGCGGCGGTCAAGGACTACCGCAGCCAGAACGTGACCGAGGGTGTCACCTACCGCCTTGCGACCGGCAACGTCGGCGTGATGGCCGCGCAGAACGAGGAGGTCAGGGCCAAGGAATTCGTGATCCTGGGGTGGGTGTTCGCGGCAGTCACGATCATGTGCCTGGTCAACTTCCGCTCGGTCATCGGCACGATCCTCGTCATCGTCCCGCTGACGCTCGTGTCCATCCTGGTCTACGCCGTGATGGCCTACGTCGGCATCGGGCTCAAGGTCAACACGCTGCCGATGGTCGCCCTGGGAGCGGGCATCGGCGTGGACTACGGCATCTACCTGTTCAGCCGCATGCAGGAGTTCCTGCGCGCCGGACTCAGCGTGCGCGAGGCCTACGAACGCGCGCTGCGGGTGACCGGCATGGCGATCATCTTCACCGGCGTGACGCTGGCGATCGGCGTGGCCACCTGGGCGTTCTCGCCGCTCAAGTTCCAGGCCGACGTCGGGCTGATGCTGACCTTCATGTTCCTGGTGAACATGCTGGGCGCGATGCTCCTGCTGCCGGCGCTGGGCGCATGGCTGCTGCCGTACTCGCGCAAGCTGCGCGAGGTGAAGCACGCAGAGGCCGGGCAGGCCGGCTGAGCTCAGTCGGCGCCGATGCGGCCGCGCAGGCGCTTGGTCGCCTGGCGGCGCTTCTTCGACTCGATCCTGCGCTCCTTCGAGGCGCGGGTCGGCCGGGTGGGCTTGCGCGCCTTGGGCACGTGACGGGCGGCCGCGATCAGCGTCGCCAGGCGCTCGAGCGCATCGCGCCGGTTCGCCTCCCGGGTGCGGTGCCGGTGCGCGTCGATCAGCAGGTCGTCATCCAGCGTCAGCCGCCGGCCGGCGAGTCGCCGCAGCCGCTCGCGCCCGGCCTCGTCAAGCAGCCGCGTGTCCGCCACGCGGAAACGGAGCTGACACGCGGTGGCGAGCTTGTTGACGTTCTGGCCGCCGGGTCCCGGAGCGCGCGACCAGGCGAGCTCGTACTCGTCCTCGGGAACCTGCAGGCCGCTGTCCGCCGGCATCGACGCCATGCGCGTGCCGGGTCCTAGTCCTGGCCGTCGAGCGTCGGCTCGATCGGGCCGCGCGGGCGCGGCGCCAGCGAGGACGCCGTCGCGCTGCCTTCCAGGATGCGGATCTCGCGCTGCGCAGGCGGAATGGTGATCCCGTGGCGGCGGAACAGGGCCCAGACCTTCCGGTTGACGTCCGAGCGCACGTTGTTGACGCCCTCGGCCGGGTCGTGGATCCAGAAGCGCAGCTCGATCTCCATGCCGTAGTCGGTGAACTCCATCAGGCGCGACACGGGCGACGGATCGCGCAGGATCCGGGGATGGTCGCTCGCTGCGTCGAGCAGCAGCCGCAGGGCCAGCTCGACGTCGTCGCCGTAGCTGATCCGCAGCGGGATCCGCAGGCGCACCTTGGGGTGGCCGTAGCTCCAGTTGATCACCGGGTTGGTGATGACGTTCTGGTTGGGCACCAGCGTCGCCACGCCGTCGCGGTCGCGCACCACGATGTAACGGCCGCGAAGCTCCTCGACCCAGCCGAAGCCGTGGGTGCTCGTGCCCGTCGTGCCGGTGAAGCTGATGACGTCCCCCGGCTTGATCGACTTGTCCACGAGGAGCACGAAGCCGCTGACGAAGTTGGCGGCGATGGCCTGCAGGCCGAAGCCGAGGCCCAGGCCGATCGCGCCGGAGAACACGGTCAATGCGGTCAGGTCGACCCCCGACGCGCGCAGGCCGAGCAGGATGCCGAAGCCGACGAAGAACGCATAGCTCGTCTTGACGATGCCGATGCGGGTCGACGGCGCGAGGGTCTCGATCTTCGAGACCCGGTGGTCGATCCAGCGCGCGACCCAGAGGCTCGCGATGACGCAGACGGAGACGGCGAACAGGGCAGCGATCACCGACCAGACGGTGATCTTCGTCTTGCCCGTCGACAGGCCCACGGAATCGAGCGAGTGGACGATGAAGTCCAGCCAGCCGAGCACCTCTGCCGCGACCAGCAGCCAGATGGCCAGCGCCACCTTGTTCTCGAAGCGCTTCAGCTTGTTGTCCGGCGAGGCCGAGCGGCGCACGGCGAAGACCAGCAGCCGGATGACGATCAGCGCCCCGGTGAGCCGGACCGCAGGGTCGAGCACGGCCGTGCCCAGGCCGGCCGCCGCGGTCAGGGAACGGGCGACGGCGAGCACCACCAGTGCCGCGAGGTAGGGCGAAGCGACGACGACCGCCTCGAAGGCCATGCGGCGGGCGGTGACTTCGGGCTCGGCACGCGGCAGGTACCAGGCGCGCACGGCGCGCTCGGCGAACCAGGCAATTCCCACGGCAACCACCAGCGCGACGGCTTGCGCCAGGTTGGCGGCGCTCAACAGGTCGGTGAGCGCTTCGGTGAAGTCCTTCATGGGCCCCGGGGAACCGGCGGCGCGGCGGGGAGGGCGCTCGGCATCACGCGTTCATGTCCGGGATGAGTTCACTCTCGAGCCGGGCGATCTGGTCCTTCAGCAGCAGCTTGCGCTTCTTGAGGCGCCTCAGCTGCAGCTCGTCCACGTACAGGTCCATGGTCAGCCTGCCGATCACGTCGTCGAGGTCGCGGTGCTCGATGCGCAGCTCGCGCAGTCGCTGGATCCGCTGGAAGAGCTCGGTGTTGACCTTGTCTTCTTCGCCGCTCATGCCGTTTCGCGCAGGGCCAGGGGGAAGGTGGGGTCGGTCCAGACGGCTGGTACCGCAGCGGGAAGCTTAGCCAATCGTCCCGGCCGATTCCACGGTATGGCGGGGTCGTGGAAGTCCGAGCCGACGGATCCGGCGAGTCCCGTCCGCAGGGCCAGCGAGGCGGCCTGTTCCTGCTGGGTGGCCGAGCCTCCGCCACAGACGACCTCGATCCCGAGGCCGCCCGCCTGCTGGAATTCCCGGCACAGCTCCCGGCGCGCGCCGCCCGACAGCAGGTACCTGAGCGGGTGGGCGAGCACCGCGATCCCGCCGGCCGCGCGGATCCAGGAGACGGCATCCGCCATGGCCGGCCACTGCGACCGGACGGCGGCCGGGCGCCCGCGACCCAGGTAGCGGTCGAAGGCCTCGGCCAGGCTGAACACGGCGCCCATCTCGGACAACGCGCGGGCGAAATGCGTGCGGGTAGGGTTGCCCGTGAGCCCGCGCACGCGCTCCAGCACGGCGGTGCCGGGCGCGCCCGCCGCGTCGAGCCTCCGCGCGATCTCCGTCGCGCGGCGCTCGCGTTCCCTGGCCAGCTGCTGCATGCCCCGCGTCAGCGTCCCGCCGCCCGGGTCGATTCCCAGCCCGAGCACGTGCACGCTGCGGCCGCGCCAGTCCGCCGAGATCTCCACGCCCGGGATGAAAGTCATGCCGAGGGCCTCGGCCGCCGCTGCCGCGGCAGCGAGTCCCGCGGTCGTGTCGTGGTCCGTGAGCGCCATCACCTGCACGCCGCAGGCCCGGGCATGGGCGGCCAGCGCGGCCGGGTCGAGGCGGCCGTCGGATGCGGTCGAATGCAGGTGCAGGTCGATCGTGCCCGGCTTCACGTGACTGCCCTCGGCCCGAGGCCGACGCTGTCGAGCGAGAGCCCGGTGAGCACGACGAACCCGCGCCGGCGGCTGTAGCCGTCCTCCGAGTAGTCGAACACGTACGTCCGGCGCAGCGCCAGGCGTCCGTCCGGCGTCCGCGCCAGCGCGAGCTTCAGCGACGCGACGGTGCCGTCGAGCAACTGTACGCCGGCCCGGGTGCAGGTCTCGGCCGCGACCCGGTTGGCGAGCTCGCGCGCGGCCAGGTTCGCGTGCCAGGCCCATCCGGTCAGCAGCAGCGCGAAGATACCGAGGAAGAGGGACCAGCTCATGTGACCAGTGACCGCCAGTCCACCGACTCGTCGCCATAGGCAACGAACCAGGGATTGAGCAGCTCGCTGCGCGCGTTGTAGGCGAGCGGTCGCCCCCCGAGGTCGACGACGTGCCCGCCGGCCTGCTCGAGCACGCACTGGCCGGCAGCCGTGTCCCACTCGGAGGTCGGCCCGAGCCGCGGATAGACGTCGGCCGCGCCCTCGGCGACGAGGCAGAACTTCAGCGAGCTGCCGATGGGCACCATGTCGTGCGGCCCCACGCGCTCGAGGAACCGGTCCAGCGAGGAACCGCGGTGTGAACGGCTGCCGACGACCCGCAACGGGGAGGCCGCCTTGCGCGCGGAGCGGACCGGGCCGGAAGCGCCAGCGTGGCTCTTGAAGGCGCCATAGCCCTCGCAGGCGTAGTAGTCGGTCTCCAGGACCGGTGCGTGGACCACCCCGAGGACCGGGCGGTGAGCGTGGACGAGCGCGACGTTGACGGTGAACTCGCCGTTGCGCTGCACGAACTCCCGGGTGCCGTCGAGCGGGTCCACGACCCACAGCCAGTCCCAGCCGGATCGCTCAGCCCAGGGAATCGACTCCGCCTCCTCGGAGAGGACCGGGACCTCGGGCAGCAGCCGCCGCAGGCCGGCCGACAGGATCTCCTGCGAGCGCAGGTCCGCCTCCGTCAGCGGCGACTTGTCGTCTTTCTCCTGAACCGTGAAGGAGGAGGCGTAGACGCCCAGGATCGCGCGTCCCGCCTCGCGCGACAGGGCGACGACGTCGAGGAGGAGGCGGTGCAGGTCGTGGGTCATGTCGCCGCGCGGGCGGTCACGGCGCCGCGGGCGGCGCGGCGTCGCCCGGGCCAGGGCCACCGCTGCGCCGCCTGCGCCGGCGACGCTTCTTCCGGGCTGGCGCGTCGGGCGAGGCCGCCACCGGCTCCGGCGGTGGCGCTGCGACCTTTGGCGCGGGCGGCGGCGTGGCCGCCGGGGGACGGCGCGACCCGCGCCGGGGACGGTCGCTGCCGCGCATGGCGCGCCGCTCCTCGTGCTCGCGCCAGGACTGCGTGTCCTTGTGGCGGGGGACGTTGCTGGCCGAGGCGACCTCGGGCAGCTCGTGGGGGTCGAACTGCTCCACCGGCAGCTTGCGGCCGATGAAAGCCTCGATCTCCGGCAAGGTCTCGACGTATTCCTCGCAGCCGAGGCTGATCGCGTCACCCGAGGCGCCGGCGCGGGCGGTGCGGCCGATGCGGTGCACGTAATCCTGCGCGTCCTGCGGCAGGTCGTAGTTGAAGACATGGCTGACGTCCGGGATGTGCAGCCCGCGGGCGGCCACGTCGGTCGCCACCAGCACCGCGATCTTGCCGTCGTGGAAGTCGCGCAGCATGCGCATCCGGCGCGACTGGGGCACGTCGCCCGACATGGCGGCCGCCTCGATCCCGTTGGCACGCAGCTTGCGCTCGAGGTACTCGGCAACACGCTTGGTATTCACGAACACCATGCTGCGGGTGGCGCCCTTCTTCCGGATCAGGTGGATCAGGAGCGGCGCCTTCTCCTCCATCGAGGGGAAGTAGATGGCCTGCGTCACGTTGTCGGCGGTCACCCGCTCGGGCTCGATACGGATCAGCTCCGGGTCGTTCATGTGCTCGTAGGCGAGTTCCAGCACCCGCTGGGACAGCGTGGCGGAGAACAGCAGGTTGAGCCGCTGGTCGGGCGGCGGCAGCCTCCTCAGCAGGTAGCGGATGTCCTTGATGAAGCCGAGGTCGAACATGCGGTCCGCCTCGTCGAGGACCAGCGCCTCGGCGTACCGCAGGTCGAACACGTGCTGCTTGAAATAGTCGATCAGGCGGCCTGGCGTGCCGATCAGGATGTCGACGCCGGCCTCGATCTGGCGCCGCTGCTTGTCGTAGTCCACGCCGCCGAAGGCCAGGCCGAGAACGAGGCCGGTGTACTGGCCGAGGATCTCCGCGTCGCGGTGGATCTGGATCGCCAGCTCGCGCGTCGGCGCCAGGATCAGCGCGCGGGGCGAGGTGATGGGGCGCCCCGGCGCGGACGGGTTGCGCAGCAGCCGTGAATAGAGGGCGACGAGGAACGCCGCCGTCTTGCCGGTGCCGGTCTGGGCCTGGCCGGCCACGTCCAGCCCGGCGAGCGCGCGGGGCAGGGACCGTGCCTGGATGGGGGTGCAGCGCTCGAAGCCGGCGTCGGCGATGCCCCGGGCCAGCGGCTCTGGCAGGTTGAGGCTGGTGAATGACAGTTCCGACAGTTGTTGTTCGCTCACTAGTGCTCTTCTGGAAACAAGATCTCTTGAAAATTGGCGCGCGACAGGCTACAAAGTCACCCAAGCACCGCGGGTTCACCGCAAGCATTCGCTAGACGCCGGCAGATCCGGGATGGTCTCAAGAGGCCCCGGCAGGGCCGGTACCCTGGACAGGCAGCCTTAGGTTCAAGCGCCAGAACAGTATTGTGCCGCATCGGGCATCTGCTCGTCACTTACAAGCCCTCCCGACGGCCCTTTTTTTCCTGACCCACCCAACAATCCAGACCCTCTGCAAGGGAGGAAAACCGCGTGAGCGGCAACAACATCGTCCACACCTCCGATGACGCCTTTGAGTCCGACGTACTGAAGTCGGACGTCCCCGTCCTGCTCGATTTCTGGGCCGAATGGTGCGGCCCCTGCAAGGCCATCTCGCCGATCCTGGACGAGATCGCGAGCGAGTACGGCGACCGCGTCCGCATCGCCAAGATCAACATCGACCACAACCGCCAGACGCCGATGAAGTACGGCGTACGCGGCATCCCGACCCTGATCCTGTTCAAGAACGGGGCGCCGCAGGCGCAGCAGGTCGGGCTGGTGGCCAAGTCCAAGCTGGCCGCACTGCTGGATCAGCACCTGTGAGGGGCTATCTGGGCAATCAGGCCCGCGGCGGCGGCGGCGGCGGCGGTGGTGGTGGGGGTGGCGGGCGCAAGGGTGGCCGCCATCGCGGCGGCAACCGGCCGAGCCAGGAAGGCCTGCCCCAGGACGATTTCGTGGAGGGTGGCGAGCTGGACATCATCTCGCCGGAGGAACTGGCCGCGTCGCGCCGTTCCATGAACCTCACCGAGCTCAAGACCAAGCCCGTGCACGAGCTGGTGCGCATGGCCGAGGCCATGGGCATCGAGAACATCGCCCGGCAGCGCAAGCAGGACGTCATCTTCTCGATCCTGAAGGCGCATGCCAGGAGCGGCGAGGACATCTACGGCGACGGCGTGCTCGAGATCCTGCAGGACGGCTTCGGCTTCCTGCGGTCCGCCGAGGGTTCCTACCTTGCGGGTCCGGACGACATCTACGTCAGCCCGTCGCAGATCCGGCGCTTCAACCTGCGGACCGGCGATTCGATCTCCGGCCTGATCCGCCCGCCCAAGGACGGCGAGCGCTACTTCGCGCTGCTGAAGGTCGGCGAGATCAACTTCGACTCGCCCGAGAGCGCGCGGCACAAGCTGCTGTTCGAGAACCTCACGCCGCTGCACCCGACCAAGCGGCTCAAGCTCGAGCGCGGCAACGGCTCGACCGAGGACCTGACCGCGCGGGTCATCGACCTGACCGCGCCGCTCGGCAAGGGCCAGCGCGGCCTGATCGTCTCGCCGCCGAAGGCCGGCAAGACGATGCTGCTGCAGAACATCGCAACCTCCATCGTCGGCAACCATCCGGACGTGTACCTCATCGTGCTGCTCATCGACGAGCGGCCCGAGGAGGTCACCGAGATGGCCCGCACCGTCAAGGGTGAGGTCGTTGCCAGCACCTTCGACGAGCCGGCCAGCCGGCACGTCCAGGTGGCCGAGATGGTGATCGAGAAGGCCAAGCGCCTGGTCGAGCACAAGCGCGACGTGGTGATCCTGCTCGATTCCATCACCCGCCTGGCGCGCGCCTACAACACCGTGGTGCCGAGCTCCGGCAAGGTGCTGACGGGCGGCGTGGACGCGAACGCGCTGCAGCGCCCGAAGCGGTTCTTCGGGGCCGCGCGCAACGTCGAGGAGGGCGGCTCGCTGACGATCATCGCGACCGCGCTGATCGACACCGGCTCGCGCATGGACGACGTGATTTACGAGGAGTTCAAGGGCACCGGCAACTCGGAGATCCACCTCGACCGGCGCATCGCCGAGAAGCGGGTCTTCCCGGCGCTCAACATCAACCGCTCGGGCACCCGCCGTGAGGAGCTCATCACCGCGCCGGACGAGCTGGCCAAGATGTGGATCCTGCGCAAGCTGCTGCACCCGATGGACGAGCTGGCGGCGATCGAGTTCCTCATCGGCAAGATGAAGGACACGAAGACCAACGGCGAGTTCTTCGACGCCATGAAGCGCGGGTAAGCGAAAAGGTGCCTGGCACCGCCGTCTGCCAGAATGGACCCTTCCGCCCGGCGCCACCTGTCCCGCGACCCCGTGATGCGCGGACTGATGCGCGCGGCGGGCCCCTGCGTGCTGAAGCCACAGCGTCGGCGGAGCCCCTACGAGGCGCTCGTCCGCGCGATCGCGCACCAGCAGCTCACGGGCAAGGCCGCCGAGACCATCCTGTCGCGCTTCCTTGCGCTCTATGACGGCGGCCGCTTTCCCGGGCCGGCCGAGCTGCTGGCGACCGGCGACGACAGCCTGCGCGCGGTGGGCTTCTCGCGCGCCAAGGTGGCCTCGCTCAAGGACATCGCCGGAAGGACGCTGGACGGCACGATCCCGCCGCGCCGGGTCCTGGCCCGGCTGCCCGACGAGGCCGTGATCGAGCGCCTCGTCCAGGTCCGCGGCGTGGGTCGCTGGACCGTCGAGATGTTCCTGATGTTCACGCTGGCGCGACAGGACGTGCTGCCGGTGGACGACTACGGTGTGCGCAACGGTTTCAGGATCGCCTACGCGCGCGACGGGTTGCCGCGCCCGCGCGAACTCGCGGAATTCGGCCTGCGCTGGGCCCCGTATCGCTCGGTAGCGGCCTGGTACCTTTGGCGCGCGGTGGACCTGCACCGCGCGAAGTGACCGGCAGCGGGGGCGTACCCCCCTGGCTCACACCTTCCGCTCGAGCTCCTCGTCGAGGATCTTCGTGATCTCCTCCTCGACCCGCTCGTGGAACATGGAGAGGAAGAACCCGAGCCTGGCGTCGACGACCACCTCTGACTTGCTCACCTCGACGGTACCGGTCACGTTCGAGTGCTCGATGTAGACCGTCTCGCCCTCCCAGCGGCAGTCGGCGCCGTATTTCTCGCTGAGGCGCCCGGCGAGGTGGGACACCCGGTCGAGCAGCTCGGCGTGGCCGAGCTTGTGCCTGCGGCGGATCGTGATGTGGCTCATGCGTAGACTCCCCCCGTTCGCCTCGTCCATGGTGCGCGCCGGCGCGCTCAGTGGCCGGCCCCTGACTCCCGCGCCACCGCCCGCCAGCCTATGTCCCGCCGGTACTGCATGCCGTCGAAGCGGATCGCCCGTACGATGTCGTAGGCCTGTTCGCGGGCGATCCCGACCGTGGCGCC
>Ga0316603_10001014_pt1 | contig 14597 bp, 8 predicted proteins | sample OWC_soil_day10_n_FD_207649 | JGI IMG/M metagenome (GOLD analysis project Ga0316603, IMG submission 207649) | Wetland soil microbial communities from Old Woman Creek delta, Ohio, United States - OWC_soil_day10_noCT | ecosystem: Environmental > Terrestrial > Soil > Wetlands | place: USA: Ohio... | reverse complement strand
CATGCCAACGCTCCACCAGTACCTTACGCAACTTGCCGTAGTAGAGACCACTCCCGGCGGGCCGCCCGTCGAGGCCACCGTCACGGAGGAGTTCAAGCAGCAGTGCAACCGCTCTGCCGCGGTCCGGTCGACCGCCGGTTTTGGAGCTGCTCCCGGGACATTGCGGGCCGGTGTGGTTGCCGATGCCGCGCAAGCGCGGGCGTTGCACCCCGCGCTCGATGGCAAGAAACAATGGATGATGCTCCGGTGCAAGGAAGGGGCGGGTGTGGAGCTCCTGGCCTCCCATCCCCACCTGCTCTTCCAGCTCTGGACACTGGCCGTGGAAGAGTGGCGCAATACCGACATTGCTGCTTTCGGCCAGGGAAAGATAGTCGTGCCGACATTCCCCGGGCTCCGTCCGGTCTACGACATCTTTCTGAATCAGATCTACCGGACGACCCGCGGATTCAACAAGGAAGAGCACTTCCGGACCCTGGCCCGCACCGGCTCGTCGTACGCCGAGGTCAACGGGCTTGCATTCTCAGTCCCCTTCGAGACCGGACCGAAGGGTGAGCTGCTGCACCGCTTCTACACGTACTGTCCGGCGCTGGACCAGTTCGTCTCCAGCCGGTTGACCAAAGGGTTCTACGACCAGGACTACCTGCAGGCAAACCTGAACAATCTCAAAAACAATGCCGCCTACGCAGTGAAGTACGGTCTCACGCCGGGACTGGTCTGTTTCGAGCCCCGTTCGGTGCCGGACGAACTGCTCCAGAGGTATCCCGTGCTTCGCGGTGCCCGGGTGGATCACCCCATGCGCAGCTTTCGTCCCCGCTTCAATCTCTCCGTCGCACACCCGGTCGTGCTCGATCACTACGCCGAGATGCTGGAGAACCTCATGCATGAGGTGCCGTCTCTTGAGTATCTCTCGGTCTGGTCAAATGACAGCGGGGCTGGATTTGAATACACCAGCTCGCTATACGTCGGCCGCAACGGAGGCGGATATCTGGTCCGCGAATGGCTGGCCGCCAAGGACATCGCTGCTGCAGCTGCCATTAACCTCGTACGGTTCATGAAGACCCTCCGCGACGCCGGCCGGAAGATCAATCCGCGTTTCCGCACGCTCATCCGTCTCGAACCGTTCTGGGAAGAGCACGACCATATCTGGGCTCGACTCGAGAACGGACTCGATGTCGAGGTGTCGTCGTTGCTGACCAGGGGGTGGGACCTTGCCTACAAGCATCCCAAATACGAAGAAGTGCCGCAGATCCATGGAACGGCATTGTATTCGACGTTTGTGGACAAAGAACGTGCGATCATCAAGGACCTGGAATCCAAGGGTGCCAGCGCAGATGTCTATTTTGTGCCCGGCGCTCTCGGAAACCACGAACCGCTCACGGGTATTCCGTTCCCCGGACTGGTGCACCAGAAGATGAGCCAGATGGCCGGCCAATCGGTGGTCACCGCCGCATACCAGGGAGGCGTGACGCCGCCTTCATTCGCCCCGTACAATATCAATCAGGAAGTGATCCGGGCGTTCCAGTTCGACCGTGACCTGGATCTCAAAGCGTTCCTCCGAAGGAAGGCAGAAGAATGGATCGGCGCGAACCTGGCCGATGACCTGGTCCGGCTCTGGGAGATGTCCGATGAAGCCTACAAGTCATTCCCGGCGCCAATCCTGATCTACCATGCCTGGGGTGTCTGGTACCGCCTGCTCATCCGCCCGATCGTTCCCAATATCGAAGCGATCCCTGAGGCAGAGAGGGCCTACTATGAGGACTTCCTGCTTGCCACCACGCACAACCGGACACGCGTGGACTTCCGCTACGATGTCGGGTTTGATCTTATTGAGCCGCCGCGTGCATGGAAGGCAATCGCGCATATGGATGAAGACCTCTTCCCGGTCATGACAAAGGCCGTTGCACTGGCAGAGTCCATGCTGAAGCGGGCAAAGACGGACCAGGAAAAAGTCTGTGCGCAGGATCAGTACGACCGGATGCGCGCACTCCTGTACTGGTACAGAACTGAGTATGCCGTGACCGCGTGGGTTGCCGGAGTGCACACATATCTCGGCTCAAAGGATCCGGAAGAACGCCGAAAGTGCCGCGCACTCCTGCGGAAGATGGTCGTGGACGAAATCCAGAACGCCAAGGACCTGCTCCACCTCTGGGAAACCTCGACCACAAACTGGATGATCGTCTCTGATGTCGGGGAAACGACGTTCACCTACTATAAGAACTTCGGAGAGCTGGTGAAGAAGAAGATCGCCCTCATGGCGGGTCATGAAGACGACGAGCCGTATGTCGATCCCGACTTCCAGTGGCGGGTCCCGGGGTTTGCAGGATTTCCAGGAAAGGAGTCCGCATAACCGCTGATCATCCGTACACGGTCCTCGTAGCGCCGGACTCCTTCAAGGGATCGCTGGACGCTCATGCAGTTGCACTCGCCATCAACGCCGGTGTGCGAGATGTGCTCCCGCATGCCCGTGTAATACTCCACCCGATTGCTGATGGAGGGGAAGGGCTTCTGGATGTGCTCCTTCCGGCGGTGAGGGGAAGCGTGAAGGAGACTGAGGTGTGCGGACCGCTGCCCGGGCAGCGGATCAGGGCCGCATGGGGGTACGTGGAAGGAGAGCATCTGGCGATTCTGGAAATGGCCAGGGCTGCGGGACTCGGACTCGTGCCGGAGGCGGAGAGAGACCCACGGACTACCACCACGCGGGGAGTTGGAGAGCTGATCCGGGCTGCACTCGACGAGGGCGCGCGGTCGTTCGTCATCGGGATCGGCGGGAGTGCGACCAATGACGGCGGGGCCGGAATGGCGCAGGCGCTCGGCGTCCGCTTTCTCGATGCGGCGGGGGAGACCATCGCGCAGGGCGGTGCGGGATTATGTCATCTCGACCGCATCGATGCGTCATCGTTGGATCCCCGGATTGAAGAGACAACGATGGTTGTCGCAAGCGATGTGCAGAATCCGCTCACCGGTCCGGAAGGTGCCACTGCGGTCTACGGCCCCCAGAAGGGCGCGACGCCGGAAATGGTGGCGCAGCTCGAGCAGTGTCTCTGCCGTTACCGGGATGTCCTGCGCACACAACTCGGCGTGGATGTGCAACAGATACCCGGGACCGGAGCAGCAGGCGGCCTGGGGGCAGGCCTGGTGGTGTTCTGCAAAGGACGTCTGCAATCGGGGATCGACCTGGTTCTGGATGTGACGCGGTTCGACGAGAAGCTGAAGGAGGCAGATCTGGTGATCACCGGCGAAGGCCGGGTGGATGCGCAGACGCGTCATGGCAAGGCGTTGAACGGACTCCTCCACCGAACCGTTGCAGCCGGCATACCAGTGCTCGCCGTGGCGGGCCAGGTTGACGGCGACCGCGCGCTCCTCACGGGTCCCGGGGGATTTGCAGATATCATTTCCCTCGTCGATGCCGCCACGTCGCCGCAGAAGGCAATGGCAAACGCTGCGGAGTTGGTCCGGGAGCGGGTGTCAGCGATAATTCGTCGATACATGCACCGTCGAGCATGACACGAACCGGCATAACCGGTTGCGGAAGCATTGCCCGGGTGACGGATGGCCGCCGGCCGGTGGTGTGCGGGCAACTATGGTCATGCTTGCCATGGTCCGATCAATCACTTCGGGTCAACAGCAAAAGGCTACAAGGTAGATGATGGACCTGCAGACACCTGAGCGGCAATGGCTGTTCCGTGTCGCGCGCGAGGCAGGGGACCGGTATTTCGATGCCCGTACCGGCCTGTGCCTTATCGGACGGGATACGCTCTGGTACGCAGCCGCGCTTCTCGTTGATCACCGTGAGGAACGGCGTGCATTTGCACACGATCTCATCCGCACGATCCGGGGCGGTGATGGAACCCATACGCCTGCAACGATGCTGGCGCTGCTCTGGGGAATGGGGGATCTGCTTGGTGGGCCGGAGAGAGCGCATCTGCGTAAGGCAATCGAGGATGACCTTCTCCGCGCAGCGGATGTCCAGTGGCGAGACGGGAACGTCAATCACCCTCTCGGGGCATATGCCACGTTGATTCTGGGAGGCGAACTGTGCGGGGCGCCATGGGCCACCGGGCTCGGGTACAGGCGGCTCCGGGAGTTGCAGACGGCCACTGGTGACCGGCGCTTTCGAACCCACCGGCAGGCGGAATTATCGGAGTATAACAGTCTCACCTACACAGCTCTCGATCTCGTCTTCCTCGGTCTGATTGCAGAGTATGCGCGTGACGAGCAGTCGCGCACACTTGGCGTGTGGCTCGAGCAGCGGCTCTGGCTGGACGTGGCCCTCCGCTTCCACGCCCCGAGCATGCAGTTCGCAGGCCCGCATTCCCGTTCGTATCAGGAAGACTCTACGGGAGGGTTCTCCGCGCTTCACGGAGTGGTGGTGGCTGCCGCCGGTCAGCCGCTGTATTGCGACCCGTCGCTTTCCGACCGGTTCGAGCATCCATCGACGCTTCTGCAGTCCGGGCTGACTGCCATCACGCCCTTCCATATCACGGAAGAAGCGCTGCGGTTCCTCCGGGAGAAGCCGCTTCCGCTTCTCATGCGCACAACGACGTACTGTGAACAGTACCACGAAAATGCTGCCGGACAGGGATTCGCGTTTGATGACGAAACAGTTGCGGGAGGATGGAGAGATCTCACTACATACATGAATGATGAGTGGGCACTGGGCACTGCATCCCTGCCGTATGTCAATGCCGGGCACGCCGATTCCGTCATGGTGAGAATCCGCAGGTCAGAACAGATCGCATCACCCGAGGATTTCAGGTCGATCTACACCCGGGGGGTCTATAACGAAGCCAGAGTCGGGCAGCGAAACCATTGCCACGTCACAGGAGGCGAGATCGACGCCAGCTACCTCTACGAAGAGTCCCGCTGTGCGGTGTATCAGCATGAAGACCGGGCCATCGTGTTTGCCGCACCCAAACGGGCCGGCCACAGGGGGATCCGCAGCTTCAGGCTGGACCTGGTCGCCGGCGGAGCAGCGCCATTCGATCAACTTGTTGTGGGCGACAGCCGTGCCGACCGGCTCCCGGTGGAGGCGGATGCGCGCAGCAGAGTCTGTTTCCAGGACTATCAGACATACGGGCTGATCATCCCGCTGACCCTTGTCCCCTCGGCGGAACCCCACCCGCTCCGGATCTGGGCAGCAAACGGGCACATCATGATCTCGTTGTACAATTATGAAGGTCCTGAACATGACTTCCCACGTGATGAGCTCACCACGTGGAGGAACGGATTCATCCTTCATCTTTCCCGGGCAGGGGAGTGGGAGACATTTGCGAAATTCCAGGAATGGTCGGAGACCGTCCGGGTGCGCGACTCATTTTCTGACAACCGGATTCGTGAAGTAATGTACGAATGCCCCGATGGAACGATGCGGGCGGCGTACGATCCGTGGCGTGAGGTCTTCTGCGCACGGACCTGGAATGGTGTTGAGGAAGAGGTAGAGCACTGCGAGATCCGTGGCGGGGCAGCAGGCCAGCCGCTCCTCAACCCGATGACGCTGTTTGGATCCGAGGCACGGGGCCGATGAACCCTCGCACCAGGACTTCCCGGACTATGACCCTCCTGCGACGCGATGCGGCGGGGTACGCGTTCATCGCGCCGTGGCTCCTGGGGTTTCTTCTCCTGACCGCAGGCCCCATGGCGGTATCGGTCTACCTGAGCGGCACGTCGTGGACCATGTTGTCGTCGCCGTTTCCTGTCGGGCTTTCCAACTATTCGGCCATACTGTCCGACGACCCCCTGTTTGTCACGAGCCTGCTGAACACGCTCTACTATGTTGCGTTTGCAGTTCCGCTGGGACTTCTCATTTCGCTTTCCCTGGCCTTGCTGCTCCACCAGCGTGTGAAGGGCATAGGTGTATTCCGGACGCTCTTCTTCCTTCCGTCCATCACCAATCTCGTCGCGATCTCGATGTTGTGGCTCTGGATCTTCAATCCCGAATACGGATTGCTGAACGGGATCCTGTCGCTGGCAGGCATCCGGGGCCCGCTCTGGCTCCAGAGCGAGGCCTGGGCGAAACCTTCGTTGATCTTGATGTCCCTCTGGGGTGTGGGCGGGACGATGATGGTGTTCCTCGCGGCGCTTCAGGGGATTCCGGAGGAGCTGTACGAAGCGGCGAACCTGGACGGAGCGGGGCGGTTCCGGCGGTTCCTCCACATCACGCTGCCGATGATCTCTCCTGCCATGCTGTTTAACCTGACGATGGGGATCATCGGAAGCTTCCAGGTGTTTACGCAGGCGTATGTCATGACGGGGACTGCCCAGCCCGGAAGCGAAGGGGGACCGAACAATGCGACGTTGTTTGTGGTGCTGTACCTCTACAAAAAGGCATTCCAGGAATTCCGCATGGGGTATGCCTCCGCACTTGCCTGGATACTCTTTGCCCTTATCCTGGCAGTGACGCTTCTACAGCTGCGGATGGCAAAGCGGTGGGTCCACTATGAGGCAGGAGAACAGTGATGGCCCGCCCCTCGCAGTGGGAAACGCTTCTCGCGTCAGCAGGCCGGTACGCTGTGTCATACGGAATCCTGATCGTACTCGGCGCGGTGTTCATGCTTCCGCTCCTCTGGATGCTCTCGGTATCAGTGCAGGATGCCGAAGGGGTCTTCGCACAACCCTTCCAGTGGGTACCGGAGCACCCCCGGTGGGAGAATTTCCGGGATGCTGTGACGGTATTCCCTTTTGGCCGGTATCTGGCGAACACCGCCATTATCACAGCTGCTGTCGTACTCTTCACGCTGCTTTCGTCCTCGCTGGTCGCCTATGGCTTCTCGCGCATGCGGTTTCATGGCCGTGATCTGCTATTCGCCATCTGCCTTTCCACGATGATGCTGCCCGGGCAGGTGACCATGATCCCCCTCTACGTAGCGTACGCGCGGCTGGGATGGATTGACACATGGTATCCGTTGATCGTTCCCGCGCTCTTCGGATCTCCATTCTATATCTTCCTTCTCCGGCAATTCTTCCTGACCATCCCCCGCGAATATGACGAAGCAGCATTGCTGGATGGCGCTGGGAAGCTGCGCATTTACTGGAGCATCATCCTCCCTCTGGCCCGGCCGGCTCTCGCCACCGTGGCGCTCTTCAGTTTTGTGGGAACATGGAACGACTTCTTCGGACCCCTCATCTATATCAATACGCCGGAGAAGGCCACGCTGACGCTTGGACTTCAGATGCTCAAGGCGCAGATCGTCGGGACAGGAACGGTGCAATGGCATATCCTGATGGCCGCGTCTCTGCTGGTCATGGTGCCCAATGTCATCGTGTTCTTCCTTGCGCAAAAGCATTTCATCAGGGGACTGCAGATGGGAGGATTGCGCGGATGAAACTGGCGGCCATGGTGTGCATCGGAGCTGTGCTTCTGGCGTCCGGGTGCGGGAACAACGGTCGCCAGGCGCCAGGCACGGTCGTGTATAATTGTCCGGCCAATGCCGCTGAAGTAGCAGTTCTGCAGAAAGAGATCCCGGTCTTTGCTGAAACCTCGGGTGTAACGATCACGCTGCATCCCTTCACAGGTCAGGAGAAACTCTACGCCATGATGGCGGCGGGGAAAGCCCCCGACATCTTTTATACTAGCGGGGTCATGAGAGATCAGCTGGCGTCCGAGGGCCGGCTGCTTGATCTCCGCCAGGTGAGCGGGGGAGATCCATTTGTCGGACGCCTCTGGCCGCACAGCATACAGAGCGGCACGTCTCCGGACGGCGGATGGTACAGCGTCGGGAACTGGGAGTTCACGTGCGGCGTCTACTACCGCAAAGATCTCTTCGACGCAGCGGGCATCCGCCATCCTGACACAGCCTGGACCTGGGACGACTGTGTTGCGGCAGCGCGGGCACTGACAGTCCGGCCCGACTCCTCCCAGCCACCGAGCCGGTACGGGATATTCATCGGCAGCCACTTTGTCGAAGCCCTCGAGATTATGAACGGAAGCCGCTTTCCGTCGAACGGGCTGACGCTGACCGTACCGGAGACGTCGCTGGAGGTCTACCGGGCGTATCTTTCGCTGATGGACGAAGAACTCATGCCCGATGTGCGGCGCGTGCAGGCGATGGGCATGCAGGCGCCCCAGCTTCTGCAAACCGGCCGTGTTGCCATGCTGGTCGAAGCGGTGCCCCACCAGACACTCATCGAAACACTCTCCGTACCGTGGGGTGTCGCTCCGCTTCCCCGTTTCAAAGGAAAAGCCCCCGCGTACTTCCGGTCGTCAAGCGGCGGGCTCTCTGTTTCTTCTTCCACTGCCGATCCGCGGGCGACCTGGAAGGCCCTCGTGTGGATCATCAGCGGAACGAGCATCTACCAGCCGAATCCGGTCCTGCGCGATGTGGATTTCACATCGGGATGGGAACGACGGTATCCATCTCTTGCCGGAAGCGGATTCCGCGAGGTGTGGGATCTCAGCCTGAAACATAACGGCGGCGATCCCCGGTTCTTTGTGCGCTTTTCAAGCTGGACATCGGGTCCGATTCTTGAAAAACTGCAGCCCTTGCTGGATAGACTCTGGTCGCGGGAGCTGTCTGTGGAAGAGTTGAACGCATCCGTACACGGCATCAATGCCGGGGTCCGGTCGCAGCTTGAAGAAACCCTGCGGCACCGGACGCTTCAGCCGGCATTCCGGTCGCACCTTGAACAGGCACTGAAGGAACTGAATGAGCCCCCTTCGCATTGAAACGGGTGGGCGGGCTGACTGCCGGGTCTGGGCGGGTGGGACGCTGCTGGCAGAGATCCGGGATCTGCGGCTGTGCTCGCTCCGGCTGCAGGAGGACGGCCCGCTCATCATCGGCCCGGAAGTTCCCATGCCGCTCTTCTGGGAACAATATGCGGACCATGAGGACCCGGAACGGAATGCCTCCAGTGATGCGGTTGTTAGCATCGGCGGGCAGGAGAAGTGCGATCGCACGATCCCCCAGCCGCCCTCACATGAGCAAATACTCTCGGGACCGGAGCCGGAAGGGCCTGCGTGCATCGTCTGCCGCGGCACTAATGCTTCCGGTTCCATACTCAGCACATTTCGCCTCACGTTTTCCAGATCAGACCGGGATGAGTACGAACTCGACATTCATGCTCTGCTCGAAGTGACTGGCGAACAGGGGTGGTTGATCACCCCGAACCCGCATCACGGCGAGCTGGAGTTCTGCAACATTTGGCCTGTGGGGACATTCTCGGCGGCGGCCGGACGGGCGAAACGGTATACCGTCACCGCTATCCGCCGTGGTGAACGTGTCACGCTCGTCCCCCACACCCATCTGGAATCGGCTGACAAGCACAGGATCATGCTGCAACGCGGTGACCGCATTGCGTGGCTTCTTGAAGATCAGAACCCTGTGATCACAGTAGAGTCGGACATGTCAGCATCTGCCGGACTCTGTGCCTACATGTGGGATGTGCACGTCGCGTACCCCGTGTGCAAGGACAACGAGGCCTGTGTGCTTCCGCGGGGATTCACGCGGGAGGCGCGGTTCCGCGTATCGATCATATCGCGGAGTGAAGGAGAGGCATGGCTGAAGGAGGGGAAGAGATCCGATGCTCCGGAGGATGGCCGTTGGCCGGTCTACGTCCCCGGCGTCAATACGTTCCGCACATCGTTCGCTGATGCTCCGGGTGAGGCGCACACACACTGGCCCTGGGAGTTCGAAGCAGTGGACGGACCGGCAGGAAGCCTCCACGCAGAATTGGATCAAACGACCGGGTTTGATGATCAGGCATCGCTGTGCATACGGACGAGTGTTCCAGCCTCAGGACGCTGGATGGCAACGACACTCGGGCCGGCGTTCGGAGGGGTGGCATTCCGGTCAGGCAAACGGTACCGGCTTTCGGCCCGCGTCCGCACGCTGGCGCTGAACGGAGAATCACACATCGCTCTCCGGATCCACAGGTGCGGTCAGCCTGATCTCCATCACGCCGAACGGTATGAGATGCATCTATCGCCTGTCAAGGTTTCAGGAACGACAGAATGGCGCGAACTTGCCGTCGTCACGCAGGCTATCGTTCCGGAACCGGACCGCATACACATTCTCCTTGTTCACCAAGGGCAGGGCACAAGCTGGTTTGACAATGTACTGTTTGAGGAGCTTGACTGAACATGGTATCATCTCGCGGGACACTCCCCGTCTCGATCATGGTGTGGAGTATCCATGATGAAGTCATTGAAAGCGCAACGGTTCGCGAGTCCCAGTTTGCGGATCTGATGGCAGCCGGATTCGACGGCGTCGCCGCATTTGTCCGTTGCAGCAGATACACATGGGATGATCCGGCGGCACGGACAGCGTTGGCCCACATCAGCCGCATGTGCCGTGCCGCGGGCAAGCACCTCTGGGTCGGACCCGATCCGCGGTTCATTTCCCGGGCCCTCATTGGCCCGGGCGGGGGGACGGATCTTGTATTGTTCGGCAATACCAGCCGCGCCAGCGAAGTGCCGCATTTTGGCGCAGTCACCGGCGGCAGGTATGCCGTGCGCTGTCTGCTGAGTCCACGCCACGTGCACATGCTGCACGAAGTGGCCATCGAATACCTGCCGCTGGGAGTCCTGCGGGCGTATGCTGTACGCATGGGTCGATCTCCGCTCGGCGTCGATGATATCCAGGACATCACATCCCGCACGCATATGTTCTACAACGCCCGGGACCGGTACGTTGAGGCGTTCGGTGAGTTTCGTCCCCCCGATGATTCATCCTGGCAGGCTCTGGCGTTCTTCCATGTCCGGTCTTCACATGTGGACTACTCCAATCGCATGCAGATGCGTGAGTACGAACGCCGTCTCGCGACGCTGAAGAAGCAGGGGATTCATGCGCGGGGATTGATGTGGGATGAACCGGGCTACACGTGCACCTACGGAAGCTTGCCTTTCACGCCCGCCATACGGGCAGCGTGTGCCGACGCCCTCGGGTTCCCCCTTGACCGTGTTCTCTGGAAACTCGCACTGGATGCAGCCGACGGCTCACACATCCCGGTTCGCCAGGTGTACTACCGGCTGGTCCAGCAGACCGTCGTGGATGCACAACGGTCCACCAACAGAGTCATGCGCCGCATGTGGGGGGATGATTGCATTGCGGGGATCCATGACACCTGGCACTTCGAATCGGGTGACATGTGCGACATGAATCACGGCAGCATGGATCTCTGGAAAGGGGCAGAGGCGAAGAGCGGCGGCTTTGTAGACGTCGGCGCTGTGAACGAAATCCGTGACCCATCGTCACCGCACTATGCACGCGTTGCAGCGCTCAGCGTCATAAATGCCTCTCTGGGACGGCACTCGCAGGCAAAGTTCGCCTACAACAATCTCTGGACGGTTGGCGATGACGATGGTGAAGGGTGGCAGGAAACTGTCATGGACCATTGTGTGAATGTCCTTGCCCTCTTCGGGACCCGCTGGCTGGCGCATGCCTACGGGCCGGTCGGGACCATCGGTGAAGAAAGGTCGTTCCTGGGATCGCCGCCGCTCCCCGGATACCCCGAGCATAGTACGTGGCCGGCATTCCCCCGATGGAACGCCAGGCTGCGCAACCACTGGGCTACGACCGGCGGACGACTGCCGGACACGAATGTGCTTGTTGTCTACCCCGTGGATACGCTGTACGGGTTGGCCGACCCGCGCGCCGACCGGGTAGCGGCAGATGTGTTTACGCTCCTTCTGACTCTCGTCGATGCGCACTACCAGCCCGATGTGCTTTCGCCGACGGTGGCAGCGCGGGGCAGATGGAAGGGGGAGAAGTTCATGATCGGCCGCCATGCGTATGACACAATCATCCTGCCCTATTTGCCCGCACCGCGAAAAGAGCTGAGCGCTCTCTTACGCCGCCACGAGGGGCAGGTTCTGCATGTTGACTCGTCCCCTCTGGCAGCAGACGCGTTTCTGGAGAGCCTCGACAAACGCGGAGTCCCCCGTCCGGTGCGGGGCCCGGCTCATACGTGGGTGAGTGCTACGCAGGCAGAGGGTGCAACGATTGTCGCCGTCGTGCCTTCGAGAAATGGCGGCCATGTGGAAGGAACGGTGGAATATGGCGGCGCGACGATCACCCTGCCGCGCACCGGCGGTCTCGTCACAGTCAGGTTCCGGTACGGCGAGACTCCCGAGATCCTCCAGAAAGGCGACCCGCCGAAATGATGCTGAGACCCCTGCATACCGTGCGGTTTCCCCCGGAAGGCAACCTGCCGAAATGATGCCGAGACCCAGGCATATTGCGCGGCTTCCCTTTGAGCGATCAGGAAATCCCTCTTCCCCGTTTGCGTGTCACCTGCCGCCGGGCCGTGCAGGCTGGCGTCGTCTTCTCCTGTTGATCCACACAACGACATATCCCCTGGAACGGCATTGCTGCTACATGCGCCATCCGGTGGAAAGCGAACCGTACACATTTTCGCATATGGACTTCGGTCCTTCTGCGCCAGGGATTCGCGTGGGACCGTGGCCGGGATGGAGAGACATTCCTGCCTTTCCCGGAATCACGATCGTGTGGGATGGGGGTGAGGCACGGGCGGAGGTGCACTTCTGGGGAGATGAGTTTGAGTGCAAACATATTCGTGCCATGGCATGGATTCCTCCGGAATGTGATGGGGTGGTACAGTACGCCGTGGATGACGACCGGCTTGAGCCGGAGTATCTGGATCTTTTCGAAGATAACCCGGTCTCGATGCAGCCGAGATCTGTCCACCTCCGGCCGGATCTTCTCGAGGTCCATCCGCGGCTCCTCATCACGCCCGACCGTGTTGCGGAGCTTACGGCAAACGCATCCGCGACACACAGAACCGGATGGACGGCATTGTGTGCACTCGTGGATGACCCCCAGTTGCCGCCCGGGGTCACTCCGGAGTCGAAGACGCTACCCGGTCCTGAACGCCTCCGTGCTGAAGACCGGGCGATGATCAGCGCGCTGATTGCGATGGTTGATCCATCTCCCCACCGTGTTGAACAGGCACTCAGGGCGTACAGGGCATTTGTGCAGGAGACCCGCCAGCCGGAGTACGCGCCGCTGACGATCGACACACAATCCGGCGAAATCCTCTTCGTCCTTGTCCTCTGTCTTGACTGGCTGCACGACCGGATCCCAGACCCCGAGCGGGAAGAGCTGAAGGAATGGCTCTGGACACTGGCCGCCCGCGTCCGGAGATTCCTTCCGGCCGATCGCCGTGACTTCGCCCAGGCACACTATCTCGGCTGTGCACTCGGGCTGCTCGCGTTTTCGTTTGCGTTCTGGGAGTCTCATCCGGACTCCAGGAAATGGGCCGGCGAATTCCGCGGCGCTCTGGACACGATACTCCGAATGCTCCCCGCTGATGGATTCCATCCTCACGGAATGAATCTCTGGATCTACGAATACGGATTCCTCCTCCGATGGGTGGAGCTGTTCCGTGTGTGTGCGGGAGAGGACCTCTGGATATCTCCTCACTGGCGGCAGGCCTCGGCGTTCCGCGCTGCCGCGCTCTCGCATGACGGCCGGTTCGGCATCACGTTCGGCGACCCGCAGTACCGGGTAGGCGGCGACAGCTGGTGCCATTACCTGATTGCGGCGCGGACCCTCTCCCAGGAGGCGCAACGGACAGGTGATCTGCTCGCAAACACTCCTCACGCCGGCGTCGATTTCCGACATGTGCCGCCGCGGCGCCGGGTCTACGAGTTTCTTTTTCGTGAACCCGGGGTCGATGCCAAACCCGGGGTCCGGGTTGAGAAACAGGAACCCGGTATCCGGATCTTCAACGACGGCGGTCAGGTCTTTGCGAGGGGGACAGGCAATGCAGGTTCAGTCTTCACATTCAGGGCAGGTCCTCCTCTCGGAATGCAACGGTACAGCAGCGGCGAGCGCGGAGCATACGGGCATGCGGATCCATGCAACGGTTCATTCCTCTGGTTCAGGCACAACTCCCTGTGCGTGTCAGGCCCCGGCCCGACATACCGCCGCGATTCGGCACTCCATAATGTGATCACGTTCGGAGGAAAAGGACAGGTGGGGGACGGCACGGTCTGGTTGCCCGATTTCTTCCCTCCGGAATTTCTGTGTCCCACACCGTCCGTCTCCATACACGACCGCTCACTTTCGCTGGTCGTGGATACGGCCTGCTCGTATCTCCCCTTCCTTCAGGTCAAAGAATGCCGCAGGGCTCTCTGGGCCGATCCTGACTCTGCGATAGTCGGGGTTGATACGATCGAATGCGAAGATCCAACGGATATCGAATGGAACCTCCACAGCTGGGGGGAGTTTGTCCCGTCGGACAACGGGGATGTCAATACCTGGCTCGTTCTCGGCAAAGACGAATCGTTATCTCTGCACCTCCTTCATCCTGTCTCAGGGACGAAGTCCACAGGGTGGACACCATTTGTGCCTGCATATCCTCATGACGGCACGCGTGACCACTTCTTCCGGTGGACGGTGCACGGCACGAAAGCACGGTTTGTCTGGAGTCTCGTGGCAGGCCGCGTGCCAGCCGGACCGGAGTTATCCGGCGACACGAATGCATTCACGATCCGTATGCCCGGAGGACGCCGGTTGAGATATGACGGCAGGCGACTTCTCCCCGAGGGGGGACAATTCGCCGAGGAGGGACAATGCTGAAAAGACTCGACCAACTCGCTGATCGCTCGTGCTGGATTTCCGGGGACCGCATCAATGCAT
>Ga0316603_10001010_pt1 | contig 14622 bp, 11 predicted proteins | sample OWC_soil_day10_n_FD_207649 | JGI IMG/M metagenome (GOLD analysis project Ga0316603, IMG submission 207649) | Wetland soil microbial communities from Old Woman Creek delta, Ohio, United States - OWC_soil_day10_noCT | ecosystem: Environmental > Terrestrial > Soil > Wetlands | place: USA: Ohio... | reverse complement strand
CAGGGGGATCGCCACGATCCTGAAAGCGGCGGTGCAGAAGGGCAACTACGACCTGGTGCTCTGCGGCGCCCAGGCCGACGACGGCGCGGCCCAGGTGGGTGGCATGCTCGCCGCCCTGCTGGACTGGCCCTATGCGTCGCTCGTGAACAAGATCGAGGTCGGGGACGGCAAGACGATCAAGATCGGCCGCGAGATCGAAGGCGGCAACCAGGAGATCAGCGAAATCGAACTGCCCTGCGTGCTCTCGATCCAGACCGGCATCAACGAGCCGCGGTACGTCGGCATCCGCGGCATCCGCAAGGTGGCCTCGGTGGAGATCCCCGTCCTGAACGCGGCGGCCTTGGGGGTGGACGCCGCCGCGGTCGGCCGGGCGGGCGCGCGCGTGAAGCGCCTGGACTACTTCGTGCCGCCGACCGGGGCCGGGGCCGAGATGCTGCAGGGCGGTACCGGTGAGATGGCCGCCCAGTTGATCGATCTTTTGAAAGCCAAAGGAGGGCTCAAGTGATGGCCGCGCAGGTATTCGCCTTCATACTTCACAAGGACGGCCAAGCGGACGACTCGGCCTTGGAGCTGGTTGCCGCCGCCAGGAAGATATTTCCCGACGCCTCCCCCATCGCCGTCGTGACCGGCGCCGGGGCGGGGCTGGAGGCCGTGTGCCGGGAGGCCGCCGCTTCCTACCAGGAGGTCTGGAAGTTCGCGAACGATGCGCTGGCGTACCCCAACGCCGAGGTCATCCGGCCCCTGCTGCTCAAGGTGCTGCCGAAGGGGTGCGTGCTGCTGCTGCCGCACACCACCTTCGGGATGGACCTGGGGCCGGGTCTGGCGATCAAGATGGACGCGGCCTTCGTGCCGGACGTGGTGGCGTTCGACGGGCTGGACGGCACCACCCTCAAGGCGGTGCGCCAGGAGTTCAACGGACAGGCCAGCACGCACGTGGCCTGCGACCTCTCCAAGGGAGCGGTGCTCAGCCTGCGCTCCGGTTGTTTTGCGCCGGAGGAGTCCAGGTCCGCGGCCGGTCAGGTGGTGGACAAGTCCGCCGAGGCCGGGGGGTTCTCCGCCCGCCGGCGTTTCGTCGAAGTGGTCCAGGCCGAGGTCGGCGACGTCGACATCACCAAGGAAGACGTCCTGGTGTCGGTCGGCCGCGGTTTCGGCGACAAGGAGAACCTGCCGATGGCCGAGGACCTCGCCAAGTCGATGGGCGCGGTGGTCTCCTGCTCGCGGCCGGTCGTGGACGCCAAGTGGCTGGACAAGGGGCGGCAGGTCGGGACCTCGGGCAAGACCGTGAAGCCCAAGGTCTACCTGGCGCTCGGCATCAGCGGGTCCTTCCAGCACATGGGCGGCCTCAAGGGCAACCCCTTCATCGTCGCCGTGAACAAGAACCCCAAGGCGCCCATCTTCCAGGTGGCCAACGTGGGGGTGGTGGCCGACGTGCTGGAGTTCGTGCCCGAGTTGACGGAGAAAATCAAGGAAGCAAAATAAAGCCGTTAGAATCGTTTTCGCGTGTATCGCGTTGATCGCGTTGACAGGGTTTTATATCGGATGCCTGCCTTCAAACGCGTCCACGCGATACACGCAGGGAACGCCGTAATGCCGTCCGGCGTCCTCCCAGCGGCATCCAACCATCAGCGGAGGCATATCCATGAAGAAAAAAATATCAACGGACCAAGCCCCCCAGGCCATCGGGCCTTATTCCCAGGCGATCCAGCTGGGCAGCCTTCTGTTCGTTTCGGGGCAGATACCGATCGATCCCAAGACCGGCAACCTGGTGCAGGGCGACATCGAGGCCCAGACGAGGCAGGTGATGGAGAACCTCAAGGCCATCGTTGCGGCCGCCGGCATGACGCTGGCCGATGCGCTCAAGGCCACCTGCTTTCTCAAGAACATGGGCGATTTCGCGAAGTTCAACGGCATTTACGCCGGGTATTTCGGCGACACCCCCCCGGCGAGGGAAACGGTGGAAGTGGCGCGGCTGCCGCGGGACGTGCTGGTGGAGGTGTCGCTGATCTGCGGGACATAGGTCGCCTTGTCATTCCGCCCTTTTGAGGGTAACATGATGTGAGCGTCAACCGACCTCAGCGGGCCTCATCGGCGGACTTGGAGCTTGAATGCGGATTGTCACGCGACCGGACTTCGACGGGGTCGTCTGCGCCGTCTTGATCTCGGATGCCCTGGAGATCCGGCAGCCGGTCCTCTGGGTTGAGCCGAACGAGTTCAACAGGGGTACGGCCGGCATCCAGCCCGGCGACATCATCGCCAATCTCCCCTACGATCCGCGCTGCGACACCTGGTTCGACCACCACTCCACGAACACGCCGCGCGGGCCTTACAAAGGCTTGTTTCGCGATACCCCATCGGCCGCCCGCAATGTCTTCGACTATTTTCACGGACGCTTTCGACGCGACTACGACGAGCTGGTGTACTGGGCGGATCGCATCGACTCGGCCGATTTCACCCAGGACGAGGTTCGGTGCCCCGAGAAGTACGACTACGTGCTGCTGTCCATGACGGTGTCGGGGGAACACGGCAAGGAAGAAGGCTATTGGAACAAGCTGGTGCGCCTGCTGCGGGAAGTGGACGTCCGGCAGGTCATGGCCGACCCGGACGTGGCGGCACGCTGCCGGCAAGTCATCAAGGAAAACAGCGAGTACGCCGACTGGCTCAGGAAATACACGCGGATCGAGGGGCAGGTGGCCATCACGGACTTCCGGGCTCTGGGCCGCCCGCCTTCCGGGAACCGGTTCCTCTCCTACTGCCTTTTCCCTGAGACCGTCGTAAGTATGCGCATCCGGTTCGAAGACCGCAAGCAGCAGACCGTTGTGGTCAACATCGGCCACAGCATCTTCAACCCCCGCTGCAACGTCCACGTCGGCAAGCTGTTGGCCGAGTTCGAAGGCGGCGGCCACCGCGGCGCCGCCTCCACCCGGTTCCCGGCGGCCAAGGCCGACAGCTATCTGCCTCGGATCATAAGCGCACTGGTGAAGAATCAACCGAACCAGGATCAGGGCGCGCCCGGCTGAATGGGTCCAGTTCTGACGCTTTATGGCAGGTCATGCAACCGATGTCGTCCCGGAAGATCGGTCCGGACGCAGCGGCGGCATCGAAACCGACCTTTCTGCCTCACCTTAACATCCAACCAACCACCGGAAGGATTTTTCTGGCCTACTCACAAACTCCTTTCCCAATACTTGGTTGGCCTCACCCCCGCCAATTTGAATCCATTCTGCAATCTTAACCTGCACCTTTGATCAGCTAAACTCAAACCCCTTTTGCCCGAACCAGGATTCGATAGACGCACGCAAACTATTCCTCAAACCACTTCTGGATTAAGTTGATTTCCGCATTCTATTGTCGGGTTGGCAGGCATTCTGACCGAGAACGGATACATTGCAATTGCGCATCGTACTGCACTGCCGGGCGGATCGTGAGGTCGGTTTCTGCACGGTTCTTGAGTGTCAGACAAATGCCGACAGCAACAAAGCGGCCGCCCTTACATGAATTTCAGACGGAAGCCTATGGCAGGCGCTTGTCTTTCTGGTTATGGTTTGGTCAAAAGCGATGTGAAGCGTCTTCTGACAGGTATTGGGGAAAACCAGAAGCTTTGTTACCCCGTCCCGCCCGGCGAAATTGCGGGCAGCGTTATTCGCATCGCTGGCGAATATCAGGGCCATCAACTTCACATCCGACGCCTACATTAAGGAGGTATCTGTTATGATTACCAGCAAGAGTCGATCAGTGAAAGCGTTGATTGTCGCCGCTGTCTTTCTGCTAACGGGATTTGCCATACCGGGCCTCTCCCTCGCATCCATCGGAGGCTTTCAGATCAGCAAAGCGCAGACTGAGAATTTCGACACGCATCATTTCAATTCCGACTACCAATACTACGCTTTGATGGATGCAGGTAACCCCTATGCCATCGTGGGATTGGAGAAGGGTTATCGGCTCAGTGGTCCTCACTGGAAGGAGGTAAACCCTAACTCGCCCAGACTATCCCTCCTGGTTGATCGTGTGGAGGAATCCCCGATTGAGGGTTCGAGCACGTATGGCGCCTACATACAGGATTCACAAAACAGGAAAATAGGAACTTGGTGTTCCAGTTATACAGCCGGCGAGGTCGTAAACAACCGAACCAAGACGGTTTCGATTACGCTTCACCACAACTGGCTTCTGAACTAGAAACCGTTGCAGAGTCCATCACTGCCTACGGTAACCCGCAACACGCCCGGCGGGCGGGCAGGCTTCTGCCTGCCGAAGTCATACGATTGGGGCTGGACCTGCAGGGCGGCAATCAGCTGATTCTGAAAGTCGACACCCCACATGCCTTGCAGAACCGCCCGCCGCGGCAGTTAGCGACCTGCGGGAGACGCTCCGAAAAAGGCGAATTGCCCCCCTTGCTCCTGAATCGTGCAGGGCCACCGAATGCGGTTGCACCTTGTGGATCCCGCCACAGGCCCAACGGTCAGGCAGGTTCTCAAGGAGGAATTCCCCAACCCCGACCTTTGAGCAGGCGCGAAGGGCGTGATCGAGGCGGGGCCGAACCCCAACGAAATAAAAAACTTTTCGGCACGGTAAAAGGGTGGAAAGGCGAGGCGGCGCCGCAACACACCTTGACCACACTGGAAGCCCTTCCGAGGAGATGATGAATGGAACCACGTTACAAGTTTTCGTTTGGCTACTTCCTGATGCTTTTCATGCTGATGCTGTTTTTGGATTCCCTCTTTTTTTCGGGGCCGGACGTGCATGAAATTCCCTACAACAAGTTTCGAGATATGATCCGGGCGGACAAGGTCCAGAGCGTGATCCTTGAACAGAACCGGATCTACGGCCTGGAAAAAGCCGCTCCAGCGGCGGACATATCCACGTCTGAAATTGCCACCTCCAAGGGCCGGGCCGGTTTTGCACCTCATCAAAAACGCACGCCCTGGTACCTGGATTTGGGGGGGATCAAGCGTGAGCGCGAGCAGGAAGCTCAAAGACAATTCGTGGTCATACCCTTGCAGGACCCGCAGCTGCTGCCGGATCTTCAGGCTCATGGCGTCGACTACCGCGGCAAGATCGAATCGCAATGGTTTTCGAATTTTCTCTCGAACTGGATCATCCCCTTCGGCCTCTTTTTTCTCCTCTGGTCCTTTGTCGTGCGGCGAATGGGCAAGGGGGCCAATTTTCTGAATCTTGGCAAGAACAAAGCCAAAATCTATGAAGTCGATCCGTCAAAAAAAGTCACCTTTGAAGACGTGGCGGGTGTCGACGAGGCGGTGGAGGAGGTTAAGGAAGTCGTTTCTTTTCTGAAAGAGCCTGTCCGCTTTACGCGACTCGGGGCCAAGTTGCCCAAAGGCATCCTTCTGGTGGGCCCCCCAGGGACCGGCAAGACACTTCTGGCGCGGGCCGTGGCCGGGGAAGCCGGTGTACCGTTTTTCAACCTGAGCGGATCCAATTTCGTCGAAATGTTCGTCGGGTTGGGCGCGGCCCGGGTGCGGGATCTCTTTCAAGAGGCCAAGAGCAAAGCGCCCTGCATTATTTTCATCGATGAACTGGACTCTGTGGGTAAGAACCGCTCCCAGGGCATTTACATGGGCGGCAACGACGAGCACGAAAACACTCTCAACCAGCTGCTCACGGAAATGGACGGTTTCGACCCCCAGGTGAGCATCATTATGATGGGGGCTACCAACCGCCCGGATGTTCTAGACCCGGCACTGTTGCGGCCTGGTCGTTTCGACCGTCACATCCTTGTAGATCGTCCGGATTTGAACGGGCGAATCCAGATTTTCAAGGTGCACACCCGTGGCCACCTTCTTGAAAAGAACGTCGACCTGAAACGTTTGGCGGCCGAGACTCCCGGCTTCGCCGGAGCGGAAATTGCCAACGTGTGTAACGAGGCGGCGCTTCTCGCCTCTCGCGAAGGGCTCAACGATATTTCTCAAAAAAACTTTCAAGATGCCATCGAACGCGTGATCGCCGGGCTCGAAAAGAAAAATAAGCTCATCAACCCCCACGAGCGGGAGGTGGTCGCTTTTCACGAATCCGGGCATGCGATCGTCGGCCACTTCACAACCGGGGCGGACCCGGTGCAGAAGGTCTCGATTGTACCGCGCGGTATCGGCGCCCTGGGCTATACGCTGCAGACGCCGTTGGAGGATCGGTTTCTGATGTCACGCTCCGAGCTGCTCGGCAAGATCAAAGGGCTGCTGGGAGGACGGGCAGCGGAGGAGCTGGTGTTCGGCGAGGTTTCCACCGGGGCATCCAACGACCTGGAGAAAGTGGCCGACATCGTCAGGAACATGCTTACCGTCTACGGCATGAGCCGGATTGCGCCGAATTTGTCTCTGGTGGATAAAAACCAGAACCCCTTTCTTGGCCAAGGTTCAATACGGCAACACCGCTCGGAGAAGCTCGAGGAGTCGATCGATGCCGAAATGCAGGAAATTATTGCCGGTTGCTACGAGGAGGCCAAAAACATTCTGCAAAGGGAGCGCGGCAAGCTTCAACAGATGGCCCAGACCCTTTTGCAGAAGGAGAAAATCAATGAGCAGGAAATCCTGACCCTTTTAGGGCCGAGGGAGGGGCCGGAGGCATCGAAAAGGGCGGCGTTTGTTGAATTCAAACAGCCGGTGGTCACAGGGTGAGACCCGGCATCAGGGGCTGTACAATTGAACCTCTTTGCAGTCGGGTGAGAGGATCCCCCCAATACTATATACCGATCAAACACATTGCTTCGATGAATTCGGCCTTGAGATCAATGCCCATGGCAGATGGAAGAAAAATGCAGTCTTATCTGAAGAGTTTTTGGTATTATGGCCCTGCATGGATCTTCACGGTTTCCGTCTTGATGGTTGTCACCGGATGTACGACGGTGGGCCCGGATTATACTAAACCTGAACTTCAGATAATGGAGCAATGGATGCAGGCCGACGGCCATCGGCTGCTGTCCTCACCGGCCGACTACCGCAAGTGGTGGGCGGTATTCCAAGACCCGGTCCTTGACCACCTCGTCCAAGTCGCCTGCGCGCAGAATATCCCGCTGCGCGTGGCTGGAGCCCGGGTGTTCGAGGCCCGAGCCCGCCTGGGGGTCGCCATCGGCGAGCAGTATCCGCAAGCCCAACAGGCCGTCGGCGCCACCGAGTACAACCGGGAAAGCGAACGCGGGGCGTCGGCACCGCAGCGCTCGGCCGGGGTTGATTTCAATTCCAAACAGGCCCAGGTGGGAGCCACGGCCAGCTGGGAGTTCGATTTTTGGGGCAAGTTTCGACGCTCGGTCGAGTCCGAAGACGCCAGCTTCCTCGGGTCCATCGCCGCTTACGACAGTGCCCTGGTGAGCCTTACGGCCGATGTGGCGAGCACCTACGTGCTCATCCGCACTCTCGAGGAGCGCCTGCGGATCGCCCGCGACAACGTGAGCGTCCAGAAAGAAAGCCTGCGAATCGCAGAGGCCCGCTTCAAGGGTGGGGCCACCAGCGACCGCGACGTGCAGCAGGCGCTCACCCAGCTGCGCAGCACTGAAGCCGGCATCCCCCAGCTCGCTGCGCGCCTGCGACAAGTGAAAAACGCGCTCTGCACCCTGCTCGGTGTGCCGCCGCGTAACCTGGACCACCTGCTTGGGGACCGCTCCGCCATCCCGGAAGCCCCTCTGGAAGTCGCTGTCGGCATCCCCGCGGACCTGCTCCGCCGCCGGCCGGACATCCGCATCGCCGAGCTCCAGGCCGCCGCCCAGTGCGCCCTCATCGGCGTAGCTAAGGCGGACCTCTATCCCGCTTTCACACTGAACGGGACCTTCGGGTATCTGGCCAGCGACGTGGGCCGGTTCCATCTCAGCCAGATCGCCTCCTGGGACAGCCGCACCGGCTCCTTCGGCCCGGCGTTCGCCTGGAACATCCTCAATTACGGCCAGATCACCAACGCCGTTCGCGTCCAGGACGCCCTTTTCCAGGAGCTGATTTTCACCTACCAGGACACGGTACTGCGTGCGCAGCAAGAGGTAGAGGATGGGCTGATCGGCTTCCTGCAGTCCGAAAATCGTCTCGTCAGCCTGGAGGAGGCGGCCGCAGCTGCCAAGCGTTCGGCGGACCTCGCCCTTATCCAATACCGTGAGGGCGCTACCGACTACACCACGGTGCTCACCGCCCAAGCGGCCCTCCTGGCCCAGCAGGACAATCTGGCCACCGGCCGGGCTGATGTGCCTCAGGGGTTGATTACGGTCTACCGTGCTCTGGGGGGTGGATGGGAAATACGGGAGGGGCAACGTTTTCTGCCGGCCGACGTCACCCAGACCATGGGTAGCCGCACCGACTGGGGCGGGCTTCTCGACCCGGCGGCCGTCGAACCGCAAACCGAAAGACAACTCCTGACACCCGACTGGTAGGAGGAAGCACGATATGACTCGAGGCGTATTCAGGTGCGCTCCCGCGATGGCGGTGCTGATCGCTATCTTGGTTTCCACGGCCGGGTGCGACCAGAAGGAAAACAAGTTCGTGCCGCCCCCGCCGAAGGTGACCGTGAGCAAACCGGTCAGGCAGGAGGTGACCGACTACCTTGAGGTGACCGGCAAGACCCAAGCGGTCAACACCGTGCAGCTTGTCGCTCGGGTGGAGGGCTACCTGGAAAAAGTTTTATTCCGCGACGGTGAGATAGTGAAAAAGGGGGCGTTGCTGTTTCAAATCCAGCAAGATACCTACAGAGCCATGCTCAAGGAGGCAGAGGGAAATGTCTTGACGCAAAAAGCCCGCATAGATCATGCTCGAATCGAGCTTGCGCGAAACAGCGATCTCTACAAGCAGAAGGCCGCCGCGCAGACTGATGTTGAAAATTGGCGCTTTCAGCTCGACTCGGCGCAAGCCGCTCTTATGGCGGCAGAAGCTCAACGAGCCCTGGCGGCACTCAACTTGGGCTATACTTCGATAACCGCTCCTTTTGACGGGCGGATCGACCGCAGGTTGGTTGACCCCGGCAACCTGGTGGGTCCCGGAAATACAGGAAGTACAACTAGTGCCACCGGAACCTCCGGGGGAACCCTTTTGGCACAGGTTACACAAATTGATCCGATTTACGTTTATTTCAATGTCAGCGAAACCGAAATTTCCGCATTGCCCGGCATATCCGAACGGCCGTGGGGGCATGGAAATGATGCCATTTATCCGATCTACATGGGCCTTGCCAATGAAGACGGATACCCTCACGCCGGGCACCTCGATTTTGCTTCGGCAAGCGTCAGTTCGACAACGGGGACGCTGTTGCTGCGTGGAGTCATCCCAAACCCGGAGGGGAAAATGCTCCCAGGACAATATGCCCGGGTGCGGGTCCCCGTTGGAAAAGAGAAATCCGCAATTCTCGTGCCCCAAGCCGCTGTCGGTTTTGATCAGACAGGATCTTACATTTGGGTGGTGAACGAAAAGAACACGGTTGAACGTCGCAGCGTGAAAACGGGGACTTCGCATGGCGGTCTCTATGTTATCGAGAGCGGCCTCAACGGCGATGAGTGGGTGATTGTCAAGGGTCTTTTGCGCTCCGTTCCCGGCCGCCAGGTAACTCCCGAGCGAGAACCTGTCGAAAGATGAGCCGGGGCTTCAGACGGTCGAAGGTGGACAAATGATTTCCCGGTTTTTTATCGATCACCCAATTTTTGCGAATGTCATTGGCTTCGTTACGATCATTATCGGCTTGGTATGCATCTATCGGTTGCCCGTGGCGCAGTATCCGGACGTCGTCCCGCCGACCATACAAGTGAGTGCGCGTTACCCGGGCGCGAGCGCGGAGGTCGTCGCACAAACGATCGGAATACCCATTGAAGAAGCGGTAAACGGGGTTGAGAACTCAATCTACATGTCCTCCACCAGCGGCAGCGACGGCTCGTACAATTTGACCATCACCTTCAATATCGGGACAGACCTCAATGCCGCAATGGCGCTGGTGCAGAATTTGGTCAACGGTGCTCTGGCTCAGCTTCCTGGCGGCGCGACTCAACAAGGGGTCACCGTCAAAAAAGTGTCACCGAACATTTTGCTGGTGATCAGTCTTTACTCCGACGACGATCGGTTTGAAGACATTTTTCTATCCAATTATGCCACCATCAATCTGCAATACCCGTTAGGCCAGATCCCAGGCATCGGTCAAGTGAGGGTATTTGGTGCCGGACTTTACAGCATGAGGGTCTGGCTGGACCCTCATAAGCTCGAAGCCTACGGGATTACAACCAATGACGTCCTTGCAGCCATCCAGGGCCAGAACCTGCAGGTCGTCTCAGGGCAGCTCGCGGCTCCGCCGGTACCAAAAGATCAGCCCTTCCAATTTACCATCAACGCGCTCGGTCGCTTGTCCCGTTCCAACCAATTCAAGGACATCATCGTCAAATCGACAAGCGGTGAGGCGCCGCAGATCGTGCGCCTCGGCGACATAGCGCAGGTCCAACTGGGGCAGCAAAGCTACAGCAACTTCGCAAGAGTCAGCGGCCACAAATCAGCCCAAATCGTGGTATTTGCCTTGCCAAACGCCAATGCCATCGATCTCGCTGATCGCGTCTATCAAGCCATAGCCGACATGAGCAAGCAATTTCCGGAGGGGCTCAAATATGCCATCCGTTTCGATACGACCACCTTTGTCCGGGAGGCGGTCTCCAAGGTGTATGAAACACTGTTCATCGCAGGTATCCTGGTGCTGGTCGTGATATTCCTTTTCCTGCAAAACTTCCGGGGAATGCTGGTTCCGCTTACAACGGTCCCGGTCACCCTGATCGGCGCTTTCATCGCCATGGCCGCGCTCGGTTTCACCATCAATCTGATGACCTTGTTTGCGCTGGTCCTGGCGATCGGGATCGTGGTGGATGATGCCATAATCATTGTGGAGAACACCTCATATTACATCGAGAAAGGAATGCCGCCCAGGGATGCTACCCTGAAAGCAATGCAGGAGTTAACCGGACCGGTGATGGGGATTACCTTGGCGTTGGTTGCCGTTTTCCTGCCGGCAGCCTTTCTTCCTGGGATTGTCGGGCAGGTCTTTCGGCAGTTTGCACTCGTCATTGCCTCCACTGCTGTCATCAGCGCCATCAATGCACTTACGTTGAAACCGGTCCAGTGTGCCTTATGGCTGAAGCCCCGCCGGGAGAAACGCCCCAACCGGTTTTACCGAGGTTTTAACAGGGCTTTCCAAGCCCTGACTGATATCTATATGGCTATCGTGGTCTGGATGGTAAAAAAACCTGCCTTGATGTTAGTCATCTTTGTTATCGTTATCAGCGCGACTGTATGGGGCTTCCTGCGCCAACCCACGGGTTTCCTTCCGACAGAAGATCAGGGGTATGCCATCTTGCTAACCAGGTTGCCGGCGGGCGCGTCGCTGCCGAGGTCGCAAGAGGTTGCAAACAAGATCGATGGCCTGCTGAGAAAAATTCCCGGGGTTGCGCACTGGGTCACCATCGGGGGCTATTCACTGTTGGATGGAGCCAATGTGGTCTCGATCTCCTCCACGTTTATCATCTTTGAGGACTGGGGAAAACGGGGAAGCTATTTGCCTCAGGATAAAATTGTCGCCAGCATCTACCATGAGCTGGCGGAACTGCAGGAGGCGCAGGCCGTAGTGGTCATCCCGCCGCCGATCAGAGGACTCGGCCAGACGGGGGGCTTCCAAATGATGGTGGAGGATCGGGCCAGCCTCGGCCTCAATGAACTCCAGCAAGCTGCGATGGAAATCACCCAAGCGGGAAACTCTCAACCCAATTTACTGGGCCTGGTCAGCACCTTTAGCATGAACAACCCTCAATTATATCTGGACATCGACAGAACCAAGGCCGAATCCCTGCAGGTCCCCCTGGAAAATGTATTCGGCACTCTCCAGGCTTATCTAGGTTCCTCGTTTGTCAATCTATTCAACAGATTCAACCAGGTGTTTCAGGTCTACATTCAGGCCGGCAGCCAATATCGTTTGGAGCCTCGGGATATAAAAAATCTCCACATCCGCAACAAGACGGGAGAGATGGTGCCCCTGGGTACGCTGCTCGATGTCCGGCAGGTTCTGGGCCCTGAGTTGGTGACCCGTTACAATCTGTATCCGGCAGCGGCTTTATTCGGTTCTGCTGCGACCGGATTCAGTTCCGGTCAAGCCCTATCACTGATGGAGCAACTGGCACAAGGAACTTTGCCGCATGGCATGGCCTACGAATGGACCTCCACGAGTTACCAAGAAAAAAAGGTCGGAAACCAAGCCTATTTCATTTACGCGCTCTCGATTATCCTAGTCTACATGGTTCTGGCTGCGCTGTATGAGAGCTGGGCATACCCCGGGGCGGTCATCCTGGTAGTGCCCATAGCGCTGGTGGGAGTACTGATTTCTCTTATGGTCCGCGGCTACGAGAACGATCTGTACACGCAGGTGGGATTGGTGTTGATGATCGCATTGGCGAGCAAGAACGCCATCTTGGTCGTGGAATTTGCGCGTGAACTGCACCAAGGTGGGATGGCGGTATCTGAGGCAGCCATATTAGCGACCCGCCGCAGATTCCGTCCCATTGTGATGACCTCGCTTGCCTTTATCGCTGGCGTGGTTCCGCTTTTGGTCGCCTTCGGGGCAGGTTCAGCTAGTCAGCGAGCCATAGGCACGGTCGTATTCGGGGGCATGCTTGCCTCGACTCTCGTCGCCATTCCTTTTGTGCCCGTGTTCTATGTGCTGCTCGACAGAATGGCTGAAAGAATTCGGCGGAAAAAGACTTAGACCTCGGCGATGAAAGCGAAATAATCCGGCTCTGAATTTTTCGCCTTTCCTGACCGAATCCATCAAAATTCATTGTAGCTGGGGCAGTGAGATCATGAACTGCCCCAGTTCTTTTTCTGCCTTACAGGTTTGCCCTGCCCCCCCGCCGAAAACTGGATTTTTGGGTCGTCATCTTATTACCAGGGCAATCTTTGTCATCTTATCCGCAACAACCTTTGGTGATACCTCCTTCCGAACAGCCGACCGATAACCTTTAGACTATCGGTCATGTGTAGGATGAATCCTGACATTAAAATGTGTGCCTTCCTTACGTGCGAATCAGACAGAGGCCGATTGTGCAGAGTTGTTTCATCGATTATTGTTGAGACGATGAGAGGAGCCAAGGAGACTCAACAGGCATCTGAGGGCCGATGGTCAGACGGCTCCCTCCTTGGACACAAGGTGGTTGTGTTCCCGTGGGCTGTTTGGATAGGGTTGCGAACCGCGCTTGCCGGGCCTGCCAAGGTTTGACGACACCTTTTTTCTCAATCCAACATTGTACTGGGAAGGATAGGTTATGGCATCAAATTTCGGAATCGCAGTCGATAAAAATAGCGATGGCTTTGGCTTGAAATTGGCGGGCGACTTCGACGCCACATCGGCATATGAGCTGATATATGCCATAAAAAAATTGCCGGAAAACATTGTAAAGATAACAATTTACACCAATGGACTGAAAAACACACACCCTTTTGGCCTGGATGTCTTTCAAAGGCTTAAGGGTTCCCTTAATGGTCAATCCACCAAAATGGTGTTCACAGGCAATAAGGCATCCCAGTTATCCCTGGAAATTTCCCGGCTGACTTCTTAGCAGTCATTTCTGGATGGCGGCCATATAAGGGCAATTCTTCTCCGTATAGAAGGGCAGACAGTGTAAACAATATGAACCAACCGGTTGAATGCGTTACGGGTCGAAAAAGAGACTGGGATGTTAGGTAATTTCGCGTGGACCATATCGGGCAGGAGGAATTGGAGATGGAGACTGGAAAAAATATTTTAGTCGTTGATGATAACAAATTCCTTCGAATCGCCGTTTCCAAAATGCTGTCCCGGCTTGGCTACGAAGTGGTATCCGCCGATAGCGGCGAAAATGGATTAAGCATTTTTTTTTAAGAACAAATTTCACATCGTCTTATCGGATTATGAAATGCCCGGGATGGATGGAGTCGCTTTGGCTTGCAGCATTAAAAAAAGCTCTCCCCGCGCGCCGGTCGTTATCATGACGGGTGCTGGAAATCCTTGTGCAGGAAAGCCGGCTGAAGCATCGATGCTGGTTAACGTTCCCAGACTCGTCACGGCCTACTATACGGAGGCGCCCGACCCTTTAGTGCCGGAACAACGGGTTGCCTTCGGCACCTCAGGACATCGTGGTTCCGCATTCGAAAGGGCCTTCAACGAATGGCATATCCTCGCCATCAGTCAGGCTATTTGCCTGCACCGGGAGCAGAAGAAGATCGATGGCCCGCTGTTTCTCGGAATGGACACGCATGCACTTTCCGTCCCGGCCCATGCCAGCGCGCTTGAGGTGCTGGCGGCAAACGGGGTGGAAGTCATGATCGCGCAGGGAGATGAATATACCCCAACCCCTGCCGTTTCCCACGCGATTCTCACATACAACCGCGGGCGCAAGACAGGACTCGCCGACGGCATCGTCATCACGCCGTCACACAATCCGCCACATGACGGCGGGTTCAAATACAATTCCCCAAACGGCGGGCCGGCGGAACCCGCTGTCACCGCCTGGATCGAGGCGAAGGCAAACGAGTTTCTCGAGAATGGCCTTGTGGGTTCGAAAAGGATTCCTTTCGAAAAAGCTCTTCGCGCTCCCACGACGCACCGGCACGACTATCGCACCGCTTACATTACTGATCTCGCCAATGTGATCGA
>Ga0316603_10001006_pt1 | contig 14660 bp, 10 predicted proteins | sample OWC_soil_day10_n_FD_207649 | JGI IMG/M metagenome (GOLD analysis project Ga0316603, IMG submission 207649) | Wetland soil microbial communities from Old Woman Creek delta, Ohio, United States - OWC_soil_day10_noCT | ecosystem: Environmental > Terrestrial > Soil > Wetlands | place: USA: Ohio... | reverse complement strand
ATCCCGACAAATGATTGTCTTTTTTTGTTTAATTTTACCGTCTGATAGAATTTTTACTGAATAATGTTAAACATTTCAGTCACTTCATTTAAGCCGGATTGAGCTCATTGGAATTCAAATTTTTTTTTGTTTGTATCCAAAATATTACAACAGCTTAATCTCAACATCAATTTAAACTGTAAGAAGACAAATCGAATGAAAAAACTTTTTTTACTGGATGCATACGCTATCATTTACAGAGCTTATTACGCATTTATACGAAATCCGAGGGTGAATTCGAAGGGTCTGAACACTTCAGCCATATTCGGCTTTGTTAATACGCTCGAAGATGTTCTGAAACGCGAAAAACCAACGCATATTGCAGTAGCTTTTGATCCGAAGGGGAAAACCTTTAGGCACGAAGCATACGAGCATTACAAGGCGCAACGGGAAATGACACCGGAAGATATCCGATTAGCTGTTCCAATCATTAAGGAAATAGTGAAAGCTTACAATGTTCCGGTGCTCGAAGTCCCCGGATTTGAGGCAGATGATGTAATTGGCACGTTGGCAAAAAAAGCAGAACAGAATGATTTTGAAGTGTATATGCTTACGCCTGATAAGGATTACGGACAACTCGTTTCGGAACATATTTTCATGTATCGTCCCAAACACAGCGGAGGCTACGAAGTCATGGGATCCGATGAGGTAAAAGCAAAATATGAACTTGACAGCCACGAACAGGTGATTGATTTACTGGGGTTGATGGGCGATAGTTCGGATAATATTCCTGGCTGTCCGGGCGTTGGTGAAAAAACTGCGGTTAAATTACTTCAGGAATTCGGCAGTATTGATAATCTGCTGAATAATACCGACAAACTGAAAGGTGCCCTGAAAACGAAAATAGAACAAAACAAAGAACAGATTGTCTTTTCACGTTTTCTGGCAACCATCAAAACCGATGTTCCCATCGAGTTTGAAGAAGAAAGATATCTGACAGAGCCGGTGAATGAACCTGAACTACGTGCTTTATTCGATGAACTGGAATTCCGGACACTTTCAGCCCGAATCTGGAACGCCGGAAAAGCAAATGCTGAAAAACCCGAGGTTAAACCTGCTGTCAATAAACCGGAACACGGGCAAATGTCGCTGTTCGATATTCCTGCTTCTGTAAATGCACAGGAAACTCAACCCGACCTGTTTTCACAACTGCAAGACATGCAAACCGTTGCCGGAATGCGGAACATCCATGAAGTGTCTCATCATTATGTACTGGTCAGCGATAAAGCTCAGCGAGCCGGGCTTATTACCAAACTTTTCAATCAGAAGTCTGTATGTTTTGATACCGAAACCACCGGTATTGATGTCTTTACTGCCGATCTGGTGGGTTTATCGTTTTGTTTTACCACAGGAGAAGCTTACTATGTGCCACTGCCAACCGGCAGAGAAGAATGTACGCTGGTTTTGAAAGAATTCAAGGCTTTCTTTCAAAGTGAACAAATTGAAAAAATCGGGCAGAACATTAAATTTGATTTGCTGATGCTGGCTTCTTATGGCATTGAATTGCGCGGAAAGATGTTTGACACCATGATTGCTCATTACCTGTTGCAACCCGAATTGCGTCATGGGATGGATTATCTGGCCGAAATCTACCTGAAATATCGCACTATACACTACGAAGATCTTTTTGGCGGAAAACCCAAAACGCAGCAAAATATCCTGAATGTAGATCTGAATTTGCTTTGTGACTACGCTGCCGAAGATGCAGATATTACCTTTCAGCTGAAGCAGATTCTGGAAAAGGAACTGAAACACAACGGACTCGAAAAACTTTTCTACGAAATGGAAATGCCATTGATGCGCGTCTTGGCTGTGATGGAGCAAAACGGAGTAAAAATTGATATTGAAGCCCTCCGCCAAAGCTCCCTCATACTGACCAGCGATATGCAGGAACTTGAAAAGGAAATTCACACGCTGGCCGGATATGAATTTAACGTCAGTTCACCCATGCAGGTTGGCGAGATCCTTTTTGATCGGTTGAAGCTGGACGAGAAAGCAAAAAAGACTAAAACCGGACAATATTCCACCTCGGAAGATGTGCTCGAGAAGCTCCGGTCGAAACATCCGGTGGTAGGTAAAATACTCGACTATCGCGGGCTGAAGAAACTGCTCAGCACCTACATCGATGCCCTGCCTCAGTTGGTAAACCCGAAAACTGGAAAGGTACACACCACATACAATCAGACGGTAGCAGCCACAGGCCGCCTGAGTTCTACCAACCCAAACCTGCAAAATATACCGGTGCGTGACGAACTCGGACGTGAAATTCGCAAAGCATTTATTCCGGAAGAGGGTGAGGTTCTGTTGAGTGCCGACTATTCACAGATTGAACTGCGCATCATGGCGCACCTCAGCGGTGATGCTAATATGATCAGCGCTTTCAACAGCGGATACGACATTCATGCAGCTACTGCTGCTAAGATCTATAAAGTTCCCATCGAAGAGGTGACTTCCGATATGCGCAGAAAAGCTAAAACTGCCAATTTCGGGATTATTTACGGCATATCCACATTCGGATTGAGTGAACGGCTGAATATCCCACGGGCTGAAGCCAAAGAACTTATCGACAGTTATTTCCTTACATACCCTGACGTAAGAAAATACATGGACGACGTTGTACAACGCGCTAAAGAATTGGGTTACGTAGAAACTATTTTTGGCAGAAAAAGATTTCTCTCCGATATTAATTCACAAAACAGCATTGTTCGCGGATTTGCCGAACGTAACGCAGTCAATGCTCCCATTCAGGGATCCGCTGCCGACATTATAAAAATTGCGATGATAAGAATTCAGGACGAACTGGAGAAAAGAAAACTCAAATCGAAAATGACCCTGCAGGTGCATGACGAATTAAACTTCAGTGTGCCTCAGGTTGAACTGGACGAAGTCAGAGAGCTGGTCGTACGTGAAATGGAGCAGGCTATCGCGTTGAAAGTGCCACTGATAGCCGAATGCGGGGTGGGAGCTAACTGGCTGGAAGCACATTAGCGAGTGCTTCATGAAGAATATGACAAAGAAGCCCTTTCTCATTCGAGAAAGGGCTTCTTTATTATATTTCAGAAGCAATTAAGCTAACTTGTTTACGTAAACAGCAAGTTTTGATTTAAGATTGCCGGCTTTGTTTTTGTGAATAACATTGCGTTTAGCAAGTTTGTCAAGCATGGCACTTACTTTGGGCAACATTTCAGCAGCAGCCGATTTTTCAGTTGTTGCACGCAGTTTGCGAACAGCATTACGGGCTGTTTTTGCGTAATAGCGGTTTGCCAGTTTCCGTTTTTCAGTCTGACGTATTCTTTTAATGGATGATTTGTGATTTGCCATCTCAATCTGTTTTTTAAGTCTGTTATTTATAGTAGCCCATAGGGGAATCGAACCCCTCTTTCCAGAATGAAAATCTGGCGTCCTAACCGATAGACGAATGGGCCATTGAACCGGATTTTTTAAGATATCCTTGTTTTCAATTGCGGGTGCAAATATACGGCACTTTTTTGAATTGGCAAAGACCTGTCAGGAAATATTTTGAAAAATTCTTCTGATAAATCTGTAAGATATTGATATGCAGGGATAAAAACCACACAATAAAATATATAAACTTTGTTTGCTCCTTTACTCTGTTTTCCGATAGTCTATAATTTTAACGTTTAATTCCTGAAAAAAATAATGGGATGAAGTCAGTTTTCATCCCATTAAAGTTCAAATGTCTGAAAAATTCAATAAACCGGAGGTTAGGAAAGCAGTGCGTCAACCTTTGCTTTCAGACTTGCTTTCGGTGTAGCGCCAATCTGTTTGTCGGCCAGCACACCATCCTTAAAGAAAAGAATGGTTGGGATGTTGCGGATGCCATACTCGTTGGGAGTGTCGATGTTTTCATCCACATTCATTTTACCGATTTCTACTTTGTCAGCATATTCTTCGGCAAGTTCTTCAACCAGCGGGCCAACCATGCGGCATGGACCGCACCATTCTGCCCAGAAATCAATAACTACCGGTTTTCCGGAATTGATAAAATCCTTGATGTTTTCGTCTGTAAATTCTAATGCCATAATTTTATGTTTTAATTATTGTTTGTTTTTTCAATTAGACTAATAACGCTGTTTTGTGTAAAAATGTTTTTCAGGTTTATCAAATTGAAGTGTTAAATAAGTGATACTAATCTCATAAATCAAGAAGTTTTAATCGGCAGAAGCTTAACCCATATCAATTCTATATCTCAGAATATCCTCCTGCTCAGCATATTTCAGATACTGATAAACTGCCGAATTAATCTTTATCCGGTGTGATCTGGCAAATAGTGTAACCTTTTCGGAACTGAAAAAGTCCTTTACCTCAATATACACATTCACATCACCCTTATTGCCGGCAATAATCCGGGTCAGTTCTTCCACTACGTCGGCAGACAGTTTTTGCAACGAAAGGTTAATATGGATGCGCTTGATAAGTTTTCTCACATCTTTGAAGGGCATGATATTCACGATCTTCAGTTCTATTTCCGGTTTTACATTTGGATCGCGGGCTGGCTGATATTTATAATCCGCGCCTTTTTCCTGAACAAGAGCATGGATATAAATGAATAAGTCCTTGATCATGTATTTTCCGTAATCTTCAAAGTTTTTTCCAAAGAGCGGAAACTCATGGGAACCATGATAATCTTCTACAGTAATCATGCCATAGGGCTTTCCGGTTCGGGTCATGCCGTCCCGGAAGGCAGTGATCATGCCGCCGATTTTCAGACCTGTGCCCAGCTGATATTTGGACGGGTCTTTGATATCGACCGTATTAGCATTACATATATTGTTGAGTTCAAATTCAAATTCATCCATCGGATGAGCTGAAAGATACATACCGATCATTTCGCGCTCCTTATTAAGCTTGACCAGCGGCGACCATTCAGGAGTGTAGGGTACTTCCGGTTTTGTAATTTCCACGGCATCTTCCAACGCTCCGAAGAGGGAGTTCTGGTTAAATGAAACATCCTGCTGATAGAGGTTACCATATTTCATGAACGTATCAAGTACCTGTTCCTCCCTGGAGTTGAGCGTAAAGAATTGTTCGCGGCGGATATCGGGCAGGGAGTCGAATGCACCTGCAAGTACCAAACTTTCCACGTTTTTTTTGTTACAGGCGTTGAGATTTACACGCTCAAAGAAATCGAAGTTATTTTTGAATTTACCATTCTTTTTGCGTTCTTCGATAATAGCTTCCACAGCACCTTCTCCCACATTCTTGATACCTCCGAGACCGAAACGGATATTTCCCTCTTCGTTGACGGTGAAGGTTAGCTCACTTTCGTTGATATCCGGACCGAGCACGAGCATTTTCATGGACTTGCATTCGTCCATCAGCTTGCTTACTTCGGTAATGTCGTCCTTGTTTCTGGTTAAGTTGGCTGCCATAAATTCGGCCGGATAATGAGCCTTGAGGTAAGCAGTCTGATATGCTACCAGTGAATAGCAGGTGGCATGAGACTTGTTGAAGGCGTAGGATGCGAATTTGGCCCAGTCCGACCAGATTTGTTCCAGCTTTTCTACGTCCTTGTATCCGTTTTTCTGGGCTCCCTGCAGGAATTTTTCATGCAGCGATTCCATCTTATCCTTCAGTTTTTTACCCATAGCCTTACGCAATTCGTCGGACTGACCGCGGGTAAATCCGCCAAGGTCGCGACTCAGGAGCATGACCTGTTCCTGATAAACTGTAATGCCATATGTGTCATTCAGCCTTTTTTCCATTACCGGAAAAGCGTATTCGATGGGTTCTTCGCCATGTTTGCGTCGGATGAACTGAGGAATATAATCCATTGGTCCGGGACGGTACAGCGCGTTCATGGCGATGAGGTCTTCGAATTTGGAGGGTTTCAGTTCCTTGAGGTATTTCTGCATACCGGCAGACTCAAACTGGAACACTCCGACCGTGTCGCCCTTACTGAAAAGATGATAAGTTTTCTCATCATCGATGGGTATGCTGTCAATATCTATATCAATGCCTTTGGATTTTTTGATGTTGCTAAGGGCGTCTTTGATGATGGACAGGGTTTTAAGACCCAGGAAGTCCATTTTTACCAACCCGACATCTTCAATTACAGTACCTTCGAACTGAGTGATAACCTTGTCTTCCTTGGTCTCTTTGTCCACAGCAGTACTGAGCGGCACCAGGTTAATCAGGTCGTCGGCTCCGATGATCAGTCCGCAGGCGTGAACGCCGGTCTGTCGCACGGTACCTTCGAGCATTTCAGCATATTTCAGGGTGTTGGAAAGCACCGGATCGCTGGAGTCGCGCGCATCGCGGAGCTCGTCCACATATTTGAAGCAGTTGGTCAGATTGACTTTTATATCTTTGTCGTTTTCGTCTTTCGGAAACTTACCGGGTATCAGCTTGGTGAGTCTGTCGGCTTCGGAGAGTGGCAATTTCTGCACACGGGCTACGTCCTTGATGGCCGATTTGGTTCCCATAGTGCCGTAAGTTACGATGTTTGCCACACGACCTTTTCCATATTTTTCGGTAACCCAACGTACTACCTGTCCGCGTTTGTCATCCTCAAAGTCGATATCAATATCAGGAAGCGAGATACGGTCGGGGTTGAGGAAACGCTCAAACAGCAGGTCGTATTTCATCGGATCGATATTCGTTATTTTCAGGCAGTATGCCACCACCGAACCGGCTGCCGAACCACGTCCGGGTCCTACCGAAATATTCATATCGCGGGCGGCCTGTATGAAATCCTGTACAATAAGGAAATAACCCGGGAAACCCATTTTTTTCATCACATCCAGTTCAAAATCAATGCGATCCTTCGTCTCGTTGTTCATGTCTGCTCCGTAACGACGCAGTGCACCTTCGTAGGTGAGTTTTGTCAGGTAGTCGGCATCGAGCTTAATGCGGATGGCTTTGTCATACCCCCCAATACGATCGAAGGCATCGCCGAATTCTTCTCGCAGCGTTGGTTCATCATATTTTGCGCGGTAATCTTCCTCTGTGCCGAATTCTTCAGGAATGGGGAATACGGGCATCATCGGAGGCGCTTCCAGTTTGAAATGTTCTACTTTTTCGGCTATTTCTACCGTATTTTCCAGACATTCGGGGATATCGGAGAAAATGTCAGCCATTTGTTCAGGTGTCTTAAGCCACTCCTGTTTGGTGTAGCGCATGCGGGTAGGGTCATCCAGATCCTTTCCCGTACTCAGACAGATGAGATGTTCATGGGCATCGGCATGCTCTTCTTCCACAAAATGAACATCATTTGACGCGATAAGTTTCGTATTGGTTTTACGGGCAAGGTTGATCAGTTCCTTGTTCTGCAGTTCCTGTTTTACATAGGTTTGAGTGTCGGCTCCGGGTTTGTCGGTTTTGTGCCGTTGCAGTTCCAGGTAGTAATCGTCTCCAAATACTTTTTTATACCACAGCACTGCCTTTTCAGCGGCAGCAAGGTCGCCGGTTTCAATATTTTTGTGAATTTCACCACCCAGGCAGGCAGATGTGGCAATAATTCCCTCGCTGAATTTCGCCAGCAGGTCGTGGTCAATGCGCGGCCTGTAATAAAATCCCTGAACCCATCCATAGGATACAAGGCGGCAGAGATTGTGATATCCGGTTTCATTTTTTGCTAACAATACCAGATGGTATCCGCTTCGGTCATCCTTTTCTTCCTTGTCGTACCGGCTTCGACGGGCAACATACACCTCCGAGCCAAAGATAGGTTTGAATATCTTTTGTTTGGTCAGTTCAATTTCCTTCCTGATTGTTTCTTTTTCTTCTTCCGTAATCCCGTCTGATTTCAGCTTTTTTCCCAGTTCGGCGATTTTATCTTTTGTTTTCGCATTTTTCTTTTTACAAGTGTTGTAAAATTCCTTAATGCCGAACATATTGCCGTGATCAGTGAGTGCCAGGGCATTCATTCCGCTTTCAATGGCTTTATCTACCAAACCCGATATGCTTGACATGCCGTCGAGTACCGAATAGCTGGAGTGAACGTGTAAATGTACGAATGAACCCATTTGTGTAATGATCTGGAAGTAAGCGATTTAAAAAAGTGTATTTTTTGAAAAAATCTGGCTGATAAAGGTACAAGAATATTTATCGGGAAGAAAATTTTCGCACAAAAAGTTATTGACAATTTCTCCGAAAACAGTGTGAAATGATGTGAATGAGGGAGATAGGCCATGTTAAACTTTTTCAACACAAATATATTGGCTGACGACACCGACTGCAAAGTTGAAATCTGTTCTGTGTCCATTAAGTGTCAATAAACATCAGGTTCAGGTGTAACATATTATTAATCTATTTATAAAACTTATATATTACATATATATCATGTATTTATACATAGAAGTAACATATAAGTAACAAATAAGTGATAAATAAGTAACATATGAGTAATATTATAAGACCGGATACGCACGAATACCGCATATACCTATAAGCAGGATGAAACAAGCGGAAATAGTCTTGATTAAATCCTGCCTGCAGATTAACAACTCGGCAAAGAAGCTGTCATATCTGTCAAAGTCTGAATAAACATGATTTTGTCAAAAATATTCTGAATGAGAATGCTCTGAACAGCTGGCTACAATTAACATCTCAGGATAATTTAGCAAACGGATGAATATTGAAATGATTTTATTGAAAAAACGGAGTTTTAATCTTAACACTTTGTGGCCAGGAAACTGTGCATAACGTATGTTTTTGTGATTTATCATTGTTTTTTGGATTTTAACTGTTATTTTTGTGAGTTAAAAAAGCAAAAATCCTGCATGATGACCAAACGAATGTTGCTCTACGTATTTGCAGTAACCGCAGCGTTGTTGCTTGCGGCGTGCAACCGGCAGCAGAATGAGGCCGACCGGATGCATCTCAATAAATTAGATAGTTTGTTGACAGTACAACCCGAAGCGGCAGCTGACAGCTTGAAACAATTCCATCCCGCCAAACTCTCGCATTACAATCGCGGTTATTATCAGCTTCTGGAGGTGATAGCTCTGGATAAGACCTATTACAATTTTACATCGGACAGTCTGATCAGTGCAACGGTGCAAATTCTGTCGCGCTATAAACAGACCTATCCGCACACCTATGCACGCTCGCTGATGTATCAGGGACTGGTGCGTTACCGCATGGGAGTGACAGACAGTACAGCCTACGAACCGATAAAGGAATCAACTGATTTACTGGAAATAAAAAAAATTAATGATCCGCTATTATTGTATTTTTGTTATTATTACTTAGGCTTAATTCACAACGAAAACAATAATTCATCATACAGTATCATGTATTATGAGAAAGCGATTAAAAAGGTAAGGCAGTACGGTGATAAAAATTATTTGTTTAACACTTATTGTGAAATTACCTGGACATATTTGAAGATGAAAAAATATGACATAGCCAGACAGTATATTGGCACTTTAAATAATTTCAAAAACATATCGGATACACAACAAGCCAGCATAAATCAAATTTTGTCAACATATTACGAATGTACTAATGAATTTCAGAAGGCGTTGGAAATCAACAAGAAGATTCTAAGTTCAAATAATAATTACAAGGACTTGTCCAGAATGTTATTTAAAATCTCAGAAAATTATCAGGCATTAAATAAGTTAGACAGCGCTTTATTGTATGCTGAAAAAGCTGAAATGTGCAAGCAGGATTCAAGTTACTATCTTAATTATTTTTATTATCAAAATATTGGTGAAATATCAGAGCAGCTTAAGTTATGGAAAAAAAGTGCAACTGCGTATAAAAAAGCTTACCTGTTAAAGGAAAAAGCAACATCAAAAGCGTTGGATAAACAAATTATGTCACTCGAAAAGAAATACGATCTGAAGGAAGCTGAAAACAAAGCCTTACTTTATAGAAACAGTAATATTCTAATAACAATCGTAGCTGTATTTTTGATGATAGTACTTGTAACACTCCTGATAATATGGAAGCAAAGACACAAGCAACTTCATTTGAAGCAATTGCTCAACGAACAGAAAACGATGGCGCTCGAAAAAAACAATCAACTGCTCGAAGAGCGTCAGCAAAGATTGCAAATGGAAAAAGACAGAACCGACCAACAAATAACGGAACAGCAGTTCTTACTGCCGCTCTATGAGCAGATAACAACCCGAAACACTCAGATTAGAAAATTTTTGTATGATCTTACTACGGATACACATATCAGTAAAGTGCCGTTTTTACACGAAAAGGTAAATTATGAGTTTAAATTATTTGACGAGACGGCACATGCCAAAAATATAGAAATATTGACAGATGAAGATTTTGGTAAAGTAACCCGTTTGTCCGAAGAAGAATTACAGTTACTCAACAAAAGTGAAAAATTGCTCTTATCATTATTGGTGATGAAAGTGCCCCACCAACAAATTAGTGTTTTATTAAACACGAATCCTAAAAGTTTGTCGAGCAGAAAGCTGAAATTGAAGAAAAAATTGGAATTAAACCATGTCGAAATGAACGATATTTGAAGAAAAACACATTTCAAACAACCATTTTCAATATCAACTTTCATGTTGCTATATGTCAGTATGTGAGACATATAAATGGTGTGTTTGTATCAACTTTTTGTCCTGCCTTGCAAAACCCTTGCAAGGTATTTTTGTTTCCGGTAATTTAGCTCCGTAAAATCGAATGAAAATTAGCTCCGAAAATTGTAATAAACGACAAAGATAAAGAAGTTTATTTTTTCACTTAGCAAAGGAATTAGTTGGTTATACTATTGCTGAAAGCTATAAACGTCAAATAACACTAGTAAACTAAATCATATCGGTAAATTTTATGACTATGATCTCATTCCGGATAAAATTACAAGCTATATACTACAGAATCATATCTTGTAATTCGTGTCAACAATATGTACTGATGCTCCGGGTTGAGTATTTGTCGTGGGAAAAGAGATTTACCTTTATGAAAAAAACAAAAATAGAAATTATGCATCAACTACACACGTAGCCAATATACCAATTATAGAAGTCGTCTTGACTTTTTATAATGCCGCCTCTACGAGGCTTTAATTTGCATCGCCAATATTACTCTACCATAATATCGCCTCTACGAGGCTGCATTTTCAGCACCGGAGGTGCGACATTATGGTAGAAAAAGAATTATTAACATTATTAAGCTCCGTAAGAGCGACATTATCGCTTTATTATAAAATTCAAGACGACTTTATAATATAACGTGAGTTCGAAATAAACAACCCCATACCAGAAGTCATGGAAAGCTGATAAATAATAAGTTAATAAGGTTTTAATTCCGGTTTTCCGGATTGCTACTAAGGTTTATCCAAAGAAATCAGGTTCTTAGATGCGATAAAAGACTTTATTTTTAATATTTCAACCTTAGTAGCATTTGAATTTGTATATGATCTGAACCTTATTACCTTATTTTCATACTAAAAAGCATATCTTACATCGAACTCACGTTAATTTATCTGTTTTATTCATGTTTTTTATAAGTGTTCGTTTTATTTAATTCCTGTCAATCAACCAAACACACTGTAATTTGCAGGTGTTTGGTTGATGAGACGGGTAATGAAAGATGCAGAAATCTTTTCAACCCCGTTTGAAGTTGGTAAATTGTTATGTAGTGCGGACAGATGTTTTCGTATGGCCTTAGAGGAAATTTTTTCTCCAGACTTCCTTATTCAAATGTAAAATATGGAGACAGTATTATTCCTTCCGGATTTGACATGGTGAAGTACCTTTGTCAAACTGCTGATCGGAAAAGTAACGGTGGAAAGGGGGAAAAGTAATACCTCAAAGCTACTATCATCCATTGACGGGTAAAAAGTAATTTTATATTTTCCTTCTGATGTATCTTAAAAGCTAAAAAAGAGTTTTGTGCTTTATGCAGATGCATCAGAGTTATTATCAGGACATTTGCTTAAAAAAACCAAGCTGGAACATTACCCTAAGCACTTCCTTGTTGCGATTTTGTGCAGAAAATGTGTTTGTTTTTTGAAATTTATCATTGCTTTTGGATTTTAACTGTTATTTTTGTGAATTTAAAAAAACATAAAATCCTGCATGATGAATAAACAAAAGTTGCTCTATATATTTATTGTGACCACAGCGTTGTTGTTCGCGGCATGCAACCAGCAACGCACTGAGACTGACCTGAAGCATCTCAGCAAGTTGGACAGTTTGTTGACAGTAAAGCCCGAAGCCGCGGCCGACAGTTTGAAACTATTCCATCCCGCCAGACTCTCGCATTACAACCGCGGTTACTATCAGCTCCTGGAGGTGATAAGCCTGGACAAAACCTATTACAATTTCACATCGGACAGCCTGATAAGTGCAACGGTGCGAATGCTGTCGCGACATAAGCGAACCTATCCGGACACCTATGCCCGCTCGCTGATATACCAGGGACTGGTGCGTTACCGCATGGGAGTGACCGATAGTACGGCCTACGAACCGATAAAAGCAGCAGCTGATTTACTGGAAACAAAAAAAATTAAGGATCCCCTTTTATTGTATTTTTGCTACTATTATTTAGGTTTAATTCACTACGAAAACAATAATTCATCATACAGTATCATGTATTATGAGAAGGCGATTAAAAAGGTAAGGCAGTACGGTGATAAAGATTATCTGTTTAATACTTATTTTGAAATTACCTGGGCGTATTTGAAGATGCGCAAATTTGACGTAGCCAAACAGTATATTGACACTTTATATAGTTTTAAAAACATATCGGATGCGCAAAAAGCCAGCATAAATCAAATTCTGTCAGTTTACTACGAATTTACCAATGAACCTTCAAAAGCGCTGGAAATTAACAAGAAGATTGTAAAATCTAATTATAATTACACGGATTTATCCAAAATGTTATTTAAGATATCGAATAATTATAAAGCGTTAAATAAATTAGACAGTGCTTTTCTATATGCAGAAAAAGCAGAAGAGTGTAAGCAGGATTCAGATTACTTTCTTAATAATTTGTATTATCGGAATATTGGTGAAATTTCAGAACAACTCAAGTTATGGCAAAAAAGTGCAACTGCGTATAAAAAAGCCTATCAGTTAAAAGAAAAAGCGACATTGAAAGCCGTAGATAAACAAATTATGTCACTCGAAAAGAAATACGATCTGAAGGAGGCAGAAAACAAAGCGCTTCAAATGACGAACAGGTTGATTTTTACAGCCTTTATTAGTTTAACCTTACTTATTCTGCTTTTTACTTCCACAGTAATATCACGTCAACGCGGAAAACACGCTGAAATAAAAGCCCGACTGCTGGCACAGGAAAAGATTAATGTTGAAAGAAATTTGATTGAAAAAGAGTTTATGTTGCCAATGTATCAGCAAATATCTCAACGAAATGCCAGTATAAAAATGTTTTTATCCGATTTAATGACCAATCCGCATCTTGCTAATAACACACAACTATTACAAAAAATCAGTGAAACATATCAGGATTTTATACAAACATTCCATATAAACGAATTTCTTACAGATGAGAAATTCACCGAATTTACCGGAATTGAATGTGAGAGCTGCCAGCTACTAAATGAAAACGAAAAGATGCTGCTGGTTTTTGCCGCCATGAAACTTGACAACCGGCAGATAGCGGTACTCTTTAATACGACCGAATCGAGCATTCGCGGACGAAAAGCGAAGCTCAGATTGAAGCTTGAAAGCAATAATATTGACATAAAAGGCATTATCCTCTGATAATTATGGTCTGAACGCGCGTTACTTTTATTTTTCATGTATCTGATATGTAGTGTGTTACGTCCATTTTTCGCGTTACTTTTAGTAAACTCCCGCAAAAGTCTTGCAGGAGTTTTTTATTTCAGATAATTTAGCAAACATAAATTCAAAAAAAGAAATTACAATATAAACCCTAAAAAAATTACAACATGAAGAATCTAATTTTACGCCTTATCCTGATGGTATTTATTTTTGGAATATCTGCAGGTACGCTCCACGCAGGAGATGTAAACTATGAACAAGAAATTGACTTTAGAAAACAGAATCCAACAGGTCCTTCCCGTGCTCCGGCACTCTATCCGGTAAGCTTCACCGGCACTTATTTTATGGACGAGTTAATTATTTATTCACAAAACTACACGGGTGACATTACCGTGCAAATCACGGGAATAAGTGGCAGCATCATTCAAACACTTCAGATTTCGGCATCCGGAAATGCTGTCATTGATGTTAGCTGTCTGCCCGAAGGAGTGTATAATATTGCTATTATTACCGTTGGAAAGGGTACATTTAGAGGAGGGTTTGAAATATAGCGTCATTCGGGCTTTTTTCAAACTAAGCTATCTTTTTATCTCCCTGTACCCCGCAGTGAGTCGGTAAATGGTCAAAAATGTTCGGTGTAGTTTGCGCTACGCCGAACTTAACCTCCGAACTTTCCCTGGCAAATGAACTTTTATTCAGGAGACTTTCGGGGAACTTTGAGAAGAATGGATAGACTATAGTGAAAATCCGAATAAAAAGGGTTTTCACAGACATGGATTAAAAATAAAATTTTGTAAACAGGATATTAAAAAAAAATCTATCATGAAAAAATTCAGTTTTCTTATATTGTTATCGACTTTATTATTAAGTTGTAACACGAATACTACTCCGGGTTTATTGATTGAAACTGAGTCAATATTACTCTATCATGGA
>Ga0316603_10001002_pt1 | contig 14687 bp, 13 predicted proteins | sample OWC_soil_day10_n_FD_207649 | JGI IMG/M metagenome (GOLD analysis project Ga0316603, IMG submission 207649) | Wetland soil microbial communities from Old Woman Creek delta, Ohio, United States - OWC_soil_day10_noCT | ecosystem: Environmental > Terrestrial > Soil > Wetlands | place: USA: Ohio... | reverse complement strand
TCTCCCGGTGGGAGAGAATCTTGTCGGCCACGAGGCGCCCGAGCTCGCCCGCGCCGACGATCAGGATGCGCTTGAGGCCGATGCCGGCGCGCCAGCGGCGCTCGAGGGTCTGCCGCACGACTTCCCGTGACAGGAACGTGAGCAGCACGTTCAGCGCCAGGAACAGCGCCCACACGACCTGCGACACCTCGAAGGCGCCGCGGTCCTTCATGTCGGCCGGCACGTAGTAGGCCTGGAAGTAGAGGGTCGTCACGACGCCCAGCACGACGGCCACCACGCTGCCGACGAAGACGGCGAAGAAATCGTCCACGCGGGTCCGGTTCCGCCGCAGGCTGTACAGCCCCTGGAAGTAGTACGCCACCGGCACCAGCAGCCCGACGAACGGCACGACGACGAGGTACTGCTCGAGGGGCGGCACGCCCTTGGTGACGGGAATCAGATCGGACTTGAAGCGGAGGACGTAGGCGCCGAGGAACGCCAGGACGCCCAGGAGGGCGTCCGAGATGACGTAGTAGGTCGCGAGCGTCCGTTTGTAGCGAGTGACCATGCCGTTACGCCGAGGCGAGGACCCGGTCGACCTCGGCCTCGATCTCCCGTACGAAGCGCTCGCGGCCGAACTCGAGGGCATGTTGCCGAATGGGGCCGGCCGGGAGCCGGGCGTCCAGCGTGTTCCGGATGGCCGCCGCCCAGGCGTCCGGCGACCTGCCGGGCACCAGCGCCCCTGTTGTCCCGTCGACGACCGTTTCCAACGCGCCTCCCTCGGCGATGGCCACCACCGGCCGGCCGCAGGCCTGGGCCTCGAGCGGCACGATGCCGAAGTCCTCGACACCGGGCAGGAGCACGACGCCCGCCCGGCGGTACGCCTCCCGGATGTCGTCGCTCGAGATCCAGCCCGAGAACGTGACGTCGGGCCCCGCGAGTCGCTTCAGGCGGGCGAGTTCCGGTCCGTCGCCGACGATCCTGAGCGGGACGCCCGCCCGTGCGCAGGCGTCGATCGCCAGATCGATGCGCTTGTAGGGCACCAAGGCGGACACGACGAGCGCCGACGCGCCCGCGTCACCGCCGTCCGGGCAGAAGAAGCCCGTATCTACAGGAGGGTACACCACGTCCGCACGCCGGGCATAGTACCGCGCGATGCGGGCGGCCACGTAGCGGGAGATGGCGACGAACGCGTCGGCGCGGCCGGCCGTGGCGGCGTCCCACCGCGCCAGGCCGCTCATGATGGGCCGGTACACCGCTTCGCCGGCGCGCCCGGTCCGGGCGGCGCCGAAGTACTCGTCGAACTGGTCCCAGGCGTAGCGCATGGGCGTCAGGCAATAGCAGACGTGCCGCGCGCCAGGGGCGCGGATGACGGCCTTGGCCGCGCAGTGGCTGATGCTGACGACCAGATCGTAGTCGCGCAGGTCGAACTGTTCGATCGCGATGGGAAACAGCGGCAGGTAGTGCCGGTAGAGGCGTCCGGCGGCGGGCAGGCGCTGGATGAACGACGGCCGGATGCGGCGCGACTCGATGAGGGGCGAGACGGAGCCCTTGACGTGCACCAGCGTGAAGATATCGGCCTGCGGGTAGATCCCGGCGATGGCCTCGAGCACCTTCTCGCCGCCGCGCATGCCGGTCAGCCAGTCGTGAACCAGCGCGACCCTCATGGCGACGAGGACCGCATCGCGGCCACGTCCATGTACACCTCGTGGATGCGCCGGACCGAGGATTCCCAGGAGAACGCCTTGGCGCGGGCCAGGCCGCGTTCAGACAATGTGCGCCGCAGGTCGGCGTCGCCCAGGACGCGCTGAATCCCCTCGGCGATCGACGCGGCGCTGTACGGGTCGACGAGCACGGCCGCGTCGCCCACGACCTCGGGCAGCGAGGAGCGGTTCGAGGTCACCACCGGCGTCCCGCTCGCCATCGCCTCGAGGGGCGGCAGCCCGAAGCCCTCGTAGAGCGACGGAAACACGAACACGGTGGCGAGGCGGTAGAGCGCCGCCAGCGTGTCGTCGGCGACGAAGCCGAGGAACCGGACGTGCTTGTGCAGCTTGTGCCGGTCCACGGCGCGGCGCAGCCGGGGATACTTCGAGATCTGATCGCCGATGATCAGCAGTTCGAGCCGTTCGTAGCCGGCGCGCCGGACGAGGTTGAACGCGTCGATCAGGCGCTCGAGGTTCTTGTGCGGCTTGATGTTGCCCACATACAGCGCGAAGGGCCCGTTCAGCCGGTAGCGCTCGCGGACGCGCTCGACGGCCTCCATGTCGGCCGGGGCCGCGAACCGCTCGTCAATCGCGTTGTGCACGACGATGATGCGCTCCGCCGGCACGTCGCAGTAGCGGAGGATGTCCGCCTTCGAGGTCTCCGACACGGTGAAGATCCGCTCCGCGCGCCTGGTGGCCGCCCACAGGTTCGCCCGGGCGTACGCATGCGCGAAGCGGTTCGGCAGGTACTGCGGGAACATCAAGTGGATGCAGTCGTGGATCGTGACCACGGCCCGGCACGGCACGAGCGGAGGCAGGACGTAGTGCGGTTCGTGGAGCAGGCTCACGTTCTGCGCGACGAGGCGGGCCGGCAGCATCACCTGCTCCGCGAGGGAGTACGGGCGCGACGGCTCGGCCACGGCCCGGAAATTCGGGCCGAGGCGCTCGGCGACCGTCATGTCCTGCGGCCTGCAGAGCAGCACGAACTCGGTCTCACGGTCGATGAGGGCCAGGTACTTCAGCAGGTTCCGGACGTAGGTGCCGATGCCGAAATCGTGCAGTTTCCTGGCGTCAATCGCAATGCGCACGTCGGTGTTCCGTCTCCCGGTTCACGATACCACAGGGCCTCTGCGCGTCCTGCATCGGCCCGTGCCTCATGGCGCCGGCCCGACGCCGCGCAGGCGCAGGTAGGCCTTCAGCAGGGGCGCCCACGCGGGATGGTGTTTCTCGTAGAACGCCAGCTGGCTCCGGCGGTACGCGGCCTCGGTCGCCTCCGGGCGCTGCCGCCCCGACGCGCCGCGCACGTGGACCACCTCCGCTTCCGGCACGAACACGATGTGCCGCCCGAGCGCCCGCAGCGCCGCGCAGAAGTCCACGTCCTCCGCGTAGAGGAAGTAGCGCTCGTCGAGCAGGCCCGCGGCCAGGGCGTCGGCCCGCCGCACGAGCAGGCACGCGCCGCTGACCCAGTCGGGGCGCTGCCGCCGGCTGGTCATCCGCCTCACCCACGCGACCGCCGCGGGCACGCCGCGATCGTAGAGCCTGCCGAGCACCTTCTGCCGCAGCTCGTTCAGCGGCCCCATCATCTTCCCGAACGAGATCTCCGGGCGCCCGTCGGCGCCGACCAGGCGCGGGCCCGCCGCCGCCGCCCCCGGGTCGGCGCCGAGCGCCTGCACGAGCGCGTCCACGGCACCGGCCCGCACGAGGGTGTCGCTGTTCAGCAGCAGCACGAACTCGCTGTCCGCCTCGCGGATCGCGCGGTTGTTGCCGGCCGCGAACCCCACGTTGCGGTCCGACGCGATCAGCCGCACCGCCGGCCAGTTCCGCGCCACGGCGCCCGGCGTGCCGTCGCTCGAGGCGTTGTCGACGACGACGACCCGATGCGGCGTCGTCGGCGGCGCGGCCGCGATCGACGCGAGGCAGGCCTCGAGCTCCTGCCTCGTGTTGAACGTCACGATGACGATGGTGACGTCCCGCATGCCGCTACCTGCCCGCCGACTCGAGGATGTCCATGGTCCTTCGCGCGGCAGCGGGCCACGAATAGCGCGAGAGGACGCCGGCGGCCTCGTTCATCACGGCCGCCCGCGCGGCCGGGTTGCGCAGCAGGTCGACGAGCGCGGCCGCGGCCGCCGGCACGTCGCCGGCCGGCACGTAGCGCGCGGCGGGGCCGCAGACTTCGCGCGCCACCGGCGTGTCGAGCAGGACGGGCGGAACACCGCTCGCCAGCGCCTCGAGCGGCGGCAGCCCGAAGCCTTCGTACTCCGAGAGGAACGCGAACGCCGAGGCTCGACCGAACGCGTCGGCAAGCTCCGCGTCGGGCACGTACGATCGGACCCGGATGCGGTCGCCCGCGCCGGACGCCCGGCACAATGCCTCGATGTCCTGGTAGGGGTGCGTGCGGTTCTCGCCGACAATCTCGAGGCGGGCGTCGGGCACGGCGGCGAGCACGAGGCGGAATGCCGCGACAAGATCAGGAAGGCGGCGGCGGTTGAGCATCGAGCCGACAAACAGCACCAGCGGCTCGCCCCCTGGCGGCGCCGGGCCGCCGGCGGCCGAACCGGGGCCCGCGAGGAACGCCGGCACGCCCGCACCGTGGGGAATGGCGTGGACCGTCCCTGCCCGCAGGCCGAGGTGAGACAGGATCTCCGCGCGCGAGAACTCGCTGACCGTCAGCACCGCGGCCGCACGCCGGGCGGAGAGTCTGGTGACGACCCGCCGCCGGAGCCCCTCCCGCCATCCGAACCACTCCGGGTGGGCGAAATAGGACACGTCGTGAATGGTGAGCACGATGGGGCACGAGAGCCGCAACGGCGCGGTGTACGCCGGCGCGAAGAAGACGTCCAACCCGTCCCGCGAGGCCGCTGCCGGGAGCGCCAGCTGTTCCCACGACGTGCCACCGCCGCCGGGCCGCACGCGCACGATGGGATGGACCGGTCCGACGCGTGAGGCGACGGCCGCGGGCAGCGCCGCCGGGCCGTAGAGCACCAGCTGATGACGGCCCGCGACGCGCGCCGCGGGGCTCGCCCAGGCGGCGAGCAGCTCCGCGAGGTAGCGCCCGACGCCGGTCGGGCGGCCCATCAGCTCCCGGGCGTCGACGCCGATCCTCATGGCCGGAGACCCTGCCGCGCCCTGCGCGCCGAGGCGCGGCGCACCCGGGCTTCGGTGTACGCGTCAATCAGCGCGCCCGCTGACTGCGGCCAGGAGAACTGCCGCGCCCGGGCGATGCCGGCGTCGCGCATGCGGGACGCCGCTTCCGCGTCGCCGCACACCCGCTCGAGCGCGGCCGCGAGACCGGGCGCATCGAGCGCATCGACAAGGAGGCCTGCATCCCCGACCACCTCGGGCAGGGCGCCCGCGTTGGAGGCCACCACGGGCACGCCAAGGGCCATCGCCTCGAGGGCCGGCAGCCCGAATCCCTCGTCGAGCGATGGCAGGACCACCACGCCGGCCCCGGCGTAGAGCTCGGCCCGCCGCTGGTTCGACACGTAGCCCTCGACGGCCACCCGCCCGGCCAGCGGAGGGGCCTGGCTTTCAGCCACCAGAGACTGGGCCGCCGGCGTCACCTGACCGGCCAGCACGAGACGGGGAGCCGAGGGACGCCGCTCCGTGAGAATGCGGTAGGCGTCGAGGAGCGTCCGGACGTTCTTGCGGGGCTCGAGGGTGCCGACAAAGAGGATGTGCGCGCCGGCGCCCCGCGGGGGAAGCGGGGCTGCAATCCAGGACGGCACGCCGGGCCGGCAGATTGCCACCCGGCCGGGTTCCACCGACAGCCGCCGTTCGATCGTGGCCTTCGAGTACTGGGAGATCGTCACGACGAGGTCCGCCCTGGCGGCGTGGGCGTGCGCCAGCGCGGGGAAGTCCCGCCGCATCTCGCCGCGCGCGCGGTCCGGGTGGTCGAGGAAGTCCAGGTCGTAGACGGTGCAGACCCTCAGGCCCGAACGCGCCGGCAGCAGGAGGGGAGTGGTCGAGTGGACGATGTCGAAGGACCTGGACGTCAGGGCCTCGATGGGAGGCCAGCCCACCCGGTTCCACGCCCATGTCAACGGCCGGACCGGCATTCTCCGGTCGACGAAGGTGGCGCCGTCCAGTTCGCGGATCGCCGAGGGCGCCGGCCGGTCCCGCCACGACGAACTCCAGAGGGTCAACTCGAGTCCGGCGGCCGCCGCGTCGCCCGACGACTTCAACGTCAGCAGATTGAGCGCGAGTTGGTGCACCCACTCGCCGACACCGGTGCGATCGCGCAGCGCCGGCCGGTAGTCGAGGAGGAGTTGCACCACGGCGTCCTGTATCCTACCGCGAAAGCCCCGGGTCGCCTTCGCCGCCGGGCCGGCGCGGGAGTTCTTCGACTGCAACTCATTGATTGTCAACAGCTTGACAGTCATTGCCCCGTATAGTACTTTCAGGGCTTTTCAGGGCCGTCGCGCCGCAGGCGTGTGCCGCCCGTGGAGTGCTCGGTATGAAGATCGCCGTCGTTGGCACCGGTTACGTCGGACTGGTTGCCGGCGCCTGCTTCGCGGAAACCGGCAACGACGTGGTCTGCGTGGACAAGGACGCCGCCAAGGTGCGGACGCTCCGCAAGGGGCGGATGCCGATCTTCGAGCCCGGCCTCGAGGAACTGGTGCGCCGGAACGTCGCGGAGAAACGGTTGACGTTCACGACGCTGCTGCCGAAGGCCGTGCGCGCCTCGTCGGTGATCTTCATCGCGGTGGGGACGCCCCAGGGCGAAGACGGGGCGGCGGACCTGCAGCAGGTGCTCGGCGTCGCGCGCGAAATCGCGGCGGCGATGAACGGGTTCAAGGTGATCGTGGACAAGAGCACGGTGCCCGTCGGCACCGCGCAGAAGGTGCGCGAGATCGTCCGGCGCGAGACCACGCATCCCTTCAGCGTGGTGAGCAACCCGGAGTTCCTCAAGCAGGGCGCTGCCGTCGACGACTTCCTCAAGCCGGACCGCGTGGTCATCGGCACGGAGGACGAGAAGGGCGGCGAGATCATGCGCCAGCTGTACGCGCCGTTCACGCGGACCGGCGCCCCGGTCATGCTGATGGACACGGCCAGCGCGGAGCTCTGCAAGTACGCGGCGAACGCGCTGCTCGCCACGAAGATCTCGTTCATGAACGAGGTGGCGAACGTCTGCGAGCTGTTCGGCGCGGACGTGGACGACGTGCGCCGCGCGATCGGGTCGGACCGGCGCATCGGGCCGTCGTTCCTGTTCCCGGGGGTCGGGTACGGCGGAAGCTGCTTCCCGAAGGACGTGAAGGCCATTGTCAAGTTCTCGCAGGACAAGGGCTACGACTTCGAGATTCTGAAGGCCGTCGAGCGCGTGAACCACCGGCAGAAGTCGGTGCTCGCGGCCCGGATGGCGCAGCACTTCGGCTCGCTGAGCGGGCGGACCATCGCAGTCTGGGGCCTCGCGTTCAAGCCGCGGACCGACGACATGCGGGAGGCGCCGGCCATCGTGCTCGTCGAGCGCCTGCTGGACGCGGGCGCCCGGGTGCAGGCGTTCGACCCGGCGGCCATGCCCGTGGCCCGGCGGCTGTTCGGGCCGCGCGTGACGTTCGCGCCGCGCAGCTACGCGGCCCTGGAGGGGGCCGACGCGCTGGCGCTGGTCACCGAGTGGAACGAGTTCCGCGAGCCGGATTTCGCGAAGATGCGCAAGCTCATGAAGAGCCCGGTCGTGTTCGACGGGCGGAACATCTACTCCCGCGAGGTCATGCGGGCGAACGGTTTCACCTACTACTCCATTGGACGCTGATCGCGGCGCGATTCTCGTCACGGGCGGCGCCGGTTACATCGGCAGCCACGCGGCCAAGGCCCTCGCGCGGGCCGGCCGGCGCGTCGTCGTGTACGACAACCTGTCGGTGGGGCACCGGGCCGCCGTGCGGTGGGGCGAGCTCGTGGTGGCCGACCTGCACGACGCCGCCGCGCTGCGGCAGACGATCCGGTCCCACGGCGTCGGCGCGGTCATGCATTTCGGCGGGCTGACCTCCGTGGGCGACTCGGTCCGCGACCCGTCGTCCTACTACCGGGACAACCTCGAGGCCACCCTCGGCCTTCTGCGCGCGATGCTCGGCGAGGGCGTGCGGCGCGTCATCTTCTCGTCCACGGCGGCCGTGTTCGGAGAACCCACGGACACGCCCATCACCGAGGCCCACGACACGCGTCCGATCAATCCGTACGGCGAAACGAAGCTCGCGGTCGAACACGCCCTCGTCCATTTCGACCGCGCGTACGGCCTCCGGGGCGTGTCGCTCCGGTACTTCAACGCCGCTGGCGCCGATCCCGACGGCGAGATCGGCGAGGACCACCGCCCGGAGCCGCACCTGATCCCGCGCGCGATCCTGGCCGCCACCGGCGGCGAACCGCTGCAGGTCTTCGGCGAGGACTACCCGACGCCGGACGGCACGTGCCTGCGCGACTACATCCACGTGACGGACCTGGCCCGGGCGCACGTGCTCGCGCTGCAGCACCTGGAGGCGGGCGGCGCCTCGGCCAGGTACAACCTGGGAAACGGGCGGCCGTTCTCGGTCAAGGACGTCATCGCGGCCGTCGAGCGCGTCGCGGGCGTCCGGGTGCCGTGGGCGGCGGCGCCGCGGCGGGCCGGGGACCCGTCGGTGCTGTTCGCGTCGAGCGAACGCATCCGGCGAGACCTGGGCTGGCGCCCGGCCATCTCGTCGCTCGACGAGATCGTGCAGACGGCCTGGCGCTGGCACGCCGCGCACCCGCGCGGCTACGGGGACGGGACGGAGGGCTGATGTCGAGGCTCAAGGGCGTGCTGTCGGACCCCCTGCTGTCGGTGGTGATGCCCGTCTACAACGAAAAGGACACCATCGAGGAGATCCTGTCCCGCGTGGCGGCCGTGCCGGTGCGGAAGGAGATCATCGTCGTCGACGACTGTTCGACCGACGGCACCCGCGCGATGCTCGAGGATCTCCAGCGGCGCCTCGGGTTCCGGCTGTTCCTGCAGGGCCGGAACCAGGGCAAGGGCGCGGCGCTGCGCCGGGGCTTCGCCGAGGTCACCGGGGACCTGGTGGTGATCCAGGACGCCGACCTCGAGTACTCGCCGGAGGAGTACCCGGAGCTGATCGCGCTCATCTGCGAGGGCCGCGCGGACGTCGTGTACGGCTCGCGGTTCCTGGGCCGGCACCGGGTGTTCCTGTTCACGCACTACCTCGGCAACCGCCTGCTGACGCTGCTCACCAACGTGCTCTACAACACGATGCTCACCGACATGGAGACGTGCTACAAGGTGATGCGGACCGACGTGCTGCGGTCGCTGACGCTGCGGTCGGACGGATTCGGCATCGAGCCCGAGCTGACGGCGAAGATCTTCAAGCGCGGGTACCGGGTCTACGAAGTGCCCATCACGTATGACGGGCGCGGGTACGACGAGGGCAAGAAGATCACCTGGCGGGACGGCGTGGTGGCCCTCTGGGTGCTGTTGCGGTACCGGTTCAGCGAGTGACTCCGCTCAGGCGCCTGCTTCGCTACGCCGCGCCCTACCGGGGGCGCTTCGCCATCGCCCTGGTGGCCATGGTGGTGTACGGCGCCGCGTCGGCGTGGCTGGCCTGGCTCGTCAAGCCGGTCGTCAACGACGTCCTGATCCGGCAGCAGTCGCTCGCGCTGGTGGCCTGGTCCATCCTGGGCGCCTACGTGCTGAAGGGCATCGGCTCGTACTTTTCGTCCTACCTGATGGCCGACGTCGGGCAGCACGTCGTGCTGGACCTGCGCAACCAGATGTTCCGGCACACGCTGGGGCAGTCGACGGCGTTCTTCAAGGCGCGGAGCACCGGGCAGCTGCTCTCGCGGCTGACCAACGACATCGGCCAGGTGCAGCAGGTCGCGTCCGACACCCTCGGCGACCTGCTGCGCGAGTCGCTGTCGGTCGTCGGGTTCGCCGGCCTGCTCTTCTACTACGACGCGGGCCTCGCGCTCGTGTGCCTGACGGGCGCGCCGCTCGTGCTGTACCCGCTCGTGCGCCTCGGGCAGCGCCTTCGTCAGGCGACGAAGCGCAGCCAGGAGCACCTCGAGCACATGTCGCACGTGGCGACCGAGGCCTTCACCGGGCACCGCATCGTCAAGGCCTTCGGCGCGGAAGATCGCGAGGCCGCGCGATTCGGCCTGGCCGCGCGCGCGCTGTACCGGGTGAACCTCCTGGTCACGGCCACCGTGTCGGTCATGCCGCCGGTCATGGAACTGCTGGGCGGGGCCGCCATGGCGTCGGCGCTGTGGTACGGCAGCCGCGAGATCGCGAAGGGGCGGATGACGGAGGGCGACTTCACCGCCTTCCTCGCGGCGCTGCTCCTGATGTACGGCCCGCTCAAGAAGCTGAGCCGCGTGAACGCGAACGTGCAGCAGGGCATCGCCGCGGCCCAGCGGATCTTCGAGGTGCTCGACACGCACACCGAGGTCGCCCAGCAGCCCGGCGCGCCGCCGCTGGCCCCGCTGGCACGCGCGATCGAGTTCCGCGACGTCAGCTTCGAGTACGAGGACGCGCGCGGCCGGAGCGCGCTGCGGCACGTCTCCTTCACCGTCGCGGCGGGCCAGACGGCCGCGATTGTCGGCCGCAGCGGCGCCGGCAAGACGAGCCTCGTCAACCTGCTGCCCCGGTTCTACGACGTCAGCGGCGGCGCGATCCTGTTCGACGGCACCGACATCAAGCGCGTGGACCTGGCGTCGCTGCGCGACCAGATCGGCATGGTGACGCAGGAGACGGTGCTGTTTGACGACACCATCGCCAGCAACATCGCCTACGGCCGGCCGGCGGCGTCCTCGGCGGCGATCGAGGCGGCCGCCCGGGCCGCCCGGGCGGACGAGTTCATCCGGGTGCTCCCCAAGGGCTACGAGACCGTGATCGGGGAGCGCGGCCAGCGGTTGTCGGGCGGGCAGCGGCAGCGGCTGGCCATCGCCCGCGCGATCCTCAAGGACTCGCCGATCCTGATCCTCGACGAGGCCACCTCGTCGCTGGACTCCGAGTCGGAGGCCCTCGTGCAGGACGCGCTGGCGAACCTGATGCGCAACCGCACGTCGTTCGTCATCGCCCACCGGCTCTCGACGATTCAGCGCGCGGATGTCATCATCGTGCTGGAACGGGGCCGGATCGCCGAGGTGGGCCGGCACGACGAGCTGCTTGCCAGGCCGGACGGCGTCTACGCGGCGCTGCACGCCATGCAGTTCGGCGACCGGCGGCGCGCGGCCCCTGGGCCGAGAAAGACGGGCGCATGATCAAGAGCATGACCGGTTTCGCGTCGGTGTCGCTGGAAGACGATCGCGCCAGCATCGGCGTGACCGTGCGGAGCGTCAATCACCGCTACCTCGACGTGCAGATGCGGCTCCCGCAGACGCTCGGCCAGATCGAGGCGAGGCTCCGCGGCCGCGTCCAGGCCAGGGCGGCCCGCGGGCGGGTCGAGGTGGCCGTGTCGGTGCAGCTGCGCCAGGAGCCGGTCCTGAAGGTCACCATCAACGAGGCGTTCACCAAGGCGCTCGCGGCGGCGCTCGACACGGCCCGGGAAGCCGGCCTGGTGCAGGGCGCGCTCGCGCCGGGCGATCTGCTGCGCTTCCCCCAGGCCCTGAGCGTCCGCGAGGAGGCGCCCGAGCTCGACGAGCCGGGACGGGAGGCGCTGGAGGCGGTCATCGCCAGGGCGGTGGACGCCGCGCTCGACGACCTCGACGCGATGCGGGTCCACGAGGGCGGCGTCCTCCGGGCCGACCTCGACGGCCGGAAGGCCGCCGTGCTCGCCGGCGTCGAGGACGTCGCGGTGAAGGCGGCCGCCGGCGAGGCCATCCTGCGTGAGCGCCTGGCCAGGCGCGTCGGGGAACTCGCGGCGGAACTCGCCACCGACCCCGCCGCGGTGGCCCAGGAAGTGGTGCGGTTCGCCGCGCGATCGGACATCAGCGAGGAGATCGTGCGGTTCCGCGCGCACGTCCAGCAGTGGACGTCGCTGTCGGACGGACCCGAACCGTGCGGCCGCAAACTGGATTTCCTCCTCCAGGAGATGAACCGGGAGGTGAACACCATCGGGTCCAAGGCCGACGGGCTCGGCATCCCGGAGGCGATCATCGGCGTCAAGGCCGAGCTGGAGAAGATGCGGGAGCAGGTGCAGAATGTCGAGTAGCGGCCGCCTCGGACGCCTCTTCGTGGTGTCGGCGCCTTCCGGCGCCGGCAAGACCACGGTCGTCGAGCGCCTGATCGGGCGCACGTGCGGCCTGCGGCGATCGCGGTCCTATACCAGCCGCCGGGCCCGTCCCGGCGAGACCGACGGCGCCGACTACCACTTCGTCTCGCGCGACCGGTTCGAAGCCATGATCGCGGGCGGCCAGTTCCTCGAGTGGGCGGACTACGCCGGGAACCTCTACGGCACGGCGGTCGTCGACACCGAGCGCGAGCTCGAGGCGGGCGTCGATCTCGTGCTGGTCATCGAGGTCCAGGGCGCGCGGCAGGTGCGGCGCCACCGCCGGTCATCGGTGCTGGTGTTCCTGCTGCCGCCGTCGTCGGACGCCCTCGAGGCGCGCATCAGGACCCGCGGCGAGGACACCGAGGAGCAGATCCAGAGGCGGCTCCAGGTGGCCCGCGAGGAACTGCGCGCCGTCCCGGAGTACGATTACGTGGTGATCAACGACGAGATCGACGCGTGCGTGGACCGGCTGAGCGCCATCGTCACCGCCGAGCGCGCCAGGCCCGACGCGATGAGGCGCGAGGTCTCGGGCATCCTCTCCAGCTTCGGCGTGAACGCCGGCGCGCCGCGGCAGAGCTGAGGTCGTCATGGCCAGAATCGCGCTCGGGATCACGGGAGGCATCGGCGCCTACAAGGCCGTCGAGGTGGCGCGCGGCCTCCAGCAGCGCGGCCACGATGTGACCGCGGTGATGACGCGCAACGCGAGGCGGTTCGTCGGGCCCGTCACCCTCGAGGCCATCACCCGCCACCCGGTCGTCACGAGCCAGTGGAAGGCGGGCGCCAACGCCGACATCGAGCACGTCTCCCTCGCCTCGTCCATCGATCTGCTGCTTGTCGCGCCCGCGACCGCCAACATGCTGGGGAAGTTCGCGGGGGGCATCGCCGACGACTTCCTGTCGGCCCTCTACCTCGCCACGACGGCGCCGGTGCTGGTCGCCCCGGCCATGAACTCGAACATGCTCGCGCACCCCGCCGTGCAGCAGAACCTCCGCACGCTCGGGGCGCGCGGCGTGCGCGTCGTGGAGCCCGGCGCGGGCTACCTGGCGTGCGGCTGGATCGGCAAGGGGCGCCTGGCCGAACCGGCCGACATCGTCGAGGCGGCAGACCGCCTGCTCACGGCCGGCCGGTCACTCGACGGGCGGCGCGTGCTGGTCACGGCGGGACCGACGTTCGAAGACCTCGACCCCGTCCGCTTCATCGGCAACCGGTCGAGCGGCCGGATGGGATTCGCCCTGGCGCGCGAGGCCGCCCGCAGGGGCGCGACGGTGACGCTCGTCGCGGGCCCCACGTCGATCGAGCCTCCGCAGGAGGCCGAGCTGGTGAGGGTGCGGAGCGCGGCCCAGATGCACGAGGCCGTCATGGCGCGTCTCGACGCCGCGGATGTCGTCATCATGGCGGCGGCCGTCGCCGACTACGCGCCGGAGACGCCGGACGACCGGAAGCGGGCGAAGTCGGAGGAGGGGCTCACCATCACGTTGCGCCGGACGCCGGACATCCTGGCCGGCGTCGGCGCCTGGCGCGCCGCGCGGGGCAGCTGGCGACCGGTCCTCGTCGGGTTCGCCGCCGAGACCGACGACGCGGTGAACAAGGGGCGGCGGAAGCTCGAGTCGAAACGCGCCGACTTCGTCGTGGTCAACAACGTGCTCGAGCCCGGGGCCGGCTTCGACGTCGACACGAACGCCGTGACGCTGGTCGGGCCGGGTTGGGAGGAGGCCCTGCCACTGCAGCCGAAGGCCTCCGTGGCGGCGGCCATTCTCGACCGGGCGGAGCGGCTGCTCGGCGAGCGGGCCGTCACCGGGGCGTGACGGGGACATGATGAGCGAGAGGGACGTGCGCGCCGCCGTGGCCGACCACCTTCGGCGGTTCGCGCAGACCGGCGTCGACGGCGTGAGCCGTGACCCGGCCTGGCGGCGGAGGGCGGCGGAGCCGGCGGTCGAGGCCGCCGCACCGGCCGGGCCGCCGGCCGGACCGGTTACGGAGACGCTCGATCAGATCCGCGAGGACCTCGGCGACTGCACGCGGTGCAAGCTGCATCGCCTGGGCCGCACGCGGATTGTCTACGGCGTCGGCAACCCGTCGGCGCCACTGATGTTCATCGGTGAGGCGCCCGGGCACGACGAAGACCTGCAGGGCATTCCGTTCGTCGGCAGGGCGGGCCAACTGCTCACGAAGATCATCGAGGCGATCGACCTCGCGCGCGAGGACGTGTACATCGCGAATGTGATCAAGTGCCGGCCGCCGGAGAACCGCAACCCGGAGGGCGACGAGGTGGCCGCGTGCGAGCCGTTCCTGTTCCGGCAGGTGCAGGCCATCAGGCCCCGCGTGATCGTGGCGCTCGGCACCTTCGCGGCCCAGGCCCTGCTGAGGACCAACGATCCGATCTCGCGCCTCCGGGGCAAGGTCTTCCATTACGGCGAGGCGCGGCTCATCCCCACCTTCCATCCCGCGTACCTGCTGCGCAGCCCCGATCGCAAACGCGACGTCTGGGAGGACATGAAGCTGGTGCGGGCGCTGCTGCGCGGCGAGGACACGGGCGGCAGACCATAGCGCGCCATGACCCGCCTCGCGTCCGTTGCCGTCCCCGTTCCCCAGGTTGATCTGCTCACGTACCGAATCCCGGAAGGCCTCGACGCGCCGGCCGTTGGCGCCCGCGTGCTCGTGCCCGTCGGCGCCCGCATCGTGACCGGCTGCGTGACCGGCACCGACGAAGTGGATGACGGGGACCCGCGAGCCGCGGACGGCAGCGTCCGAGACATCATCGACCTGCTCGACGGCGAACCGTACCTCCCGGCCGAGGTGCTCGCCCTGACCACCTGGGTCGCGGAGTACTACGCCT
>Ga0316603_10001000_pt1 | contig 14691 bp, 17 predicted proteins | sample OWC_soil_day10_n_FD_207649 | JGI IMG/M metagenome (GOLD analysis project Ga0316603, IMG submission 207649) | Wetland soil microbial communities from Old Woman Creek delta, Ohio, United States - OWC_soil_day10_noCT | ecosystem: Environmental > Terrestrial > Soil > Wetlands | place: USA: Ohio... | reverse complement strand
GAATCCTGGGGCTCCGGTTTCGGCAGTGCGGCGCGGGTCGGCTGACAGGGGCGGCGCGCTCCGCCGCCTTTGCAAGCGAGGGCGGAAATGATTGCTCGGGTTATTGCACAAGGATTCATCAAGACGCGTGGCGAGGGTTGCGGCCGACACGCCTGGCCGTTGCCCCGCGTTCGTTCCTCCCCAACAGACGGATCGCATGCTTGCGGTGATAGCCACAGGCGGCGCAGAACCCATCCAGTATCCTCGCCTCGCCGGCTCGGTCGGCCGTCAGGTCACGGCCCCGGATCGTCCCCAGATACGTCCGTCGCTCGAGCTTGCCCCTGATCGGTAGCCGCCATCTCGTTGGGCACCTGCAACTTGAGTCAGCGCCCCCTCCCTCTACTCGCTCCGCTTGCATTCTTTCTGGGGCAATTCGATGTTGTCTTGGGCCTGAGCAGCAGACATGTCGTTAGACTATAGTGGATGTGGCTTTACCCCGGCCAGGCCGTTTTCATCGAAAGGAATTCGGGTTTGTTGGCTCAATGAATAAAGGAGAAGGCAAATGATGACAAAGGGATTTTTCGTATTGGCAGCAAGCCTGGTGCTGGCCGCTTCGCCGGTGCATGCGGGCGACGCCGGCGCGGGCAAGACCAAGGCGGAAAGCTGTGTGCAATGCCACGGGGAGACAGGCAAGGACGATCCCGCCATCGCCGGCATGGAGGAAGCCAAATTCATCAAGGCGATGAAGGACTACCAGTCGGGCGAGCGAAAGAACAAGAAAATGATGAAGGCGGCAACGGGCCTGAGCGACGCGGATCTGGCTGATCTGGCGGCTTACTACGCGACTCTGAAGTAGGCGATTCTGCGACGGCCGGCACTCGTCCGGCCGGCCCCGGAGGGTTTCATCTAGTCAGCAAGCGGGGCGGGGTGAGGCTTGCGGGACAACGACTCATCGGAATAGGGATTGAAGGCGCAGCAAGAAGTGGGAAGCGGAGGAACGGCGGGCGGCCTGGTCCCTGTGACCGAGCCTTGCCATGGCGGACAGAGGCGCGCAAGCAACATTGCCCGGCAACAGCCGGGGCGTCAGTTTGGCTGTCGGGCGACAGCCAAACAAATGCGTGAAGCCTGATCCTTTCCCACACCGCATCACCGCGAATGGCGACGCCGGTTGCCGGGCACCCGCATCAAGCGCGCGCAGCGAGCCTCTAGGCCACACTGCCAAAGCTGGGGTCGGTAGCGATAAAGGGCGCCTTCAGCCCGGCCAGACGGCAACTCTGTGCGATGGGCCCACCCGGAAACAGGGTGTACAGATATTTCAGTCCACCCTTCTGGTGGAAGTATTCATCCAGGGCATCGTGCAGCTCGCGCAGGTTGATGACGGTTTCGTCTTCGTGATGGGCGTAATAATTCTGCAGGGCGCGAACGGCTTCCCAGTGGGCTTCGGTGAGTTCGAGCCCTTCCTCATGCGCGATTTTCATCGCGTCGCCCTTGCTCCAGTCAAGCGGCGCATAGGGAAAATCGGGGTCGGTCACTGGCTCCCGGATCAGTTGGTTGATGTCGGTTGAAACATGCAGCATGGTCGTCTCCTTGTGTGCCTTCTTAGAGTGTTATTCATAGGTCAGCCGCCCCGCGGATACAAGCATCGATTGCCGGCCTGAGTACGTCAGCGCATGTAGGCATACCCTTCCTGCTGCAGTCGGACGATCTCGGCATCCGCCATGGGCACCAGCGTGACAAATCCGTGGAGATCCTCGGGTTTGAGATCATGCGACTCCGCCGCCAGGCGGCACATGCGGAACTCGATGACGCCGGACTGCGTGGCGCTCTGCGCGCGCTGCATGAGTTCGCGGTATTTTGGATAATTCTTGATGGCAAAGAAGGGAATTTCATTGCCGTGCAGCATGATCACGACCTTGCTGTCGAACGGGTCGGAGCCACTCAGATCGGCCAGCAGCATGGCGCGGCTGATCACGCCGCGCATCGTGGCTTCGCTACCAGTGGTGACGTCATAGACGACTTTCTGCTTGGCATAGTGCTGCTGGATGGTCCGGGCATGGCCCCAGGGTGCCTCGCTGGCAAGGGCAGCGCACGACACCAGCAGCATCGCGGCGAGCATCAGCGAACCGAACTGCAACGGCATAGCCGGTGCGGCGGTCGGCGGGGAGGGGAACGCGTTCTGGCGCATGGGTGTCTCCAGACAATGAATGACAGGAAAATGGACACGCTGGCTGGGTTTTTGGTTCGATGGACTGGAGGAGCAAGGGCTTGGAGCAGGAATCGGTTACGCACGGCGAGGATGGCCCTCACCGTCATCCCATCCCGGTGCGTCTGCTGTTTGCGGCACTGGGTTCGCTGTTCGTGCTGCTAGCGGTGCTCGGGATTTTTCTGCCGGTGCTGCCGACCACCCCCTTCCTGCTGCTGGCCGCTGCGTGCTATGCGCGCGCTTCGCGACGCATCTACCGCTGGCTGCTGCAGCACCGCCGCTTCGGACCGCTGATCCGTGAATGGCGCGAGCACCGCAGCATGCCGTATCGCGCCAAGCGCACCGCGCTGCTGCTGATCGCACTGAGCTTCGGCGTTTCCATCGTTTTCTTCGTGCCCGGCTGGCCGGCCAGGCTGGGCATGGCGGTCGGCGGCCTGCTGCTGGCGGCCTGGATTGCCCGCATTCCTTCGCGAGACACACCGCAGCGCCATGAAAGAAATTGAAGGTCTGTTGCAGTCGCGCCGGGTGAACTAGGCTGGAAGTGTCGTGGGTCTACAGGAGCTTCTGTCATGGCGAAACGTGCTTATCCGCTTGCGAAGGTTTACGGGCTGCTCGAGCCAGGGCCAGTGGTGCTGGTGACCACGGCCCGCAAGGGGCGGGCCAATATCATGACGATGTCGTGGCACACCATGATGGAATTCGAGCCGCCGCTCGTCGGCTGTTTGATCAGCGGATGCAATGCGTCGTTCGACACGCTGAAGGCGACCAAGCAATGTGTGATCAATATCCCGACACTGGAACTGGCGAAGCAGGTGGTGGGGATTGGCAACTGCTCCGGACTCACGGTCGACAAGTTCGCCAAATTCGGCCTCACGCCGGTGGACGCCTCGCAGGTTGAAGCGCCTTTGATTGCGGAATGTTATGCCAGCCTGGAGTGCCGGGTAGCCGACACGCGTCTGGTGAATCGCTACAACTTCTTCATTCTCGAAGTGGTTCAGGCGTGGGTCGACACCACCATCAAGCAGCCGCAGACGCTGCACCATCGTGGCAACGGCGTGTTTGTCGTGGCCAGCGAGACGGTCAGGCTGCGGTCCGCGATGAAATAACATCGGCGGACGCCTGTTTTATTGAGATGACGCCTTCAGTTGGACTCAGCTTGCCAGTTGGCAGGCTGATAGCTGGAGATCCTGTTAAACGAAAGGGGACAACATGAGCATCGCAAAAACCATCGAAGTGACGGCCAGCTCCAAAAAAGGATTTGATGACGCGCTCAAGCAGGGGATCGCGAAGGCGGCGGAGTCGCTGGAAAACATCACCGGCGCCTGGGTGATGGATCAGGAAGTGAAGGTAAACAAGGGCAAGATCGCCGAATACACGGTCAGGATGAGATTGACCTTTGTCCTGAAGTAGACACATTGCTCGGGTGGGCACGCTGGCGTGATGCCGGGCGTGCGTCCGCGGACTGATCGCGCCGGAGACTCCCCGCATGCATTGCGAAGCCGCATAATGCGCGCTGCGTCTTGGCCGCGCGTGCGGCAGTGCGAGTTCATGCCCAATCTCCCTTACTGGCGTCTGTCCGGTTTCTATTTCTTCTATTTTGCTTTCGTCGGCGCGATGTCGCCGTTCTGGGGACTGTATCTGCAGTCGCTGGCGTTCAACGCTTTCCAGATCGGCGTGCTGATGTCGCTGTTGCAGGTGATGCGGATTTTCGCCCCCAACATCTGGGGGCATATCGCCGACCGCACCGGACGCCGCACGGCAATCGTGCAGGTGGCCGCACTGGGCAGCGTGCTGGCTTTCATCGGCGTGTTCTTCGGCAGCAGTTTTTGGTGGCTGTTCGCGGTGATGGCCGCCCTGAGTTTTTTCTGGAGCGCGTCGTTGCCGCTGGTCGAGGCGATGACCTTGTCGCATCTGGGCGAGCGTACCGACACGTACGGCCGCATCCGCCTGTGGGGCTCGGTCGGTTTCATCCTGATGGTGGTCGGACTGGGCTACGCGTTCGACACCGTGTCGATCGTCTGGCTCCCCTGGGCGGTGCTGGCCGTGATGCTGGGCATCGTGGCATTCGCGCGGGTGATACCCGAGGCCGAGATCCTGCCGCATCACACCGACCATCATTCGGTGTGGGACATCGTGAAGCGCCCCGAAGTGGCCTCTCTGCTGGCTGCCTGCCTGCTGATGGCGGTGACGCACGGGCCCTATTACACCTTCTATTCGATCTATCTGGTCGACCACGGCTACGACAAATCGACCGTGGGTTGGCTGTGGGCGCTCGGCGTGCTGTGCGAAATCGGTATTTTCCTGATCATTCCGCGCATCTTCGCCAAGGTGACTCCGCGCCGCCTGATCCTGGCGAGCTTCGCGCTGGCGGTGCTGCGCTTCCTGCTGATCGCCTGGGGGGTGGAGTCTGCCTGGCTGGTGTGGGGCGCCCAGATCCTGCACGCCTTTACCTTCGGCACCTATCATGCGGCAGCGGTGGCGCTGATCCACGCCCATTTTCGCGGTCGCCACCAGGCGCGCGGGCAGGCGCTCTACACCAGCCTGTCCTATGGCGTCGGCGGCACCATCGGCGGGTTGGCCAGCGGCCTGACCTGGGACACGCTGGGGTCGGCCTGGACCTTCACTCTGGCCTCCGCGAGCGCAGCGCTGGCGTGGGGCGTTTATGCCACGTGGGGGCAAACAAAACCCGTGCCAGCAGCGGGTTCATAATGATGAAAACAGCCCAAGCTATGGAATAATCGACGTTTTACGCGCTGTCACGCCTTATTTCCGAATGTCAGGACTCACCTTATTCCAGAAATTGTGGGACGCCCACGTCGTCCACGTCGAGGCCGACGGCACCACGCTGCTGTATATCGATCGCCATCTGGTGCACGAAGTCACCAGTCCGCAGGCCTTCGAAGGGCTGAAGCTGGCCCAGCGCACCCCTCGCAGGGCTGATGCAGCCATCGCCGTGCCCGACCACAACGTGCCGACGACCGATCGCAGCCAGGGCATTGCCGACCCGATTTCGCGCCTGCAGGTCGAAACGCTCGACGCCAACTGCGCCGAGTTCGGCATCACCGAATTCAAGATGGATGACATCCGCCAGGGCATCGTCCATGTCATCGGCCCCGAAGAGGGGCTGACGCTGCCCGGCATGACGGTGGTGTGCGGCGATTCACATACGTCGACACACGGCGCGTTTGGGGCATTGGCCTTCGGCATCGGAACCTCCGAGGTCGAGCACGTGCTGGCCACGCAATGCCTGTGGCAGAAGCCGTCGAAGACCCTGCTGGTGAAGGTCGAAGGCGTGCTGGGCAAGGGCGTCACCGCGAAGGACATCGCACTGGCGATCATTGGCGAGATCGGCACCGCCGGCGGCACCGGTTACGCGCTCGAATTCGGCGGCTCGGCGATTCGCGCGCTGTCGATGGAAGGGCGCATGACGCTATGCAACATGGCGATCGAGGCCGGTGCGCGTGCCGGCATGGTGGCGGTCGACCAGACTACGATCGACTACGTCAGAGGTCGTCCCTATGCGCCGAAGGGCGCGGCGTGGGACACGGCAGTGGCGTGGTGGAACACCCTGCATTCGGATGACGATGCCAGCTTCGACCGTGTGGTCGAACTCGACGCTGCCGAGATCGCGCCGCAGGTCACCTGGGGCACCTCGCCCGAGATGGTGACGACGATCAATAATCGGGTGCCGAATCCGGCCGATGCTCCGAGCGAGGTCAAGCGGCAGGACTGGACCCGTGCACTGGAGTACATGGGCCTCAAGGCCGGCACCCCGGTCGCCGAAATCCCGGTCGACAAGGTGTTCATCGGCTCGTGCACCAATTCACGCATCGAGGACCTGCGCGAGGCCGCCGCGGTGGCGAAAGGCCGCAAGGTCGCCGCCAACGTCAGACTGGCGATGGTGGTGCCGGGTTCCGGGCTGGTGAAGCAGCAGGCCGAGGACGAAGGCCTGGACAAGGTATTCATCGAGGCAGGCTTCGAGTGGCGCGAACCCGGCTGCTCGATGTGTCTCGCGATGAACGCCGACCGCCTGGAGCCGGGCGAGCGCTGCGCTTCGACCAGCAACCGCAATTTCGAGGGGCGCCAGGGACAGGGCGGACGAACTCATCTGGTCAGCCCGGCGATGGCCGCTGCCGCCGCATGCGCGGGACATTTTGTCGATGTACGTCATTTTTAAGGAGAACACCATGAAATCCATGATCGCCGTTTTGTTTGCCGCAGCCCTGACTCTGGCTGGCTGCAACACTGTTGAGGGAATTGGCCAGGATCTTGAGAAGGCTGGCGAATCGATCGAGAAGGCTGCCAAATAAATAATCAATGCAGGACCTTACCGCCTGTGACGGACTTTTTGTCGATGCAAGTCATTTTTAAGGAGAACCCATGAAACCGATGATCGCCGTTGTATTTGCCGCAGTCCTGACCCTGACGGGCTGCAACACCATCCAGGGACTCGGCCAGGATATCGAAAATGCGGGCAGCGCCATCGAGCGCGCCGGCAGCAAGTAAATGCAGGCATTCACCACGCTCGACGGGTTGGTGGTGCCGCTTGACCGCGCCAACGTCGATACCGACGCCATCATCCCCAAGCAGTTCCTGAAGTCGATCAAGCGCGCCGGCTTCGGCCCCAACCTGTTCGACGAATGGCGTTATCTCGACCACGGCGAACCGGGAATGGATCCCGCCACGCGCCAGCCGAACCCCGAATTCGTGCTGAATTTCCCGCGCTATGCCGGCGCCTCGGTTCTGCTTGCGCGTGACAACTTCGGCTGCGGATCGAGCCGCGAGCACGCACCGTGGGCGCTGGAAGACTATGGCATCCGCGCCATCATCGCGCCGAGCTATGCCGATATCTTCTACAACAACTGCTTCAAGAACGGATTGCTGCCCATCGTGCTGCCGGCCGAAGTGGTCGAGGATCTGTTCCGTGAGACCTATGCTGTCGAAGGCTATCGCCTGGTCATCGACCTAGACGCCCAAACCGTGACAACTCCGGACGGTGAGTCCTTTGCTTTCGAGGTCGATCCGGGGCGCAAGCATCGCCTTGTCAATGGCCTCGACGACATCGGACTGACCCTTCGGTTCACCGAGAAGATCAAGGCCTACGAAGAACGGCGCAAGCAGGAAGCGCCGTGGTTGTTCGGCTGATGTTTTATCCACGAAGTGCGCGAAGGAACATGAAGAAATGAAGCGATCATCACGTTCGTGGGCTTCGTGTCCCTACATGGAGAGAAGGTTTTAAAGAATGAAAATTGCAGTCTTGCCGGGTGACGGCATCGGTCCGGAAATCGTCGCTCAGGCGGTGAAGGTTCTGGACGCACTCAGAGCCGAGGGCGCGAAGATCGAAATGGAAACCGCGCCTATCGGTGGTGCCGGCTACGACGCGGCGGGCGATCCGCTGCCGGAGGCGACGCTCAAGCTGGCGCGCGCGGCCGACGCGGTGCTGCTCGGTGCCGTCGGCGGCCCGCAGTACGACACGCTCGACCGCCCGCTGCGCCCCGAGCGTGGCCTGCTGCGCATCCGCAAGGAGCTCAACCTGTTCGCCAACCTGCGGCCGGCGCTGCTGTATCCCGAACTTGCGTCGGCGTCGTCGCTCAAACCGGATGTGGTGTCCGGACTCGACCTCATGATCGTGCGCGAACTTACGGGCGACGTTTATTTCGGCCAGCCGCGCGGCATCGAGATCAGGAATGGCGAGCGCGTCGGCTTCAACACCATGCTGTATTCCGAATCCGAAGTGCGCCGGGTGGCGCACGTCGCCTTCGGTATCGCGATGAAGCGCGGCAAGAAGCTGTGCTCGGTGGAAAAGGCCAACGTGCTGGAATGTTCCGAGCTGTGGAAGGAGGTGATGATCGAGGTGGCCAAGGACTACCCCGAGGTCGCGCTTTCCCACATGTACGTCGACAACGCGGCGATGCAGCTGATTCGCGCGCCCAAGCAGTTCGACACCATCGTCACCGGCAACATCTTCGGCGACATCCTGTCGGACGCGGCGTCGATGCTGTCTGGCTCGATCGGCATGCTGCCGTCGGCCTCGCTGGACGAACGCAACAAGGGCATGTACGAGCCGATCCACGGCTCAGCCCCCGACATCGCCGGCCGCAACCTGGCCAACCCGCTGGCGACGATTTTGTCGGTGGCGATGATGTACCGCTACACCTTCGCCGATCTGGCGACTGCCGACCGCATCGAGAATGCGGTGAAGAAGGTGATTTCGCAGGGCTTGCGCACCGGTGACATCTGGACCGAGGGCACACGGAAGGTGTCGTGCAGCGAGATGGGCGACGCGGTGGTGAAGGCGCTTTGATTTTTCCACGAAGGACGCGAAGTAGCGCCAAGAAGTGCTTTTCTTCGCGAACTTTCGCGTCCTTCGCGGATAAGTTTTTTTGGAGATGAACATGATGAAAGTAGGCTTGATCGGCTGGCGCGGCATGGTGGGTTCCGTGCTGATGGGGCGCATGAAGGAAGAGCGCGATTTCGACCACATCGAGCCGGTGTTCTTCACCACCTCGAACGTCGGCGGCAAGGGTCCGGACATCGGCCGCGAGGTGCCGCCGCTGAAGGATGCCAACAGCATCGACGACCTGAAGCTGTGCGACACCATCATCACCTGCCAGGGCGGCGACTACACGAAGGAGGTCTATCCAAAGCTGCGTGCCGCCGGCTGGAAAGGCTACTGGATCGATGCTGCCTCGACCCTGCGGATGAAGGACGAGGCCATCATCATCCTCGACCCGGTCAACAAGAACGTCATTACCGACGGCATCGCCAACGGTGTGAAGACCTATGTGGGCGGCAACTGCACGGTGTCCCTGATGCTGATGGCGATGGGCGGGCTGTTCGACGCCGGCCTGGTCGAGTGGGTGTCGCCTATGACCTACCAGGCGGCTTCGGGCGCGGGCGCGCGCAACATGCGCGAGCTGATCGCGCAGATGGGTGCGGTGCACACCGAGGTGATGGAGCTGATCGCCGACCCGGCCTCGGCGATTCTCGAAATCGATCGCAAGGTCGCCGACTTCATCCGCTCCGATCGCTACCCGACCGATGCCTGGCCGGTGCCGCTCGCCGGTAACCTGATTCCCTGGATCGACGTGGCGCTGGAATCCGGCCAGTCGAAGGAAGAATGGAAGGCGCAGGTCGAAGCCAACAAGATCATGCGGCGCAGCGACAACCCGATCCCCATTGACGGCCTGTGCGTGCGAGTCGGTGCGATGCGTTGCCATTCTCAGGCGCTCACCATCAAGATGACGAAGGACGTACCGCTGGCCGACATCCACAGCCTGATCGCCGCGCACAACCCATGGGTGAAAGTGGTGCCGAACGACCGCGAGATCACCATGCGCGAGCTCACGCCGGCAGCCGTCACGGGCACCCTGACCGTGCCGATCGGCCGCATGCGCAAGCTCAACATGGGTCCGCAGTACTTGACCGCGTTCACGGTCGGCGACCAACTGTTGTGGGGCGCGGCGGAACCGCTGCGCCGCATGCTGCGGATCCTGCTGGAAGCCTGATCAGGCAAGGGCTGGAGGCGAAAAGCGCTGGGCTGGTGCGATTGTTGCACTAAAGATTGCCCGCGCCGAGCCGTCAATAGTGGCGTCAAGGATTCAATAGCCCCGCTGAACGGGGCGAACTGGGAGAAACGGGATGAAATTGAAGCGCTTCACCACCCAACTGGTGGCCGCCGGCCTGATCGCCGTGCCGCTGATGGCGAACGCCGCCGGGTTGGGCAAGCTGTCGGTCACTTCGGCGCTGGGCCAGCCGCTCACGGCTGAGATCGAGCTGTTCGCGGCAGACAAGGCCGAACTCGACAGCCTTTCGGCCACGATTGCATCCGACCAGGCGTTCCGCGATGCGCGCGTCGAATTCTCCCCGGTGTTGTCTTCCCTGCGCTTTGCGGTCGAGAAAAAGCCAGATGGCAAGGCGGTGCTGAAAGTTACCTCCAGCCGTCCGGTCAACGATCCCTTCATCGACATGCTGGTCGAACTGAGCTGGGCCTCGGGACGGCTGGTGCGCGAATACACCATGCTGCTCGATCCGCCTGGTGTGGCTGCCCAGCAAACCGTGGTTCCGGTAGCTGCTGTGGCGCCGGCCCAGGCCCCTGCCGCCAAGCCGGCGCCTGCCCCTGTTGCGGCGCCGACCCCGCAAGCTCAGGCGACGCCGGCACCGGCCGCACCCAAGGCGCAGGCCCCGGCGGCTGCCCGCAAGCCGGCATCTGGCCCGGCCCCGCAGGCTGCCGTGCCTGATCAGGTGAAGGTCAAGCGCGGCGACACGCTGCTCGGCATTGCCAGCCGCGTGCGGCCTGAAGGCGTCAGCCTTGAGCAGACGCTGCTGGGCTTGTATCGCGAGAACACCCAGGCTTTCGACGGCAATGTGAACCGTCTGAAAGCGGGCAAGACGCTGAACGTGCCGTCTGCCGAAAAAACGGCCGCCATTCCGCAGCAGGAAGCGGTACGTGAACTCAAGCTGCAGGCGGATGACTGGCGTGCCTATCGACAGAAGCTGGCCGGCACTGTGACCGCGGCTCCTGAGGCCAAGGCTGAGCCGGGTGCGGCCAGCAGCGGCAAGATCACGCCCAAGGTGGAAGACAAGGCCAAGCCGGCGCCCGAAGCCCAGAAGGATGTGCTGAAGCTTTCCAAGGTGACACCGCCGGCCGCATCCGCGTCGGCTGCCAAGGCGGATGAGGCACGCGCGCTGCAGGAAAAGCTGCGCGCCCAGGAAGAAGATGCAACCGCACGCGAAAAAGCGCTGCAGGAATCCGGCCAGCGCGTCGCCATGCTGGAAAAGCAGATTCAGGACATGCAGCAGCTGGTCGAGATGAAGGAGAAGGCGCAGGCTGAAGCACCGGCTGCGGCGCCCGAGCCGGCTCCCGCGGTGACGGCTCCCGCCCCGGAGGCTGTCGCCCCTGTGGTCGAAGCCTCGCAGGCCGCCCCCGAGCCTGCCGAGAACTGGTACGACCCCCTGCTCGCCAACCCCATGTATTGGGGCGGCGGACTGGCTGCGCTTGGACTCGGCGGCGTACTGTGGTGGATGATGGCTGGCGGGGGTCGCCGCCGCAAGACCGGTAGCGCGGCGCTCGAAGACAGCATCATGAGCGGCGGCGATGTGCAGCCCAACACCCTGATCGCCGCCGCCTCGGGTGGCAGTGTCAACACCGGTGATACGTCCTTCCTCACTGACTTCAGCCAGGCGGGCTTGGGCAGCATCGATACCCACGATGTCGACCCCATCGCCGAAGCCGAGGTCTACATGGCCTATGGCCGCGATGCGCAGGCCGAGGAGATTCTCAAGGAAGCCATCGGCAAAAACCCGGATCGCCACGAAATCCGCGTCAAGCTTCTGGAAATCTACGCTGCGCGGCGCAATACCACGGCCTTTGAAGCGGTTGCCGGTGAACTGTATGCCGCACTCGGCAGCAAGCCGAGCGCCCTGTGGGACAAGGCTTGCGAGATGGGCCGCAGCATCGATCCGACCAACCCGCTGTATGGCGGGTCGCAGTCGGGGGGGGCTGCCGCTGCCGCAACCGTGGCGGCCACCGCCGCAGTTGCAGGCGGTGCCGTGACGTTCGCCGACGAGCCCGCGCCCGAGCCGATGGTTGCCGAGCAAGCCTACGCTCCGGCGGCGACCGAGCCCGAAACCGTGTTCGAGACGGTGGCGGCCGGCGCGCCGATGGAATTCGAATCGGCGGGCAATGTGCTCAATTTCGATATGCCGGCTGACGTGGCGCCGGCGCCCGAGACGGGCTATGTGGAAATGGATACCCAAGGTCTCAACTTCGACCTGCCTGATCTGGATCTGCCATCGGCGACGGATGACACACTGAAGCTCGATCTGGGCCTCGAAGAAGACAATGGTCCGGACAGCAAATTCGACTTCAGCGGTCTTGACTTGGATCTGGGGGATGCCGGCGGCAACGAGCTTGAACTCGACGAAGTCGGCACCAAGCTCGATCTTGCCCGCGCCTACGTGGAAATGGGCGACAAGGAAGGTGCCCGCGAAATCCTCAACGAGGTACTGGCCGAAGGCAGTGACAGGCAGAAGGCCGACGCGAAAGGCATGTTGAGTTCGCTTGGCTGAGTGTCCGCACCCGGCTGCCCGCATCCTCTTGTGGTGCGGGTGGGCAGTGGCGGTTGAACGAGCTGCGCTGTCCCCGCTGATCATCCTGGCCGTCGCCACCGCGACGGCCTTTCTGTTTGCGCCGGTCCGCATCCAACTGCTGCGTCTGCTGCGCCGCACCCGCTGGCTGATCGCCGTGCTGCTGCTGTCCTATGCGTACGCGCTGCCAGGGGCCGCACTGTGGCCTGCCTTGGGCTGGGCGAGTCCGAGCCTCGAGGGCCTGCAGCAGGGCGCGTTGCGTGTCGGGCGGCTGGCACTGATGCTGGCGGGTCTGGCGCTGCTGCTGGCCTATACATCACGCCCGCGTCTGGTTTACGGGTTGTATGCGCTGGCAAGGCCGCTTACCTGGCTGGGGTTTGACCGCCGTGCCTTTGCGGTGAGGCTGGGTTTGACGCTGGACTATGCCGAGCGTTCGCCGAAGCCCGCACGTTGGCTGGAAAGGCTGCATGCCCCGCTTCCCGACGACACCACGCCCGTCACCTACACCTTGCACGCCGAACGCTGGCAAAGCTGCGACAGCGCCGTCATACTCGGGGGCCTGCTTGGGGTGTGGATTGTGCTGGCATGAGAATCGTTTTGGGACTGGAATATTGCGGCGTCGGGTTTTGCGGCTGGCAGTCGCAGCCGCAAGGCTGCGGCGTGCAGGATGCGCTGGAAGCAGCCGTGTCCGCTATCGCCGGTGAACCAATCAGCGTCACCGCGGCGGGCCGCACCGATACCGGCGTCCATGCGGCATTTCAGGTCGCGCACTTCGATGCCTCGGCCACGCGCCCGCTGACCGCCTGGGTGCGCGGCGTCAACAGCCACCTGCCGCCTGGCGTCGCGGTATTGTGGGCGCGCGAAGGCGACGCGACTTTCCACGCGCGCTTTGCCGCCACCCAGCGTGGATATCGGTATGTGCTGCTGAATCACCCCGTGCGTCCGGGGCTCAACCACGGGCTGATCGGCTGGCATCACCGCCCGCTTGATGCAGGGGCGATGAATCTTGCGGCAGCGCACCTGATCGGACAGCACGATTTTTCAGCCTTCCGCGCTGCCGAATGCCAGGCCAAATCGCCGGTCAAGGAATTAAGGCTGGCTCGCGTCGAGCGGCGCGGTGATTTCCTCTTGTGCGACTTTCGCGCCGACGGTTTCCTGCACCACATGGTGCGCAACCTCATGGGCTGCCTGATCCAGGTCGGCGCAGGGGTCCAGCCGCCGGCATGGTTGCACGAGATTCTACAAAGCCGGGACCGCACCCTGGCCGCGCCGACCTTCGATGCCGCCGGGCTGTATCTCACCCACATCCGGTATCCTGCGCACTTTGCCTTGCCGGAAAGCTCGGAACGATGGCTGTTCGCGTAAAAATCTGCGGTATCACCCGCATGCAGGATCTGCATGCGGCCTGCGAGGCAGGGGCGGATGCGCTGGGTTTCGTGTTCTACGAAAAAAGCCCGCGCCATGTGTCGCTCGACGCGGCTGCGGAACTGGTGCGCGCCTTGCCGCCCTTTGTGCAGTCGGTCGGCTTGTTCGTGAATGCTCAGTTCGCCTTCATCGAAGCGGTGTTGAATGCGGTTCCGCTCGACCTGCTGCAATTTCACGGCGACGAGACACCGGCTCAATGCGCGCGCCATGGCCGGCCTTACATCAAGGCGGTGCGGGTGAATCGCGACACGGATTTGCTAAAATGCGCGGCTGACTTTGACGCTGCGCGGGGATTGCTGCTCGACGCCTATGTGCCGGGCGTGCCGGGCGGCACCGGGGAGCGGTTCGACTGGAGTCTGATTCCGCCGGACCTTCCCAAAGCGGTCATCTTGTCGGGGGGGCTTGCACCCGATAACGTCGCCGAAGCGATACAGCGCGTGCGCCCCTGGGCAGTCGATGTGTCCTCCGGCGTCGAGCAAGCCAAAGGCATCAAGGACGCGCACAAGATTGCGCAATTCATTGCGAAAGCGAAAGCATCATGAAGCTGACTGATCTCCCGGATTCACATGGCCACTTTGGCGCCTATGGCGGCATTTTCGTCGCCGAAACCCTGATGGCGGCGCTGGAGGAATTGCGCGTCGAATATGACAAGGCGCGCAACGATCCGGCCTTCATCGCCGAATTCGAGTATGAACTCAAGCACTACGTCGGCCGTCCCAGCCCGGTGTATCACGCCAAACGGCTCTCCGAGCAATATGGCGGCGCGCAGATCTACCTCAAGCGCGAAGACCTCAACCACACCGGGGCGCACAAGATCAACAACACCATCGGCCAGGCGCTGCTGGCGCGGCGCATGGGCAAGAAGCGCGTCATCGCCGAGACCGGCGCCGGCCAGCATGGTGTGGCAAGTGCGACGGTGGCTGCGCGCTACGGCATGGAGTGTGTGGTCTACATGGGCGCCGAGGACGTCGCGCGCCAGGCGCCCAATGTATTCC
>Ga0316603_10000999_pt1 | contig 14692 bp, 7 predicted proteins | sample OWC_soil_day10_n_FD_207649 | JGI IMG/M metagenome (GOLD analysis project Ga0316603, IMG submission 207649) | Wetland soil microbial communities from Old Woman Creek delta, Ohio, United States - OWC_soil_day10_noCT | ecosystem: Environmental > Terrestrial > Soil > Wetlands | place: USA: Ohio... | reverse complement strand
AATCGTCCATTAAAATCACTTTCAGATTCGCTGAAAGGTAAACAAGGACGTTTCCGTCAGAACCTGCTTGGTAAACGTGTTGACTATTCGGCCCGTTCGGTAATTGTTGTAGGTCCTGAGCTCAAAATGCACGAGTGTGGTTTGCCAAAAGATATGGCTGCCGAACTCTTCAAACCATTTGTAATACGCAAACTGATTGAACGCGGCATTGTGAAAACAGTAAAATCGGCTAAAAAAATAGTTGACCGCAAAGACCCTGTGATTTGGGATATTTTAGAGTACGTGATGAAAGGACATCCCGTATTACTAAACCGTGCCCCAACGCTTCACCGTCTGGGTATTCAGGCTTTCCAGCCCAAAATGATTGAAGGAAAAGCTATTCAGCTTCACCCGCTATCATGTACAGCTTTCAACGCCGACTTTGACGGTGACCAGATGGCTGTTCACCTTCCACTTGGCAACGAAGCCGTACTGGAAGCGCAAATGCTGATGCTTGCTTCGCATAACATTTTGAACCCGGCCAATGGTGCTCCTATTACGGTTCCATCGCAGGACATGGTACTTGGATTGTATTATATTACCAAACCACGTACCGGAGCCAAGGGCGAAGGTCTTATTTTCTATTCACCAGAAGAAGCTGAAATTGCATACAACGAAAGAAAAGTTGCTCTACACGCCCCTATCAAAGTAAGAACTTATGACATCATTGATGGAGTAAGAAAGCTTACTATGATTGAAACAACGGTAGGTCGTATTCTTTTCAACAAATGTGTTCCGGCCGAAGTAGGTTATATCAATGAACTCCTATCCAAAAAATCATTGCGTGATATTATCGGTAACGTAATTGATATTTGCGGAGTAGCCCGTACAGCTCAGTTCCTTGACGACATCAAAGATCTTGGTTACTATATGGCTTTCAAGGGTGGATTATCATTTAATCTGGGTGACGTAATCATCCCTGCCGAGAAAGAAACACTTGTAAAAGAAGGTAACGCTGAGGTAGAAGAAATCCTGAACAACTACAACATGGGTTTCATCACCTTTAACGAACGTTACAACCAAATAATCGATACCTGGACACACATCAACTCCAAGCTGTCGAACATCCTGATGAAACAGCTTTCGAGCGACAATCAAGGTTTCAATTCAGTATATATGATGCTTGATTCCGGAGCTCGTGGATCCAAAGAACAGATTCGTCAGCTATCGGGTATGCGTGGTTTGATGGCCAAACCACAGAAATCAGGAGCCGAAGGCGGTCAGATTATCGAAAACCCAATTTTGTCGAACTTTAAAGAAGGTCTGTCGGTACTTGAGTATTTTATCTCTACCCACGGTGCTCGTAAAGGTTTGGCTGATACGGCTCTTAAAACAGCTGATGCCGGTTATCTGACCCGTCGTCTTGTTGACGTATCGCAGGATGTAATTATCACCGAAGATGACTGTGGAACGCTTCGCGGACTTATTGCTACAGAAATGAAAAACAACGAAGAGGTTGTTTCGTCGTTGTATGAACGTATCCTCGGACGTGTTTCGGTTCATGATATTTATCACCCGCTTACCGGCGAACTGATTGTTTCATCGGGAGAGCAGATAACTGAATTGCTCGCTAAGAAAATTCAGGAATCACCTATCGAACGCGTTGAAATACGCTCGGTACTTACCTGCGAATCGAAAAAAGGGGTATGCGCAAAATGCTACGGACGTAACTTAGCTACCGGCAAAATGGTACATATGGGTGAAGCTGTAGGTGTTATCGCTGCTCAGTCTATTGGTGAGCCGGGTACTCAGCTTACACTGCGTACATTCCACGTAGGGGGGGTTGCTTCCAACGTTGGAGCAGAATCAAAAATCATACTCCGTTACGACGGTCGTCTTGAATTTGACGAATTACGCACGGTTAATGCTCCTGAAAAAAATGCTGATTACGAAGTAGTAGTAAGCCGCTTGGCCGAAATGCGTGTAATCGACACAAATACCGGCATAGTACTTACAACGCAGAATATCCCTTACGGATCGAAACTTTTTGTAAAAGACGGCGATTTGTGTACAAAAGGACATATCATTTGTGAATGGGATCCATTTAATGCTGTAATTATTTCGGAAAACGAAGGTAAGATTGAGTTTGAAGATGTAGTTGAAAACCAAACATTCAAAACTGAAACCGACGAAGCTACCGGCCTGAAAGAAAAAATCATCATTGAGTCGAAAGACCGTAACAAGGTACCAAGTGCACACGTACTGGATGCTGCAGGAAATATTCTGCGCACCTATAACTTACCTGTGGGCGCTCACCTTGTACTTGACAATGGCGATAAAATCAAAACCGGTCAGATGCTTGTTAAGATACCACGTGCCGTAGGTAAAGCCGGTGATATCACAGGGGGTCTTCCGCGTGTTACCGAACTGTTCGAAGCGCGTAACCCATCCAATCCGGCTGTTGTTGCCGAAATTGATGGCGAGGTTAACTTCGGCAAAATCAAGCGTGGTAACCGTGAATTGAGCGTTACTTCCAAAACGGGTGAAGTTAAGAAGTATATGATTCCGTTATCCAAACAAATACTTGTACAGGAAAACGACTTTGTACGTGCCGGAACACCATTATCTGACGGAGCTATCACCCCAAGTGATATCCTGATGATTAAAGGTCCTACAGCAGTACAGGATTATATAGTAAACGAAGTTCAGGATGTATACCGTCTGCAAGGTGTAAAAATCAATGATAAACACTTTGAAGTTATTGTACGTCAGATGATGCGTAAGGTGGAAATACTTGAACAGGGCGATACACGCTTCCTTGAAAAACAAATTGTTGACAAGAATGAGTTCATGGAAGAAAACGACCGCATCTGGGGTAAAAAAGTGATTCTTGATTCAGGCGACTCAACCATACTGAAGCCAGGTCAGATTATAACTCCCCGTAAGCTTCGCGACGAAAACAGTATGCTTAAACGCCGTGATATGCGTTTGGTAGAAACCCGTGATGCAATTCCGGCTACTTCTAACCAGATTCTACAGGGTATTACACGTGCTGCACTTCAAACCAACAGCTTTATGTCGGCTGCCTCGTTCCAGGAAACTACCAAAGTATTGAACGATGCTGCTATCAACGGAAAAGTAGACCGTCTGGAAGGTTTGAAAGAAAACGTAATCTGCGGACACTTGATTCCGGCTGGTACTGGTCAGCGTGAATTTGACAAAATAGTAGTTTACTCACGCGATGAATATGAGAAGAAAGTGGATACACGACGTGTTATTATCGACATGGAAGATACTAACGAAGAGTAAAACTCCACCTAATATAAGCAAACAGGGCTGTCAGAAAAATCTGACAGCCTTGTTTGCTTTATCATAAAAAAGCGGGAAATGAATCTCTAATTTTTCAACTGATGCTTAAGCATCCAATTATAAATATCCGACCGGTGAAACAGCCGTTCGACACTCCCGTGAGTACCACCCTTGATAACATTGAGAGAAATTTCAGCTTTAGGGTTGATTTTTTTTATAGCTTTCATAATTTTCCGCGATTCGGAAATCGGCACCAATCTGTCGGCAGTACCATGATGTAACCAGATAGGCACTTTAGCCAGATTTTGCGCATCCAAAGTATTTCCGCCACCACAAATAGCAACTGCAGCAGCCACTCTGTTGGGGTACTTTCCGGCCACTTCCATTGTACCATATCCGCCTAAGCTCATGCCGCAAATATAAATACGACTGCTGTCGGCCTGCGGATACAAGCTTAAAACATAATCAACCACTTCCATAACCTTGCTGGCATTCCACGCACCCTGAGCCTGAGGCGCAATGATAAACCCGGGGATTTTTTGTCCTTTATTGAGTGCATAAAGCGCCCCATAGCGCTTTACACGCTCCAAATTGGTACCGCATAAGCTCCGCCCGTGCAAAAACACAAACACCGGCTGCTTTGTAGCAATGGAGTCGTCGGGAGTATGAATTAAAAACGAATATGCCGTTTTTCCTTCAACAGCCGAAATGTTTTGTGCAATTAAAGAAACGGGAAATAAAAGAGTAAAAAAAACGACAACAATAGAAATACGCATAAATAACAAGCTGATTTAGTATCATAAATAATGGTGAGTTGTAAAATTACCAATTTCGATTGAAAAAACAGCCTGAAAATTTACTAATGAACAAAAAAAGAACACAAATACAAACAAGACCTGCAAAAAGTGACTTTGAACAGGTCTTGTGTTTTGATAGTGAAAAATGACAGTAAAAACAGAAAATAAGTTACCAAAATATAAACATAATTACAAAACAAAGAACAAGCAGAGTAACAGCCCAAACTCTAAAATCATTGTAGAACCTTACACCTTTGTAAGCATTAGCCTCATCAATAAAAAATTGACGGGTAATAACGTTTCCTTCAATTTTTTCAGCCGGAGGAGGTGCAGTGAGTAAACTTACAACAACCATAACTATACTCACAAAAACAAAATTGATAGGAGCCAGATATAGCCAATGTAATGGAGCTTCTGGATTTTGTGCGGATTGTATGAAATGCTCTTTGCCGTAAAGTATCATAAACAAAGCCATAATGAACGTTGATAGCAATCCGACAAATATACCGGTTCCGTTAGCCCTTTTCCAAAATAGCCCAATGATAAATGCCGCTACAATCGGAGGTCCTACATAAGATAACATCTCGTTGTAATAGTTGATAAGTGTTCCAAATTTTTCGATATATGGAGCCCACAATACTCCGATAACAAGCACAACTGTTGAACAAATCTGCCCTACCCTAACAAGTTTTTTTGAGCTTGCATTTTTATCAATTTTGCGATAAAAGTCCATAGTAAACAGCGTAGATACGGAGTTCAGACATGCACTTAAACTGGCTGTGAGTGCCGATACCATTACAGCAAGTAAGATACCCAGCAAGATATTGGGCATCCAACTGGTAACCATTTTGGGATAAATACCATCGGGAGGATTGACGCCCGGTATGGCAACTGCTGCCTGCATAGCAGGAATGAAAATAAAATACAAAGTAAGCAAAGTAAGAAAGCCTGTAAGTAATACACCTTTGCGTCCGTGGTCGACTGATTTGGCCGAAAGAACCCGCTGTACCAATTGCTGATTATTACCCCAGAAATAAAAGCCCAGAATAGGGAGCGATAATATAAGGGCAGGCCAGGGAATTGCTATGTCGTCGGCACTGCGGATAAGGTGCAGGTAAGCTGTGTCGTGGAAACGCTGAACAAGCACATCCCAGCTGCCTACATTATGATAAGCAATGATGGATAAAATAATAGAGCCTGCAATAAGTATAACCGCCTGAATAACTTCGGTTTTGATTACCGAATTGAGCCCGCCGGGAATGGTATAGGATGCAACAATAATGGCCGCGATAATCACGATAACCTGTAGTTCCATTTCCGGGAAAATAATTTTGAAAATCATGGCACTACCGTACAAGGTAGCTGAAACATCCATAAATACTCCACTAAAAACGGATATGCCTGAAAAATAATACTTTGACCGTTGATCGAATCTTCGCTCAAGAAATTCGGGCATAGTAAATACTCCGGATTTTATGTAAAACGGAAGAAAAATCCAGGCGAAAAAAATCATAACAAGTATGGAAATAAGGTTGTAGTTGAAAATAACCATTCCGTACTGATAAGCTGAACCAGAGTGTCCGATAAGAGTGGATGTTGAAATACTGGCCGAGAACAGTGAAAGTCCTACCGTTATCCAGGTCATGTTTCGGCCTGCCAGAAAGTAGTCGTGTGATGAGTCGTTTTTGGCATTCTTCAGACCCCACCACGTGATTCCGAGAATGTAGACGATGATAATAATCAGGTCGACAGGATTCAGATTGGTATAAAATGTACTCATAATCAAAAATCGAATGATGTAAATAATATAAAACTATTTGCAGGAATACGTGTTTCAAGTTTTCCGCGGGATGCTGATATCTTTCGTACAGAAACCGGAAAACCATCGTTGTTAACGGGTCGTAGATTCTCTGAATAAATATATTGCCGGAAATCTTGTTTATATCCTTTTACAGGAATATTGATGCAGATATCACGTTCTTTAGCCGAAAGATTAACCATGGCGATTGTGATTCCGCGTTTATCAAATCCGCTAACGGTTAGCACCCTGTCTGCTTGGGAGGGAACGGATGTTACAATATTAATACCCTGAGGAAAATAGCGACACATAAGCGACCATGTGTAGAACCACGGACGGATATTTTCATCGGCAGGATTGTTGCAAAGTTCTGTTCCCAGAATATTCCAGAAGCCCCAGCGTTTAAGCTGATGTACATCGCCGCTATCATCTTTGGTATGCATGGCATCGTCCAGCGACCAGGCTATGGCACTGCTGTAACCAGCATTCATGGTCTGAATCAGAACATTCGCCATGTCAATTCCGTAGCTGAAATCGTAAACCGCCATTTGGCTATCCTCGCTGCTGAATTTGTCTTTCTTAACTCTGGCCTGATTTTCAGGAGTGTCACGATTGAATCCTATTTCTCCCAGAATGATTGGTTTCCTGATTTTACGTACCATTTGCGCAATCTTACCATAAAACTCTCCGAAATTACCGGTTCGAACCTGATTGAACCCCGGGTAAGAATGTATGTCATACAATCCAATATAATCGTCTAATTGTTTAACGGATTCCTCTACCCATTGTACACCAGTGTAAGGAGATTCGGGATGATCAAAATGTGCAACAGCATCTGGGCCGGCAATGCTGATCTTCCCTGAAAGGTCGTATTTGTCTAAAGCAACTTTCAACATACGGATGCCATTGCTCCATTCATCCCAGTTTCCATTGGTCGATGCCCAACTGCCATTTGGCTCATTCACAAAATTATAGTATTTGATACAAGTGTAACCCTTTTCATTAATCAGGTATTGAAGAAAACGGACAATCATATCCACCCAACGTGGATCAGCTGCGCCTGAGAATACAGCACTTAAACCAGCATTCTGGTCGTGTGCCTTGTAAGGGCAGCCCCATTCGCCAAGTAATACAGTAATATTATTTTTCTGACAGTAGCTGAGTAGTTTTTCAAGAGCAAGCACCTCTGGTGAATGAAAATTGAGGATAGCTTTGCCACTTTCATCGAATCCTTTAAGATACCGCCAATTAGCCTGATCAAGTACACGTACCATCCCCGGTTTCATATACGAAATCCGCGAAAAAACTTTTTCCCATTTGGCATCAGTCATCAGCATACCCCATTCGGCATCGGGCGTATCGGCATGCGGGTAAGCCGACCATTGAACGCCATTCCCCAGAAAGCCAGATGTAATAACTTTGTCAGGTAGAACCATGATCTGTAACTTTTCCGTTTTTCCCATAGCGATAGATGCGAGCCACAACAAAGCTCCGAGCATAATATTTCTGTTTCTCATTTTTTATTTTTTCAGAAAATCCAACAAATCATTCACTTTGCAGGTAGCCAAACCCACGTATTTGTCGGCAGCACCATAGTAAACATAGAGTGTATCATCCACAATTACATTACCAGTGGGGAATACACAACCGTTATACATTCCATTTATTTCATAATCATGTTCGGGTTCCATGATGAAATTTTCAGCACGAGCCAGTATTTTTGTCGGATCATCCAGGTCGAGCAGTGCAGCTCCAACTCTGTAATACCCTTTACCCCCATTTTCTACACCGTGATATATAAGCAACCAGCCAGCTTTGGTTTTCAGGGGCGGAGTACTTCCTCCAATTTTTTCCTCCCAGGTTCCTGGTCTACCCTGCATCAGTAACAGGCTTTTATCTTCCCATGCCAGCATATCTTCGGAAAAGGTAATCCAGATAGCCGGTTGACTACAACCATATTCCGGCCCTATCCACTGCTTAGGACGATGCAGCATTGCAAATTTACCATTTATTTTTTCAGGAAAAAGAATCACATCTCTGTCGTCAAGGTTAGGGCGGGTTAACCTACCTAATCTGCGCCATGATTTGAAGTCTTTGGTCATCGCCAGTCCCGAATTGGCAATATTTTCCCGATAAACAGCCGGAGCATGCTGTCCCACATCGGGAGTACGTACTACATCATGTGCAAAAGTCCAGTAACGACCCGGTGGGAAAGGACGGTAAGCATAAGTCACATAAAATTCGTCATCAAACTTTACAACACGGGCATCTTCCACACCACCAGAGTCGGGGCCGTCTGTACTTGGCCCGAAAACAGGTTTGCTGGATGCACGTTCAAAATGAACCCCGTCATGGCTCGTAGCCAGTCCAAAACGAATAATATGGTCATCATCATCGCCTGCAGCCCGATACAGTAAATAAAAGATTCCGTTTTCGTACCATGCTCCGGGATTACACACTACCAGATTTTCCCAATCGTTAGCCGGATTAGGTCTTAAAATGGGATTGTTCCCATACTTTTTCAACATCATATCAATATATTTATAAGTTATTTTACATGTTTGCTCTTTAAAGGAGCTTCTATTTTGAAAGATGAAAGGGGTAAACCTTCAGAGTTAAAAATATTGCCTTTCGAGATATTGTGCCAGCAGTAACGGATATGTTTCGGCACAATACCAGCAGAGGGAAAAACTTCTATTTGATTCCCTGAAATTTTAGTTGTAGCCTGAAAATAATCAACTCCGTTTTCCGAAATTTCCATTTCGGTTTTTCCATCTTCTGTTTTTAATCCTTTATAAGTGTTTTTTATTTTCAAAATCAAGGTATTTTCATTCCACGTCACATTTTCTACTTCGGGATAATTGCATTTGAAATTTTTTCTGTACGTATTGGCCAACGCTAAAAGCGCCAAACGGTCACCTACTTCTTTTTTACGTGCCGGATGGATGTTGTTAGGATCACCCAGATCAATAGTAAGCGCGATGTGGGCATTTGCTGTGGTTTGAGCCACATGGTTTTGCATATCTCTGATTAATACAGCTTTATCACCATTCGGGTCTCCGTAATTATAGGGAGCAATCTGTACAAAATAAAATGGCAAATGCTGTTTGAATTCCTTGCGCCAGGCGTTTATCATGTCGGCAAACATTTCGGCGTATCGATTGTCGCCCACATTCCCTTCGCCCTGGTACCAGATGCAACCTCTGAAACTCATGTTGAGGAGTGGGCATATCATACCATTGAACAATGCCGATGAGTTAAGAAACAGAGGTTTGCCCTCGCGGGGAACTGGAGCTGCTTCGCTCAAATCGAAAACTTTGCTGTAGTTCCAATTTCCTGCCAGACTTGTTTTTACAGACTTGTCGCCTGATGTATAATACATTTTGTCGGCAGGGCCGGTTAAACCACCACCCCATAAAACATTGAGCACACGCGCTTCAATCCGATTCTCTCCCTGCCTGATTTTGTCCGCCGAAACCTTAAATTCAATATCGGCATAGGATTTTGAGTTGCGGATTTCACTCCATACTAATTCGCCGTTAAAGAATACTCTGCCCATATCATCCATTCTACCCAGACTGACACATAAATCTTCACCATCATTTTTGTCAGGTAATACTATTTCTTTTGTAAATGCAACTTCTCCCAATTGATTTCCAACGCTTGAATTTTCAAGATTTACAGGTAAATACATCAGAATACTGTCGGGATATTTTCCCAACAGTTGTTTCTCCGACTCCGTAATCCAGTACGCCATTGCATTTATATATTCGTCCTCGGTCTGATGTGAAACTTTAAGCTCAGCTTCCCGGCTTTCCTTTTCAGGTTTATAAATGGATTTGGCATCAACAACTGATTGAGGCAACCAGCTTTGAACCGGAGAACCTCCATACGAAGAAACCACCAAACCTATTGGAACTTTTAATTCCTGTCGGAGCTTTTTGCCAAAGAAATAAGCTACTGCCGAAAACCATTTAGCATTCTCCGGATTACAAACCTTCCAACCATTAGTGTATATATCAGTCTGAGGTTCAAAGCTTTCTTTGCGTCCCACGGTCAACACCCTGATTTCAGGGTCGTTGGCGGCGGCTATTACTTCGGCAGAATTTTGTATAAAGAGATTCCATTCGGGCATACTTTGCAATACCATTTCCATGTTACTTTGTCCTGAACACAGCCAAACTTCACCCATAAGTATATTGCTGACTTTTACAGGCAGTTGCCCATTAGCTAACAAGGTCATATGGTGCGATGTATTGCTGGCTTTTGGCGTTTTTATAGCTATAACCCACTGTCCATCTTGTCCGGATACGGTGCTGAACACTTTTTTTGACCATGACACCGTAAGAGTTATCTTTTCCATTGGATTGGAAAATCCCCATATTTTGACATTTTCATTTTGCTGGAGGATCATATTGTTGGTAAATGCGGAAGCAAAACGACATTTATTTTGTCCTGACAATGTGAATAAAACCAATGAAAATAATACTAAAAACCGAAATTTCATTTTATTTGTAATTAAAAGTATTTATTACTCAATATTAGTCATAAGATAAAATGACTGGGCAGGCATAGCTACGGTAACAAAATTACCATTGGTCATGTCAACTTTTTCTCCTGAAGAAGCAGGCAAAGCAAAACCATTTTGATCCACTTTAGCTGTAAATTTTGCCCCCTCGCCCGACAGATATTTATAAATCTTCACATTTTCAAACAAAGTTTCCTTTTCCATTTTAAGTTTAATGTTGTACGAAACTTTATGTGAATTTACAATGGCAATACTGTAATGTCCGTTAAATTCTCCGGCTACAGCTCTCAACCCGTATTTGTCGGGTAGCGTAACCGAATGGATTTTCGTCCCACGCGGAAAATACCTGCACAAAAGTGAAACGGTATAAAACCACGGACGAATATTTTCGTCGGCTGCATTTTCAAATTTTTCAGAACCAAGTATATTCCAAAATCCCCAGCGCTTGAGTTTTGTCGAAGTGTCACCACCTGCGTTGTACATAGCATCATCTAAATCCCATAAGATATTTCCACCGTAACCTTCGAGCATATTTTGTATTATGGCGTCAGCAATATCCACAGCGTAAAAAGCGTCATATACGAACATATTGCAATCGTCCGAAGCAAATTTATCAGCGGTAATGCGTTGCAGATTCTGTATACCGAGTTCGGAAGTTGCTTTGTATTTAAATCCCAGTTCGCCCATAAGCATTTCTTGTCCGGGAGGTGTCGCTTTACGGTATTTTCCAGTCATCAACCTATACGAACCATCGCGTACTTCTGCCTCGGTTGGGTAGGTGTGTATATCGAAAGCTCCCACTATCCCGCTCAGATCCGAAGCTGTATTGCTAACCCACGAAACCAATCCGGTATTCCAAACAGCCACATCCGGTCCAATAAGGGTAACTTTGGAATCGAGACCCTTTTGAACAAGCTTTGCGTGAAATTGCTTTATTAACGACATCCAAAGTGCATAATTACCCTTGATGGAAGACCAATCGCCATTTGGTTCATTTACCATGTTGAAATACTGAATACAGCTGAAACCTTTGGTGTTGATAAGCCAATCGAGAAATAGGGCAGAATTTTCGAGCCATTGCTGATCAATGGTTGTACCTCCATTGTGCCCCCATTCGCCAAAAATGACGCGAATATTTTCCCGCTGACAAAAATCAAGAATTTTACATAATATGGGGATGCTCTTTTCTGGATTATATTGTCCGTCAACAATATAATTCCAGCCGGGTGTTACCATTATCCTGACTAACGGAGGGCGCATGAAGCGTATCCGTACGAAAAGTTTCTCCCAATCGGATTCAGAAAGGGTGGTGTTTCCTGTCCATGATTCCACCATGTCGTAGCCACCCCACTGAACCCCATTGCCGGAGAAATCGGCGTTGACGATATTGCTATCAATTATCACATCGTTTGCAGAGCCGCTTTTATAATCTCCGGAAGAATTGCCTTCACAAGAAACAACAGTAAAACAACAACTTAGTATAACAATCCAATATCTAACGCTCATAAGTATTCTATTACATTAATCTATTTAACCTGAAATTTAATTGTTTGCGAGGATGTATTGCTTTGATTATAAATAATGAATTTACATAAATACATTCCCGGTAGGAGTTTCCCCCCGTTGCCCAAAGTAGTGTTCCATGTTAGTTGATTGTACCCAGGTAATGCGTTTTCATTTTTAATGAAATATACTAACCTGCCATAGATGTCATAGATATTAATTTCAACTTTCGACATTTCATTTACATTGTAAACAAAAGTAGCTTTATCGGAAACCGGATTAGGATACATTGACACATCGGCTTTTCCAACTATATGTTCTTCAAGCCCGTTAGGCGAATCGAGCCCGTATACTATACGCATTATTCCCAGATAGTAGTATTTTAAACTGTTGGTATTGTTATCACCCGGAGCTACATCAATTTTAATTGTTCCATCAGCAGCGGGATGCATTTTCAGTATACTTACCATGTTTTTGGTATTATTTGCTGCATCGAGCGAAACTGACTCCGTTTTGTTTCCGGTGACCGTATATTTTGTTTCACGATTGTCAGTAGCCTGATCGCGCGAAGCAAAGAATGAAAGTGAATAGTAGGAATCTTGTTTCAAGCCGCCGATGGTTACGCCACCGGTAGGTTCGCTGACTCCGCTGTGAGGTCCTACACTACCAAAGAAACTATCTGAACTACCGTTGCTTTCGATGCCTAACGAAGAGTCCGGATTAGAGGTGCCTGCTTCGTTGATTCCGGTAAACCCATCGTGAACCCATAATGAAATTCCGGTGCTATTGCCTTCGGTATTTACCATATCAGAAATAATCTGGCCACCAGTGGGAGATGTGAAATTATTCCAGGTACCGCTGGATGGTTTGCTGCCAAAATCAATATTAATAGTGCCATCAGCATCATAAACAGCCTGTTGCTTTTCAACAACTACCTGCATAAGTCCTATAAAATAATATTTGCTTGCGTTTGTATTATTAGCTCCGGGTCCAACAGTTATAATAATGGTTCCATTGGCCGATGGTTTCATATCTTTTACTGTAACCATGTTCGCTGTATTGTTGGCTGCATCAAGTGCAACAACTTCTTCTGTTTCGCCGGTAACCTTGTATGAGGTTTCACGGTTATCGGTAATACCTGTACGTGAAGCGAAGAATGAGAATGAGTATTTGTTGTTTTTATTCAATCCGGATAGAGTAAATCCGCCAGTAGGCTCGGACACCCCATTATGAGGTGCGACGCTTCCGAAGAAACTATCTGAACTGGCTGTTGAGGGAATACTTAATGCCGCATCGGGAGTGGTGGTACCGTTGATATTTACTCCCGTAAAAGCATCATGAATCCAGATAGCAATACCTGTACTTTGATTTTGAGTGTTAGTCAGATTCAGAATTGTATCCTGTGTGGCAGTATTCAAATTGTTCCACGTGCCGGAGGATAAAGTTGTACCAAAATCTATATTAATTGTGTCGTGAGTGCTTTCAGTACGACTATATTTTAAAATATCGGCAGCTACTACCCTATTTTTTAGTACAGTATGAGCTGCATCGTTCAGGTGAACACCGTCTCCGGAGTTATATTGTGTTTGTATGGTGCCATCTTCATTGGCAATACCTGTCCAAAAATCTATAGCTTTGGAGCCAAAAACACGGTTGATAGAGTCCCGCACATCCATCAGGTTTTTACGCTGCTCTACAGTGCCATAACGTGGTTGGGTAGTGGCTATGTAAATAGGGATATTTCGCGTAGCAGCCTGAGCCTGTATAGCACGGTAATTACTGAGTTGTTCGGCGACGGTATAGTTACTGGCAGCGTCGTTGGTAGGGAGATTAACAATAATTACATCGGGATTATAGGTTAATGCTTTTGTAATATTATGATCAGTGTTGGGCGAAGGACGGTCGGCCGGGGAGATATAATCCGATGCCATTACCTGATAAGTAGTATACCCGCCTACGGCCAGATTTATCACATCATTCGATATATTTAATGTTTTCAGGTACTGACGGTATTGATTAACCCAAGCGTTGGCAGTATTGGTAGGACCTGAGCCGGCAGCAGTGGATGAGCCAAGTACAGCAACTTTTATAGTAGAGTTTTGTGCGCTTAACAATAAAGGAAATATCAGGGCACATAACAAAGATATGCGTAGTGATTTAGTCATAAAACATAGATTTAAAGACATTTATGAGAAATAAAGCTTAAGATAACTCAACAAAAGCCTGAAAGTATATTTTTCTAATCAACAGGCTTTTGTTGAGTTGCGAATATTATCGTTTTGTTACATCAATCCAGTATACCCGTGGACGTTTTACAAACTTGTCGTAATCGGTATAAATGCTTCCCCAATCGTCGACACCTGAGAGTGCAAACATAAAGGCATCCGTAGTAAGCGTGCGGGATTTACCATCGCCAAGATCGATAGTGGCACCCTGATTGACAAGAGAACTTACTTTGGTAGTGCCATCGGCAAAAGTGAAAGTAACGGTTCCGGCGGCATAATTTCTATTCCACTTTCCAGTACCTTTTGGAATTGTACGATAGAAATTATTTACATCCACATTAGGCGTTTTGGCTATATAAATAAAATTAGCGTAAGTACCATCATTGCCTGCATTATTTACAACGGTTCCATAAGTATTTCCATCGGTAGTTATTCCGTCGAGCGTGAAGGTGAGATAGTTATCCTGCTCTTTGTCAGGTCCGTCTGTCGTTGACCAGCACCACGATTTATCGCTCATTTTTTCAACAGAAGCTCCACCATAAGCAGGGCCGGT
>Ga0316603_10000998_pt1 | contig 14698 bp, 10 predicted proteins | sample OWC_soil_day10_n_FD_207649 | JGI IMG/M metagenome (GOLD analysis project Ga0316603, IMG submission 207649) | Wetland soil microbial communities from Old Woman Creek delta, Ohio, United States - OWC_soil_day10_noCT | ecosystem: Environmental > Terrestrial > Soil > Wetlands | place: USA: Ohio... | reverse complement strand
CAACATAATGGTCGAAGGCCATCCAAATTTCGGCTCGACCGTTAGCGACAAGACTCTGCAGAGACTGAACCTGACCATTCCAAGGACCCCGCCGCCTCAGGCAGATTTGAAGAACCCTTGACGCCACACCGTTGCATCTTTTTTCCGATGGTGCTACTTTCCCTTAGGGGACGTGGAGTGTTGCCGGAGAAGAGATAACGGGATCGAGGGCCACATGAAAACTACCGCAGGACTTTTACTCCACTTTTTCCTTACCGCGCTTGCCTCGCTCTCGTTTTCACAGACATCAGGTATCACGACCTACTGCAATCCGCTCGACATCGACTACAAATACATATGGCAACAAGCCCCTCGGAAGATCTCCTTCAGAGCGGGGGCAGATCCGGTGATCGTCACATTCAAAGGGGAATACTACCTCTTTTCGACCGTCCAGGGGGGTGGTGGCATTCCAAGGCCTGCTGCACTGGGCTTTTGTCGAGCCGGACAAATGGCCGGTCGATGACAACTGCGCTCCGGCCGCGCGCGTAGTCCGTGACACACTCTACGTCTTCCAGTGCACATTCGGACTCCGTCCTCTCTTCACGACGACAACGCCCTGGAATGGGCACCTGGATTTCTTCAATCCCAGAATGCCTCCGCTTTCAGGTGCGCTCGGTCCATGGGATCTGGATTCTTTTCATGACCACCGGGGCGGATTTTCACGCTTCTCTGCCGTATTTTCCCTTCACACCTCTCGAGCCTTGCGCCGGAGGGTAAGCACCCACCTCGACTCCTGTGCACCTTCAGATTCAAACCGGCAAATGGCTGTCGGTCAAGCCAGGACTCGCTGCCCATATCTTGCTATTCAACTAACAGACCCCGGTGTAAATGACCGATTTTTACAGTTGCTGACTGAATTTTACATTTGAGATAGCTATTATTGAATGTTGCGGGAGGAAGATGGAGGCGTAGGGATTCTCCGGATGCTACGAAAGGGTACTCCATGAAATATCGACTGGCGCTTGTTCTATGTGTAATCCTCTTGCAGGGAAGTCTGCGCGCGCAAACGGCAATAGCAAACAAATTCGTCTCTCGTTCACACATATACGACGGGACGACGCTGCCATATCGGCTGTTCATTCCTGACTCGTATTCGAGTGCCAGGGACTACCCCCTTGTGCTCGCACTTCACGGCGCCGGAGAACGTGGAACAGACAATAACCTTCAGCTTACCAACACGCGGATGGCAACGTGCTGGGCGGATTCCATTGCCCAGATACAGCATCCGTGTTTTGTGCTGGCGCCTCAATGTCCCCTTGGCGGCAGCTGGAGCACCGGAGATCCCACTTCGCTTCTTCGGATCGAGGCGGCCACGGTAATCGATATCCTGGATTCGCTTACCAGGGAATTCTCCGTCGACACAAATCGAGTCTACATCACCGGCTTCTCTATGGGAGGAAGCGGGACCTGGGAGTTCATCATGCGATTCCCCGAGCGTTTCGCAGCCGCTGTCCCGATGGCCGGAGGCATGAACCCGGCGTACGCCGAACGATGTGCCGATGTTCCCATCTGGGATTTCCACGGGACGGTTGACCAGCTGGTCTCCGTCCAGTATTCACGCGTGATGATCGATTCGCTCCGTGCAATGGGCAGAACCGCGGTATACACTCATTGCCACGACCTGGACTGTTCGGGGCTTCCGGACAGTGCCATTGCCATGCAGGTCCGGAGTCACGCGGACCTGTTCTACACGGAGATCCAGAACGCCGGGCATACGTATGGAATCTGGGGTACAACGGGCAACTATCCTTTTCTCCCTTCCTGGATGTTTGACCAGTACAAAAAGCAGCCGGGAGCAATCATGCTCACCAGTCTGAATTCGTATGCCACGTTGAGCGGCAACGCAACATTGACCTGGGGCTCATCATCCGGAGACAGCGCGGAAATCTGGTTTTCGCCCGATGCAGGCACCTCCTGGCAGCAAGTCGCGAATGCCACAAACGTGGGAACGTTCGTCTGGAACAGTTCGCTCGTGCCGGACTGTGCATTCGGATCAATCAAGATATTCCTGAAAACCGCCGATGGATTCATCATCGGGAGCGACCGTTCGTCCTATTTCGCCGTCAACAATACGCAGAACGCCCCGCCATTCGTGAAACTGCTCAACGAAGAGTTCGCCACCGGAGCCGTCTTTGCACAGGACTCGGTTAACTTGAGAATCCTCGCCGGAGATCCCACGGGGGCCTCGCTGGCCGCTTCGCTTCTGTACAGTGGCGATGGGGGTGCGACATTCGGCCAATTCGACTCCTTCACGGCTGCCACCGATCCCGCACCGCAAACGAGGGGGATTGACATTGGTGCTCTGCCTAATAGTGATCAGGCAGTTGTGAAGCTGACCGTTAATAACGGGAAACTGACCTCACAGGCGACGAGCTTCCCCTTTGCCAAGATCACGCCCCGGTTGCAGGGGATGGCCGTTGCACGCACCGCCGGGTCTTCCGGCGCGACGTTGAAGGTCCACGTAGTTTCCCCTCCGGGGCTGACAGGACATCGCTACAGGGTGGAATTTGATGATACGTCTCACGCACAGAAAGAATACATGGTGCGCGATATAGACCTCGGAACCACAGTCGTCGCACATGCAACCGAGCTGGATGGAGTAAAGGAAGGCCCGCTTTTTGACGGCATTCGCCTTGTGATCGCCGATGTAACTGTGCCACGCGTCAATCCTGACAGTACGCGCTGGACCAAGGGTTCTGCGACCTTGAAGGCGACTGTTCGTGTTCCCTCCGGCGGGAAACCCACATTCCACGACTACCAGATCACGTTGTTCTCCACCGTGGTTGATACATCGAAGAGCGGTTTTGGTCCGGAAGCCAGTCCCATGAAGTTTCAAGTCTGGGATCTGACGAAGGACAGGAAGGCCGATGTTGTCTATTACGATGTCAACGGCGACGGCACCATCGGCCCCGACGTCAGGGTTGACATCCTTGAGCCCGATTCCATAGGCGGCCTGAGGCCAGCCTGGTCGTTGATTTTCGTTGAGCGGGTTGGAGACATCTTGCCCGTGCCCGGGGATCAATTTGTTCTGAGCACGGTGAAACCGTTGACCTCATCCGATGTGTACGAGTTTACCGGGACCATCTCCTCGGTCCAGCCGGATGCGATTCCTCCGGCGTTCTCGCTCGAGCAAAACTACCCCAACCCGTTCAATCCGGTTACCACGATCAGGTTTGGGCTTCCGAGGTCGGTTAACGTAAATCTGTCCATCTATGACATCCTGGGGCGGAGGGTGACTGTGCTCGTGAATGAAAAGCGGGATGCGGGGGTGCACGATGTGAAGTTCGACGGCCGAGGATTGTCGAGTGGAGTGTATTTCTATCGACTGCAGGTCCGCTCTCTGGATCCCGCGGCAGGGGGGACGGGCGAGCCTGCGGCGGGCTCAGGAGGGAGTTTCGTGCAGACGAAAAAACTCTTGCTTGTGAGGTAAGCACTGCCTCAGCGTTTGATTCCGAAGCCCACGCTTGTGCAGGTGGGCTTCTCCATTTCAGTCCGCGACGGCGGTCATGAGCAACCAAGACAGTCTGCCCACATAGACTATCCGTCGCTTTACCATTCCATGAAGCCCCGGTCTTGGTCCAGGCCCTGAATCTCCGTTCATTGAAGCATTCTTCTGCTTCTTCGCGCTATCCGTGAGGGCAATTAGCAATTACTCCACATGATATCCGCTTTCTCTAAAGCGTCAGCGCAGGACACCAGTACTATTCCGCATCACATAAGAACATCCAAGAGTTATCTCTGTGCTATGTGAGCCGATGTGCATAACTCATCGTGCAAATTGATGCTAGAAAAGTGCGTGAAACTGCTTGGAGCCATGCTCTGTTACACGAATACACAAGAACCCGTACTCTGCGAGCGATCATGGCGAGCACATCCACGAAGGTGCAACTTGGCAAGAGAACTCTCGAGCTATCGAACCTGAATCGAGTGATGTTCCCGGATGACAACATTCTTAAAGCGGAACTCATCGAGTATTATCTCGCGATCGCTCCCACCATTCTCTCGCACATCAAAGGGCGTCCCCTCTCGTTGGTGCGCTTTCCCGACGGCATCAACGGAGAACACTTCTACCAGAAGAACAGGCCCGAATGGGCGCCTGATTGGCTGGAATACGCCTCATTGGGCAATGGCGACGAGCGAAAGAATTACGTGCTCGCAAATGAGCCGGCTTCCCTGGTGTGGCTGGCGAACCTCGCCTGCGTTGAATTCCATCAGATGAACACTCGTGCGCCGGAGTTTGACATACCCGATTATTTCGTGGTCGACCTGGACCCGCCCGAGACGTCGACCTTTACCGATGTTGTCGGCGTTGCATTCACGCTGAAGGAACACATCGAATCGTTTGGATACCACCCCTTCGTGAAGACCTCCGGGAAGAAGGGGCTTCATATCGTCGTTCCGATTGTGCAACGGGGAAATATCGATACGGTTTTCCAAGCCGCCGCGGAGATTGCCAAGACGTTTGCTGCGTCGCACGAAAAGACCACGACGCTCCATCTCAAGAAATCGCACCGCAAGGGGCGCCTTCTTCTGGATATCTACCGCAACCGAACCCATCAGAGCATCGTGTCCCCGTATAGCATTCGGGCGGTGCGTGGTGCAGCCGTTTCGACCCCGGTGACCTGGGAGGAATTGGCGGGCCTGAAAAGCGGCGCGGAATTCACTATCGCAAATATTCCTGAGCGAGTACGACGCCGGGGCGATCCATGGGAGGCGATCGGCGCCTATGCCGAGCCCCTTCATACGGAGAAGAAACGCGTCACGAAGAGAACACTCCCACCTTCGAGGAAGCGCAAGACACCCGCAGCGCTCACAAAGTACCGGGAGATACGCGATTCTGCCAGGACGCCGGAGCCTATGCCGGCGGGTGCCATTGGTAATGGAAATGCCTTCGTGGTGCACCGTCATCATGCCTCCAGGCTTCACTATGATTTGCGGTTGGAACAGGACGGCGTCCTGAAATCATGGGCCGTTCCCAAAGGCCTTCCGCCGCGGCCGGGGATCAAACGGTTGGCGGTTGCAACGGAAGACCATCCCCTGGAATACTTGAACTTTGAAGGGACGATCCCCAAGGGACAGTATGGAGGGGGGGCCATGTGGATCTTCGCGCGCGGCCGATATCAAGTCACCAGGCAAAAGAAGGACGGTTTTTACTTTCGGCTGCAGAGCAACGAAATGAATGCCGAATACCGCACCCACAGGACGAAGGACAACGAATGGCTGCTCGAACGCGTGGACACTCCGCAGATCGATTGGCCCCGGGATCCCATCGAGCCGATGCTCGCGAGCAGTGCGGAGCGGCCTCCCAAATCGGATCACCATTTGTTCGAAGTGAAATGGGACGGCATCCGTGCGCTCATCGCGCTTGACGAGGGCGTGATCACCATTCGCACGCGGAACATGTTGAACGTCACGGCCCGGTTCCCGGAGCTCCTGGTCCCCGAGCAGGCCTTCCGCGCCACGTCTGCGCTCTTCGACGCGGAGATCGTCTGCCTTGACGAGGCTGGGAAGCCCGTGTTCAAGCATGCGATCAGCCGGTTGCAGCAATCCTCCGAATCTGCGATCAAACGTGCCCAGGCAGCCTTCCCGGCGGTCTGCTACGTGTTCGATTGCCTGTTCCTGGACGGCCGTCCCATCGTGCAAGAACCGCTGGAACGCCGACGCGCATGGATTGCAGATGCGATCAAGAGCAACTCCCCTTACCGGTTCAGCGAAGCCACGGACGATGGAGAAGCGCTCTTCAATGCGTCACGCGACATGGGGCTCGAGGGCATCATGGCAAAAGACCGGGGCAGTACCTATATGCCCGGACAACGGACGTCGCAATGGCTGAAGATCAAAGCGCGAAACACGACCGAGTGCTTGATCATCGGATATACACCGGGCCGGGGGAGTCGAAAGCCGGGATTTGGCGCGCTGCATCTTGCGCAGCGGAATGGGACAGGCCTCACCTACGTGGGCAAGGTGGGAACGGGGTTCGACGATGCCACGGCAAAGGGTCTCCTGGCGCGATTGAACCAGCTACAACCCATCAAACGTCCGGTGAAGAAAAAGCCCGTGGACGACGCGAAGTCCACATGGGTCCAACCAAAGTTAATGTGTGAGGTCCAGTTTTCATCCTGGACCAAAGACGGCATGTTGCGCGATCCTGTGTTCCTGAGCGTACGGCCGGATCTGGATGAAGTCGATGCATAAAAAGGAGTTCTCATGAAAGCAATCTGGAAGGGCTACGTCCGCTTCTCGCTGGTAACGATTCCGATTCGGATCTACAACGCTGTGGACGCCGAACAGACCATCCGGTTCAACCAGCTGCACAAAGAGGACAACGGACCGATCGGGTACCAGAAGATCTGCAAAAAGTGCGGCAAGCCTGTCGCGATGGACGACATTGTGAAGGGCTTTGCGTATGAGCCTGACCGGTATGTGATCGTGGAAAAGCAGGACCTGGACAAGATAAAGCTCAAGAGCACGAAGATGATCGACATCGAAGGGTTCATTAGTGCCAGTGCAGTCGACCCGATGTTGTTCGACGTCCCCTATTTTGCGGGCCCCGACGGCCCGGTAGCGGTAAAGGCATACCTCCTCCTGGCGGCGACACTCAAGGAAACCGGACAAATGGGGATGGGGAAGGTGGTCTTGCGAGACCGCGAGGAGATCGTTATGTTGGCTGCCAGAGAGAACGGCATCATCCTCTACAAGTTGCGTGCGCCGAATGAAGTGCGGAAGATGTCGCAGGTGCCTGAGTTGGAGAACTCGCCCGTGGACAAGAAACAACTGGAGCTGGCAAAGAACCTCGTCGGATCGATGGAGACGTCCCTGGATGCGCTCGATCTCAGCGACAAGTATAACGATGCGCTTCGTGCAATGGTCGAATCGAAAATCAGCGGCAAGCAGATTGTGACGGTCGAAGAAGAGGAAAAGCCGACCGCGATCGATATCATGACCGCCTTGAGACAGAGCATTGACCGGGCGAAGGGTGAACGCAAGCCGATGGAGAGAGCAACCAGGTCGCAACGGAAGGCCGGTGCGGACACCAGACAAACAAAGCCCCGGAAGGCAAAGAGCGCCTGAGTCCGCTAGGACGCCATCCGGCCGCACAAGGCTGACACGATCGTGAGCAAGCAACGGGATAATATCATACAGTTCTTGCCGAAGCAGCCCGCGAAGTACGGCTTCGAGCGGGTAAAGAAGCGCGCAAGAAAAGGAGCGAACGCCCAGCCGGATCTGTTTTCCCCCGGTGCCGAGATACTTCGCCTTCCCTCGAAACTTACGCCTTTCGAGGAGGCGCTGTTGTTCGATGAGCGAAACGACGGGCGGACTGAGGGAGCCTACCGGCGGGCGATCCGTGAAGGCGACTGCGTCGACGGGGCGTACTGCAATCTGGGCATTCTCCTTTCGAAGGCAGGGCAATCGGCAAAGGCGTTCGACTGCTTCACAAAAGCACTGCAGCACAATCCCCGGCATTTCCAGTCACAGTTCAACCTGGGCAATTTCTACTTCGAGCAAGACAACCTGCGGCTTGCCCGGATGCATTACGAATTAGCCATTGAGCTTCAGCCCGACTGCGCGAGCGCGTATTTCAACCTGGCGCTGGTTGCCGCGCTGAGCAACGATCTCGCCGCCGCAATCGAAGCGCTGCAACGGTACAAGGCACTCTCCTCCGTCCCCGAAGGAGACACGGTGGACGACCTTCTGGAGAAACTCCAACGCGCCCTCAGACTCGAGACTTCCTGACAAAAGAACGTGATCCAGCTCTCGATAAAACGCTTCTCTGTGTCTCTGACCGTTCTGGAACTGTCGAGCATATTTTCGTGCGCTCGACGTCCCCTGCAAGAGATGGTCTCGGCCGTGATGAATGAACGTTCATCCGTGCCACTCTCATTCACGTTGGAGCAGAACTACCCCAACCCCTTCAACCCGACCACCACGATCCAATATGCTCTACCGCATCACGCACACGTGACACTGTCTGTCTTCAACACACTCGGGCAGCAGGTAGCCAGCCTGGTGAATGGGGGGGTCGATGCCGGCCACCACTCGGTGCAATTCGATGCCTCAGGATTGGCAAGCGGAGTGTACTTTTACAGGCTTCAGGCGGGAAGTTCTGTGGATACGAAGAGGCTTTTGCTACTGAGGTAGGGACATTCGACCGCAAGAACATTAAGCCCCACGCCTCTTTCGGGTGGGGCTTTTGCTTTCCTGCCAGTGGTCCACAGAATATCCACATATTGAGGATCAGGCACTGAAGAGTGAGAAGGGAGGAGGAAGGGAAGATATGACATTCTCGGCTTTCCCACGACAGATGGATAACCCATGAGATGCGGCGCCTTGCTTCTTTCCGTGATTCGGATTACAATCTAGCCACAGAAACGAGCGATCATTTCTCGCCTCCCTCACTCGACGGGGCCATGAGTTTGATTAGTTGGAGCGAAAACTCTTCCACCGATCTGTCTTCTTGCTGCCATTGGCTGTCCCCACATACACGGAGCACTGAACTATGCCGGCGAATACTCCACGTACGCTCGAATTGCCCATCGGTAAGTTGCCGCGTCCGAAGAACATCGCATACAGGAGGATTCATATTTTTAGCGACGATGAGCTCACGTATGAGAAGATTGAATTCCCCTCTGAAGGTGAGACGATACGCGCTTACATTGTGCGGCCAAAGCACAAGCCGAACCAACGTTTGCCAGTGGTCTATTGCCACCATCAACACGCTCATCAGTATTTCCTGGGAAAGCGCGAAGTCGTAGGACGCGGGGGCGATCCCAGGCAAGCATATGCATGCGTTCTCGCAAAGAGAGGTTACCTGACCTTCGCACCCGATGCAAAATGCTTCGAGGAACGAATGATACCCGGTCTCAAAGAAGAGAAGGCCGAAGTCTACGAGTTTGCACGCCTCGTCTGTCAGGGTAAATCGCTTCAGTGGCAATTCCTGGCTGATATTAGGAATGGCATCTCCTGCATCAGTACAATCCCCGACGCGGACATGAGCAGGATTGGATTCATGGGGCACTCGTTGGGTGGACAGGAAGCCCTTTTCGCGAGCGCCGTTGACCCTCGAATCAAGGTAGCAGTATCGAGCTGCGGTTTTTCTTCCTACAAGGCCATTTTTCAGCACAAGATTCCTCACAACCTTGGTCTCTTCGTTCCTTCCTTCAGCAAGGAACACGATCTTGATTTCCTCTTTCGTTTCATTGCCCCGAGGCCCTTTCTCATACTAGCGGGAAAACTGGACGGAGAATTTCCGTACGAAGGAGTGGTGGATGTTTTCAAGAAGGCGAGTAAGTTCTACGGTAAGGGGAAATTCTCAGAGAACATCAAAATGCTGTCCTTTGACACTGGCCACGAGCTTTCCAAGGAAATGCTGCTCGAGGCTTCTCGGTGGTTTGACCGCTGGCTAATGCCCTGAAAGGGGCAGCCTCTGGCTCTTTCCCCCAAAACCGAGATACGCCGAGGCCGATGGGCCCTCCAACCTACCATCAATGCAAATTGAAGAAATATCTGATAATTTGGGAACTCTTCCCTCTGGTTCCCCGTTTCCCGCTTAGAAGGTTTTTTTGAGCAGAGGGCACCCCACTCCTCCGACTGCTCTGTTTCCACTCAAAGTGTTACCCTCTTTCCGGCCTCTGGAGTCCTGCTTTTCTGGCTCCTTTTGCGAGTTTTCTTGGCAACTCGATCCAAAGCTGCTATGAGTTGACTTAATAAGTCATTTCCACCCACCCTGGGAGGATCCGACCTTATGAATCGGGCATCTCTTCACTCTCCTGATACCTACCCGTTGCCGGCGGCTCCGCTGGGGGCCGGACTTGGCAGAGTCCTTGACGTCAGCCGAAGTAAACTCCTAGCGTTCAGGCGATCATTCGTGGCCTGCTGGAAACTCTTCGCTGGTGGAGGCGTCTGGGAATTCCTCCTCACGATTGATCTCATTGTGACAGCTGAGAAAGACATCTTTGCCGCCGGTGCAATGTCGGCGCTCAACACGATTGCGTGGGGGTATTTTCTCTATAAGATCGTCGAAGCGAAGACACGCCGGAAAGAGTCAATCGTATGGATGGCAGCGGGGTGCGCGTTTGGTTGTATGCTTGGGACCTGGTTGATGAAGTGATTGGAGGAGTCATCCCGGTTTTTGCTTCTGATCATCAGGTCTGTTTTGCTAGCTTCCAGGGCATCAGCAGATGCCTCTAGTTAACGTTGTATGCGGCTGATATCCTGGTCCAATAGGCGAGCACAGGCGATCAGGCTGGCGTCCCTCTCGCGGAGGGAAAGAGTGAGCTACGCTTCAGTAAATTGTATTACAAGTGGGCCCGGTCGTCACTCATGCAGCCCCATCTTCCTCATGAAGGCCTGATATCGATGATCGTTCTCGATGTTCTTCAGCAATGGATCGCCTTTGATCTGACTCAGGCCCGGATCCCGCAGTCTGTATGCGATCTCGAGCCATTCAAAGGCCGGGTTTGATTCACCGCGGAAGGCATATGCTTCCGCGATCTGGAATGGACCGTCACGGCTTCCTACCTCGAGCAGCCTTTCGAGCGCTTGGTCTGCATCTGCTTTCCTCCCTGCTGAGTGGTATGCAACTGCCAGCGCACAGATCCGCCAGAATTCGTCTTCTTCAAGGTTGGCTTCCAGTATCGCGCTGTCGGGTTGTCCCAGCGCGATGTAGCAATATGCGAGCATGCCATGCGTGGCCGGATAGTGCGGACTCAACTCAAGAACTTTTCGGCCCGAGGCGATGGCCTCACGATTCCGGTTTGCATACCAGAGGACGTGGCACAACCCCATGTGGGCCCTGTCCAGGAGAGGATCAAGAGAGACCGCTTTCTGGTTCAGCGCTATCGCCTCGTCCAGGTGCCCGTGGGTTAGCAGTTGATTAGACATCCGGTTCATGCTGAGCGCGTTTCCCGGTTCGAGCTCTAATGCTTTCTTGTACTCCTGATAGGCCCCTTGCCAGTTCCAATCCTTGACATGGAACACTTCTGCAAGATTACGGTGACCGTCAGCCAGCTTGTCATCCAGAGCGATCGCTCTTAACGCCGCTCCCCGCGCTTTTTCTAAGGGATTCCGTATTTCGCTCTGGGCAAAAGTCATCTGCGTCAGGTAAGCATCTGAGAGGGCAGCCCAAACACGTGCATCATTGGAGTCAACCGCAAGCGCCCGCTCATAGAGTCCGATGCCTTTCTTGACGCTCTCCTCGTCACGCCGATTTACGAAATGCCTCCCTTGAAGAAGGAGGCTGTAGGCAGTGGTGTTGGCCTCAGGCGATGCCTTGAGCTGTTCCAGTTCACTTGGAGAAAGACGGGTTTTCAGGGCAAAGGCGATTTTTTGAGCGATCTCGCTCTGAATGACGAAAATCTGTTTGTCTTCCCTATCATAGGTCTCCGCCCAGAGATGCCTGTCATTGGCCGCATCGATCAGCTGCGCGACAATCCTCACCTCGTTCCCGGCGTGTCGCACACTTCCCTCCAGAATTACCCCCGCATTGAGCTCTTTGCCGATTTCCCGGATGGACTTCGTTGTGCCTTTGTATTGCATGACGGACGTCCGGGAAATGACATTGATTTCTGAGATCCTGGCAAGTTGCGTGAGGATGTCTTCGGTGATGCCATCAGAAAAGTACTCTTCCTCCTTGTCCCCGGCAAGATTGGTGAACGGAAGGACGGCAACGGTCTTGCTGTTGGCCGGAGTGGGAGGAGAAGAAGAAATTGGCAGAAAAAGTAGAACCCCGATGAACGTCAGAGCTAGCAATGCCCCGACGGCCATGAACACCAGCTGGCTTGTCCTTTTCCGCGGTACGCCGGCGTGAGGTAGTTCTTCACTCGGAATTTGCACCCGAGCATGTGTGCCGGAAACAGGCGGCGCCACAGTGGCTGTCACCTTGGCTGAGGTATATCCCCCTGCCGCCAGGTCAAGGCACTTTCGCTCGTGCCGCAGGTCAGCTAGAATGTCGTCCATATGCTGGTAACGGTCCTGCGGGTCCTTGGCCAAAGCCTTGGTCACGATCCGCTCCAGCTCCTGTGTCACCGTCTCGTTGAACCTGGCGAGCGGAATGGGCTCTTCGTTCACCACCGAATACAGGAGAGCTGCTTCATGGTCTCCCCTGAAGGGAAGCTTTCCGCTAAAGATCTCATACAGCACAACGCCAAAAGAGAAAATGTCCGACCTGTTGTCAACCTCTTCTCCCTGGGCTTGCTCGGGGGACATGTAGGCAGCCGTCCCGACAGTGGAGCCCGCCCGGGTGAGCCTGGCGGCCCCTTTGAGCCTGGCGAGCCCAAAGTCCATGATTTTCACCTGTCCTTTGGGTGTGATCATGATGTTGTCCGACTTGATGTCCCTGTGGACGATTCCCTTATCATGTGCTGCAACCAGACCGTCCGCGATCTGAATAGCAATATCGAGCGCCTTCGTGAGCGGAAGGACCGTTCGCAAAGCCAGAGACTTGAGTGTCTCCCCTTCCACATACTCCATGGCGAGGAAGACCTCCGTTTCATGCTCCCGAATCTCGTAGATGGTCGTAATGTTGGCATGGTTCAGGCATGATGTTGCGCGTGCCTCATGATAGAGCCGTTCCTTCTCGACCGGGTCAGAGGTCAAATGTGGAGGGAGGAATTTCAGGGCGACAATACGATCGAGTGTGGAGTCAAGCGCTTTGTAGACCACGCCCATTCCCCCTTGACCGAGTTTTTCAAGTATTTCATAATGAGAAACGGCGTTGCCGATCATGGGAGCTCCTTCTGAGATATCCACGATCATTGCCTGCCCGCCTATAATTCTTGTAGGGCAGGTCCTGTCTCTCCGCCATAGGAGGAGAGACCGAGACTCTAGCCTCCGTGGCGCCGTTGGCGCCACGAGAATCGCGCCCCGTTCCCAGACGGGACGGAACGGGGAATTTGGATAATTTGTCTCGCCTCGGGGCTGAGTGCGATGATGGCGCGAGGAATTAGCGGTGCCTGGTTAAGATAGGGATGCAAAAGTCCAGAGTCAACAGCCCCCTGCCGAGCGATTCTGTTTCTTCCGTACTCTTGTTATACGCTCAACTGCCAATCGGACAAAGCGCCCAGACTTCATGCCCGATATTCATAGCCAGGAACAGGGGTCATTCCGAAGAACGTGCAAAAACGAGCGGGGAAAAAGGTCGAACGTCTCCGAGCCAGGCAGTTGCTTCCAGCCCCTGTTTCGGTCCTCCGTCACTGGGGGTGCGAGGCGGGTGAATCGTTTCTAGAGTAGGGATAGTCACCCCCGTTCTTCAAGACGATGGAGGAAAATATGACGGCGAGATGCGCCTTGTGTCTCCTGGCCATGGGAATGATATTGGCCCCGGGCTTTGTTTCTGCCACAACCCTCACCGGGGTTGTTGTCGATGCGGTGAAATCCACCCCACTTCACGGGGCTGCGGTATCTGTTGACGTCCTCATCCCGGATTCGATAACATTCAACACGATGAGCGATTCTGCTGGGATGTACAGCCTGTCAGGAATCCCAGATAGTAATACAATTTATGTCATACGTTGTTATGTGTACGGGTTTGCCGGATATTACATGAGATATGATGCCCTTGCTCTTGGAGATCGGCAGGTTGATATCCTGATGTATCCAGAGGCGGTGGAGCCGCCCGGGGGCATAGGGGACTCGAGTGAAGTATCGGGCATAGTGCTCCACGAGCTGGCCGGCGGTGCGAGAAATCCGGTGGCGCAGGCCAGGGTAACCCTCAGGATGGGTGGCAACGAACACTCTGCTCTCACCGGCACAGAGGGGAAATACGCACTGCACGTGCTCAAAGGAAATTACACCCTGAGCGTTGAGGCGCCAGATCATGAGGCTCTGACGGCGGGCGGAATTGCCGTCGATGCGAGCGGTCTTGTGCTTAATGTCCTCCTGAAGTCGACCATTGTGTCCATTCTGCCACACCTCACCACGAGGGCAGAATCTTTCAATTTGGAGAATGCATATCCAAATCCATTCAATCCGCAAACACGAATCAGATTTTCCATCCCCACCGGTGAAGGGGCTCATGGAGGGAAGGGATCAGGGTTCTTTGATATCAGGCTGAGTGTTTTTGACATGCTCGGGAGAGAAGTAGCCGTCTTGCTCGACGAACGGAGGCAGTCCGGCCGCTATGAGGCAACGTTTGATGGCACGGGATTGGCGTCCGGTGTTTACTTGTACCGTCTGCAGGTCCGTTCTACGGATCCCGCGGTGGACCGGGTAGGAAGTTTTGTAGACACGAAGAGATTCGTGCTGATCCGATGAGTCTCAAAGCCTGGCAACGAACAATCCCTGCCCGGACTGTTGTCCGCAATCCATGATGTGAAGCCAGTCGGCTTGTGGTACCAACCTCATCGTTCAAGCATGAAGGACGTGCGCCAGGTTCAAGGATACGCTCAGGTCGGCTTGGAGCTGGCCTGATGGTTCACGATCACGTACTTTTTGCGGTGCAGATGGATGGTTTGGTGGAGGGGATTTCGCCGTGTCAGAAGACAGAAGCTTGTTCTACTATGGACGGATGTATCATTGGCTCTTCGATCCTCCTCTGGCAGAAGCCCATCAGAGAGCCGTGGACCTCATCGCGTCAGGGTCATCTGTTCTGGACATAGCCTGCGGCACGGGACAGTTCTGCTTTGCCGCGAGAGAGCAGAAACAGTGTCGTGTGGTCGGCATT
>Ga0316603_10000996_pt1 | contig 14705 bp, 12 predicted proteins | sample OWC_soil_day10_n_FD_207649 | JGI IMG/M metagenome (GOLD analysis project Ga0316603, IMG submission 207649) | Wetland soil microbial communities from Old Woman Creek delta, Ohio, United States - OWC_soil_day10_noCT | ecosystem: Environmental > Terrestrial > Soil > Wetlands | place: USA: Ohio... | reverse complement strand
GCGTCGGCCGTCGCGTTCTCGCCTTCGACCTGCGCGGCCGCGCGTGTGGCCCAGGCGCGATCGTCGTCGCTCCAGGCGTCCGACGGCGGCGCACGCTCGAAGGCGCGAAGCAGAACTACGCGGCGGGCGGCGGACTCGTTCATGGGCAGGATGACCGGCCCCGGGCCGGATCGTTCGGTCTCCGGCGGGGAGCCCGGCCTGAAGAATGCCACCGAACACGCGTCGCCGGCGCGCGGGCGACCGGCGAGGCGTTCAGACGTTGAACCGGAAGTGCATCACGTCGCCGTCGCGGACGACGTAGTCCTTGCCTTCGAGGCGCATCTTGCCGGCTTCCTTGGCGCCGTGCTCCCCCTTGCAGGCGACGTAGTCGTCGAATGCGATCGTCTCGGCGCGGATGAAACCCTTCTCGAAGTCGGTGTGGATCACGCCGGCCGCCTGCGGCGCGGTCGCTCCCTTGACGACCGTCCACGCACGCACTTCCTTCGGCCCGGCCGTGAAGTAGGTGAGCAGGCCGAGCAGTTCGTATCCGGCCCGAATGACGCGGTTCAGTCCCGGCTCGTGCATGCCCATGTCGGCGAGGAAGACCTCCTTGTCCTCGTCCGACAGATCGGCGATCTCGGCCTCGACCTTGGCGCACACGGCGACCACCGGCGCGCCTTCCCGGGCGGCATGGGCGCGCACCTTGTCCAACAGCGGATTGTTCTCGAAGCCGTGCTCCTCGACGTTGGCGACGTACATCGCCGGCTTGGCGGTGAGCAGGAACAGCGGCCGCAGAACGGCCCTTTCCTCGTCGTACAGATCGACGCTGCGCACGGGGCGGGCCTCGTTCAGCGCCGGGGCGATCTTCTCCAGCGCTTCGACCAGCCGCTTGGCCTCCTTGTCACCGCCGCTCTTGGCCACCTTGCTCCATTTGGCCAGTTGCTTGTCGACCGTCTGCAGGTCGGCCAGCGCCAGTTCGGTGTCGATCACCTCGATGTCGGAGACCGGGTCGACCCGGCCGGCGACGTGCACCACGTTCTCGTCCTCGAAGCAGCGGACGATGTGCGCGATTGCGTCGCACTCGCGGATGTTGGCGAGGAACTGGTTGCCGAGGCCTTCGCCCTTGCTGGCGCCGGCCACGAGCCCCGCGATGTCGACGAATTCGACAGTGGCGGGGATCACCTTCTCTGGCTTGGCGATGGCCGCCAGCGCCGCCAGCCGCGGATCCGGCACCTCGACGATGCCGACGTTCGGCTCGATCGTGCAGAACGGGTAGTTCTCGGCGGCGATGCCGGCCTTGGTCAGCGCGTTGAAGAGGGTCGACTTGCCGACGTTGGGCAGGCCGACGATGCCGCATTTCAGGGACATGGGAGGGCTTTCGGAAGGGGGAGGCGCGCGCCAAGGCAAAGCCGGATGGCCGTGCGGCGCGAGGAATGCGATTATCGCAAGCCGGCGACAGGCAGCGGGAGCGGCAGCATGGGCATCGAGTTGCGCGAGATCACCCGCCACTCCGTCATCGACATCGTCAAGCTGGACGCGGGCGACGATCGCCGCCAGGTGGCGCCCAACGCCGTATCGATTGCGCAGGCCCACTTCGAGCCGGCCGCGTGGTTTAGGGCCGTCGTCCAGGGCGAGCGGCCGGTCGGCTTCGTGATGCTTTACGACCCGACCTTGACGGCGACCCCGGAGAGCCCGCACTTCTTTCTCTGGCGGCTGATGATCGACAAGGCGCACCAGGGGCGCGGCTACGGCCATGCCGCGGTCGAGCGGTTGATCGAGCACGTGCGCACGCGGCCGGGCGCCAGCGAGCTTCGCGTTTCGCACGTCCCGGAGGCGCAGTCGCTGGCGCGCTTCTATCAGTCGCTCGGCTTTCGCTATACCGGCGAGCAGGACGAGGGCGAACTCGTGATGGCGCGGCCGCTGTAGCCGCACTCCAGCCGGCGCGCCGAGCCGCGTCGGCACGCCGGCCGCCACGCCGATGCGTTCACGCCTTCGCGGGTGCGCGCAGTTCGCGGCGCAGGATCTTGCCGATGTTCGTCTTCGGCAGCGGCTCGGTGCGGAACTCGACCACCTTCGGCACCTTGTAGCCGGTCAGGTGTTTGCGACAGTGCGCGAGCAGATCCTGCTCGGTCAGCGCCGGGTCCTTGCGCACGACGACGATCTTGACCACCTCGCCCGACTTCTCGTCGGGCGCGCCGATCGCCGCGGTCTCCAGCACGCCGGGGTGGAGCATCACCACGTCCTCGACCTCGTTCGGGTACACGTTGAAGCCGGAGACGATGATCATGTCCTTCTTGCGGTCGGTGATCTTGATGCTGCCCCTGCCGTCCATGAAGCCCATGTCGCCGCTGCGGAACCAGCCGTCGGCGGTGAAGACCTTCGCCGTCTCGTCGGGCCGGTTCCAGTAGCCCTTCATCACCTGCGGTCCGCGGATGCAGATCTCGCCGACCTCGCCGGTCGGCAGCAGGCGGCCGTCGTCGTCGAGGATGGCCACCTCGGTACTGGGGATCGGCACGCCGATGTTGCCGGTCCAATCCTTGATGTTCAGCGCATTGCAGGTGGCGATCGGCGAGGTCTCGGTCAGGCCGTAGCCTTCGACGATCGGTACACCGGTGGCGGCTTTCCAGCGCTCGGCGACCGCCCGCTGGGTCGCCATGCCGCCGGCGGCGCAGACTTTCGCCTGCTTCAGCGGCACCTCGGCGAATCCGGGCGCGTTCAGCAGCGCGTTGTACAGCGTGTTGACGCCGAGCAGGACGGTGAACGGCGTGTGCTTGAGCGTCTTGACGAAGGCCGGCAGGTCGCGCGGGTTGGTGATCAAGATGATGTGCGCGCCGATCTTCACGCACACCATGTTCACTGTCAGTGCCAGGATGTGGTACAGGGGCAGCGGAATGACGGCGACTTCCTTACCTTCGGGCAGGTCGCGCGCGATCCAGGCCGCCGTCTGCTGCAGGTTGGCGACCAGGTTGCCGTGCGTCAGCATGGCGCCCTTGGCCACGCCGGTGGTGCCGCCGGTGTACTGCAGGAAGGCGAGGTCGTCGCGCGTCAGCGGGACGTCCTCCAGCGTCTGCGCGCGGCCGGCGGCGAGCGCGTCCCTGAAGCGGGTCGTGCCGGGAATGCTCCACGCCGGCACCATCTTCTTGATGTGCTTGACGACGAAGTTGGTCAGCACGCGCTTGGCGGCCGGGAACAGGTCACCGATCTGCGTCGTGACCACCGTGCGCACGCCCGTTCTCGGCAGCACCTGCTGCAGCGTGGCGGCGAAATTCTCCAGCACGACGATCGCCACTGCGCCGGAGTCCTTCAGCTGGTGCTCCAGTTCGCGCGCCGTGTACAGCGGATTGGTGTTGACCACCGTGATGCCGGCGCGCAGCGCGCCGAACAGTGCGATCGGGTACTGCAGCAGGTTGGGCAACATGATCGCTACCCGGTCGCCGCGTTTCAGGCCGACGACCTTCTGCAGATAGGCGCCGAAAGCGCGGCTCGCCTCGTCGAGCTCGCGGTAGGTGATCGACACGCCCATGTTGCCGTAGGCGGGCAGATCCGCGAAGCGGGCGCAGCACTTCTCGACGATCTCCTTCAGCGACGCGTACGCCTTAACGTCGACGTCGGCCGGAATGCCCTCGGGGTACTGCTGCAACCAGATGCGGTTGGCGACGTGGTCAGGAAGTCTGTCCATGGTGATCTCCGTCTTGTGTATCGGGCAATACAACTGGAACGGGCAGGCGATCGCGGCTCGCCGTCGGATCGCCTGACACGACGAGACGTTGCGGTCGGCGTTGGCGGTCTGCCTGCACGGTCCCTCTGGCTCCGCAAGGAGCGGCAGCCGGCAGGCGACAAGACGCGGCGAGAACGACACCGTCCCGCCGGGAAGAACTCAGTGCGAGTGCAGCGCCTCGCCCCGGAGCGCACTCATCGCGCCACGGGCGTCACCGACTGCTGCCCAGCAGGTGCAGTGTGCGCCCGATGCGCGCTGCGCATGTTCACCTGTGTCAAGCGATGGCGAGGTGTGACCGCTCCTCCGCGGGCCGCAGCGATGCCCGGGGCGGTGGCGCCTCGCGCTTGGGCGGCTACAGCGGTCGCAGCAGCGAAGGATCCGGCCGTTCGAGCCAAGACAGCACCTCGTCGGCAAAGCGCTCGCTCTCGGCGACCGCACGCCGCCAGTCGTGCTGCCGCCGCGCGTGTTCGAGACCGTAACGGTAGAAGTCGTTCCGGTCGGGCAGCTTGCGGTTGGGCAGGCGCTGCAGAAGCGACGGCGACGGGGCGAAGAGCAGCACGTTGTCGAGCCACGGGTGCGAGCGCGCGTGCCGGCGCCAGGGCAGGAACTTGTCGAGCCAGCCGGCGGTGACGTGCGGCGCAAAGTGCGGATATAGAACGAGCTTCGGCAACTGCGCGTATGGCAGCAGCAGGTGGTAGTCGATCAGTCCGCCGTCCCAGTAATCGCCGCGCGGCGCGCCTGCCGGATTGCGCACCGGTTCGCACAGCAATGGGATCGAGCCGGAGGCGAGCAGCGCGTCTTCGCTGTTGCGCGCGTCGAGGGCAACCCGGTCGAGGCCGAAGGAATCGAACGCAGCGGACGGAAAGCGCGAGTCACCACCGGTGAACAGGACGCGATGCAGGTGGACGGCGAGGCGGGCCCGTGACACGGAGTTGGCGAGGGCGGCGCGCGCGAAGGCGAGACCTGTCGAGTTGTCTTCGAGCGCGCCGCGCGCCCGAGCCGTCACCACGGCGAGCGCCCGGCCCGGCCGCACGTCGATTGCCGCCGACGCTCCGAGTACCGCGCGGGCGAGACGACGGCACTGCTGGGCCACCTGATGCGGCGTCGGCCGGTGCGGATACGTCTGCCCGATGTAGGCCTCGGCCAGCCGATCGAGAGCGGCGAGCGCGTCGGGCATCGATGCCGCCGCCATTCTCCACGCGCCGATCGAGGCGCCGACGAGTTCCAGCGACGCCTCGCGCAGCCAGCCGCGCGCCGGATCGAGCAGCAGCCGGTCCAGCGGAATCAGCGCCAGTCCCTTCGGCCCGCCGGCCGCGGCGGGGATGCAGCCGATGTCCGCCGGGGCGAGGCCGTGCTCGCGGACGTGTCTCGCCGCGCGCGCGCCGGCGTGCACGAGAAACGATCGCCCGGCGCTCACGGTGCCGGCGGTCTTGGCGCGGCGTGCAGCTTCATCATCCCCCGCTCCAACTGGCCATCGATCAGGAGCGGCACGATGTCCAGCGACCGGCCGATGGATTCGTCGATCGCGGTTTCGTGCTCGCGGCTGGGCGGGTGCAGCACGAAGTCGGCGACGTCTTGGTTCAGCGCCAGCGTGCGCGGATGTCCGACGCCGATGCGCAGCCGCCAGAAGTCCGGTGTCGACAGTCGTGCCTGGATGTCCTTGAGGCCATTGTGGCCGGCGGTGCCGCCGCCGCGCTTGAGTTTCACCGTCCCCGGCGGAAGGTCGACTTCGTCGTGCGCGACCAGGATCTGCGTCGGCAGGATTTTGTAGTACAGGGCCAGGGCGACCACGGCCTGTCCGGAGCGGTTCATGTAGGTGCCCGGCTTCAGCAACCACAATTCGCGGCCGTGGTCGCGCAGGCGCGCCGTCTCGCCGTGGAACTTGCGCTCGCTGCCGAAGGTCACGCCGGCCTTGCGGGCGATTCCGTCGACGAACCAGAAGCCCGCGTTGTGCCGGGTGCGCTCGTACTCGGCACCGACGTTGCCGAGGCCGACGATCAGCCGGATCGATGCGCTGGAATCGATGTTCATGAGAAAAAAGCCCGCCGGTGTCGCCACCGGCGGGCCGCATTGTGAAGCAACGGAGGCCTACTTCTTCTTGTCCTTGTCGCCGCCCTTCTTCTCGGCCGGCGCAGCCGCGGCGGCCGCAGGCGCCTTCTGCGCCGTGGCCGGCACCTCGGTCGCCGGGGCCGCCGCTGTCGCCTCTTCCTCGACGTGGGCGCCCTGGATCGTCACCGACACCACGACCGGGTTCTCCTTGCCCTTGAGCACCGCCTTCACCCCCGCTGGCAGCTTCAGGTCGCGTACCTTGATCGTGTCCTGTGCGGTCAGGCCGGAGAGATCGACCTCGACGTACTCGGGCAGGTCCCTGGGCAGGCAGGCGATGTCCACTTCCTGAAGCACGTGGCCGATCATTGCGCCCGAGAGTTTCACGGCCGGGGAGTTCTCCTGGCCGACGAAGTGCAGCGGAACGCGCACATGCACCGGCTTGTCGGCGGAGACGCGCTGGAAGTCCACGTGCATCACCAGCGGGCGATAGGGATGCATCTGGAAGTCGCGCAGCAGGACCTGCTCGCTGCGGCCGTCCAGTTCCATGTCGAGGATCGAGGCGTGGAACTTCTCCTTGCGCAGCGAGTGGAACAGGGGGTTGTGTTCGACCTCGATGGCCGTCGGCGCCGCGTCGCCGCCGTACAGCACCCCCGGGACCTTGTTCGCGTGGCGTAGGCGGCGGCTCGCACTCGTGCCTTGCGCTTTTCTCGTGTGGGCGATGACCTTCATTGCTTTCTCCAGAATGACCTGCGGGCCGCGACCAGCCACGGCAGGCGTGAACTACTCGATGAACAGGCTGCTCACCGAGTCCTCGCGCGAAATGCGCGAAATGGTCTCCGCCAGCAGCGCCGCACAGGACAGCTGCCGGATCTTCGGGCTCACCGCCGCCTGGTCGGCGAGCGGGATGCTGTCGGTGACGACCACCTCGTCGAGCACCGAGGCGTTGATCCGTTCGACCGCCCGGCCGGACAGCACCGCGTGCGTGCAGTACGCCATCACCTTGACCGCGCCGTGCTCGCGCAGCGCGGCCGCGGCCTGGCACAGGGTGTTGGCGGTGTCCACCATGTCGTCCATGATCACGCAGGTGCGGCCTTCGACCTCGCCGATGATGTGCATCACCTCGGCGACGTTGGCGCGCGGCCGGCGCTTGTCGATGATCGCCAGATCCGCTTCCATCCGCTTCGCCAGCGCCCGTGCACGGACCACGCCGCCGACGTCGGGTGACACGACCACGAGGTTCTCGTAGTTGTGCTTCCACAGGTCGCCGAGAAGGATCGGGCTGGCATAGATATTGTCGACCGGGATGTCGAAGAAGCCCTGGATCTGATCCGCGTGCAGGTCCATGGTGAGCATGCGATGCACACCGACCGCCTGCAGCATGTTGGCGACAACCTTGGCGCTGATGGCGACCCGCGCCGAACGCGGCCGGCGATCCTGGCGCGCGTAGCCGAAGTACGGAATGGCCGCCGTGATGCGTCCGGCCGAAGCGCGCTTCAGCGCGTCGACCATGATCATCAGTTCCATCAGGTTGTCGTTGGTCGGCGCGCAGGTCGACTGCAGCACGAAGACATCGCGACCGCGCACGTTCTCGTTGATCTCGACCATGACTTCGCCGTCGGAGAACCGCGAAGCCTGGGCGCGTCCCAGCGGCAAGTTCAGGTGCTGCACGACCGCGAGCGCCAGCTTCGGGTTGGCATTGCCCGAGAAGACCATCAGGTTGTCCGGCACCGTCGGTCCCATGTTGTGGCCCTCGAATGGCTTCATCTACCCGGTCCGGCGCCTGCGGCGCCCGCTGTGTCCGCCCCGACGACCGAGGTGGCGGCGGCGCGAGCACATGGAGCGGGGGTCGGAACGCAATCGCCGGGAGACACGCCGCCCGCGCGGCCCCCGGCGATCACGTTCATATGGCTGGGGAGGAAGGATTCGAACCCTCGAATGCCGGAATCAAAATCCGGTGCCTTAACCAGCTTGGCGACTCCCCAGCGCGAAACCTTTGCCTCTGCGCCCGACGCCTTCGCGGCGGACAAATTGGCGGTGACCTCTCACCATACCGCCAGCGGCAGCTCAACCAGACTCCTCACGGCCCACCCGCGCCAGCCTTGCGGCAAACCGCTCACCGCGTCCTGCGCTGCGCTTTCCGACGGCACCGCGGCAAACACCGCCGAACCCGAGCCAGTCATCCTCGCCAGGCCGAAACGGGCCAGATGCGCGATGGCGGCCTCGATCGCAGGGTACCGGCGCCGAGCCACCGGCTCCAGGTCATTGTTGCCGAACAGCGTCGGAGGCGCCAACGACCCGTCGCGGAGTGCATTATCCCGCAACGCAGAAAAGGCGGCGATTGTCATGGCTTTCGTGGACCGTGTCAATTCCGGCGCCGAGAAGATTTCGGCAGTCGAAACAGAGACTTGCGGATGTATCACGGCAAACCACGACACGGGCCACGCCACGGGTGTCAGACGCTCGCCGATACCCTCGACGAACGCCGCGCCGGAGCCGAGGAAGAACGGGACGTCGGCGCCCAGCCGTAACGCCAGCGGCGCCAGTTGATCGCGCGTCCAGCCGAGCTTCCACAGCCGGTTCAGCGCCAGCAGCGTGGTCGCGGCATCCGAGGAGCCGCCGCCCATGCCGCTTCCGGCCGGTATCTGCTTCTCGACGGCGATGTCGACGCCGAGCCCGGTCGCGCTGGCTTCCTTCAGCAACGCCGCCGCCCGCAGGCAAAGATCCTGCTCCAGTGCGCCGATGACGTCGCCACTTCGCGTCAGCCGGCCGTCGTCGCGCAGTTCAAAGTCGAGCGTATCGGCCAGCGTGACGGGCACCATCAGGCTCTGCAGTTCGTGGTAACCGTCCGCGCGGCGCCCCGTCACATGGAGCAGCAGGTTGAGCTTGGCCGGCGCCGGCAGGCCGAGGAACAGCCGCGTCATTGGTGCGACGACTGCTCGCTGGCGCGGGACGCAGGATCGAGGACGAGACGCAACCCCAACGACGTTCCCGATCCAGCGCCGATGCCGCGGTCAAGCGACAGCCGGCGCGGCAGGCCGGTGTCCGCGAACCGTTCCTCGATGGTGATGATCCAGCCGTCCTGCTCGATGCGCTGTGGTCGGCCATCGTCCGGAGTCGACTGCGCGGGGCGGCCGGCGACCGGGCGGCCGGCGATCCAGTCCGCCAAGCCATCGACCGGCAATCTGAAGCCGAGCGTGGCTTCGGCCAGTTCACCGGCATCCCGGCCATGCCAGGTGGCGAGCGTTCCGTCCTCCTTCGGCGCGGTCAACGTCGCGCCATCGGCGCCCGTCTCGATCCGCGCGACCGTGTTGCCGACGGGCGAGGCGAGGTCGAGGGTGGTTCGGTCGGGGTACATGGCCAGGCTGAACCTTCCGGAGACCGCGTCGCGCTGCGTGCCGCGCTGGATGCTCGCCGCGAACCGCCCCGTGTAGACCTGCTGCGGTTGTTCCGCGGGGGCAAGGATCGCGCAGCCGCCGCCGACGATGGCCGCCAGCAGACCAGGGGCCCATCGCCGACTGGAGCGGCCCGCACGGTGCAGCAGCGGCATCCGGAACGGAGACACCGGACCGGCCGACCCCTAGAGGCGAACCTGCAGGCGGGCCAGCGTCGAGGCGAGCGTCTCGTTGTCCGGCTCGGAGATCCGGACCTGACGCCAGATCCGGCGCGCGGCCTCGTGCTCGCCGAGCGCCCACAGCACTTCGCCGAGGTGCGCGCCGATCTCGGCCTCGGGTCGAAGCAGGTAGGCGCGCTCGAGCAACTCGCGGGCTTGGGCGAGATCGCCCATGCGGAAGGCGACCCACCCCATCGAATCGATGATGTGGGCGTCGTCCGGCGCGAGCGTCAGTGCCCTGGCGATCAGGTCGCGCGCCTCGGCAAGCCGCATGTTGCGATCGGCCAGCGTGTACCCCAGCGCGTTGTAGGCGTGCGGTTCGTCCGGCTTCAACTGCATCACCCGGCGCAGCAGGCGCTCCATTTCATCGATGCGGTCGACACGTTCGGCCGCCATCGCCGTGTCGTACAGCAACGCCGTGTCATCGGGAGCGGCAGCGAGCGCGGCCGACAGGACCTGGTAGGACTCCTCGAAACGGCGTGCTTCGCGCAGCACCTGGCCGTCGGCGATGGCGAGTTGCCGCCGCTGCTCATCGTTCGCCGCCGCGGTGTCGGCAAGCAGCCGGCGCGCATCGTCGGGCCGCTGCATCTTGGCGAGGACGATCGCCTGTCGCAGCCTCGCGCTGAACAACTGGTCGCCGTCGTCGACGCGCGCCAGCCACTGCAGGGCCTCGTCGAAACGGCGTTCGTCCTCGGCGATCCGGGCCAGGTTCAGGTAAGCGGGGTCGGGGTCATACGTCGCGGCGGTCTGCGTGTCCAGCGCGCGCAGGTAGCGTTCGAAGTAGCCGCGTGCGCGCTGGCGCGGCGGGCGGTCGTCGAGGGACAGCACCCCGAGGGCGAACAGGGCATCCGGGTTGTCCGCGTCCCGGACCAGGATCTGCTCGAACTGCTCGGCCGAGGCGGCACGCTGGCCATCGGCAAGCAGCAGGCGTGCGTAGGCGAGCCGGACCTCCGGCGCGTCGGGCCTGCGGCGCAGCGACGAAGCGAGCAATTCCAGCGCCTGCGCGCGCCCGCGCGCGTCGTCCTTTCCTTGCGGCCGGGCGAGCAACTGTGCGGCCGCGAGGACGATTCGCGGGTCGTCGGGCTGCAGGGCGAGCGCGGCTCGTGCCTCCTGCACGGCGCGCTCTGCAAAACCGGCCTGATGGGCGCCGGCCGCGAGCGTCAGGTGCACGTCAGCCGCGATGGCGGGCTGCAGCAGCAGCGGGGCAGCAAGCCGGGCCAGCATCTCGAAGGCGGCGGCGCGGGCTTCGGTGCGAGCCAGCGCCCGCTGCAACTGCGCCAGTTCGGCCGCCGGCTGGTCCGACTCGCGCAGCATCGCGGCGAACAGCGGTTCCGCCTCGGCGAGCCTGCCGCTGCCCGCCAGCAGCACGGCGTAGGCCTGCCGGGCGTCGCGCGACTGCGGATCCAGCTCGTTCCACAATTGCGCTGCGTCGAGGGCCTGGGGGCCGGCGCGGTGGGTGATGGCGATCTCGACGGCGCGCCGTGCGATACGCGCATCCCGAGTCTGCCGGGCCACGGACAGGTACGTCGCGAAGGCGGCCCCCGGATCGCCCCGCTGCAGCGCCAACTCCGCGGCCATGATCTGATACAGCAGGCCACTGGTCAGATCGATGTCCGGCGGCTGCTGACCTGCAGCCGGCATCGCGCCCGAGGCCGCAGGAGACTGGTTCGACACCGCGCGCGCGGGGTTGGCCCAACCTAGAATCGCCAGCAGCACCAGACCCGCGACGGCGCCGCGCTGGACGGCGGCGACGGTCGAAGGCAAAGCACTCATCATCTTGAACCATCCGCTGGACGGTGCCCGGCCCGCTGCCGACACCGATGTCCGCTCATCTTATCCCGCGTCCCGATGCCCGAACTGCCGGAAGTCGAAGTGACCCGGCGCGCGCTGGCGCCCGAAGTGGAGGGAGGTGTCGTCCGCGCGCTCGTCGTCCGCGAGCGACGGCTGCGCTGGCCCGTGCCGCGCGGCCTGGCGCGGCGCCTGATCGGCGAGCGGGTGGTCGAACTGACTCGGCGCGGCAAGTATCTGCTGTGGCGATTCGAGCGAGGCACCCTGATCTCCCATCTGGGCATGTCGGGATCGTGGCGCATCCACCGAGGCAAGGCGCCGCCGCCGGGGCCACACGATCACGTCGACATGGTCGTCGAGCGGCCCGACGGGACACGCGTGTTGCGCCTGACGGATCCGCGCCGCTTCGGCGCGCTGCTTTGGGAAAGCGGCGGCGAGCGCAGGCTGCAGCATCACGACCTGCTCGCGCACCTGGGCATCGAACCGTTCGACCCGGGCTTCAGCGGCGCGTTGCTGCACCGGAGGACGCGGGGGCGACGTCGCGCCATCAAGCAGGTGCTGCTGGCCGGGGACATCGTGGTCGGCGTGGGCAACATCTACGCATCGGAGAGTCTGTTTGCAGCGGGGATCGACCCGCGCACTCCGGCGGGCCGGCTGTCGCGGGCGCGCTGCGAGCGGCTGGCGCTGGCGGTACGCGCCGTGCTCGGCCGGGCCATCGACGTGGGCGGCAGCAGCCTGCGCGACTTCACCGGAGCCGATGGCCGCGACGGCTACTTCATGGCCGGCGCGCAGGTCTATGAGCGGAACGGATTAGGCTGTCTCCGCTGTGGCGCGGGAACGATCCGGCGCATCGTCCAGTCAGCACGAGCGACGTACTTCTGTCCGCGCTGTCAGCGCCGCTGATCGGCTCCGGCCGGTGGCGTCCGACGGCAGGGTGCTAGATTGGCCCGGCCTCGGCGGTGCCGCGCTCGCCGCCGCTCGAGGCAGCGACCGGCTGGCGGAATCATCGTCGCGCGCCACGCGACCAAGACGAGATGGCGGAACTGACGGGCTCCTTTGCGCAATACGGCGCCTGGCGCGATGACCTGGCCCGGGCCGTCGTCGAGCTCCGCCAGTGGCTGCAGGAGAACCGGCTGCTCGATGGCGAAGGCGCGCGGCGCCTCGGCGTCGTGCTGGACCGCCTCGACGAGGACAAGCTGGTCGTCGCGGTCGTCGCCGAGTTTTCCCGCGGCAAGTCGGAGCTGATCAACGCCATCTTCTTCGCCGACTGCGGACGTCGCATCCTGCCCACATCGGCGGGCCGCACGACGATGTGCCCCACCGAGTTGATGTACGACGACTCGCTGCCGGCCTGCATCCGGGCCCTGCCGATCGAGACCCGGGACGGCGCACGCACGGCGAAGGAGTTCCGCCGCGGCGGCGACGAGTGGCGCGTCTTCCCGGTCGATGCCGCGGCCGCGGAGGGCATGCTCGAGGCGTTCAAGCTGGTCTCGGAAACGATCCGCGTGCCGACGGAGCGGGCACAGGCCCTGGGGCTGTTCGATCCGGACGACCCCGATCACCGGGCCGACGTCGACGCCGATGGCCGGGTCGAGATCTCCCGCTGGCGGCACGCGGTGATCAATTTCCCGCACCCGTTGCTCCAGCAGGGCCTCGTGGTCCTCGATACCCCCGGACTGAATGCGATCGGCGCCGAGCCGGAACTGACCTTGTCGCTCGTGCCGAGCGCGCACGCGGTGCTCTTCGTTCTCGCCGCCGACACCGGGGTGACGAAGAGCGACCTGGACATGTGGCGCCTGGTCGTGCGTGACTCCGGCGCGACCGAGCATCACATCGCCGTGCTGAACAAGATCGATGGACTCTGGGACGGCCTGAAGTCGGCGGCGGAGATCGACGCCGAAGTAAGCCGGCAGATCGACCTGGTCAGCCAGCGACTGGACCTGGGCCGCGAGCGGATCTTCCCCGTCTCGGCCCAGAAAGGGCTGGTGGCCAAACTCACGCGCGACGAGCGGCTGCTGGCCGCGAGCCGGCTGCCGGTGCTGGAGCAGGCCCTCGTCGACCTGCTCGTGCCGGCCCGACAGGACATCGTTCGTTCGCAGGCGATGTCGCTGGTTGAGCGTATCGCCGAGGAGGCGCGGCAGACGCTGGCTGTCCGCGAGCGGGGACTGGTCGAGCAGCTGTACGAAATGCGCGCGCTGCAGGGAAAGAACCAGAGCTCGATCGACCGCATGCTGCAGCGGGCGCGGGCCGAATCGGCCGAGTTCGAGCAGATCGCGCGCAAGGTCGTGGCGACGCGATTCCTGCTGCACAAGATCGCCAAGCAGGCGATCGACCTGCTCAAGCGCGACGGCCTGCGCGAGCTGGTGACCGAGACCAAGGAACGGATGCGCAAGTCCTGGCTTCCGTCGACCTTTGCGGCCATCGTCGCCGCGTACTTCGATGAGCTGCGTCGGCGCCTGCGGCAGGTCAACGAGCGCCTGGTCGAAATGGAGAGGATGATCGCCGGGGTCCAGAGCAGCTTCGGGCAGGAGCTCGGCTGGAGCCTGGCGCCGCCGATGCCGTTCTCGCTGGAGACGTACGTCGTCGAACTCGACCGCATGGAGCAGCTGTCCCGGGCGCAGTTCGGCACATTCGTCGTGCTGACGCGCGGCCGGTGGGCACTCGTCGAGCGCTTCCTGGAGACGGTGGTTGCGCGCTCGCGCGACCTGCTCGTCGCCGCCGAACGCGACGTCGAGGCCTGGGTCGGCTCGCTGCTGCCACCGATCGAAGCGCAGGTGCGCGAGCAACGGACCAGCCTGATCCGCCGGGCCGAATCGGCACAGAAGATCCGCGGGGCGCAGCAATCCCTCGAGGCGCGCATTGCGGAACTCGACGAAGCCCTGGCATCGGCGCGGCAGAAGTCCGAGGCACTGCAGCAGCGACTGACGCATGCGCGCGCCGCCGCCGGTGGCATCGCGGTTCGCCCGGCCGGGAGCCGACGCAAGGCAAGCGGCGCCGACGAGACGCCGATGATCAGCGCGGAGGAACTCGGCCTGCTGCCGCGGCGGATCAGCGCCTGACCTGGCGACGATCGCTGGTTATCCCCGGGAGCGTGCCGATGCGGGCGACTCGGTGGCGATCGGAGCGCCGCCGTTCGCGCCGGCCCCGGGCGGCGGCGCCGCTCAAGAGCCGAGCGGCACCATCGGGGTCGACCGGACGGGCGGTGGCTTGACGGGTGCGGTCGCGGCGCCATCGCACAGTCGCCGCGACGGTCGCAACCGCGGGGCCGGTGGGCATGCCGCATTCCGCATTCAACTGGCGCCGCCAGCGCTGCGGGGCCGAGACCGGCGCCGGGCCCAAGGAGGCAACGTGGTGAGACAGGCAGGCCGCCCCAGTTCCTTCGCCGCACGGATCATCGCCTGGCAGGCGACCCATGGCCGCCAGGACCTGCCGTGGCAGTCGAGCAGCGATCCGTATCGCGTCTGGCTTGCCGAGATCATGCTGCAGCAGACTCAGGTCGCCACCGTGATCCCCTACTTCGTGCGTTTCTGCGCGCGCTTCCCGAACGTCGCCACGCTGGCG
>Ga0316603_10000995_pt1 | contig 14706 bp, 10 predicted proteins | sample OWC_soil_day10_n_FD_207649 | JGI IMG/M metagenome (GOLD analysis project Ga0316603, IMG submission 207649) | Wetland soil microbial communities from Old Woman Creek delta, Ohio, United States - OWC_soil_day10_noCT | ecosystem: Environmental > Terrestrial > Soil > Wetlands | place: USA: Ohio... | reverse complement strand
CGGGACACTGCGATATCCCCTGATGATCTTTTGCAAAACTACGGGCGCGTGGACGCGATCTTTTCAGTCGGATCGTCGTCAGTTTGCGAGCGAATGGGGAGGGCAGAGGACATCCCCCGTATCGGGCAATTTGTCAGTGAGCTCGGGAAGGTGCTTCTTGCGTTGGACGACCTGGAGGATATCGGAGAGGATCTTGAGGACGGCAGGCTGAACTTTGCGGCCCGGATCCTTCTCGAAGGAAGTGGTGCGAGTGACATTGATCTCGCTCTCCTGGCCAGGAGCTGGCGTCTGCATGCGCGCCCGGAAGGCCTGGATGCTATCAGGAAGGCACTCCTGAACAGCCTGGACCGCGGTGCCAAGGCCATCTCCCCTCTCGGACTCCGGCCTGCAATGAATCTTATCAGTGCGACGAGAGCGGAAGTCCAGGAGCTTCGTGACCTGCGGGGTATCACAGCACCGGGATGAGAAGTTCCCGCTGACCGGGGGAGACCTATCTCATCATCAGGAGTTTGCGCGTCTCCACAAAAGCGCCAGCCTGAATCCGGTAGAAGTAGACACCGCTCGCCATCCCGCGTGCATCCCACACTACCGTATGATTCCCCGACTCCTTTCGCTGATTAATCAGCACCGCCACCTCGCGTCCAAGCGGATCGAGAACCGCCAGTCGGACATCGCCGGGGACCGCTAATTGGAAATTGATTGTCGTTTGAGGGTTGAATGGATTAGGATAGTTCTGTTCCAGACGTGCTTCGAATGGGTGTGTGATTCTCTGATCCGGGACATCGGTGGGCATACCTGATCCGAAGGCTTCAATCCCGAACCACATTGAGAGCTGAGTGATTTGATCGATCGTCAGGGTAAACATGTTGGCGGAGGAGGGGAGCTGGCTGGAAAACCCCCAGATGTCTCTGCCGGAAGGATCCAATCGATACACCCTGATGGAGTCCGCGTTCATTCTGAGCTGAAGTGTCACACGAAGCGGGGCAACCTGGGTAGGGGGCCCGCCCCATTTGTTGTGGAGAGTCGTCGTTCCGTCCCAAACCATCCCGGTGTTTTGAATCATAGTCGACAGGGTGAGGAGGGAGCGTCGCGACGCAGGCAGCGAATCCGGTGTCACAGATACCCACGTGAGGGATCCGAAGCCGTTTGCAGCGAGCACCGCCAGCGGGCCAATCTGATGGCCGGAAAAATCGTTCAGAAATCCTGTGGTCCCCACAAATCGCGGTGTCGAGACCGAGAGGAGGCCCTGTGTATTCCAGAGAATCTCTCGTGTGTCAGTGATGTAAGGATTTACTGGTACTGGGGGGAATTTCGAAGAGTCGAACGGCACCGTACTCGTGAACGATCGCGCACGGACGCTGTGACTCAGCGCAAGGGTTCGGTCGATCAAGCTTCCCCCGTTCCATCCAAAGGTATCGCGCCGGGGAAGAGTCAGGTAGTCCGCCGGCGCATAATCGAGAGCGAGGCTCGTGACGGCAGGCGAGATCATTCCCTCTCGAAAAGCAGCCGCGCAGGAAGGCGCCAGAGCCATCATGGCCGGGTTCCGATGGATGCTGAAGTAGTTCGCAACCTTGTCGGTCTCCCAGTCATCCACAGAGTTGTAGTCGAAGAACATCAGGCCGTCTGCATCATGAAACGCTGCATATGAAGTGAGGAAGAGAATGGCCTCCGACTGGTATCGATTAGGAAAGGGATGGTTATACTCGCTTACTGTGAACGGCTTTCCGGCTACGGGCGATCCGGCAAACAGTTGGGCTATCGTTCCCCCATCCTGTGCCCGGACCATGGGAGTGTTGGTAATAACCCAGTCGGTTGAGGACCAGGGGATTCCTGGAAATGAAGGGTGGTCCCAGTAGGCATGGTTATCGACATAGTCTTGCTTTGATTGCACAGCAATATCGGCGGGCCCTACGTTCCAGTTCGTCCCGGCAATCGGCACACGGACGCCAAGCGAGTCCTTCAGATAACTCCGCATCGCGGCGTAGTATGCTTCTTCCAGCATGATATAGAACGACGACATGTCGCTGACTCGGGCGGGAGTGAAGCCTGCACATTCCCCATAGTCGATGCGGCGGATCAACCGCGTTTCGAAGGATTCGTCGACAAGAAGCCCTTTCACTCCGACGCTCGTCATGGCAATATCATCGAACCAATACGATCCGGTTTGTCCGCCCACGGTGAACGACAGACGGACTGCATTTGCGAGCGACTCTGGTGCCCGGACGTTCAATGAAAATGTCTTCCAATCGGGGGTCAACCGGATGGTCACACCTCCGTACCAGTTCCAGGGGCTGATGTCTCTCATGAGAGCGACGGAGATCGTGCGTGTGCTGTCGGAGCGCGCCGCGAACGATATATTGTATGTCGTGTCCTGAGTGACACTCAATCCAGTCTGCTTCCATTGGGCATGCCAATCAGTGCCGTCCGCGTTGGTGACGTCAACGCGTGCTGAGAATTTCCCGCCATAACTCAAAACCGAATCCCGTCCATGCGAGCCCGCAGCTGGAGCATGGATTTCCATCAGCCAACCAGTTGATGGAGGTGCCGACTCGAGAGTCCCGTTCACAACTCTGTTCAGTCCATCGGCGGGATACGCCCCGTCATTCCAGGCCTGCGCAAGGGCGGAGGTCGTAGCGTATCGGTTGCGCAGGTAGTCGAGCCAGAGGGAGTCGATCATCCGCACGTGCCGTGCTGTAAGGATACCACCCTGTGAAAGGTGCTTCAATTTCCCGTCTCGCCAGAACCGGTAGAGGGAATTTTCGTTGGTCACCTCAACCATCGCCATAGCGGGATCAGTTGCCAGCGATTTCCCGGTGTAGGGGTTGACATGCGTCAGCAGCTCACGTGCGTACTCTTTGTGGAGAAAGAGAACGTCCGGATCGAAATAGTTGATTCCCTTCCCGTACTCCAAAAGGGAATCGGTATCCGGAAGAATGTCCATGGTTGTGAACGTGCGGCTGACATGGAGATTAAGATTGGCATAGATACCGTTCTTCTTCAGCGCTGCAAGGAGATTCTCCAGTCTGTCCAGGGTCACGGGATTCAGCAGTCGCGTCGTCCACCCCGGCTCAAACAGGCTTGCTTCGCCCCAGGGATTGTCCAGATGGTGAAGACGCACCAGATTGAAGCCCATTTTGCTCAACCGGCCTGCGATGAACCACGCCTTGGATGGTGTGGGAAAAGCCCCGCCGGCAACAAGGTTGGCACCAAAGAACCGGATCGGCGTGCCACGCACGGAGAAATGCCCGCTTGGATCGATGTCGACGAAGTCTTGATCAGTCAGCGGAGACCGCCCAAACGTAGGGACGAACCGCGTGCTTAGTGTGTCGGTGGGAGGGAGAAAGAAATTGAATCCGCCGGAGAATGTCTGACTGAAGGCGTCATTTTCCAGGCAGAGCATCACCATGATCAGCACAGCGATCCGCATTTCTCATTTCCCCGGAAGCCACATGCACTTCATGCTTTCAATAGCCCGTCCCAGCCAGGAAGCCTGCCACCAGAAACGATACCACGGCTGCTACAAGCCCGTACATGAACGTGTTATAGCTCAGCCGCAGGTACCGGTACTTCACCCCCAGCACCTTCCCCATTCCATAGATCGTGGCGAACATGCTTGAGTACAAATAGTCCCTGTCCACTATCATCTCCTTCATCCCCCACTCGAAATCTTCAAACGCCGAGTTGTGATAGCTCCCGAAGAACAACAGGTTGACTTTTTTCTTCAGAAGTTCCTCCCGGTCGAATACCCCGCTGGTGATCCTCGGGCGCGTCGAAAGGATCGCGAAAATCAGCGCCGAGAGTGAGGTGGCAACGAGAACCAGGGTGGGGACGATCAGAAACGGATATGTCGAGAGTTTTCCCAACAACAGACCGACCATTAGCGACAACACAATCGAGTTTGTCGAGATCATGATGTTCGCCTTGTGGTCCGCCATCGACGTGAGCAACATGTGGTTCCGCGCATTGATGGTCATCATGGTCTCAAGGCCCTTTTCTGTCAATGGGGCACGGGTGCCAAGCGGAGACACGCGGCTTGGGTCGGAAGTCGGAAGAGTTGGTGCAGATGTGCCCGTGGGTTGAACCTTGGATGGTTGATTGCGTCGTTTGGCCATTTGCCTCACCTGCCTGTCGTGATTGGATGCCCTTTGAGTCAAAAGTACCGAGGATTCATAGGACATGCAACCTGAAGACCCTTTTCAGACCCGCACTCAACCGTGTATCCGGGAACTCCCGTTGAGTGCGAATCCGAAGGTAAGTGAGGGAACGAATCAGCAGGGTGCCGCGTTACACTTGTAGAAGATTTCGTATACACGTTCTTTGAGACGACGATTGTAGAGCAACCCGAGCGGGAACCGCTTGGGATGGGGTTCAGAAGACGCTGGAGTGTTTGTGGTTCAGGTGACGGTAGCTCTGCCAATCAAGTCTCTTCAACGGTTTCCACTTGCCAGGCCTCTTGGGGGGGGGTGCCACCTTCAGCTACCTCAGGCCTTTACTCCAACTACACCGCAACTCCACACCTTTCCTCTCTTTTCTGACCCACTTCTCACGTCCCAATTGCAGCTCATCTTTGAGAGCCCATCGGAGGAACGCCCTGCTTTAGACATAGGGCATGAGCGCGTTTTCGTCTGACGTATTCGAAGAAGAGAACCGCGGATTCATGCCGATTCGATGATGCAGATACCAATCACATGTGCGGATATTCATCACCAACCATTCAAGGGAACCATTATGAAACACATCCTCTTTTCAACGGCAATTGCGCTGCTCCTCTTCGCAACAGCAGGGCAGTCGCAAGACAGCTTGTCAACAACTCGGCTTGAGGCACAGCATCAGTCTAGCAGCTCCAAGGCAAAACGCTTGGCGCAATTCGAAGAAAATCTACTTAAAACCCTCGCGAACGAGAATCCGACAATGCAGGCCCAAGCAGTGCAAACCATACGGGAATTGGAGCAGATGTTTCCCAAGTACACCTTCAAGTCACTGATTGCGCCCCTTGGAGTGAAGCTAAAAGACGAGAATGCAGACGGTATAGTACGTCAGCTTGCGGCGCTGGCCCTGGACGAACTTCATTCTGATGCTGGCGATGCTATGATCAGAGACGTGGCTGCTTCTTCCCAGGACAAGGGTCTGCAGACTCTCTGTAATGCACTGTTGGTCAGGAGCCAAATCAAATAGCGCGTTTTTGTCCCTCTGTCAGCAACACAGCAAAAGACAAAAGGCCCGTTGATTGCCGACGGGCCTTTGGTCTAGCTAAACGAACCATCATTCACTTCAGAATCAGCATCTGCTTCATTGATACAAAATCTCCTGCTCTCAGCCGGTAGAAGTACACTCCACTGGAGAACCCCGACGCATCGAACTTCGCTTCGTGAACTCCCGCATCCCTGCTTTCGTTCACCAGCACTGAAAGCTCACAACCGAGCATGTCGTATACACTCAACTGTACCTCCGAGGACATGGGTAACTCGTACGTGATGGTCGTGCTTGGATTGAAGGGGTTCGGGTAATTTTGTTCCAATGAGAAAGTCCGGGGATTACTCGTGTTGGATTCGACATTTGTTGGCGTGAACCCTATCACATCACTGAAATGCGAAGTCCCATCCAAGTCAACCTGACGCAATCTGTAGTGGGCCACGGGGGACCCTCGGATTCCGCAAGCTTCCTGCACCTGAACAAACAGCCGTGGATAATCTCAACCACTTGTCTGCCACTATGCATCCTCTACACACCGATTGCTCTTGAGGTTCAACAGGAGAGTGGATACCGTGGGAGTGTCAGAGGGACAACGGACTGGGCTGCAGGCAGAGCTGATGGCAGGAGGATTCGAAAGGGAGGAAGAACAAACGGTGCCACCATCACTGACGATACCGTGTTCGAGGGCGGGAACGGCGTTTGCATCGCGGGCGCATTCGCCGTTTCACCTCTTTCCGATGTGCTAAGCTGCTCGCGGAGATCGCAAGGTTGGGACAGTCCCAATGACGTAAAGTCGCGTAGTGAACGTGCGACGGTTTGCCGACCTCTTCCTACTCAGCCTTGTCGTACGCAAACTCCACATTCCCCTGGAAGAAGTCCTCCATCCACCAATCTTTGAATTTCTCCGGGATTGGGACCGTCTTGATATCCTGTCTGCGCCTTCCATCGTGCTTCAGTTGCCGTGCTATTACCTCAATGCTATCGATATAACTTTTCATTTCGGCGATCGATTCGATTCCTCCCACAGGGCCATGCCCCGGCACCACAGTTTTCACATTCATCAGTGCCATTTCACTCAGTATGCTTTTCCACCCATCAAGGTCGCCGTCTCCCAGGTACGGGTGACATTTGTGGAAAACCAGATCCCCTGCAAACACCACGCCTTCGTCGGGTAAATACATAATGAGATCACTTTCCGTGTGACCTTTCCCTTTATCCTGGAGCCGCACGCGCCTTCTGCTGCCATCGATGGAGTGTTCCTTGGCGACAAACGTATCAGGTATTCTCGACCGTATTCTCTCATGGCTCTTTGACAGCTCCTCAAAATAGGCTCTATTCATTTTTATGATCTGGTATTCTCTCGCTGTCGTATCGCCTTTGTATGTCCCCCGGAGAGAATCAAAATATGCGTACTGCACAGGTCCATATATCTTTTCGGCAGCGATTGATATTGGTTCGTCGCGCTCCATCAATTCGGCAGTCCTTCTTGTCGACAGTATCTTCACCTCAGGTGAAAATGATTGATTCCCCCGTACGTGGTCATTGTGACAATGACTGTTGACAACAAACCGAATTGGTGACAGCTTCAGCCGGCTCACCAATTGAATCAGTTCCTCAGCTGCTTCGGGCGACAAGAATGTGTCGAATATTATCGTAGATTCTCCATTGTCGACAATCCCGGCATTACAGATCGCCTTTCCTTCAAATGTGTTGATGCAGGCATAGATACCATCGCCCAGTGTGATCACGTCGAAATTGACCGGCGACATTTCCCCCTGTTTGAGGACGGGGGAACTGGCCATTAGAGGCAGGAAAAGAAGACAGAGGAATGCATGTTTCATCGTGTCAAAGCCTCCCATCTTGTCCATATTCCTTCTGGTTCCAGCATTGCTTCTGAGTGCGTAGAGAGTCCACAACCAACGCAAGCAACACCCCCACACCATTCGCAACGAGATCCATACTATCGTAAACGTTGCTCATGATGCCGAACCCATTGGAGACTTCGAACAGTTCCACCGCTGCAAGGGCAAGGCCTGCCAACCAAAGCCGTTTGTACCTGAAGTTGACCGGAATAAGGGCTGCGTTGAAATATACCGCAAACGACACCGCTACGTTGGCCGCGTAGGCATCAATCACCTCTGCAAATGGTCCTGCATAATATCTCTTGAACAAGAGTACAGCAACGCCAAGCATGATAAAGACAATGTTGGACATTCTGTTTCCGAGGTCGACACTTGCGTCCTGCAATCTCTTTTGCATGAACTGTCCTACTTCAAAACCAGCATCTTCTTCGTAGATAGAAAGTCACCAGCCCGCAGTCGATAGAGGTACACACCACTTGACAGGCCGGTGCCGTCGAACCTAGCCTTGTGTACTCCCGCCTCCATCCTTTCGTTCACCAACACTGATAGCTCCCGTCCAAGCAAATCGACCACAGTCAATCTTACGTCCGAGGACTTGGGTAACTCATATGTGATTGTCGTGCTCGGATTGAAGGGGTTGGGGTAGTTCTGCAGCAATACGAAACTCGAAGGCAATGGCGTTTTCTGGCTTGGGACGAACGTGACCAACGCTGTCGTTTCATTCGACGGCGCACTCTCTACCTCACCATATTTCGCGGTCACCTGATAGTAGAACCGGCCCGCATGCGGTACGGCATCCATCCAATGCCTCGTTCCGGCAGCCACACTCCCGATCTGGCTGCCTGTCTGCCTGGCATTTGGCACAGTGGAACGATAGAGTGAATAGGAAGAGAGGGACGACGGGCCACCGCCTGCAAACTTACCCCACAACATCAGCGTATATGCGGTCGAATCCGGGCCGAGAGGGTCCGGATCATAGATCGAGACGCCAATCAGATATGTCCCTGACGGCAAGTCAGAAAGATCAATGACCTCTGGACCTGTTGCTCCAAGAGATAATGACCACGCCACATACGTAGTGTCCTGCGGGTCAAGCAGGAACAGGTCGCAATCCGAACCAAAGCCATCAAGGACAACAAAGAGTCCTGGAAGAACCGTAGTCACTGTGAAGAGATCCTCGATGTCGTCGTACTCGGTTCCTTCAAGATCTCCGCTATCGCGTACTTCCGCCTGGCCGTCGACCACTATAAGGGTGTCTCCTGTCAACCGCTGTGCCTGTGCGATCGTATTGTTGGGTTCGACCTCATCAATCGCAGCGACCAAGACGCGGACAGCAGCCGTGAGAGCATCGGCTTTGGTGCGCGCAGACTGCGGTGCGCTCCTGAAGCCCTTCAGAGTACGTGTGCGAGCTACTGTCGCACTGCCCATGGTCGTCGGCCCTCCACCACTCCATGCCGACTGAAGATTATTAGGAGGAGCCAGCGTCATATTTGAATCGGGCGTATCCCAGGTCAGCGAGACACTCCCCAGACTCGCCCTTACATCGAACAACCCCGCCGCGGTCACGGATTTTCCATCCGGATTTGTGACGGTCACGTCTCGCTTCCCGGTCGCAGCAGATGCGCCAACATCCACTGCTACTTTCAATTGACTGGCACTCACAAAGGAGATAGTCTTGACTGAGATGCCGGATCCGCTAAATGTCACATTCGCTCCGCTCACGTAGTTCGTGCCGTTGAGAGTGATATTGACACCAGTCGCTCCCTGGACAGCTGCGTCTGGAGAAATGCCTGTCACGGTGGGAGCCAGGACTTCGCCGGAAAGAGAACCGGTGAATACTTTCAGTTCATACGTCCCACCATTCACACCACGGACAAAGCACATGCTATTCGAGAGAGGGCTTGTCACGCCGGTGGTTTTGTCCATGCCCATGACGACGATGCGGTACGTACTTGGGTCTGGATATGAACGCCCGGTCGTGTGAAGGGGGACGGAAATCAGAGAGTTTTTCCCGCGTCCGGCATAGTCGTCGTTCGCAGCAATAAGGAAATCCTCCGGGTCATAGAGCTCAACAAGGGGATCGGCCAGCGGCGATGATCCGGCACCGTTGACGACGATGTGGACCGTGGTTCCTGCCGAGGCCTGGAACAGATATGAGTCCCGCTGCCTTGGCAGGCTGATTGTCCCCTGCCTCTGCGCGGCGGTGAGATCCTCCGCTCCTGCACTCACTAGAATCTCCTGAGCATCTAACTGTCCTGCCGTCTCAAGACGAGCATTGAAGCGACCAAAGGCTGTTGCATCCGGGCGTACGTCGTACCCGCGTCCCAGAAATCGATAGAACCCTTGCTGATTCAACTGCATCTTGACGAGTGCCGCGTCACTCCGGGTTGGCTCCAGGTCATCGCCGAAACCGCTATCGTTCTTGCCGAGGGATGATCCATCGGGACCGATGAGCTCAAGAAATGGATCGAGCGAGGTTGGCGGTGCCTTCCCCCTGCGCACGGTTATCGTTGCCCATCCCGCGTCTGCCAGCGGACCGGCAGTCGGATGGATCTGATCTGTGAAGAGATTCAACGCCTCAACCGCATCAAAGCTCGCGGTTCCAGTGTTCACCGCAAGACGCACATAACGTGCCGATGTGAGTCCGGTTCCAGCGAGGTCGAATTCATGCTGACCTGTCCTGGAACCAACGGGAACGAACGTGAGGGAGAACGGCGTATTGCTGACGGCCACATCATAGGTACCCGAGAGGGCAATCACCCGGAAGTCGGGTCCGCTTCCATCCACGATTTCGTTCCCCGAACCCATATCCACTACTAAGCTCGATATCGTCCCCGCTGATGCAGCATAAGGTAATGTGACGCCACTGCTATCACGTGATCCAAGAATCATGGCCACTCCAGCGGGTGCACCCTGACCCAACACCGACGCAGGTATCGGTACCTGAGCCAGATCGATCACGGTACCTGGCACCGGGTTGGCTGCACCGGGAGTTGTTGCCATCGGGACTGTGATATCGATCGACTGGTTCGGGAGCTGCCCCATGATCAACGGTCCGGCCGCACGAACTGGCGGTGTCCCTATCGGGAAACCTTCAAGGGCCGGCGGAATGAGGACGGCGACGGGAAAACGGGAGATGGACACGGGGTTGGCGAATTTGAAGAGTCCCATCTGCGCCCATTGTCCCGCGACAAGGACGTTGTTTGTCAGCGTTTCTGTCCTCGGCGCCGGGTGATTGAAATATGTATCGAGCCGAATCCCACGGGGGGGTTCGGGCACATCGTTGATCAATTTCCGCGGCAGCCCTACATTGCCTGCCAGATGAATCTGGAACTGCGCCGGGAAGGGACCTTGCGAATCAGCACCACCGGGGTAAACCGGCGGGTTCGGCAATGGCCCCCCCATTACCACAACAATGTACCATCCATTCTTATCTATCGGGAATTGGATTGCCGCATTCGAGATGCCGACGCTGAGCAGGTTGCCAACCGATGGCCAATCGGTGGCGTCGAAGAGAGTCACCGGAGGAGGTGAGATGACCTTAGCCAGCAGCTCGATGGGCGGTGGAAACGTTGTAGATGTGTTGGTCAGGCGCACTGCGGCCGTGCCGTCTGTTGTGTATCCCAGAAACATGAATGTCGCCACAGACCCCCATCCTTTGTTTTGCAGCACACCGTGTAGCAGAGGTGGCGCAGCACTGGTAACTTGGTCGTGTATGAGCAACCGCGGCGGCACAAAGAGGACCCGGGTTTCGATAACCTTCACCGTGTCTCCTGCCCCCCTGATCACCCGCACAACCACTGCGACTTCACGCGTCGCCGTATCGGGAATCACTTGCGTAAGAGTCCGGTTCTTCACAAGCTCCGAGGGGACGAGCACAAACACCGTGTCCGCAGTTGCCCTGATGACCTTGGCACTGATCCCATCGAATGTCGCGACAATACTTTCCAGAGAAGACGTGAACGCGCCAGAACTGAAAAGCCTGAGTTCCTGCCAGACTTGCACTCTCTCCTCTGCGAGGATGGCACGATATGTCAGCAAGATAGTGTAGCAAAAAGAATACGAGTGAGAGTTGCCGCCGCCATCGGAACACGTCAAGTACTTGCCGTAGTACGTTGACAACGGATCCCACCCACTAAGGGTTGTCCAGGAAGAATTGAACCAGCCGTAGGACCAGATAGCCGTCATGTTCTCCTGTGCATCATAAATGTACTCCCTGCGTCTGTAGTTCACCCACTGAGCGTCAGTCAATTTCTCGTACAATTCAGAGACCAAACGGCTGCCTGCATCATAGGTATACGTGTCACGCCACTCAGTGAACCATTTGTCATTGTACCAATCCCACACTTCGCAAACATCTGAAAGCACATGGTTGCTTGCATCATAGGTGTACGTGTCGCGCTGATCATTCCTCCAACGAGTAAAATCCCACGTTTCGCGCAAATCGGAGACCATATTGTTGCCTGCATAGGTGCACGTGTAGCGCGTAAAATTCCCCCATTGACCGTCGGAGTACACTTCGTCCAGATCCGAGAGCATATTGTTGCCCGCATCATAGGTGTACGTGTGGCGTGACTTGGCCACCCATTGACCGTTTTCCCACCGTTCGAATAGATCCGAAAGCCTATTGTTGCTTGCATCATAGGTGTACGTGCCGCGAGCATCAATCTTCCATTGACCGCTCGACCAGCTATCGCGCGAATAGGAGAGAATATTCCCGTCTTCATCGTAGGTGTACGCACTGCGCAGCGTATCCACCCAGATGGTGCTCTTCCTGTACTGCGTCAAATCGGAAGTCATTTTCCCGTTCGCATCGAATGAATACAGATGCCTCCAGCCGCCCGTAGTGCTCCACTCAGTTGCTGTGTCAATGACAAAGGTCTGTGATTGAGGGGACGACATTCTTCGTAGGGAACCAGGACCTTTTTGAATGCGGTTCAGGATGAGGGGTTCATCGGGAGATTGAAGCTGCATACGCTTCGCTCCAGGAGGATCGAGGCGACTCAGGGATTCTGCCTGCATTCTCCGCTGGTTGGGAGGTCTCGACTGTACTGTCTCCGGGAGCACATTTGGCTGGCGTGCAATCTGCGGGTCGTTGCGACCGTTCGTTTGGATCAACTGGGCAAACGCGATATGACTCAGCAGAACCGTGACGAGTGCGAGATAAATGGATCGGATTTTCATCTCATCCTCCCTGTAGGGCATTCGCAGTCAGAAACTTCGGACTTGAAGTAGGACTTGGCGGGTCGTCGGGTGGGGCGATGAAACCGAGAGTCTCGGCGGCGCGCTAACACCTCCTTCGGGTCAGAGCGCGCGATGTGTGGCGAAATGTACTTCTCCTCTTTTCTAGAGTCAAATGTACGCGTTTCTTCTTCTATTTCCTTGGCCGGCTCGCCGGAGGTACGATCCCATTCATCCGGAGATATTCCACCAACTGTCCATAGTGATCATAGCTGTGCCACATCGCCACATCAGCCATGAACAGTCGCGAAGCCTTTCCCCACCATGCCTGGACTTCGTCAGTGAGGTTTGCCGCGGTGAGTCTGGCCATCGCTTTGTGAGCGTACGCAAGTGAACCCTTGAGATAAGCGACCAGATCGTCTTTTGTCTTCAGCTTCGCAGGCCCGTACTCTCCGGTGCCGATCTCCGGAGGGAGTTTCTCCTCGAGTATGGCGGAGGAAACCGAGTAGATATTCACCGCAACATGCGAAATCTGGTCTGCGAACGTCCGAACTCCCTTGAACTCGCCTGCCGTTGGCGCAAAATCGTACTTGTCCGCCGGCATCGCCTCAGCGAGCGGGATAATGTCTCCCTCCAGCAGCGTGATTTCATAATCCAGCACCTTTGCCACGGGCGATAATTCCTGATCAGCAACCGCGCAGAGGGAAGTAGCGCACAGGAACAGCAGTGAGCAGATTGTGAGAGACTTGCGGATTGCGGAAAGCGACGGTATTGCACTTTCTAGAGTGTTCATTCTGTCTCCTGTATGTTGCGTGAGTACTGGAAATGCATTCACCACAGTCAAGAAAGACCACGTGGTGGATGGCCCGAGGGGACTGTTTCGCGCGGCTTTCGATACTGCCGTCATGTATCAGGTATTGAATGCACAGCACGAGACGTTGCAGGTGATCAGGGCGGACACACCGGAATCCCTGAGGCTCGTTGTGGACAACCTCGGGGACAGACGATCTTCGCCTGCCACATCCACTGCGCGGATTCTTGAAGCGTACGGTCTCTTCCTCAGTGGAATGCAACATATTAACACGTTTCCATGGGCAAACGTGATCAGGCTCTCGCGGTGCCGGCTCTTATTTGCCGTTGGCTGCCCTTTCAGGGCTCTAGCCGGCTGTCAAACCAGCGAGAGGCTTCAAGCAACATGTCCTCGGAAAGCTCGTGGCCAACGTCAAAGGACAGCATTTTGATGTTCTCTGAGAATTGCGTCTTTCCGTAGATCTTTCTCGCCTTCTTGATAACATCCACCACACCTTCGTACGGGAATTCTGTGTCCTGTTTTCCCGCTAGTATCAGAAAAGGTCTCGGGGCAATGAAGCGAAAGAGGAAATCCAGATCATGCTTGTTGCTGAAGGAGGGCACGAAGAGACCAAGGTTGTGAGGAATCTTGTGCTGAAAAATAGCCTTGTAGGTTGAAAAACCGCAGCTTGACACCGCAACCTTGATTCGAGGGTCGACGGCGGTCGCAAAAAGGGCTTCTTGTCCGCCCAAAGAGTGCCCCATGAATCCGATCCTGCTACTGTCTGCGTCGGGGATTGTGCTGATGCAGGAGATGCCATTCTTGATATCAGCCAGGAATCGCCATTGGAGTGATTTGCCTTGGCATAAGAGGCGTGTAAACTCGAAGACTTCGGTCTTTTCTTCTTTGAGACCAGCTATCATTCGCTCTTCGAAGCATTTTGCATCGGGTGCAAAGGTCATGTAACCTTTCTTCGCAAGAAAGCATGCATATGCTTGCCTGGAATCGCCTCCGCGTCCTATGACTTCGCGTTTTCCCAAGAAGTACTGATTATTGTGTTGATGGTGGCAATAGATGACTGGCAAGCGATGGCTCGGCTTGTTCTTTGGCCGCACAATGTATGCGCGTATCGGCTCACCTTCAGAGAAGAATTCAATCTTCTCATACGTGAGGTCGTCGTCGCCAAAAGAATGGACCCTCCGGTACGCGATTCTCTTCGGACGCGGCAACTTGCCGATGAGCAACTCGAGCGTACGCGGATTACTGCTTGGCATAGTTCGATGTTCCTTGTATGTAGGGACAACCAATGACAGCTAACTAGCGTAAGTACGTAATGCTGCTTTTTTCACCAATTGTGGACTCAAGCCTCTGTCTATGGAAATCATGGGAACGAAGAGGCCACGTTCGTTCTGCAGACCTTTCACAGGCCTCGAAAACCCTCGGACCGTCCAAGACACGAAAACCGCAGCGCCTCGGGCAGTATGAGACCCGATGCACCACGGTTCGTTTTCCTCATTGTCGTCTGTGAGGTCAGAAAGTAATTCAACTGAGAATTGCGGCTCGCTGTCTAATGTAAGCGAATATTCGAAACATGCAAATACACCCACCAGAGGTCACCGCGACACACCATTGGGTGCATTGCCATGAGTTCAACGTCACTTGGCTGCAGACAAAATCTGG
>Ga0316603_10000994_pt1 | contig 14728 bp, 7 predicted proteins | sample OWC_soil_day10_n_FD_207649 | JGI IMG/M metagenome (GOLD analysis project Ga0316603, IMG submission 207649) | Wetland soil microbial communities from Old Woman Creek delta, Ohio, United States - OWC_soil_day10_noCT | ecosystem: Environmental > Terrestrial > Soil > Wetlands | place: USA: Ohio... | reverse complement strand
GAACATCGTAAACGAATGTCCCAATTGTGCCGGCAGAGCAAAAAGCCAGAGTCGCCCCGGTCTGTGCCATGTCTGCACCGTCACCGGCAATGCCTTCAGTATGAACCTGCTATAGAGAAAATGGGCACACTCGTCAACGGGATAAAACCCGTTTGACTGGAGTATCCACACAGATGCGATTGCGGCGACGACGCTGAAGAAGAAAATGAGAAGCGGATTTCTCAACTAACTCTCAAATATTGTCACATGGTCCGACGTAGAGTATACGCTTGCAGTCCAGGGTCGGCTTTCAGAATCCAACGACATCTGCCAAGCCGCTGCGAAGCGCAAACCACACAAACCCGAAAAACGCGTCGTCGCGCTGTCGCAGGTACTTCACTTCACCGAGCTGGACCAAACCTGATTTGCCTGGCGCATTGGTTCCGCGGATCGTGTACGTATTGGCAATGTACGAGACAAGCCCATCGACAAACCCGGTTTCGCTTCCCGTCGTTTTATTGATAGCTGCAAGGGTTAGGTTCTTGTACACGGCCCTCACATTCCCGTTGGCCCGGCCAGAAGCGACATTGATCTCGAATGTCGCCGCATGAAGGAAACCTGACTTAATGCGCTTCTGCTCGGCTTTCTCAAGGAACAGATTGAGCGCGCTGAGTTCCATTCTGCTCAACGATCCAGAGTATTGGAATGAAAACTCCGGTGATGGGACGGGAAATGACATGAGCAGGGTCATCGTCGCGGCCTTCATGAAATTCGCTTTTGCGTGTATGATCAAAGCGGTGTCACGGTCAGTATGATTGGCAATCCCTTCTGCCAATACCTCCACACTATCAAATGTAATTACTGCCGGTTTTGAGCCGAGGACGAATCTCTCGCCGTATTTCAGGGACCCATTGATAATTTCGAGACTATTACAGTGTATGCGTTCATTCATCGAAGAGAGGCTTTCGCCAGGCATGGTTGGAGTCGAGGAGTCTCTGACCGCGGGCTTGTCCTTGTTGATCAGAATGTCGAGACACAAATCGCGGACCTGCATGCTGCGAGCTTGGTAGTTCTTGCCATTCAGGGCCGCGACAAAATCGACACCCGTCAACCGGCATTGCTGTGTGGTGCTATTGAAGCGGGTCTTTCGAAACTTGCTCACTACAAAGAAATCCTCATCGTCGACCCCGGGACGAAGTTCCAGCGCATTGGCCACCACCTCGGAATCCGCTACCGATGCACGCAGCTGTCCGCAACGAAGTTCGTACCTTGACTGGAGGAATCGCATTTCGATACCTTGTGCATCGAAAACTGCGTTGTCAAAGTCATGCGGCGCGAGACTTCCACCCCAGAGAAGATGCACCCAGCTGATCCCGCCCACCGACAATGATGCCATTGTGCTTGTGAACGTGGTATCGGCTGCGCTCAGGGCGACGGAGTCAAATCGAAAGCTGTTCCCCGGGACGCTGTACTTCATGTCGGCGATGCGTAACGAGTACGCGGGATACGCCTCCAGAAAAGCCGCTGTAATCCTGGGCTTGATGTATCTGTTCACAAAGAAATCAGGGAAGAGAAGGAAAGCCAATCCGCAGACGAGTAGTATTGCTCCGACGGCAAAACCTGTATACGACGCGATCTTTAGCGGCAATTTCCGTCGTTGATCTGTCGGGGGATGTTCATCTTGCATGTGCTCTGGCTTCATAGACCGTCTCTGGCAAGAACTGTGAGTGAGCCTGCTTCTGCAATGGTACCGGGAAATATCCGCGCGCTGTGAGGGTTTGCGCTCTTGACTGCGCTCTCACGTCCCAGCGCTTCCTTGATCACTATCACCCGGGTAATCAATTGGTACTGCCTAAGTAAGTGCAGAATTCGGGTGCTGCTTTCACTCGTGAGCGTGTAGCCGAACAGGGTCAAGTCGAACATCCCATTTCCAAACAAGGCGAGAGCATTCTCGCAATCAGCCGCTTGGACGGCCTGATAGTCGGTTGACTCCAGAATTCTTTGAACAGCGGCTCCCCGGCGCCTATCGTCATCAACGGCTGCGGTTTACATCATACGCTCGGCCAATTGAAACGCCGTGCGTTTCAATTCTTCTCCCCGGCCAAACCAGATAGATTCCAATCGGGTTGTGGGGTTATCTCCCATCACATGATCGGTGTACTCAGTCACACAATTGAATGCCCCCCACAGGGTGCCCCGCGCGAGGTCGGCGCCCTGTCCGGAATCATACAACTCAAGAAAAGTGTTTCGGATACCCTCGGGCTTTGCGTTATCTTCCGCCTCCGCGTTATCCGGGACAAGCGCTTTGACATAGTCCAGCAGTTGCTTATCGGTGATCTTGGTCAGCGCCATCCGGTTGAAGATAGCCTCGAGCTGCGCATAAAGGTCATTGGACAAGCCGAGCAACGCCTGAGCCTGTTTCATGTTCTCCGCTGCGTTTGACGTCTGCCGAATATGGACTTCTCCTGCGCCCTGCAAGGCAGCTGTGAGCGTGTTGTTGCATACCACGCGGATCGGTGTAAGTTTAACCCGGACAAGGGAACTGCCGTCATGACTGTTTGAGAGCAACAAGTACTTACCGACAATGTCGTTTCCGTGAACTTTGATGAAACCGGGAAGTCTCGCCAGGATCCAAATGCGTTCGCCGCGACCAAGGACGCCAGCTGTTTCATATATCGCCTCGTCGGTGCCAACCAGGCTGTCGAAAAATGTGAATGCCTCTCTATTCTGGATCGGCACATAGCTGTCGTCAACGACGCCCAGCACGTCGCCGGTGTCCGTTCGTACGGTTGCCCACCGGTCAGAGGAGAATTCGGTATGAAGGCTCTGCGCTATGGCCTGCGTCAAGGGGATCTTCACAACAGTGAAATTCATACCTGCGGCGTCGATGGTTTCTCGTGCGGTCGCCGGATCGGCCAATTCCGTGCCCAGGTTGTGCCATGGTGAGGGTGCCACGCCGGGGTACGGAGATGGAGTCCGCGGGATTCGCAGGTGGAGCTTCTGGAGGGTCTTCTCATCGACGGTAGAATGAAACGAAGGGTGGCCTATCCTAAGGACGTTGTAAAGTGGGAATATGTTTCCTGCCGTCGACTTCTGCCACCCGACGAATGCGGCGTCTTCTGTCCGAGCGGTTGGCCCTGATGACCGGGCCGATAGACTGTTATCAATGTACATACAGGGGTCCCCCTCACATTCGCACTGAAAAACGATCACCCCGGTGATGGTTCACTGTGCGATCCGATCTGATTATTCAGTACATTTGGCTGTTACAGTATAGGAAACGTAGCACTGGGACGCATCGGTCGAAGGTAGGAAACAATAGCTAATACTTTTGTGGGGGATCAAGTTGATGACCCGTATCCCCGTTCCTCGGCACAATTGTACAACTTTAGACGCAAATTCACCCATGTTCTTCATGTTGTTCATCCAATTTTGATTTTCCAAGCACAACCCGAACCTGATGCGTAGCACCGTCATCTACCAGGCCTACGTGTGCAGAACCTCCCGGCAGGGGTGGTGGCTGGGCCACGCCATCGATCGCCCAGGTTGCGATTCCTCGACTTACGCCGTCTGGATTCTCGACTGTGATCTCGTAGCGCGAAGAATGGTGACGGTATTTGATTTCGAAATGTGGCCACGTCTTCGGCACACAAGGATCAAGCAACAGCGTTGTACCTTGCAGTCGAAATCCGAGAATCCATTCAAGGCCGGCCCGATACATCCAGCCGGCGGAGCCCGTGTACCAGGTCCAGCCCCCACGTCCCACATGCGGAAGTTGGGAATACACATCGGCGCAAACGACATAAGGCTCGACCTTATAGCGGTGAACCGCAGCGCGTGTCCTGGAGCGATTGATCGGGTTCAGCATTGAGAACAGTTCGGCAGCCTTGTCTCCGTCCCCCAGCATGGCAAAAGCGATGGCCGACCAGACTGCCCCATGGGTATACTGACCGCCGTTCTCGCGGATGCCGGGCGGGTAACCTTTGATGTATCCGGGCTCTTGCAGTGTTCGATCAAACGGTGGCGCAAAAAGCAGCACGAGTCCGTCACTGCGGCGGACGAGGTGTTCATACACTGCGTCCATTGCCCTGGCGGCTCGGGCTGGATCGGCACCTCCCGACATTACCCCCCATGACTGAGCGATTGAGTCAATCCGGCATTCCTCACTTGATGCAGACCCGAGGGGCATGCCGTTATCGTAGAACCCTCTGAGGTACCACTCTCCGTCCCACGCGTCCCGTTCGAGGGATGCTTGCAGCGCAAGCGCATGCTGTGCCCATGCGCCGGCCCGGGCATGTTCTCCGCGGGCAGTCGCCAGGGGAACGAACTTCGTAAGGGTCGCATGAAGGAACCAGCCGAGCCAGACACTTTCCCCTTTCCCTCCCTCACCGACCTTGTTCATCCCATCATTCCAGTCCCCCGTCCCGAACAACGGCAACCCGTGGGGACCGAGCGAAAGGCTCCTGTCGAGTGCACGTGCGCAATGCTCGAACAACGTCGCGTATTCCCCCGAAACCATGGGCTGAAAGAATGCATCGTTTTCACCGGGACGGAGCATCGGTCCTTCGAGATATGGGATTCGTTCATCCAGGACCTTGAAGTCATTTGTCACCCCGACGTAATGTGCTGCGGCATGCGGCAGCCAGAGAGCATCATCGGAGATGCGGGTACGCACGCCGCGGCCCGATGAAGGCATCCACCAATGCTGAAGGTCTCCTTCGGCGAACTGGCGTCCGGCTGCGCGAAGGAGGTGTTCCCGGGTCAGCTCGGGCTTCGACATCACGAGTGCCATCCCATCCTGAAGTTGATCACGGAATCCGTACGCTCCGCTGGCCTGGTAAAATGCCGATCGCGCCCACACCCGGCAAGCCAGGGTCTGATACAGCAGCCACCGGTTAAGCATGACGTCCATCGAACGATCAGGCGTCTCCACCTGCACTGTCCCAAGAGTATCATTCCAGAATGTCGTCACAGCGCGGAAGACCGCGTCGAGGTTCACGGCCCTGAATCGTGAAATCAGTGATTGCGCCTCCTCTTTGGTCGCTGCTTCGCCAAGGAAGATAATGATCTCGGCCTGCCCGCCGGGTTTGAGCTCCACCCGGGTTTGCATTGCACAACACGGGTCCAGTCCGGCGCCGACCCGATTGGAGAGTGGCGCTCCTCCTTCGAGAGCGGCAGGACGGTCAAGAGTACCGTTGCGGCCCAGAAACTCTTTCCTGTCGCCGGTCCAGCTCACCTGTCGTCCGGCAAGATCGGCAAAGGCCACACGGTCACGGAATTCCGTCCTCCATGGATTCCGCGCGAACATTGCTCCCGTCAAGGGGTCGATTTCGGTCGAGATGAACGGAACGGACGCGCTGCGCGAGGCGGCAAGCACCCATTCCAGGTACGCGGTAACGGAGAGCCGCCGGTTCCGACGCGATTTATTCTTGATCTTCAGTCGCAAGACCTTGATGGGCTCGCTATTCGGTACGAACTCCAACAACTCGAGTGAAATGCCGTGCGACGAGTATTCAAAGCGGCTGTACCCCTGGCCGTGCCGTGCAACGTATTGTCCGGCATCTTCTCTGATGGGTAGAGCGGTCGGGGTCCAGATCTCACCGCTCTGTTCATCGCGAATGTAAATCGCCTCACCCGGGGTGTCGCAAACGGGGTCATTCGACCACGGGGTAAGTTGATTTGCCTGACTGTTCAGCGACCACGTATAGCCCGCACCCTCAGCCGATATATGGAACCCAAACGAAGGATTGGATATGACATTGACCCACGGAGCCGGTGTCCACTGCTGGGCATTGAGAATTGTGAGGTATTCGGTCCCATTGGCAGTGAATCCTCCAAGGCCGTTGGGGAACTCCATCACGGGAGCCGATCCGACGGTATCCGCTGGAGCGTCTTCTGTCCGAACGGCGGTAAGTTTGCCCTTGACCCAATCCTTCGCATTGAGGGGGAACAGAACACGCCGTTGGGGCGCGGCGGCTTCGGGCCCCTCCAGGGCATTGAGTTGATCGTAGAGGCTCCCGCGCCGGCTGAGCAGAACCGCACGCGCAGCGCTCTGGAGCAGCAAGCGCACCTCGAGTGAGACCTGATCCGCCCGCACCAGAAAGATGTTTCCCCGCGCGCTCATTCCCCCGGGTTGCGGCCGCAGCTGTGATTCGTTTGTCCTCAGGATTGTTTCAAGGGAGGCTTGAAGATCCATGTTGTAGGATTGCGCCTGTTCATTCAGAATCACCAGATCGACGGCAAGCAGCTTCATTCTCCAGTATTCATGCGCACGCAGTAGCTGCCTGACAATATCCAACTCCTCCCCGTCATCAATGCGGACAAGCACGATTGGCAAGTCGCCGGAAATGCGATGCGCCCACAGGGCCGATTGTCCGCTTTCGCTTCGCCTGAGGAGTTCGGACGGGGGCCGGAGAGCGGAATTCGAATACACGACGTAGCTGGCAAGATGCTGGAAAAGATGCGCTTCTTCAGAGCTCACTCCCAGATAATGGAGCTGGACCTGCGCCTGTGTCCAGGCAAGTGTTACGGCGCGCTCGAATGCCGTCGAATCGTGATGCTTGTCTGCCAGGTCGAGTACTTCTTCACGTGATGGCGCGACCATTGTCCAGAAAGCGACGCGCACGGTGGTTCCGGGAGGAATCCGGACACGGCATCGAAGGCTGAAGATAGGATCGAGCACGGTCCCAATCGTGTTGGAGAGTGGCCTGCCATCCATGACAGAGACGGGCAGACGGATCTGACCTCCTCGTCCGATAAACCGTGCCCGGTCTGTCTCAACCTGGACTACGCCAACACTCTCGCCTTCTATGACCGCAACGTGAGCGGCCCAGATTTCGGGCTCACCAGGAGACCGGCGTCGCCGGGTGGCAAGAAGAGTGCCGACATCAGTCAGGAATTCTGTTTGAACAAACATTTTTGCGAAAGCCGGATGTGCCATGTCAGACGCCGGCTGGGTCAGCACCACTTCGGCATATGAAGTTATATCGATCTCCCGAACCCGGCTTCCAAGGTTCGCCACTGATACGCGGCGTACTTCGGCATCGCTCTCCGGAGAGACGGCGACTTCAAGCGTCGTGGCGATGGTTCCGTCACGCCGGACGATCTCGACCCGATCCTCGGAGAATTCCACCTCGTAGCTGTCGGGCTCGATTCCGGTCGGTTGATAGCCTGCCGACCAGACATCACCGTTACTGGTGTCGCGGAGGAATACGTATGTGCCCCAGGAATCACAGGTCGCATCTTCGCGCCAGCGGGTAACCGCGAGATCCCGCCAGCGGCTGTATCCCGACCCTGCGCCGGTGATCATGACGGAGTAATTGCCGTTGGAAAGCAGATGCGTGTGCGGAATGCGATCGTGCGGCGAGTGCAATCGGCGATACATCGAAGGAATCAGGTTGCGAACGTTGGCGGCCACATTCACTTCTTCGGCTCTCGGGCGGGCTACAGCGACATCCCGGGGCGTACGCTCCTGCAACAGCAGTTCGGTCGCCTGGATCATGGGATCGGCGTGAAACCGGGTGCGCATCGCGCCGTCAAGAAGAGCATTGTCGATCGCGACAAGGGTCATCCCCTGATGGTGCGCCATGTAGGCTCGAACAATGGCAACAGGATCGCCCTCAGGAAGGCGTGTCGGGGTGTAATCCAGCGCCTCGTAAAATCCGAACTTGCCGGAGCCTCCGGCTGCCGCCAGTCGTGTGAAGTTTTCCGTGGCCGCCCTTGGTTCCACCATCGCCGCGAGCGCGGTTGCGTACGGAGCAATAACGACGTCTTCGCTCAGCCCACGCTTGAGCCCCAATCCAGGAACGCCGAAGTTCGAGTATTGATACGTGAACTCAAGATCGCGCACGTTGTACGCCGATTCAGACACGCCCCAGGGCAAGCCAAGCTCTCCCCCGTACTTCATTTGCCGGCGGACGACAAGACGACTTGTTTGCCCAAGCAGGCTTTCCGCGGGCACGCGCATCACCAGCGAAGGCATCAGGTATTCGAACATTGACCCCGACCAGGAGATTAATGCCGAGCCGCGGTCGACCGGGGTCAGTGCCCGCCCGAGCCTGAACCAGTGCCGTACCGGCACATCGCCCTTGGCGATTGCGACGAAGCTCGCCAGGCGTGCCTCCGAGGCAAGCAAGTCGTAACAATTCGGATCGAGAATACCGTCGGCAACACGGTAGCCGATCGAAAGAAGTTGCCGCGTTGCGTCGAACAAGAAGCCGAACTCCATCGCCCGCATCAGATCCATCGAAACATCTTTCAGTGATGCGAGCCGGCGATTCAGAGACCGGGCCGATTGGCTGGAGATTTCAAAGGACTTCGTGAGGGACTCGACGAGGGCAAGAGCTTTGTCGCTTAGCCCGCCATCCGCAAGCAGTTTCCTCAGATGGGACGAGAGGATGAAGATCACTTCTTCACACCGGTCCGGGAGCTCCGCGAGCGTCGGGATTGGGTCGGCCAGGGACTTGAGGGCATGCACCGGGACGCTTTCAGGATCCGCTTTCGCCGCGGCAGCAAGTAGCGACCAGGGTTTTAAAAGCTCAAAGTCGCGCTCGTGACTTTTGATGGAAGCACGTGCTGCTTCCGTCCAGAACAGGACGTCCTCGCCCCCCTCCCGGTTCAGCTGCTTGTCCCCCTCGTCAATCAATGCATGCGCGATGTCCGCGAGGGTGTCGGCATGCGTGACGAGGTTTTCGATCTTCAGAATGATGCCGGCGGGATCCGAGGGGACGTCGCATAGCAGTGCGGCAATCGTGTCGAGTTCTTCGTTCAGCCGCTTTCGGCTCACGATCTCGGTCCGTCGTTCGTTCGTCACGTCGCGCAGAGACTCGCGTGCAAGCAACACCGCGTCGGCAATGCCCTTCATCCATTCCGTATTGACCAGAGGACGTTTCATCATTTCGTTGCAGGCGCCCTCGAAGGCGATCAGATGCCCTGCGAGATTTCCGCTATCAACAGACGAGATATACTTCGGATCCAAAGGCCGAAGGTCATGAGTGTCGTACCAGTTGTAGAAGTGCCCACGGAACCGCTCAAGTCTATTCATTGATGAGAGTGTTCCGCCCACTCTGTCCAAGGTATCAATCATACCCATCCACCCGAAATCATTCGTGGCGACCACAGACAAAAGGTACAGGCCAATGTTTGTGGGAGAAGTCCGATGGGCTGCCGTAGGCTTTGGCTCTTCCTGGAAGTTATCCGGGGGGAGCAAGTGGTCGTTTGCAGTGACGAACGTCTCAAAAAACCGCCATGTGCGGCGTGCGATGAGCCGTAGTGTTTGCTCATCATCGGACGAGATCGGTTTGGGGGCAAAATAAGCCTGCAGGTGACTTGCCCGCTGTGCCACAAGGGGCGAAAACAACCACAAAACGATGAAGGGTAATGCAGACAGGCGGGACGCTTGCGGAGCGCACGCGACGATAATTGCCGCAGCACAGGCAAGCGCAACACCACCTGCCATCCGACGGTAGAACCCTCTAATATTGAGGGGAAGACCGAACCTCGCCTGGGCCGAAGTGACCCACTCCAGCATGTGCCGATGACTCATGAAAAGGCGGAAAAGGGTCCGCACGATGGCGTCGGCCATCAGCCATGCCTGATGCGCAAGGAGCGCGACGTGAAAGCCAATCTGTGAGAAAGCAAGAGAAAAATCCCTGCCGAGCGCGTTCACGTGGCTTCGTTTCGAGATCTGTCGCCGGCGCGGGATGATACCCGCGAACAACGGTAGGAGCGAAGGCAGTGCTATGGCCGCGAAAACGATCCCATTCCACACAGTCGCGGAAGCGAATGGAAGCGTCCATCCTCCGACCAAGGCAAGAAGCGAGGCCGGCGCTGACAGTGATCGACGCAGATTGTCGATCATCTTCCAGCGGCCGGTCAATGGGATCTCCCGGTGGTCTGGCTGGCCGCTCGAATTCCGCCCATGCCCGAAAATCCACGGAAGCAATTGCCAGTCGCCGCGTGCCCATCGATGCTGCCGGGCTGCGGCTACATCATAACGCGACGGGAACTCCTCAACAACCTCGATATCGGACACCAGACCGGATCCGGCAAAGATGCCTTCCAGCAGGTCATGGCTGAGGATTGCGTTCTCGGGAATACGGCCATGGAGTGCGGTTTCGAATACGTCCACGTCGTAGATTCCTTTTCCGCTGTAGGAGCCTTCACCGAAGAGATCCTGATAGACGTCGGAAACGACAAACGCATACGGATCTATCCCTCCCGGCCCGGAAAAGATGTGTTGAAACACTGAACCTGCATGGCTTGTGGGCAGTGCCGGCGTGACACGCGGCTGAAGCACGGCATAGCCTTCAACCACACGGCCGGTTCGCGCATCAATCTTCGGCCGATTAAGCGGGTGAGCCATCTTCCCTACAAGCCGCCTGGCAGCCCCGCGAGGCAGCCGGGTGTCGGCATCAAGCGTGATCACGTAACGAATTCCCGGAGGCACAGGAGAGGGCAGTGGTGACGAGCGATCAGTCGCGGATAGGAAGCTCGTGTCGGTCGCCCCTCGTAACAATCGATTCAGTTCGTGGAGCTTCCCTCGCTTGCGCTCCCACCCCATCCATTTTCCCTCTCCATCATTCCAGCGCCTGCGTCGATGAAGAAGGAAAAACCTGTCGCCGCCCGCGGCCGATCCATGACGTTTGTTCAGGCGGGCAATTCCCTCGACGGCAGCGCCCAAGAGCCCATCATCCGCTTCCTTGCTCTCGGTCGCAGAGTCTGTCCAGTCCGAGAGAAGCGCGAAGTAGAGGTCACCACCCTGATTTGCCAGATAATGCACTTCAAGCCGTTCCGTCTGCTCTTCGATATCCTCGCGCGTTGTCAAGAGCGTAGGCACGACGACCATCGTTCGCAGGCTTGAAGGAACACCATCACGCAGCGCGAGGCCTGGCAGTGCCTTCGGGCCGAACCGGCTCATGATCCAGTGATTCACCAGCGCCACGGCCGCATCCGATAGCGGAAGGATGGCGAGAACGGCGAGAAGGAAGAGATGGTATCCGGTCACACCTGCTTTCGGCACGCCGAGTAACGGCAAGGCAAGAATCAACCCGCCGATCAACGCAATCGTTACGAGATATCCTCGCATGCCTGTGTTTGATGCAGCACGGTCAATCAAGGACCTCAGCGGAACGTGAAAAGCGATTCGCCTTTCAAATTCTACGCGCCCCTTCGAGATAAGGTAGTAGCCGGGATCCTGTTCGGGGCAGTTCTCTTTACCGTCTCCGGCGGCTTGTGCTTGCTGAATTGCCATTCGGGCAATCTCGATTTCCGCGTGCGATGAACCCCTGGAAAGCTGTTCAATCGCATGGCGGTAACTGTCACGCGTCGAGAAGTCCATCGCGGCAAAATTGCTCTTCGTCCGCAATTCCTCGTCAACGAGACTTACATTCTCGAAGAACTTTGTCCAATCAACGGACGACATGAGTCGCATGCTTGTAACGGCATTGCGGACAGTAACGCTCATCGCCCCCTGGAATTGATGTTCTTCGCTGACAACCTTTTCGGAGGTGGTTTCTTGCGCTGTGAGGTGCTCATCCAGCCAGCGCAGGGCGGGTGTTACCGCAGGGTCCTGATCTCGCAAGCGCTGCACGAGTTGCACAGCAAACGCTCTCGGCAGGCGCATGCCCTGGAAGCGCCGGAGAGCAACATCGGGGACTTCAACTTCGAGGCCGCCAACTCCCAGAAAACGATCCGCGATGCCGTCGGCCTCCTGGCGCTCTGCCCGGCTTGTTCCGAGTCGCTCGGCACAGCGGCGGAGATTCTCCACGAGGACGATCCGCAGCGTGATTGCCACCGCCCAGAGCTCCCCAATTGTGAGGGGCTGCACGCGCTGGTAGGCACGCACAAACCGGCTCAATGTCTCGAGATCGAACCTGCTGTCTGTATGCGCGACAAATGCCCAGGCGATCCCGAACACACGCGGATAGCCTTCAAGCGGTCCTTCCGCAAGCTTGGGAAGCTGGCGATAATACCCGCGCGGGAGATCGTCGTGGATCTCGCGGATCTGTTCATCCACAACATGGAAATTGTCGACCAGCCATTCCGCCGCCGGCATGATCACTTGCCCTTCGCTGACGCTTTCGGCAATGGTTCGATAGGCCTGGAGCAGCACCCGGCCATTGTCAGCAAGTCTCGCAGCCAGGGGTAGACCGGCCGCGGGCTTCGCCGTGACATGTTGAGCGGCTGCAAGGCTCTCCGCATGCTGCTCGAGCCGTTCAATGCTGAAAAGCTCGCTCCGGATCGGCTCTTCAGCATCCCGGGCGAATACTCCCCGTGAAGTCCCGAAAGGGCGAAAGATGGAATACATCAATATTGTCTCTCTAAGGCGCTAGTCAAACCGCAGCAACGAGGCCATCTTGTCCACGTCGGTCCGTTCTTGCTTCCAAACATCCTGTCGATGTTTGTGGTCGACCGCTACCTTCTCGACATTTTGCGCATATGCGGCATTGGTGGCAGCAACCGCCATCTTCAAAGCCTGCAAAAGTGAGGCCGGGACCTCGTTAAGTTGACAGTGCAGCACGAGAAAGGCCTGGTCGATTTCAGCTACTCCTTTCACGTTCAATTTTGTCCATTCCTGACCGAAAAAAGTCTTCCACTCTGAAGGCGGATCGGTAGATAATTCGAAATACACGTGATACACCGTGTCCGACCCGGTGTCTTTCCGGGTCTTATCGGTATTCATGCGCACAATGTGTATATTCAGATCCGCTTCCACGGAACTGTCTTGTTTGTTTTCTGACATAGGAGGCCTCCTTAAGATCCATCTCAAAACTCGTAAGTTTATTGTGAAATATACCGGTCCAGCCGCAAGGATGAATCGCCTGAAGGGATGAAAGAGTAGTTAGTCCCCCGGAGGGACATTATAGTACCACGAATTCCGGAAAAGCCGGGGAAATGAGGGAGAAACGGCAGTGACCCTACCGTTGATCCGTTTCCTTTGGGGCTGTTGTACTTGCCTGTCTCCAGCACTCCCATCCTGAATGGGCTTGTTTGTGCTTTGAGCGCCCAAAGCGGGCTGGTCGGTAGAACACTTCTATGCCCTCGTTCAACGTGGGCATTACGTATGCAGGAAGGTCGGCGCAGTCGCAATGCTCCATCGTGCTCATGGAGGCCTCGCCCTGCTCCTTCAAAGTGCTTAACGTCTGTTCATACGTTCCCTGAACCGAGCGCAGGAATCCCTGCACGCGATCTACGTCGTACACGCTAACGCTGACTGCCGTTTGGATTTCCCGTGTCAGCCGGTCAAATGATCGCCGAGCGAATCTTTTTGCAAAAGCATGCACATCTCCGTCCCCCAGACTGAGATCCAACCGCTCCAGAGGTTGGAAATCGAAGTAAGATAAATGAAGATTGTCAGGAGAAGCGATGATGTATCGTGCAAAAGATCCTAGAGCGCCAATAGTGTGCGGCGTACCGCCAAAACAGGTAGAGAGCAGCATAAGGTCGAACCTTGCGGAATCCCGGGTAAAGGCTCTGAGGGGATCTGCAAGGTCTTGAATCGTAAACGGCCGGTCAGGATACGATGCATCGTAGCCCACGCCGCCGAACTCGGGGATTTCGTGACCGCAGTAGAGGAAGATGCTCGCCATCTTGCGCTGATTGTCCTCGCGGAAACGGCGGTACAACTCTACTTCAGGGTCGAAGGGTGAGTGTTCCTGGTCGCGCCAGTACAATTCATTTGCGATGAGCCGTCCGTTCCGGTAATAGTAGAACTCTCCATCATGACGGGGAAAGACAAACAAGAAGTGTTCCCTCGGTCTCCGGTGAAAGATGAAGACCTCGGCCTGGGGGTTGTGTCGCGCGATGCTTTGCGCTCCTGCCAGAGCCTCTTCATCTGCCTTGTGTTCAATACCGTTGGTATCGTGGTAGAGATAGTCACCATCACCGTGAATGACGCACACGATCATGAACGGCGCCGGAAGCACGCCATCTTCCGCCTGTTGAGCTTCACGCTGAACGGGAAGGTTGGCACTGCACGACGCCAGAAGCGCAGTGAGCGCCGCGTAACAAAGGCTCACAAGGAGTCTCGAGAATGAGGCGTCCCTGGCGGATCGGCGACATGGGTCTCGCATGTCAACCGCTGCGAATGTTCTTTCGTTGAGAGACTATCATACTAGGAGCACAACCAGGATGATGATCAAGAGCAGCGTGACAACACTGATAGTTATGAACTGGTCAGCCTGCTCGGTATCCTGTACGACGTATTCAGAAAACGCATTAAGCTGCGCATCCGGCACGCGCACGTATCCATTGTGGCCTGCAAGCTCATCTTGTTTTTCTTGAAGTGCAGCCCTAAAGCGATTAATGCCGACGGCGTCGTTCTTCGAAATCAACTCCGACTTCTGAGCCATTTCTAGTGCCGCGAACATCGTTTGGAAGGTCTCATTAAGAATTGCACGCTTCTCGGTCGGGTTGTCCGTTGCCTTCACTGCAACTGCGGCATCACTGAAGTATTTCTGAAGCTCCCCTCGTTCACCCGCCTTTGCCGGAAGAGCCAAAAGCAAAAGTATGATGATAGATCCAAGGATTATCAGAGTGGTTATTGTTTCACGTTTCGTAATTGCGAAATACGATCGATTGGCATCGTGATGATCGGGATAGTACATGCGACCTCCTGCGTTAATGGACTGTGGAAACCTTCTATGAGAAGTTATCGCATAACTTGGGAGAATGAAATCGCCTAAAGGTATGAAAGAGTAGCTAATCCTTTGGGTTCCGCCGGCGTTGAGAGCAAGAATCTCACGCGATC